>Ga0115013_10000062_pt1 | contig 66428 bp, 56 predicted proteins | sample SouAtlMetagenome_2_FD_88686 | JGI IMG/M metagenome (GOLD analysis project Ga0115013, IMG submission 88686) | Marine eukaryotic phytoplankton communities from Atlantic Ocean - South Atlantic ANT15 Metagenome | ecosystem: Environmental > Aquatic > Marine > Oceanic | place: South Atlantic Ocean...
CTGCATATAATAGAGCAGCATCCGACGTAATTGACTATGTTAAAAATGAAGAGTCAGAGCCCTGGCAAGCGAATAATATAAGGGATATTAATACCTTAGGATTTGAGCTAAATATGGGGTACAGATTTTATATTGGTTCGTTTAATAAACATCAAATAAATGTTGGTTTTAGTAATATAAATGATGATTTAAAAGAAACCGAATTTAACTTTTCAAGATATGCTTTGAACTCATTAAAGAATCAAATAACCTCAACATATTCGTTTGAGCTATTCGATAAAATTTCTTCTACAATAGCCTTTAAGAATGCTAAGAGATTAAATGAAGAAAAGTATACAGTTATTGATTTTAAAACTTCTTATAAGTATGAAAAGTTCACCCTATCAATTATATTAAATAATATTTTAGATACAGAATATACAGAAACGAATTTAGTACCGATGCCTGGATTTAATTCTTTAGTCGGAATCAAATACTCTATTAATTAATATCACTTAATTTTTGATAGATTAGGTCATTTTCCCAACCTCTGTAAGTGAAATAATTAATAAAGGATCTTTTCTTTTGATCCAAGGTACCCTTTAAGAATTTAATTTTATTAGACGAGAATTCTTCAAAATATGAGGCGTATTCATCATCCGAAATATTCTTAAGAAAAGTATCAATTATTTGATTATTAATACCTCTACTTTTAAGTTCATATTTTAGTTTTATTTTGCCCCACTTTTTAATTCTTAATTTTCCTTGAATAAAAAACTGAGCAAACCTTTCATCATTCAAAAAATCGTTATTTGTTAGAAAAGAAATGATTTTTTCTATAGAGTCAGTACTCGTTTTAAGAGTATACAATTTTTTTCTAACCTCTTTTGTACATCTTTCCTGATATCTACAATATGATTGAATTTTTTCAACTATAATCTTTTCATCGTCGCTAAAATTAATAGGCATAATTGAGAGAAAAAATAAAATTTAATCCAGGTGCTGAGATGCCTGATGAATAAGGTCTGTATAATTTGTTTGTTATATTCTCAATTGAAAAATTAATATTTAACATTTTTGAGAAAGAATATTTTGATCTAATATTAAATGTCATCCATGCTGGTGAATATGGGTTGCCATTTTTATCTGAGGCATAAATATATGGTTTTGCCCTTTCAGACTGAGCTAGATTACTAAATGATATTTCAGAATTATAATTTAAGTATGAGTCAATTATAAAATCTCCGACATTATAAATCAGATGAAAATTACCATAATTAGGAGGTATGTGTCTAACAGGCATTGCAATTGGCAATTGATTTAATTCATGTCCAGCGATTAAATTATGTTGAGACTTAATACGAAAGTTTTTATTTAAAAGCATATTTACTCCAAATTCTAATCCATAAATAAAAGACTTTGAGCTGTTTTGAAGCGCTTGAATTTGTGATAGTTCTCCGTCATAAATAATTTCCGATACCCCGTTACTTAATGTGAAACTATCTCTGATAAATGAATTGTATAAATATGTCACGTAAGATGAGAAATCTAATTCGATATTATTCTTTGTTCTGAAGTAGCCTCCAAACTCAAATCCAAAAGACCTTTCGGGCTTTAAATCAGGATTTGGGACAACTACATTCCCAGGCTCAGAATCAAAAACTTTAGCAAGGTCATCTATATTTGGAGATCTGAAGGCTGTATTAATATTAAACTTCCAATTATTATAAATATTTCTAACCCAACTTAGCCCAATTCCCCCAACGAATGCACCATTTTCTAATGTGGTGTTTTCATACACAAAATCATAATAAGTATTATTCTGAGATAAGTCAGCTTTTAACTCTGTTGAACTAAATCTAACTCCACTTTGAAAAAAAACGTCTTCAATAATTTTGGTCTTATAATTGACATATAAGCCTAAGGAATTCATAGATGAACCATCTGGGTATCTGGTTGACATTGCGGTTTCTGTTAAATCATCAACATCAATTCTTTTAGCAAATGAGCCAACATTATTTTTAATTAATTCAAGCCCATATGTAATATTAGAGTTTTCTGAAAGTTTTTTGAACAAATCTAAATTTATTGAAAAAATATTTAAAGTTTCGTGTCTAGAGTTAAGATAACTAGTGTTAAATTTTCTGCTATTTCTACTTTCTGAAAATTTCTGAAAAGAAGAACCAAGCTTTAATTCATCATAAAATCTGGAAAGTCCTGGGCTAAAGGTTATCTGACTGTTAATTAATAACCATTCCTGCGGTCCATAATACCACTCTGAATAATAGAGACCTTGATTTTCATCATTTCTGATTAATCTATCATATCTAGGAATATCGCCAGTTTTAGAAAAATGAATTCCTAAATCGATATTCAAATTTTCTTTTGGCTTGTAAAGAACTTTTTGCATAAAATTAGTTTGGTTATATGCAGAATTTTTTTGAACTCGAGAATTAGGATTTATAACAATAATATCATCACCTGTGGAATTTTGACTAACATAATTAGGTCTTAAATATTCTGAAGACCCATGAACACCAGTAGTTAGATCTCCAAAATCTGACTGTGAGAAGCTAGAAAAGAATGCTATTTTTTTCAAACCATAATTTAAATCTAAATGATACATTTTTTCATTTGATGCTGATGAGTATCTAGAGTTAAGTCTAACTTTAATATATGGACTTGATCCGTTTGATAACTTAGCTTTTTTTGTATAATAATTCATTACACCACCAATTGCGTCACTCCCATATAAAACAGATGCGGATCCCATTATAACCTCAGTATTTTCAATATTTAAAGGAGAAATTGAAATAACATTGTGAATATTTCCTCCTCTAAAAATTGCATTATTTAATCTTACTCCGTCGACAGACAAAACCAATCTATTAGTTGATAATCCTCTTATCATAGGGCTTCCTCCTCCCAATTGGCTTTTTTGAATGAATACATAACCGCTTCTCTCCAGTAAGTCAGCACTGGTCATTGGGTTTGTAAATTCAATAGTATTCAGATTAATTTGGGTTACTTTTTTTGGGACCTCTCTAAATTTTTGGGAAAATTTAGAAGCTGAAATTACTACCTCATTTAATATTTCATTATCATAAAGAAGTATTATAGTTTCCTTGATTTCAGATTTGAGTAGTTTTTGCTCTCTAAATCCAAATTGATTCACAGTTAAAGTATCGTTTATTGAAAATTTATCAAGACTTACTGTACCGCTTTTATCAGTAGTCTCATAATTACTGGTATCACTAAAAATTAATGCTCCGATTACAGGCTTATTATTTTCGTCAACTACCTTTATATTTTGGCCAAATCCATAAGTTGAAATCAATAATATAAGGACGATTTTTTTCAACTCTAAAATAATTTTCTGAGCACTTCTAAAGATTTTACCGATTTAAAGTTTTCAATATGTAATTTATAGTATAATATAATATTATCTAAAACCTTTTTTCGCTGCATAGAAGTAATGGTTAGTTCATTACAGTCATCAAAATTTGTGCCTAAAATCATATTAAATATATTGAGTTCATTACCGTAAATATTATATTTTGAAGTTTTAGTTTCTGTATAAAAGCCATTTTGCAAATCAAAAAAATCAAATTTGTTTTTTTCTCCGTCAGGGTAAAATCCTAAAAATCTTGATAATTTCATCAAAAAGATTAAATGAAAATTTGGATTAGAAGAAGTATTATCAAAGAAAAGAATTGATTTCTCAATATAATTGTACAGTCCAAGATCTTTTTCTTGATGGATTAAAATTTTTGAAAGAATTTCAGATAAGAAAATAATAACTCCGACTTTTTTAAAATCGGTATGAATCGTCTTAAAATTATATTTAAATTCTAATTCCTTTAAATATTGTAGGTTCCTTTTTATTTTATAATCAAATTCTAACTTTAAAACTGATAACTGTTGGAAGTAATTGGATTTATTTCTTTTAGAATTTCCTCTTATAATAAACGAAGTTACCCCAATATCCTTTACCAATAATTTTACTATTAAATCATTATCCCTATACTTTAACTTACTTAATACAATGGCACTACTTGAAACTATCATTATCGAACAATCATTAATTTTAAAATTTTAGTTTCAAAAGAATTTAAATCTGATAACATTATAATATATACACCGGATGAAACACTGATATTCCTCAAATTTTTTCCGTTCCAAAATGCAGTTCCACCGTCAATTTCTAAATTAAAGTTATTATATCTTGTGTTTATATTTGATTGAGCTTCCGCAACTAAATTCCCTTCTATATCAGTAATTTTAATATTTACGTTTTGTGTTAAACCAGTTATTTTGATTTTTTCTGCATTAGAATTAAATGATGGTCTAACAGGGTTAGGATATATATAGGAATTTGAAAAATTCTCAGAAATAGATGAACCACCAGTATCAAAACTTACTAGTCCTTGGTCAGTTGCAAAGAATACTTTACCGTTAACCAAATTGATGCTAATATCATTTATATTATTTGAAGGTAAAGGAGAATTTTCTTTAGTAAAATGATAGATTGTTTGCTGGCCGTTTGGAGAAAAATAAAAAACCCCTGATCCTATTGTTGCAATCCATTTATTATTACCACCGTCAACTTCAATATCGGTAATATATTGTTGCTCCAAAAGTTCCCTTGGAATACCATCTTCTAAAATAACTATCTGCTGTGTTGTAACTGAAGGAGAGTCAAAAAAACTTGATGTATTGTATAAAACTCTTAAGCCTTGAATTGTCCCAATCCATAAGTGGTTGTTATTGTCAATTGCAATGGATTTAACATAAGAAGATGGCATATTTGATTGATCTTGACTAAACACTTTTCTTAATTGTATATTTCCTGAGTTTTGATTAAATCCTATTAACCCAGATCTAAGTCCTGCAATCCATTTATTTCCATATGTATCTATTTCTATGTCATTAAATCCTAATTCATCCATAAATCCGTCATTTATTATCTCAGTGAAATCATAGCTATTCCAAGAATTTGTTTCTGGGTTAAATGATTTTAGCGGACTGTCTACCCTTGAGTTTAAAACCCATAATATTCCGCCTTGATCAAATTCAATATCTGAAATCCTAATACTTTCATATAACGGATCGTTAGTGGTTAGTGATTCTAATGCACTATTATTATTATCATAAACTTTAACAAAACTATTAGCCTCAAACTCTAATAATCCTCCGTGAAATGAACTTATATAAATATTGCTATTATTAAATGGATTTATTGCTATATTATTAAGATTTACTGCACTACTTGGTATGCTATCTTTTTCAATATTTGTCCACACTTCTGTATTTTCATTGTAATTACTTAATCCACTGAATTTCAGGGGATATGGGTTAAAATATTCACTAAATGCTCCGTATGATACCCAAGTCTGACTATTTAATGTTTCAACAGAAAAAATATTATTTTCCAATGGCCCATCTGGCTTCAAGAAATAAAAATCTTCAGTTACATTATCAATTATGGCAACTCCATTTTGATCTGTTGCTATAAATGAAACATTATTTTTTACTAAAGCTGAGTTAAAACTACTTGAATATGTATCTGAATTAAAAATATTTAATAATTCCGTGAATTGATTGTTATAAATAAAACAATTGTTTTCAGTAACAACTGAAATTTTAGAATCTGAAGAATTAATGTCTATTATCACATCATCAATTGAGAGTAAACTTGTTACTTCATCATTTTGAATCAAATATATGTTTGAATCATCATAAAAAAGTATTCTATCTCCTTCTTCAAACATCTTTATTAAATTTGAAGAATATATAAGTTCCCAATTATTATAATCAATCAAATTTGAATTCAAATTCGCTCTTAAAATCCCTAAATCAGGGCTAGAAGCATAAATAAAGTTATTGTCAATTGCGGAACTTGTAATGTTTAATGGAGAAGCAAAATCTCCAATAAAATACGAGTCTCCAAATTCAAATCTGTCAGTATTATATATAGAGATTCCATATCCTGTTGAGATTATTAAATCACTATTTGTTTGTGAAAAGTGATTTATCCTTTTATTATTTGCAGATATTGTTGGTTTATTTAAAATATCATAAATATTAGTGATAGAACTAGAATTTAAATCGATGATTTGTAAAAAACCGTTTTCATATCCAATTGCAATAATATTATTGTAGCTGCTATGAAAAAAAGCAGAAATTTTATCGCCTGATAATCCATTTAAAGTATCAAATTTTTCTAGCTCAAAATTTAGTGTATCAAAAGAAAAGATAGAATTATAAGATGAGAAGTAAATTTTTGATTCATCAGCGTCAATACCTGATATTAAGTTGTAGGAAAAATAGGTTTTCCAGTTTGGGTATAATGAAGAATCGGTTTCTAGAGAAAATCTATTCTGCTGCGCAGTTATTAAAGTTGTAAAAAGAAATAATAAGTAATACGATTTAAACTTAAACATAAAATACTACCTGTTTGAACTAATAAACGGCAAATATAGTGGTATAATATGTCTAATCTAAAAAAATTATATAACTCCCTGGGCTAACATAGCATCAGCAACTTTAACAAATCCTGCTATATTTGCTCCTTTGACATAATTAATATATCCATCTTTTTGCTTACCATGTTCAATACATGAATCATGAATATTAAGCATTATTTCTCGAAGTTTTTGATCTACCTCTTCTCTTGACCAATTATATCTAAGTGAATTTTGAGTCATTTCTAGTCCTGATGTTGCAACTCCCCCTGCATTTGCAGCCTTTCCTGGAGCATATAAAATTTTTGATTTCAAAAAAATCTGAATTGCCTCGTTGGTTGATGGCATATTAGCCCCTTCGCTTACACATTTGCAACCATTTTTTATTAATATTTTAGCATCATTTCCGTCTAATTCGTTCTGAGTTGCACAAGGCAGTGCAATATCACATTCAACCGACCATGGTTTTTCGCCTTTCTTAAATACAGCTTTTGGATATTTCTTGGTATAATCACTGATTCTACCTCTACTGATATTTTTTAGGTCCATTATATATTTAAGCCTTTCTTCATCTATACCATTAGGGTCATATATATATCCAGATGAATCAGACATCGTTAATACCTTACCTCCAAAATGTATAATTTTTTCTGCCGCATATTGAGCAACATTTCCAGACCCTGAAACGATAACTTTTTTGCCTTTTATACCTTCGTTTTTTAAAGCCAACATATCCTCAACGAAATAAACGGTTCCATAACCTGTAGCTTCAGGTCTTATTAGAGATCCTCCCCACGAAATACCTTTCCCTGTAAGCACACCTGTAAATTCATTTGCAAGCTTTCTATACTGTCCATACATGTAACCAATCTCTCTACTGCCAACACCAATATCTCCCGCAGGTACATCTGTATTTGGACCAATATGCCTATATAATTCTGTCATAAATGCTTGACAATACCTCATTATTTCGTTTTCACTTCTTCCCTTAGGATCAAAGTCGCTACCTCCTTTTCCACCCCCCATTGGTAATGTTGTCAAACTATTTTTGAAAACTTGCTCAAAGGCCAAAAATTTTAGAATACTCATATTCACAGATGGATGAAACCTCAAACCTCCTTTATATGGACCAATAGAAGAATTCATTTGAATACGATAGCCTCTGTTTACCCAAATTTCTCCTTTGTCATCAACCCATGGAACTCTGAATGTAATAGCTCTTTCTGGCTCACACATTCTCAATAAAATATTTTTTCCGCGATAAATGTCGTTTTCAATAATATAAGGAATAACAGTCTCAGCAACTTCTTCAACTGCTTGCATAAACTCTGGTTCATGACCATCCCTCTTTCGTACTATATTTAAAAAAGATTCAACCTTTCTTTTCATAAGTAATAGTTTTTATATCCCTTAGGGGGATAAAATTATATATTAAATAAAATTAGGGATTTAAAATTCTTATTTTAATAAAAAAACTTAGAATAATTAACAATTTTATAAAAAGGCATTTTTTAAATCATTCATAAGATCTTCAACATCCTCGATGCCTACACTTAATCTTATCAATGAGTCAGTTACACCTGACTTTTCCCTTTCCTCTTTTGGAATACTTGCATGAGTCATTGTAGCTGGGTGGCCACACAAAGATTCAACACCACCAAGAGATTCAGCAAGAGTAAATAGATTTAATCTTTCTAAGAACTTCACCGTTTGAGCCTTACTATATCCCTTTATTCTAAACGAGAGCATACCTCCGTAATCAGACATTTGTTCTTTTGCCACTTCATGATTTTTATGAGAATCAAGCCCAGGCCAATATACTTTCTCCACCGACTCATGATGGTTTAAAAAATGTGCTATTTTCGAAGCATTTTCACAATGTCTTTGCATTCTAACATGTAAAGTTTTGATTCCCCTCAAGGTTAAAAAACAATCTTGGGGCCCAGGAACTGCACCACTTGCATTTTGGATAAAATATAGCTTTTCAGCAATTTCGTCATCATTTAACATCAATGCACCCAAAACTACATCACTATGTCCAGCCAAATATTTTGTAGCAGAATGCATCACTATATCAGCACCTAAACCTAACGGGTTTTGTAAATAGGGAGATGCAAACGTATTATCAACAATGAACAAAAGGTTGTTTTTCTTGCATATTTTAGAAATTCCCTTGATATCAAAAATATTTATCATGGGGTTTGTTGGGGTCTCCGCCCAAACTAATTTGGTATTTTTGTTAACCAATGAATTGATTTCGTTTAAATTATGCAAAGAGGTAAATTGAAACTTAATACCGTATTTTTCAAAAATATTTCTAAATAATCGGTAAGTGCCTCCGTATAAATCATTTGTACTAATAACTTCATCGCCTGGTTTTAATAGTTTAATAACGGCGTCGATTGCTGCTAAACCTGAAGAAAAGGCAACACCGTATTTTGCACTCTCAAGGCTAGCAAATGCATTTTGTAGAGCTGTCCTAGTTGGGTTGTGTGTTCTTGAATATTCGAAACCTTTATTAACCCCAGGGCTATCTTGAGCATAAGTTGAAGTTTGATAAATAGGTTGCATAACAGAATTGTATGCAGGATCTATTTTCTGTCCTCCGTGAATAGTTTTGGTATTAAATTTCATGTTAAAAAAAGAAAATGATTACATATTAGTTGTAAACAAAAGTATAGATTATCTTTAGATTTAAATAAGTTTTAATGAATAAAAGAATCCTTGCTCTTTCAGCAGCAATTGTAGCAACTTCAATCTTTGGATTCAATCACACAATCGCTAAGGAACTTATGCCTAGTGTGCTATCACCAAATGCCCTTTTATACTGCAGAGTTTTAGGAGCAGCAATATGTTTTTGGGCTATTTCATTATTTGTAAAACGTGAAAAAATTGATTACAAGGATTTTAAATTAATTATCATCTGTGCATTTTTTGGAATGGGTCTTAACATGATTACAGCCCTCAACGGGCTATATAACTCAACACCAATTAATAGTGCAATTATAACCACACTTGCGCCAATATTTATTTTTTTAATTTCCTTAATATTTATAAAAGAAAATATATCCAAAAGAAAATATATCGGAGTTGCGATTGGATTTTTAGGAACACTAACACTAATATTATTAAATGAAAAATCCTTAGATAGTGCTCCAAATATCATGCTTGGAAACTTTCATCTTTTTATAAATAGTATTTCTTATGCTTTATATTTTGTGCTTGTTAAGCCTTTGACCCAAAAATATGGAATGATAACAATAATGAAATGGCTATTCTTTTTTTCGATTTTTATTAATATGCCCTTTGGACTAGTTGAGTTTACAAAAATTGAGTGGACGGAAATTAATGAAATATCATATATGAAAATATTATATGTCGTATTCTGTACTACTTTTTTAGTATATCTTTTAAACCTATATGCTCTAAAAAATCTAAAAGCTTCAACCGTTGGGATGTTTATTTATCTCCAACCGGTAATTGGAATTCTTTTTGCAATCTACAGAGGTGCAGATAATCTAACAGTTGCCGATATAGTCTCAGTTCTACTTGTTTTTACAGGAGTATACTTAGTTTCTAAAAAAACAACTAAAGCAACTTAAAAATCTATTCATATATTTGCTAAATATTTCATTAAAATGATCCATTCAATGACTGGCTATGCCAGCGAATCTTTCATAATTGATTCAACGAAATTTCTTGTAGAAATTAAGTCTGTAAACAGCAAAATATTAGATTTAAATATCCGAGTCCCTCAAATTCTTAGATTTAAAGAAAACGAAATAAGGAAGAAATTATCTGAAAAGCTGAAGCGTGGAAAAATTGAGCTTTCTGTAATCCTAGAAAGTAGTTTTAGAGATGAAGAAATTAGCATAAATAAAGGAATTGTAAATAACTACTTACAAGAACTAAAAAAACTATATAAAAGCGATTCAAGTGACTATCTTAAAATAGCTATGAGGTTGCCTAATTCTTTTACTACAAAAACAATTGAGCTTGATGAAACCGAGATTAATAATCTTCAAAAAAAAATGTATAAAGTTGTTGATAAACTAATAAAATACAGGCTATTAGAGGGAAAAGAAACCCAAAAAGACATTCTTAAAAAAATAAATAGTATCAGTAAATTACTGATCAAAATTGAAAAATATGAAAAAATAAGGATAGTAAGAAAACGTGAGAAATTATTTGAAGAACTAAAAAAAATAGAGCTAGAAATAGACAGTAATAGATTTGAACAAGAAATGATTTATTTTCTAGAAAAATTTGATATAAACGAAGAGATGATAAGACTAAAAAGTCATATTTTACTTTTTAAAGAGTGTATAAATTCAGACACTCCGATTGGAAAAAAAATTGGATTCATATGCCAAGAGATTGGACGAGAAATAAATACAATTGGATCAAAAGCTAACGATGCCGAATTACAAAAAAATGTGATTGAGATGAAAGATAATTTAGAAAAAATTAAAGAAAACATTTTAAATATTCTTTAATGGATAAGTCAAAATTTATAGTTATCGCTGCGCCCTCAGGTTCTGGGAAAACATCAATAGTTAACAAACTAATCCAAGAACAAAATTTAAATTTATCCTTTTCCGTTTCAGCAACATCAAGAAAACCGAGACATAATGAAGTAGACGGAAAAAACTATTTCTTTTTGTCAAATGATGAATTCATGGGAAAAGTAAAAAATAATGAATTTATTGAGTGGGAAGAAGTTTATAAAGGATCTTATTACGGAACATTAATTTCCGAATTGGAAAATACTAATAATAAAAATTTAATTTTTGACATAGATGTAGTTGGGGGGTTAAACATTAAGAAAATGTTCCCGTCTGATACACTAACAATTTTTGTCAAACCGCCTAGCATTAATGAACTAGAAAATAGACTTAAAAAAAGGAAATCAGAAGACCTTTCTAGCATTAAAACAAGAATTAAAAAAGCAAGAGAAGAAATCTTGCTTTTAGATAAATTTGATTGTGTTATTGAAAATGACAATTTTAATATTTGCTATGATAAGGTTTTAAAAACTGTTAATAATTTCATTAATGGCTAAGAAAAAAGTAGGCTTATTCTGTGGCACATTTGATCCGATTCACAACGGACACATAAATATTGCTAAATATATAATTGATGAAAACTTAGCAAATCAAGTTTGGCTTGTTGTAACACCAGAAAATCCAACCAAATTAAAAAATAATATTTCGCATTTTGAACATAGATATAATATGGTCAAAATTGCAACCCAAAAATATAGAAATATAGATGCCAGTGATTTAGAAGTAAATCTTAAAAAACCCAATTATACAATTGATACTCTCGAATATGTTTCAACTAAAATGTCAAATATTGAATTCAGTTTAATAATTGGGGAAGACAACTATAAAATATTTGACACATGGAAGGACTATAAAAAAATACTTCGTGACTTTAAAATATACATATATCCAAGAAAAGGTACGCTTAAAGAATCACCTCATATCATAAATGATAATGCAATGTATATTGGAGGCCCTAAAATTGATTTAAGCTCTACTAATATCCGCAATATAATTTCAAGAAAAAGTGAGCCAAAAGATTTAATACCACCAGATATTATGAAATATATTATTGATAAAAAACTTTACAGATGAAGAATGAAAAAATGATATATGGAGTAATAGGTAGTGGGAGCTGGGCTACAGCCTTAATTAAAATACTCTCTGAAAATACCAAGTCTATAAACTGGTATGTCAGAAATACTGAGAATATTAATTTTATAAAAAATAATTCTCATAATCCAAATTACCTTAACTCTGTTGAGCTAAATCTAAAAAAATTAAATATTTCTGAAAATATTAATGAAGTTGCATTAGAATCTGATGTTTTGATTGTTGCTGTACCCTCAGAATATGTAAACTCTGAAATGAAAAAAATTGATATCGATATTTCTGATAAAATTATTATGTGTGCTTTAAAGGGTATTGTACCTGAGAAAAATCTCCTTTTTGGAGAGTATATGAATAAATATTTTAATATTTCACAGGATAATTTCCTTGTTATTGGTGGGCCGTGTCATGCTGAAGAGGTTGCGCTAGAAAAATTATCTTACTTGACAATTGGATCCTCTAATTTGAAGCTTTGTGAAAATATTTCAAATGACTTTCGTTGTAAGTTTATAAATGTTAAAGCATCTGATGATGTTATTGGAATTGAATATGCAAGCATGCTTAAAAATATTTACGCTTTGGCAGTTGGTATCTCAAACGGATTAGGATATGGAGATAATTATCAGAGTGTTTTAATGAGTAATTCAATAAAAGAAATGAAAAGGTTTATTTCAAAAAGGCATGAAATAAAAAGAAATATTAATAATTCTGCTTACCTAGGTGATTTGCTGGTTACCGGGTATTCAACTTTTTCGAGAAATAGAATGTTTGGTAATATGATTGGAAAGGGATACACAATTAAGGCTGCCCAGTCTGAGATGAATATGGTTGTAGAAGGATATATCGCAACGAAAAAGGCATTTTTATTAAACCAAAATTCAAAAGATAAAATAGAGATTCCGATAATAAACGCTGTCTATAAAATATTATTTGAAAAAAGGAGTGCTCGAAAAATATTTAAAGATTTGAGTAATTTAATCTCTTAAAATGAAGATTTAAATTGATCCAGAAATCTTATATCATTTTCACTCAATAGCCTGATATCATCTATCTGATGTAATAAAAGCGCTATACGATCTATTCCTAAACCAAAGGCAAAGCCTGAATACTCATTTGAATCAATATTACAATTTTCTAAAACGTTTGGATCAACCATTCCACATCCCATAATTTCTAGCCAACCGGTTCCTTTTGTCATTTTATAATCTGTCTCATTGTTTAAGCCCCAGTAAACATCTACTTCAGCACTAGGCTCAGTGAATGGGAAATATGAAGGTCTCAATCTAATTTTTGACTTACCAAACAATTGACTCGTAAAATATTCTAATGTTTGCTTTAGGTCTGCAAAACTTACATCTTTATCTATACAGAGACCTTCAATTTGATGAAAAAAACAATGGGATCGAGCAGATATTGCTTCATTCCTGTACACTCTTCCAGGTGAGATAGTCCTTATTGGGGGTTTATTATTTTCCATATACCTAACCTGAACTGAGCTAGTATGAGTTCTTAAAAGGAAGTCAGGATCCTTTTCAATAAAGAAAGTGTCTTGCATATCTCTTGCTGGATGATGTTCTGGTAAATTTAACGCGCTGAAGTTATGCCAATCGTCCTCAATTTCTGGCCCCTCGCTAATGGTAAATCCTATGTTAGAAAAAATATCAACTATTCTGTTTTTAACAATTGAGATTGGATGGCGTGATCCAAGCTCAATTGGGTCTCCAGATCTGGATGTATCGTTAATTTTTTGATAATCAGAATCAGAAGAAATACTATTCTTCAAATCATCTACTTTCCTTTGAGCTGTATTTTTTAATTGATTTAATAGTTGACCAACATTTTTCTTTTTATCATTTTCCAAAGACTTAAATTCATCAAAATATGAGTTTAACAATCCCTTTTTTCCAAGGTATTTAACTCTAAAGTCTTCAATTTCATTAGCTGTAGTTGAACTAAAGTTATTGATTTCCTTAAGATCTTTTTTTATTTTTTCTTCCATCTTTAACAATTGATCAAATTTATAAAAACTTAATTAATATAAACTGATTTTTGAATATAGATAATAATAGTTTTCATAACAATGTTACATTAATAATATAAAGATGGTAATATTTATTAAATTGACATGATTAAAAAATCTAATGAACTATCTAGACATATTTTTATTATTAATAATCGTATGGGGTGGGTATATGGGATTTTCAAAAGGGCTTGTCAAAGAGCTTGCATCAATTTTGGGAATTATCTTGGGAGTAGTTTTAGCTAAAAATTATTTTCCAGTAGTTGATAAAAAACTTTATGTTTTATTTGAGTCTGAAGCGGATTTTATATCCCTCATTTCGGCTTTAATAATATTTCTATCAACAATAATGATTTTTAAAATCTTTGCAAATATTTTAACGAAATTTTTGAAATCTATAGCTCTTGGTTTATTAAACAGGATTGTTGGTGCTTTATTTGGAATTTTGAAATCAACTCTAGTGTTATGTATTATAATTTTTATTTTTTCAAAAATTAATAATGTTTTGAATGTAATAGAAGATTCAAAAATTCAAAGCTCTTTGGTTTACAAAGAAATCGAAAGGATTAATAAGATTATTCTCAATAAAAATTATGAAACAAAGGGTACAGAAGAATGATGAAGATCAATAACCAAGTTTCCTTGTAACATTTTATATCCAAAAGTATATTCAACTTTAACTACATTTCCACTTGACTCTGTAAAGAAATAATTACCCATAGCAATAGCTCTATTACCATCTATAATCAAACCTGAATTCTTAAACTCAACTTTTACCCAAGGTTTCATTGCAAAGCCATCATCTTCACTACAATAAGATTTGTTACCGCCCAAAAAATATGAGAGTGCCATTTCAAATTTGGGCCTAAATTGTTCCTTAGATGCTTTTGTGGGTTTAAACAAAACTTGGCCGCTATTAAAACCATATAAATTATTTAAAAAGGCCTTTGTGAATTCAACACACTCATACTCATCATTCATCAAAGTTCCAATTTTGACGATCCCATCACCCCATTTTTTTTGAATTTCATGAATTTTTTCTTCTGTTATCATATTATTTTAATTTCATTTTTTTTAATCCAACCTTCTTGACCATTTACTAGTTTTATTTTTATCCAATCAACATTAAAATTGTCAATTATTTTGACTTTAGTACCTAAGTGCAAAGTAAGTAAATTATCACTTCTTTCGTTTGGATCAGTCCTAACTTCAATTTTTGTTGAAAAAATAATAGCATACTTATCAAGATAATTATTCTGATATGCATTTAAGCTAATCCATAGGGTTAAAGCAATGACAATAATTATAAAAAATAAAGAGCTAAATGCAGTACGTTTGGTAATTGGTTTATTTGAAAAGAAATAAACTACAAACAATATTAAAAATATAAATGATAACAATATAAGTGCCTTACCCCAGGATGAATAATCTAAAAGATTTGATATCGTATTTAATTGCTCGTCAATAAATGATGGTGGAACCATTGCAATATCATCTATTAGGGAATTTTTTACCATATTCAAATTATTTGTTACATCATTATCAAACGGATTAAGTTTTAATGATCTTTCATAGAATAAAATACTGTTTGCGATATCATTTAACCTGTAGTGTGCATTTCCGATATTGAAATACAACTCTGAAGAATGAACACCAGAATCTAGAATCTGAAAATATAACTCAATTGACTGTTCATACTTTGAGTTATTATATAGCTTGTTTGCTTCAAGGAATTTTTCCTTTACGATAGATGATTCCGTAGCTGATTGACCGAGGCATTTTAAAGAAAAACCAGCTACTAATAAAAAAATGACTACTATATTTAAATATTTACTTTTCATTTTTTACTTTTTCTAATTGCTCAATAAATAACTTAGCCTTTTCATAATCTTCACTCATAGCTTCAATATTTAAAGGAGTATATCTTGCCAATTGGCAATTTTCTAATACATTAAATAACAAATCAATTTGTTTTTTTTCAACCTTCATTTGACGAAGCCCAGATGAAATATATTTTTTATCTAGCTGAGAATTATCAAGATTTAACTTTGACTTCAGATAAGTTGTAATGGCTTTATCAATGGACTCGTAAAATCTTTCTTTGTTTCCAATTAATCCTTTTGACTCATATAAAAGTTTATTAGTTAATCCCTTAGCAATTTTTAATTTATCGACTTTTTTGGAATTATAATTCTTTAAAAACTTAACAAAAACAACAATGATAATACAAATTAAAAAGGGAGATAAAAATATTAACCAATATAGGGTTGAATTGAAAAAGATGTTTTCTTCAATTTTTGAAAATTTTGTTTTAGTTTTAAAAGAGGCAAATTGATTTTGAGCTAGTTGAATTTTATTTATCTTATTTGAATCATTAAAATCATTTTCTGGTGCTGAATCTTTATTATTTCCCTCAACATCAATATATATAGGATCTGAATAAATTGTTACATACTTTTTATCCTTTGGATTAAAAAATGAGAATTTAGTTTCGGGGATTGTATACTTTCCAGATATATTTGGCACTATAGTATATTTATTATTTACCCTTCCTTTTATTCCCCCAGCTTTAACCGAAACATTTGATATTTTTTCAGGTTCATAAACTTCAAGTGAAGATGGTAAAGATATTTTGGGGTCCTCAAATAAATTAAAATTACCATTTCCAGAAATTATCAAACTCAATTGAAAAGCTTCATCAACTAATAATTCCTCTTTATCAGACTTAATTTCAAAATTAAAGTCACCAACGGCACCAGAAAAATCATTTGGTTTATTATCAGTGGGCAATGGTTTTACGTTAATAAATGAGCTACCTGCCGATACTGTTTTATTAACGCTTGATGATATAAGATTCCCAAAAAAATCTCTTCTATTTGAAGGTACTTGAACAGAAATATCTAAGGTTAACGGTTCAATTTTTAATCTTCCTGTCTTTTGTGGATACAGTAAAGTTCTTCGTAGTACCACATATCTGTATGGCTCCCCCTTATATGTTCCATTTTGAACATTTAGAGACTTAATATCTATGTTATTACTCCAAAAATCAGCATACCTTGGTGCTTCTAATTCTCTCCAGTTATCAACCCCAGTATCTGGCGAAACATATAACTTGTATGTTACAGAAACTGCCTCATTTATATATGGATTTTTATTTGATAATTCAGCAACAAGGTGGATCTTTTTATCAGCTAAATAATTTGGATCATTTGGATTTGTAGGTTTATCAACCGCTGAAGTTACTATTACTTTTACTGGAAGTGTTTTATAAATTTCTTCCTCAACCTCTATCGATGCTTGTCCAATTTCAAAAGAACCCTTTTCTATTGGGGATAAGAAATATGAATATGTCTTAGAATACGTTCTTTTACCGTTTATCCATGAATTTCTTATAGACTGGCTAGGACCACCAACAATTCTAAAGTTTTCAAACTTTGGAGGGATAAAATTGTCTCCATCTTTGTCAATTGAAAATTCAACTTTAACTCTTTCGTTTAAACCTAATTGTTTTTTACTCAATTTTGTTGTGAAAGTAACCTGTGAGAAAGATGACAATCCGATCAAAAAAATAATTATATGTATTAAATTTCTTTTATGCATTACCAGTCTTTTTCAGAAACAACTTTTGTGCCTTTTTGTTTCTTATCATTTACTTTAGCTTGAACTTTCTTTTCTGCATTTTCCATGGCTTTCAATAAATTTTTTATCTGTTGTGGAGAAAGTTTTGTTTGTTGATTCTTATTTTCTTTAGGTTGATCAGACTTGTTATTATCTTTTTTCTGATCGTCCTTATTTTTGTCACTCTGGTCCTGCTGATCATCTTTGTTCTGATTATCCTTATTATTTTCGTCATTCTTATCTTGCTGGTCGTCTTTACTCTGATCGTCTTTATTATTTTTGTCCTGCTGGTTATCTTTGTTCTGATCATCATTGTTATTTCCATCGTTTTTGTCCTTCTGATCATCTTTATTTTCGTCGTCTTTATTTTGTTCCTGTTCCTCTTCACATTTTTTAGCAAGTGACAGATTATATCTTGTTTCATCATCACTCGGGTTATTTCTCAAAGCGTTTTTATATGCTAATATTGCTTCAGAGCACATTTCCTTTTTCATAAGAGAGTTGCCTAAATTGTGGAAAGATTTGTGTTTTTCAGATTTATTTTTTGCAAGTTTTGTTGATTCTATTTGTCTTGAAATTGCTTCATCATATAAACCTTCACTATAATATTTGTTTGATAAATTAAATGTGGCTCTTAGGTCACTTAGTGAATCAGCAATAGCAGCTCTAAAATTTTTTTCAGCTTCCTCAAAGTTGTTTTCAATAAACTTATTACCCTTGTTATAGAATTTAGCATAATTTTCAGACTGAGCAGAAATATTTTGTGATGCCAGAATAGAAATAAAAAAGTAAAAAAGTATATTATTTTTCATTAAATAAATTTAGTTTTTTTAACCATATCGTTTTACCATCTCTCATGAAAATATCGATAACTATTAATATGAATCCAATTAAGATAAACAACTGAAATTGGTCTTTAAATTCAGAAAATTTTTGAGTATCAAATTCTTTTTTTTCAGTATTTTCTAAAATTTCAATGACCTCATTTATCACATTTTCAGTTACAGAACCATCTATATATTTTCCTTTGGTTTTGTCAGAAATATTTTCAAGATAAGTTTTATTAAGTTTTGTAATAACTACCTCTCCATTGATATCTTTTTTATAACTCATTACAATTCCATTTTTTTTAATCGGGATAGGTGAACCCTTTTCTGTTCCAACACCAATCGAGTAAATGGTAATATTATTTTTTGCTGCTAAATCTGCCATTTCATATGATAAATCATTATGATCTTCTCCATCAGAAATAATAAACAATAACCTTTCTGTTGACTGGTCTTGATCGAAGTAAGTAGAAGATAATCTTATAGCATCGTCAATGGCTGTCCCTTGAGATGAAAGCATATCAGTATTCATGTTTTGTAAAAACATTTTGGCTGATGAATAGTCAGTAGTTAGGGGTAGTTGAGGAAAAGCCTTACCAGCGTAAGCTACAATACCAATTCTATCACCACCCAGATTATTTATAACTTGACCAACTAACTGCTTAGATTTTTCAATTCTACTTGGAGCTATGTCTTCAGCAAGCATGCTTTTAGAAACATCAACTGCAAAAACTATATCTACTCCCAGTCTTTGAAAAGTCTCAATCTTAGTCCCAATTTTAGGATTAATCATCGCGATTATAAGCATAGAAATCCCAATTAAAATAAAAAGTATTTTTTTAATAGGTTTTAGGGTTGAAATGTTTGGGCTCAATCTTTCCAAATTGGACTTTGAAAAAAATAATTTCTGAGTTTTAATTTTCCAAGCTTTATCAAAAATGAAGAATATGCTGATTGAAATAATCAACAAAAACAGCCAGGACCATGATATGTTTTCTAATTCATACATTATATAAAACTTCTAAGTATTGTAAATTTCATTATCATCTCAAATGCAATTAATATAATTGCAGGAAAAAGGAAGTATCTAAACTTCTCATCAACTGAATAATATTTAAACTCTTCTATTTCTGTTTTTTCTAACTTGTCAATATCTGAATATATTTCTTTTAGTCTTTCATTATCTGTAGCCCTAAAATATTTTCCACCTGTCATTTCAGAAATTTGTGTAAGTAAATTTTCATCAATTTCAACCTGAACATTTGCATAATTAAATTTTCCTCTTGCATCAATACCAACCGGGGACATTGCAAGGCCATTTGTTCCCAAACCAATGGAATATACCTTAATTTGAAATTCTTTTGCCAACTCAGCAGCTGTAATAGGGTCAATAAATCCTGCATTATTTACTCCATCGGTCAAAAGAATAATGACCTTGCTCTTAGCCTTACTGTCTTTTATCCTATTTACGGAGTTTGCCAGACCCATTCCAATCGCAGTTCCACCTTCAATAATATTATTATATTTAATTTCTCTCAGGGATCTTAAAGTTATACTCTTATCAGATGTAAGTGGTGTTTTTGTATAACTTTCGCCAGCATATTCAACAAGCCCTATTCTGTCTGAAACTCTATTTTTAATAAACTCATCAGCAACATTTTTTAATGCATCAAGCCTGTTTGGTTTTAAATCTTTTGCCAACATACTTGCAGAAACATCAATTGCTATTATAATGTCTATACCGCTATTTGTTTTTACTCTTGTTGAAGTATCAATCACTTGTGGTCTAGCTAAAGCAGTAATAATTAATATTAGTGAAACCAACCTTAAATATTTAAGTGTTGATTTTAGCTTTGAGTGGAAGTTCCCTGGGTCACCAAAAGCTTCTGAATTAGAAAATTTAATTGAGTTGGTTAAATTTTCTCTCTTTACGTAGTTCCATAAAATTATTAAAGGAATAACAGCCAATAAAATAAAGTACTCAGGATTTAAAAATTCTAAATTCATTTTTTTTCTTCTTTTAATACTTCAATTGAATTGATAATTCTTTCTCTAATATCATTCACATATCTTTTTTCATGAGCTAAAAGAATTGCTGTTTTAAATCCTGTTTCTGTTAAAAAACCAATAACATCATAATTCCCAGACTTGTACTTTTTATCACTTATTTTGAAGTCTGATGTTCCTGAGATAAGCAGACCTTTACCTTTATTTTTTGTTTCAAATTCCTCATACTTTACAAGCATATTTTGAAGTCCTCTACTTTCTAAATTATCCAAGCTTGATTCTAAAATTGATTGAAAATTTTGTGGTTCAATCTTTGACTCAGAGGAGTAATTTGAAACAAAAAATTCAATAGACTCATTTGAATTCGAGAAATAAAATTGAGAGTCCATTTTATAATCGTCATATAAGAATTCGTTGTCGTTGATTAGTCTTACTAAAGCATCTGGGGTTTCAGCAAATATTCCAGGGGACCCGTATTCAGATTTTACCCAATTTTTATTTAGCAATCTAAGATTTTTATTAAATATTATCTTATCTATTGTGTGTTGAAAACCGTTAACAAATCCTGAGAAAATAAATACTAAGAAAATTAAAGAAGCTAATGAGATTGAAACAATTTTTAGTCTTTCATTTCTCAACTTTTTCTCTGCTTGTTTTTGATAATTTAAATTTTTTAATTTTTCTTCTTCAGTAGGTTCAGGAAGCAATTCAGAAAAAAGTTTAATCTCTTCATTAATTGTATTAAGATCTTTTTGAATAATATTTTTTTCTGGAAGAAATTTTGCAAACTTTACCAAGTCCGCCCTTTTAAAAATATCTTCAATTCTGTTAACGGAATTCTTGGAAATATTAAAAGATTTTATTTCTCTTAAGTTTTTTAATTTTAAGATTAACTCTCCTGTAGTACTTTCTAAAGCTTTTTCATATACTTCTTTTTCAAAAAAACTTCTTAGCAAATATGTTAATTCAGAATAAAACAACTTAATATCTGCTTTCGAATCAAGGTTAATTTTTTCTAAATCTATCATTCTTTTCTTAATTAATTCAATAGGTCTTAGTGAAGGTTTAATGTTTAAGAGTGGATTGAAAAAATCAATTAGTTGTGCTCTGAAAAAAAGTAATATCAGAATTAAAAAAATAGTGAATAGAATAATTGGATAATTATTCATTATACGAAGTTTGAAAATTTCTAATGTGGAGAATTTATCAAATGATGGCTTTATTTCGTATAAACCTTGCTCAGTAGTATCAACTTCTACTAAATTAACAGAGATATTTTTAGAATCAGTAGAAAATAACTTGTCTCCAATTTGAATCTTTATTTTTGGAATTATATAGTCTCCTTCGTCAAATGATATAATACCGTATTTCTTTGAAAAAAGAAAGCTGTCTTCATATATAATTGTGTCAATCTGAGATTCTGAAATTAATTCAAAGGGCACAAATGAAGTTGAGTCGGGAAAAATAATATTTTCTAATTTTTCTGAATTGACATCAATGCTATAAATAAGCTCTTTTCCGATTAATATTGAATCAGATTCAACAGATGCCAAAACATTTTGTGAATTGGCTGTAAAGTTTTGTAAAAAAACAAAACAAATGATTAAAATATTGAGAAATAGTTTCATCGACTCTTAAAATATTTTAATAATTTTTTTTGATAATCGTCCTGCGTATTACATTCAATTATTCCAGACCCTGATCTTTTAAAGTAATCTACAAACTCACTCCTTTTGGAATTATAATATTCATTGTATTTCTTTCTGATTTTTTTTGAGCTGGTATTTACTATAATTCGTTTTCCGGTTTCATTATCATTTATATCAATAATTCCTAAATTTGGAATAATTTCTTCGGTTTTATCATATATTCTAATTCCTGTTACATCATGTCTAGAAGAAAATATTTTAAGAGAATTTGAATAATCTTGAGAAATAAAATCTGAAATAATAAAAGCGATAGATCTGTTTTTTAAAATATTTGAGACAAACTTTAAAGGAATATTAATATCGGTCTTTTTACTCTTTGATTTAAATTCTAGCAACTCTCTAATAATCCTTAAAACATGTGATTTACCTTTTTTTGGAGGGATGTATAATTCAACATTGTCAGAGAATAAAATTAATCCAACTTTGTCATTATTTTTGGTTGCTGAAAATGCTAAAGTTGCCGCTAATTCGGTGACATATTCATTTTTGAAAGCTGAGTTAGATCCAAAAAAATTAGATCCAGAAATATCAATAATTAACATCATTGTTAGCTCTCTCTCCTCCTCAAATACTTTTATAAATGTGTCGTTATATCTCGCTGTTACGTTCCAATCTATTGCTCTGACATCATCTCCAAATTGGTATTGTCTTACTTCACTAAAAGCCATACCTCTACCTTTGAATGTAGACTGGTACTCTCCACCAAAGATATGATCTGATAATCTTTTGGTTTTGATTTCAATTTTTCTGACTTTTTTTAGAAGATCTTTTGTTTCCATTATTGAGAGTTTATGGAACAGCTATTTCGTTTACAATTTTTGTGATAATATCAACGGATGACATATTTTCTGCTTCGGCTTCATAAGAAATTCCAATTCTATGTTGTAAAACATCGAATACCACTGCTCTTACATCATCAGGAATTACAAATCCTCTTCTATTTATAAATGCATAACATTTTGCAGCTAATGCAAGATTAATACTTCCTCTGGGGGAAGCACCAAAAGATATTAGTGGTTTTAATTCTGATAAATTATATTTTTCGGGGAATCTAGTGGCAAAAATAATATCAAGTATATATGATTCAATTTTTTCATCCATATAAACTTCTCTCACAACTTTTTGCGCAGTTATAATCTTTTTAAGTGTCACTACAGGCTTTACCTTACTTACAGTATTTTCTAAATTTGCTCGCATTATTAATTTTTCATCCTCTAATTCTGGGTAAGAAATAACCGTTTTTAACATGAACCTGTCAACTTGAGCTTCTGGAAGTGGATATGTTCCTTCTTGATCAATTGGGTTTTGTGTAGCCATTACCAAAAAGGGCTCATCTAATTTGAAAGTTTTTTCGCCGATTGTAACTTGTTTTTCCTGCATAGATTCTAATAGTGCAGACTGAACTTTTGCAGGTGCCCTGTTAATCTCATCTGCAAGGACAAAATTTGCAAAAACAGGCCCTTTCTTAACAGAGAATTTTGATTGTTTCACATTATAAAGCTGTGTTCCAACAACATCAGCAGGTAAAAGATCAGGTGTGAATTGGATCCTACTAAAACTACCACTAATTGCCTTAGATAATGTGTTTATAGCTAAAGTTTTAGCTAATCCAGGAACACCTTCAAGTAATATATGGCCTTTTGCGAGTAATCCAATAAGAAGTTTATCAATCATATTCTTCTGACCTACAATAACCTTATTCATCTCAGATCTCAACAAATCAATGAAAGCACTTTCTTTCTCTATTTTTTCATTAATTTTCTTTATATCAACTTTGTTTTCCATAAGTAAAAAATATTATAACTTTAAAATTGGTTTTGCAAAATGGCAAATCATTACAAATATCTCTGTTAATATTAGGTTAAAAAAGGAGGTTTTTAACCAAAAATTAACATTTTTAATAAACCCAAAATTAAGAGCTTGAAAACAATACTAATAACAGGAGCAACAAGCGGTATCGGACTAGCAGCGGCTAAAAAGTTAGCAAATGAAAAAAATCAACTGATTTTGTGTGGAAGAAGACAGTATAAATTAGATGAAATTTCTGAGAAACTCTCAAAATCTACAAACGTATTATCACTTTGCTTCGATGTTTCAGATAAAAATGAAGTAAATAGACTTTTAAATGGTATTCCTGAAAAGTTTGGTTCTATTGATATTCTTATTAATAATGCTGGAAATGCACACGGATTAGATACAATTCAAGAAGGTTCGCTTGAAGATTGGGATAATATGATTGATATCAATATTAAAGGCTTGTTATATGTTTCGAGGGCAATTATTCCAAAGATGGTTGAGAGAAAAAGTGGACATATAATAAATATTGGTTCTCTGGCAGGAAGGGAAGTATATGAAAAAGGAAATGTTTATTGCGCATCAAAACACGCAGTCAATGCAATCTCAAAAGCCATGAGAATAGATCTTAATAAAATAGGTGTTAAAGTATCCGAAATCAATCCTGGACTTGTAGAAACCGAATTTTCAAATGTTCGCTTTAAAGGAGATAACAATAGAGCGGAAAAGGTTTATCAGGGATATAAGGCTCTACAAGCTGAAGACATTGCTGATATTATAGAATTTGTAATCAATAGACCAAGCCATGTCAATATCGCAGATATTTTAGTACTTCCTCAAGCGCAAGCTACAAGCTCAATTATAGAAAAGAAATAAAATTTTACAAAATTTTATTAATGTAACCTTTGCGTAACATAAATTAAAATGTTACGTTTGCGTTACATTAATAAAAAAAATAAATTAGATGAACTCGGATACAATAATACCAATATTAGGAATACTAACAGGCATAATTGTCCCAATAGCTGTATTTCTTTGGCTATATTATGACGCAAAACATAAGAGACAAACTGTGCTAGAGATTGCAAAACAAATAGATGATCCAGAAAAATTAGATGAGCTTTTGCATATTTTTGATGAAAGGAAAGATGAGCCAATAGATTATCGCAGAAATGGAGTTATAACAATATTTGTTGGTATTGGTCTCTATTTTTTTGGCTGTATAGCTATTGGATCTATATTAAAAGGGGTTGGAGCTTTGGTAGGAGCAATAGGTGTAGGTACTTTGATTGCAGGATACCTTTATCCAAACACCAGTGAAGAACTTACTAACGCTGTTGATGAATTTGAAAAGAAATAGTTTTGGGCAGAAATCACAAAAATCTTTTAAACAATCTTCAAGAAATCCGAAAATCTGCGGGGTTAACTCAGCAAAATCTTTCAGAAAGTGCAAACGTCTCAAGGAAGAGCATAAATGCGATTGAAAATGGCATTTATGTACCCTCAACTGTTTTGGCATTAAAAATTGCTAAAACACTTGGATGTAAAGTAGAAGATTTATTTAAGCTTCCGAACGACTAAAGATCAAATTTAATTCCCTGGGCTAAAGGAAGATCATCTGTATAATTAATTGTATTTGTTTGTCTTCTCATGTAGATTTTCCAAGCATCAGAACCTGATTCTCTACCTCCGCCAGTATCTTTTTCTCCACCAAATGCACCTCCTATTTCAGCCCCTGAAGTACCAATATTCACATTAGCTATTCCACAATCTGAACCACCAGCTGAAAGAAATTTCTCAGCTTCCTTAAGATTATTTGTCATAATTGCTGAGGACAATCCTTGTGTAACATTATTTTGAATTTCAATAGCATTGGTTACTGGTCCAGAATATTTAAGTAGGTATAAAATTGGGGCAAAAGTTTCTTCTTGAACGATTTCAAAATCAGGTTTTGCCTCTGCAATAGCAGGTTTTACATAGCACCCACTTTCATATCCTTCACCTTCTAAAATACCACCTTCAACAATGACATTCCCACCTTCTTCTACTACTTTGTCCAAAGCTTTAGAATACATATCAACAGCTAATTTGTCAATTACAGGCCCCACGTGATTTGATTGGTCAAGAGGATTTCCAATTTTAATTTGTTTGTATGCATTTACGACTGCATCACGAACTTCATCGTAAACATCTTCGTGTATAATTAATCTTCTTGTTGAAGTACATCTTTGACCTGCAGTTCCGACTGCACCAAAAACCGCACCCATAACTGTCATCTTAACGTCAGCATCTGGAGTAACAATAATCGCATTGTTTCCACCCAGCTCTAACAATGACTTACCCAATCTAGCGCCTACTTCACTTGCAACAATTTTTCCCATTCTGGTTGAACCTGTTGCGGAAATAAGAGGAATTCTTTTATCCTTTGTCATGTATTCACCAACTTTGTAGTCTCCATTTATTATACAAGAAATCCCTTCTGGTAAATCATTCTCTTTTAGAATATCAGCAATAATTTTTTGGCATGCTACAGAACAAAGCGGAGTTTTTTCACTGGGCTTCCAAACACAAACATCACCACATATCCAAGCTAGTGCTGTATTCCAAGACCATACAGCTACTGGAAAATTAAACGCTGAAATGATTCCAACAATCCCCAATGGATGATATTGCTCATACATTCTATGGCCAGGTCTTTCACTATGCATTGTTAAACCATGAAGCTGTCTGGATAGTCCAACGGCAAAATCACATATATCAATCATTTCTTGAACCTCACCTAATCCTTCTTGAAAGCTTTTACCCATTTCATAGGAAACTAAAACTCCAAGTGGATCTTTTAATTCTCTAAGCTTATTTCCAAATTGTCTTACAATTTCACCCCTTTGTGGAGCGGGTACAGTTCTCCAATACTCAAAAGCAGATTGGGCACTTTCTATAACTTTATTATAGTCTTCATGTGTTGTTGTTGAAACCGTTCCAATTTCTTTTCCATCTACAGGTGAATAGCTACTAATTGAATCTCCATTGCTGAAATAATTACTTCCTGTTGAAGTTCCAATATTGTGGCTGGATAAGCCTAATTTTTTTAGTGAGTTTTCAATATTCATGATAAATTATTTAACTTGACGAAGATAAGAATTTATTAATATTTTAGGGTTATGAAAAAATATTTGTGTCTTCTAATTATTCTACTTTTTAGTTGTAATAATAATGATGAAAATAGAATTGCAATTGTTATACATGGAGGAGCCGGAATTATTTTAAAGGAAAATATTACCAAGTCAAAAGAAGACTCAATAATTAACAAACTAGACGAGGCTATTTCAAAGGGTTGGGAACTATTAAATGAAGGTAAATCTAGTGAATTAGCTGTTATTGAAACAATTAAAATTTTGGAAGATTCGCCGCTATTCAATGCAGGAAAAGGAAGTGTTTTCAATAGTGACGGAAAAGTTGAAAATGACGCGTCAATAATGAGGGGAAATGATCTTAATGCTGGTGCCTCATCTGGAACGTCGAATGTTAAAAATCCTATTACACTTGCGGCAGATGTAATGAATCATTCTGATCACGTTTTTCTTTCTGGAAAAGGAGCTGAGAACTTTGCAAAAGCAAGAGCTTTAGAAATTGTTGATAATGAATATTTCCACACCGAATATAGATATAAGCAACTTATAAATAAAAAAGAAGAAGACAAGTATGGAACAGTGGGCTGTGTAGCAATAGACTTTGACGGAAATATTGTGGCAGGGACATCTACAGGTGGGATAACAAATAAAAAATGGGGTAGAATCGGGGATTCTCCTATTATAGGAGCCGGCACTTATGCCAATAATAATACGTGCGGAATATCCTCAACAGGCTCAGGTGAATATTTTATAAAAACAGTTGCGGCTTTTCAAGTTTCATCACTAATGGAAAATAAAAAAATATCATTAGCTAAAGCAATGAATGATGTTATTTATAATAAAATTGGAAGTATCGGTGGCGACGGAGGAATGATCGGAATTGATAAAAATTCAAATATTGCAATGGATTTCAACACTACTGGGATGTATAGAGCTTCAATTGATAAAAAAGGTCGAAAACAAATTTTACTTTACAAATAGAAGTCTATTTTATTTCAGAAATTTTAAGGGTGTTTACCATACCACTTTCCTTTACAGGCATCGAAGCTAAATTAATCACCATATCCCCTTTTTTTGCAAATCCATTTTTGTTAACAATTGCATTAATTTCTTGTATAGTTTTGTCTGTTGAAACAGACCTGTTGTAATAAAAAGCTTTGACACCCCATAGTAAATTCAGTCTGCATAATATCCTCTTATTTGAGGTGAATACAAGAATATTTGAATGGGGTCTCCACGAAGAAACCTGAAATCCGGTATATCCACTTTGGGTTAATGTAGTAATGGCAGCGATATCCGTTTCATTTGCAATTTGGGCTGCATGGTAACATATAAATTTAGTGGTGTATCTATTAGTCTTTATTTTTGGTGGTGACTCTGGAACAGTGATCATATCAGAATATTCTACGCTGAAGATAATTTTAGCAATTTGGGACACAACCTCAACTGGGTACTTACCAACAGATGTCTCAGCTGATAACATTACCGCATCTGCACCATCCATTATAGAATTTGCTACATCATTAACTTCAGCTCTGCTTGGCTTCATACTATCAATCATACTCTCCATCATCTGAGTAGCTATGATTACAGGAATTCTATGTTTTTTTGCAAGATAAACTATCCTCTTTTGAATAAGTGGTACTTCTTCAGAAGGAATTTCAATTCCTAAATCTCCTCTTGCAACCATTATTCCATCAGAGTTTTGAATAATATCATTTATATTTTCGATTGCCTCTGGTTTTTCGATCTTAGCAATGATCGGTATTTTTTCGTCAGACTCTTTTTCAATGATTTTTCTCAAATTAATCATATCATTTGCATCTCTTACAAACGACAAAGCTATCCAGTCAAGTTCCTTTGAAATCGCATATGATAAATCTTCTTTATCTTTAAGGGTCAATGATGGTGTGGAAATTTTTGTATTAGGTAAATTAACACCCTTCTTTGATGATAGTTTACCACCTTGAATATTTTTTAATTTAACCTTGTCTTTTTTGTCTGTTGACAATACTTCAAAAATCAATTTTCCGTCATCAATTAATACTTTATCTCCAACTTTGACATCCTTGGCAAAGTCTTTATATGAAAGCGATGCTCGGTCTTTATTTCCAAGCAAAGCATCCCCACTGCTAGTTAGGGTAAATAAATCTCCTTTTTTAAATACAACTCCATCCTCCATTTTACCGATTCTAATCTTTGGACCCTGTAAGTCTGCAAGAATAGCCACGTTATATCCTAATTCCTTATTTAAATTTCTTATTAATTCAACATGCTTGTCAACTTCCTCGTAAGTGGCATGTGAAAAGTTTATTCTAAATACGTTGACGCCTGCTCTAATTAATTTGGATAGAGTAGTTTTATTATTACAGCCTGGCCCGAGGGTAGCAACAATTTTTGTTTTTTTAAATTTTATTTTAGTCATGAGAAAATCAAATTTTCTTTATTTTCTAATTTTTTTTCGGATAAATATGATGTGATAACACCTCTAATTTCTGAAATTTTTCTTAATACTTTCTGAACAAATCCTTTATTTTTTACATTTTCAATAATCAAAAAATAATCAACTCCTTTGGGTTGATCGATAAAGCTTAAACTTTTTACAACATCTTGTTGACTAAACAGATCTGAGTAGTCATCATTTGTTTTTTCTGAAATTAATGATTTATTTGAAAAAAATATCCATTTTAGAAACATCACATCATCTAAAAACTCGTAAGCCGAATAATTGACCTTCTTATTTGCCAAACAAATATCATTGTCTTTTCTTTTTAAACTGATTGATAATTTCTTGTTTAAAAAAAAAGCAAGCCTGAAATCATCCAAATCAGAGTGAATTGCAATCAGGTGATAATTCTCAGGAAATTGATTTAAGTTTAATTTGTGGTTGTTCAAAATCGAAAGTTTCCCTGTAAAGATACGCTTATTCTAGGGATTTTGATTTTGATATTTTAAAATATCTTCTTGAAACATAAAAAATGCTCTTTTAGATGCCTTTTCCTCGGCTTTTTTCTTTGAAGTATCTCTTGCCTTTGAAATAACTTTGTTATCAATGGAAAGTTTTACCGAAAAATGTTTTACCGGATCATTCCCACTGTCTTCAAAAGTTTCATAATTATATAATCTCCTGTTTTTTTGACACCACTCAATGAATAAACTCTTGTAACTTATTATTTTATTTTTTAACCTTTCTAAATCAACGTGTGGAGTAATAACCTTTTCAAAAATAAATTTTTTACAGTGTGGGTATCCCTTATCTAAAAATATGGCGCCAATAAGTGCCTCAAATAAATTACCGTGAATATTTTCTCCATAATTTTCTTCAGCAATATTTGATTCTACAAATTCTAGTAAATTTAACTCTAATCCCAGCTCATTTAAATGGTTTCTGCTAACAATCTTTGATCTCATCTGGGTCAAATATCCCTCTGATCCTGTTGGAATATTTTTAAATAAATAGGACGATATAATCGAACTAAGAATAGAGTCGCCAAGAAATTCAAGTCTTTCATAGTTTACAGCTACTCCATTTAAATCTTTTTTATTTGAAGATCTGTGAGTAAAAGCACGCTTGTAATACTTTAAAGATTTTGGCTGAAACCTTAAAAGATTTTTTATCGGTCGGTAAAAAGGGTCTTTTTTTAATTTTAGGGACTGATAAAAATCAAAGATCATATTAATCCCAATTTTTAAATAAAACACATGCATTGTGTCCTCCAAAACCAAATGTGTTACTCATACCAATTTTGGAGTTCCTTTTCTGAGCTTTATTAAGTGTTAAATTCAATTTTGGATTTATATTTTCATCGATGTTTTTATGGTTGATTGTTGGTGGAACAATACCATTTTTAAGGGACAGTATGACAGAAATAGCTTCAATTGCTCCAGCGGCACCAAGTAAATGACCGGTCATTGATTTAGTTGAATTGATATTTATGTTTGCAGCATGATCACCAAAAATGTAATCGATAGCTTTTAATTCAGCAACATCACCTAGAGGTGTTGAAGTCCCATGAGTATTAATCAAGTCAACATCCGAAATAGATACTTTCGAATCTCTTAAGCAATTTTTGATAACAGCTTTTACTCCATTTCCTTCTGGATGTGGAGCTGTAATATGGTGAGCGTCAGACGATAATCCACCTCCAAGAAACTCAGCATAAATCTTAGCTCCTCTTGCCATTGCATGTTCGTATTCTTCTAAGATAAGTGTTCCGGACCCTTCTCCTAGAACAAAACCATCTCTGGTAGAATCAAAAGGCCTAGATGCTGATTCTGGCGAATCATTTCTTGTTGAAAGTGCATGCATGGCATTAAAACCAGCCATTCCGGCAATATTTACCCCGGCCTCACTTCCACCTGTGACTATGACATCACAATAGCCTAACCTAATATAGTTCATTGCATCAACCATTGCATTTGCAGAAGAAGCACACGCTGAAACAGTTGTATAGTTGGGGCCCATAAAACCGTATTTCATAGAGATATAACCTGGGGTTATGTCTGCTATCATTTTTGGAATGAAAAAAGGGTTAAATCTCGGAGTTCCATCCCCAGCGGCATGATCTAACATCTGGTTTTGAAAGGTTTCAATTCCGCCAATACCAGATCCCCATACAACTCCTACCCTTAACTTATCAATAATTTCTAAATCTAAACCTGAATCCTTAATTGCCTCATCAGTGGACACCATCCCATATTGAGTAAAACGGTCCATTTTCCTTTGTTGCTTTCTGTCTAAATGAATTGAAACGTCAAAGTTCTTTAGCTCACAGGCAAATTTTGTCTTGAATTTTTCGGTATCAAAATATGTGATTGGAGCTGCACCACTCTTCCCTTCAATAAGGCCAGTCCAAAAGTCATTAAGATTGTTCCCGATTGGGGTAAGAGCTCCAAGACCAGTAACAACTACTCGCTTTAAAGCCATATAAATTTATTATGCATTCTCTATATAAGAAATCGCTTGCCCGACAGAGGCGATATTTTCAGCCTGATCATCAGGGATTTGGATATCAAATTCTTTTTCAAATTCCATAATTAATTCCACTGTATCAAGTGAATCTGCTCCCAAGTCATTAGTGAAGCTAGCTTCGTTAACAACTTCACTTTCATCAACTCCTAACTTATCTACAATAATAGCTTTTACTTTTGATGCGATATCTGACATAACTTTGTTTTTTAATTTATAATTTTAGTTAAAGTGCAAAAATAAAAAAACTTTATTTTAATTTAACCAATTCAAAAAAAATTTGTGAACATACATACAAATAAAAAAGTTAGTATCTTAATTTTTGCATCTGGAAATGGCTCAAATGCCGAAAATATCATCAGGTATTTTAACGATAGAAATACCTTTATAAACTGGACGATTGTGACCAATAATCCTAATGCTGGGGTTATCGAAAAATCTAAGAAATTAAATATACCCTACTTAATTTTTGAGAAAAAAGACTTTGTAAATGAAAGGGTTTTAAATTTAGCAAGCGAAATTAATCCTTCTTTAATAATTTTAGCAGGCTTCCTTTTAAAAATTTCTTTACGGCTTATAAACAGATTCCCAAACAAAATAATAAATATACATCCTTCACTTCTCCCCAAATACGGAGGAAAAGGAATGTATGGGATGAATGTTCACAAAAAGGTGTTAAAAAACAAAGAGATAGAGAGTGGGATTTCAATTCACTATGTAAATAAAAACTATGATGAGGGTAAAATTATCTTTCAAAAAAGTGTAACAATACAATATCCATGTGACGCGGAGACACTTTCAAAGAATATAAATAAAGTTGAAATGAAGTACCTCCCAATGGTAATTAGTAAATTGTTAAATATCTAATAGTATGGGTAAACAAAAATATTATGTCGTCTGGAGAGGAAGAAATCCAGGAATATATGACTCTTGGGTAGAATGTCTAGGAGAAATAAATAATATTAAAGGAGCTTTGTTTAAAAGTTTTACTGATCTAAACCAAGCTAAAGAGGCATATAAAGTTGGTTACAAGGAATATAAGAATTTAATCTCACAAAAAAATTTAGAAACTGGACCAGACATGAATTCTATTTCAGTAGATGCTGCCTCTAGCGGTAACCCAGGGAAAATGGAGTATCAAGGAGTAGATACTCTTACCAAGAAAGTTCTATTTAAGAAAGGCCCTTTTAATAATGCTACCAATAATATCGGAGAGTTTTTAGCTTTAGTACACGGAATAGCGATGATCGAAAAGGGATGTGAAAAAAAAATTATTTATTCTGACTCGATAACCGCAATAAGCTGGGTTAGAAAAAAAAGATGCCAAACAAAATTGATTAAAGACAAAAAAAATAAAGAAGTATTTGATTTGATTGATCGTGCTATTTTATGGCTTAAAAAAAACAACCATTCTGCTTTAATAAAAAAATGGGAAACAAAATTGTGGGGTGAGATTCCCGCAGACTTTGGAAGAAAATAAAAGTATATGAATAAAATTACAATTATAGGTACACTGGCCTTTGATTCGATAGAAACACCTTTTGGAAAAGTCGAAAAAGTCATGGGTGGATCAGCTCCATTTGCTGGTCTTGCTGCTAAAACAAAACACGTTGAGTGTGCAATAGTTTCTGTAGTGGGAAATGATTTTCCAAAAAATTATCTTGATATTTTATCCTCCAAAAAAATCGATATTTCTGAAGTACAAATTGATAATTCAGATAAAAGTTTCTTTTGGTCTGGGAGGTATCACGATAATATGAAAAACAGAGATACATTAGAAACACAATTAAACGTATTGGCAAATTTTAATCCAAAGGTGCCTAAAAACTTTAGCTCTTCTGATATTTTGGTTTTAGGAAATTTAGATCCAAATGTACAGCTATCCATAATTGATCAATTTGAAAATAGACCTGATTTCATAATGCTTGATACAATGAATTTTTGGATGGATAATACACTTGAAACCCTAGTGAAGGTGATTTCTAAAGTTGACTTGATTTGTATAAATGACGAAGAAGTTTTGCAACTCTCAGACTGTAAAGATCTGAATGACGGAGTAAATAAAATATTAAAAATGGGGCCCAAATTTCTTATCATGAAAAAAGGTGAATCTGGTGCTACTGTTTATTCAAATGAAGAAATATTCAATTGTGGTACATACAAAGTAAAAAATGTTATTGATCCAACCGGTGCTGGAGATTCATTTGCGGGGGGATTTGCAGGTTTTCTTGCAGAAAGAAAAAATTATTCGTTTCAATGCATGTCAGATGCGCTTATTTATGCAAATGCTGTAGCTTCTTTTTGTGTTGAAAAGTTCGGAGTTGACAACATGCTAGATATTTCAAAATCTGAAATTGAAGAGCGAATAAATTTTATAAAAAAACATAATAAGTAAATGTATATTTTAAATATTTATTTTGTTTTTTTGTATGCATACTATACAAAAAATGAGTGATGCTCTTAAACACGAGTGTGGAATAGGCCACATAAGACTACTTAAGCCACTAAAATTTTATAAAAAAAAATATGGTAGTGCATTTTATGGAATAAATAAAATGTATTTGCTCATGGAAAAACAGCATAACAGAGGTCAAGATGGAGCTGGTTTCGCTTCGATAAAACTTGATGTTGAGCCAGGAAGAAGGTTTATCAGTAGGGTTAGATCAACAGAGAAACAGCCAATTCAGGATGTGTTTAGTAAAATAAATAGCAGAATAAACCAAGAATTAAAATCAAGTCCCAATATCTCAGATGATGTGACAAAATTAAAACAAAAAGTTCCTTATTTAGCTGAAGTATTGCTAGGGCATGTGAGGTATGGTACTTTTGGGGGCAATAGTGTTGAAAATGTCCACCCTTTTTTAAGACAAAATAATTGGAAACACAGAAATTTAATTTTGGCCGGTAATTTTAATATGACAAACTCAAACGAACTTTTCAATAGTTTAATTGAGCTGGGACAGCACCCTAAAGAATATACAGACACTGTGATTATAATGGAAAAAATTGGTCATTTTCTAGATGATGCGGTGAGAAAAATGTATAAAGACTTTAAGAAAGAAGGTTTGACAAAGCAACAATGTTCAATTAAAATTTCTGAAAAATTAAACATATTTAAGGTATTAAAAAAAGCATCGAAAAAATGGGATGGTGGTTTTGTAATCGGAGGACTACTGGGCCATGGTGATTCGTTTGTAATGAGGGACCCTAATGGAATTAGACCAGCATTTTATTACAAAGATGATGAAATTGTGGTTGTGGCATCTGAAAGACCTGCAATTCAGACGGCTTTTAATTTAAATCTTGGTGATATCAAAGAATTAGATCCTGGCAACGCAATTGTTATCAAAAACAACGGCTCAGTAAAGATTAGACCAGTGATAAAGGAGAAAGAAAACAAGGCCTGCTCTTTTGAAAGGATTTACTTTTCAAGAGGAAATGATGCGAGTATCTATCAGGAAAGGAAAGATTTAGGAAAATTGTTAATGCCGACTGTCTTAAATGAGATTGAGTACAATATTGAAAAAGCTGTGTTTTCGTATATACCAAATACTGCTGAAACCTCTTTCTTTGGTATGATTGAAAGTGTGGAAGAATATTTAAATTCAAGAAAAAGTGAACAAATAATTGGCAAGAAAAGTCTCTCAGAAAATAAGATAAAAGAAATTTTATCAGTGAGGCCTAGAATTGAAAAGATAGCTGTAAAAGACGTAAAACTAAGAACTTTTATTACTGAAGATAATAGTAGAGACGATCTGGTTGAGCATGTTTATGATATTACCTATGGTGTAGTTAACTCTGATGACACATTAGTAATCATTGATGATAGCATTGTAAGAGGGACTACCCTTAAGAAAAGTATTCTGAAAATGCTGGATAGGCTCAACCCGAAAAAAATTGTTATAGTTTCCTCTGCCCCGCAGATAAGATACCCAGACTGTTACGGAATTGACATGGCTAATCTTGAAAGTTTAGTGGCCTTCAATGCTGCGCTTTCTCTTTTAAAAGATAGAGGCATGAGCTCGATTATTCAAAATATTTACAAAAAATGTAAGGAAGAACTTGAGCTGGACGACACTAAAATGACTAATCATGTAAAGGCAATATACAATCCTTTTACAGCAGAAGAAATTTCAGATAAAATTACAGATCTTTTAAGTTCACATATTGAAAATAGTGATGTAAAAATAATTTTTCAATCCATAGAAAACCTACATAAAGCTTGTCCAAAATCAAAAGGTGACTGGTATTTCACAGGTGACTATCCAACTCCAGGCGGCAACAGAGTTGTAAATACAGCCTTTGTTAACTTCTTTGAAGGAAACAAAAAAAGAGCCTATTAGCTTGCGTTGCTGAATTTTTCTGAGACTACTCCCCAGTTAATTACACTAAAGAATGCGTTAATATAATCTGGCCTTCTATTTTGATAATTCAAATAATACGCATGCTCCCAAACATCTAATCCAAGTATTGGAGTTCCTTCACATCCGATTGAGGGCATCAAAGGATTGTCTTGATTAGCCGAGGAGCAAATTTCTAGCTTTCCATCATTATGAACGCATAACCAAGCCCACCCAGATCCAAAACGGGTTGCAGCTGATTTTGAAAACTCGTCTTTGAAATTGTCAAAATTTCCAAATGATTCATCAATTGCAGATTGTAAGCCATCTGACATTAGATTTTCTACGTTGGGGTTCATAACTTCCCAAAATAACTTATGATTATAATAACCCCCTGCATTATTTCTGAGGGCCATATTACTCATGTCAAGATTTGATAAAATTGAAATTATGTCCTGGGAATCATTTTCTGTTCCATCAATAGCAGCATTGAGCTTATTTGTATAGCCCTGATGGTGTTTTGAATGATGAATTTCCATTGTCCTTGCATCGATATGAGGCTCTAAAGCATCATAGGAATAATCTAATTGAGGTAAACTAAAGCTCATTTTTATATTTTTTTTGTTAAACAAATTTACAACAATCTATATCAAAAATCAACAAGTATCGTTAACTTGTGATGTACATGATTTCAGACAATTATTTTAACGTTTATAACGCTTCTGCGGGAACCGGAAAAACATTTTGTTTAGTAAGAGACTACCTAATTCTAATTTTAAATTCAAATAACATTGAACTTTACAAAAAAATTCTTGCGATTACTTTTACCAATAAGGCAGTGAATGAAATGAAGGGAAGAATAATTTCTTACTTAATTAACTATTCCAATTCTATTGATCCTGATAAGTTTATGATTAACGAAATATGCGATAATACAAATAAAACAAAAGAGGAGGTTTTTTTGAAATCGTCAAAAATATTAAAAAATCTACTAAAAAATTATGGCGCTTTTGAAATATCCACTATTGATAAGTTCACACAAAAAATTGTCAGAAACTTTACTTATGAATTAGGAATTGACAGTAAATATGAGGTTGAAATTGATCAAAACGAAATATTGAGTAGAGCGATAGATAATTTAATATCAAAAATTAAAAAGGATGATGATTATTCAAAAGAACTAATAAATTTTTCTTTTGAAAAAACAGACAATGACAAAAGCTGGGATATAACAAAAGATTTGAAAGCCATCGCCAGGCTGATTTATAACGAAAATAACTATGAAGAGTTAGAATCATTAGATGATTTAAGAATGGAGGATTTTGATAAATGGAAAAAAGAACTTAGATCAAAAATTGATAATCTTGAAAAAGACACAAAACAAATCGCAAGGGATACGTTAAATTTAATCGACAATCACAAAATAAGTTATTACAGTTTTTCCAGACAAAGTATCCCAAATCATTTTAAAAAAATTGAAAAAGGATACTCAGATAATTTATATAATAATAAATTGGAAGAAAATTTAAATGAAAATAATTTATATACATCAAAGACTAGTGAAAATGATAAGCAAAATATTGAAAAAATTAGAGATAAATTGTTGAAAAGGTATCTGATTTGTAAGAACAATATTTTTAAACTTAAATTATATAGAAATGCTTTTCAAAATCTTTCTCCTCTCTCAATTTTAAGTCAAATAAAAAAAGAGCTGGAGTTATTAAAAAAAGAAGATAATTTCATTCTAATCTCCGAATTTAACAAATTGGTTAATGAGGAAATAAAAAATCAGCCTGCTCCGTTTATTTATGAGAAAATTGGTTCAAAGTTTAGCCATTATTTTATTGATGAATTTCAAGATACGTCTAAAATGCAATGGGAAAACCTTTACCCTCTTATCGAAAATTCTTTATCCTCAGAAAGTTCTTCTCTAACAATCGCAGGAGACCCAAAACAATCAATTTACAGATGGAGAGGTGGGGATGTAGACGCATTTATAAACATTCTGGAAAATGAATCCCCTTTTTATTGTAAAAAATATAATTTAAGCTTGGACAGAAACTTTCGAAGTTCAAAAGAAATAATAAATTTTAATAATAATCTTTTTAAACACATTAAAGAAATATACCCGGATAATCATAAACTTAGAGCCATCTTAGATTTCCCAGATCAAATATCAGCAAAAAAAGATCAAGGGTATATAAATATCAGTTTTTGTGATGATGAAATTATTACTAAAGAAGAGTTTTACAATAACCAAACATTAAAAAAAATAGTTGATTTAATCAGCAGAGGGTATTTATTCAAAGACATTTGTATAATTGTTAGAAAGAAAAAAGAAGGAATCTCTGTAGGAGACTTTTTGTCAGAAAATAAAATACCAATAATCTCATCAGAAGTTTTAAATCTTTCATCTAGTCCAGAAGTTAGGCTAGTTGTTAGTTTGATTGAATACTCCATTTCGCAAACTGCACAAAATAAAATCAATCTGTGCAAATCAATGTATGAGCTAGATTTTATTAGTATTTCTAAAGAAGAATTTTTAATCAAATCTATTGAAATGGACTTTTCAGAGATTAAAAAATATATTTCCATCGACAGCTTTGAACTTGATTTAAATAAGCTAAAGGGGGTCTCAATTTATGAGGCCCTGGAGTACATAATTGACGAATTTGGTATCATGAAACAGGGTAATTCATATTTGCAATTTTTTTTAGATTTTGCAATAGATTATACAACTAAATTTCAAACAAGTCTAAGTGAATTTATCGAATATTATAAAGAAACAGAGGATAAACTAAATGTTATCAACCCTGAGGAAATTAATGCAGTAGAAATTATGACTATTCACAAGTCAAAAGGGCTCGAATTCCCGGTTGTAATTTATCCTTATGCCGATATAAATGTACACAAAGATTTAAATCCGCAGATGTGGATTAAAATAAATGAAGACTCAGATCAATATAAATCATTAATAAACATCAATAAAGATTTAGAAAAAATTGACAGAGACTTATATAATGAATACAAATGGAACCTAGAGGTTGACAATATAAATTTGTTGTATGTTGTACTTTCTAGGGCAAAAAAAGAGCTTTATATTCTGTCAAACAGAAATATTGATGCTAAAGGTTTTGAAAAAACCAACTTATTTTCAGGAATATTTATCAGTTTTCTTAAAAAAATAGGAGCTTGGGTTGATTCTAAATACGAATACGAAATTGGTGCCAAAGAGCTTTATATGAATAAAAAAAATATTTCTAAAAATATAATTCAAAATAACGTCATCGTTAATTCTCGTATCAAAAAAAATATTATTATCAGATCAAAAAACGCAAATTCATGGATTAATAATTTTGATGTTGCCAAAGAAGAGGGAAATACTTTTCACGAAATTATGTCTGAAATATATTCAAAAAAAGATGTAGAATTAACTTTAAATAAATTTTACGAATTAGGGTATATAAATAAAAAGCAAAAAATCGAATATCTAGAATCAGTTAACAATATAATTGGTCATCCAAAACTCCTAATGTATTTTAATGATGATGTTTTATCATATAATGAAAGAGAAATCATTTCAATTTCAGAAAATAGTGTTGTCCCTGATAAACTTATTTTTTTGGATAAAATAAATGTTGTAATTATTGATTATAAGACTGGTTTAAGAAAATCTTCTCATCAAAAACAATTAAAGAAATATGAGGTAATTTTGAAGGAGATGAACTTTAAAATTTTCAGGAAAATACTTGTATACATTGGTAAAAAAATTGAAGTGGAAATGTATGAATAATGCATCCTGAAGGGTATCTGATATAGTAATGTCTTTAAAATTAAGCCATAATTTAAGAGAAAATGACTAAATTTACTTTGAAATCCGTAAATTTGCGGAAAATATTAAATAGTAAATAAAAAAATTATGAAAAAATTTTACTCTCTATTCTTAACTACTTTGTTAGTTTTTGGGCTTACAACCTTACAAGCTCAAGACAAGAATAATCCATGGCAATTTAGCTTTGGTGCTAACGCAATTGATGTAGAGGCTGATACTGATACGCAGTTTACCGAATTCTTCGATGTAGACGAAAATTGGAATACGGCTAAGTCCCCAATTTCTATGATTACACTATCTAAATATATCGGCGACAATCTTTCTTTTGGAGTTGGTGCTTCCTTTAATAGCATTAGTAAATATGCAACTGGTCTAGAATTATCTAATCCAACAAATGATTATTTTAATGTTGATGCAATGTTAAAATATGATCTTTCGGATGCACTTCCAATCAGATTATTAGGAATGAATTTTGAACCATTTGTAGGAGTGGGTCCAGGATGGACTTGGTTTGATGATCAAGATGGTTTAACAGGAAATTTATCAGTTGGTGTAAATCACTGGTTTAATGATGTTTTTGGTTTTACCCTTATGGCAGACTACAGACATAATATGGATGACCTACAAAAATCCGCAACGCCAGTTCTTGATGAAGGCGGTACGATGAGATGGTCTGCAATGCTTTCTGTCAAATTTGGAGGAACAGATACTGACGGTGACGGAATATACGATGATCATGATGAGTGTCCTGAAGTTCCAGGATTAGAAGAATTCAATGGATGCCCAGACACTGACGGTGATGGAATTCAAGACAGCGAAGACGACTGCCCAATGGTAGCAGGCTTAGAAGAATTTAACGGATGTCCTGATACAGACGGTGATGGAATTTCAGACAACAAAGACAGATGTCCTAACGTTGCAGGTTTAGCAAATATGGGTGGATGTCCTGATACGGACGGTGATGGTATTACCGATGGTAAAGATGGCTGCCCAACCGTTGCTGGTCCTCGTGGCAATAGAGGTTGCCCATGGCCTGATAGCGACGGAGACAGTGTTGTTGATAAGGATGATAACTGCCCAGATGTCCCAGGAACTGTTGCTAATAACGGATGTCCCGAAGGACCTTCAGATGAAGATATGGCAAAGATTACAGAATTATCGAAAGGTATTCAATTTGCATTTGGTGAAACTACTTTTACCGACGGTACACCTCCTGTAATGGACGCTATTGTTACAATAATCTTGAAATACCCCGACGCTAATTTTAGTGTTGAAGGTCATACAGACAGCATTGGAACAAAAGGATTTAACCAAACACTTTCTGAAGGGAGAGCTTCTGCAGTCGTAGATTACTTATCATCAAGGAATGTTTCTGCTGATAGGCTAAATGCTGTTGGTTTTGGAGAAAATAATCCGATTGATACAAATGTAAACGGTGCGGGAAGAGCTAATAACAGAAGAGTTGAAATCTTATTTGTAAAGTAAGTTATAACTCTTTAATACTATATTAAAAAACGCTTCGCTAAATGCGAGGCGTTTTTTATTTTTATAAAATGCGTGGTTTTATAAGAAATGTAGTTAAAGAAATATACAGTGTTAGTAATAATATTTCAGATTATGTTTTTATACTTCCAAATAAAAGATCTGGTCTTTTTTTAAAAAGGGAGTTAAGCAGAATAACTAATAAGACAATTTTCTCTCCAAAAATTTATGACATTGATCAATTTATGTCAATGATAGCCGGAATCGAAAAAATCTCCGAAACCGAACTATTATTTGAGTTTTATAGCGCCTACTTAAAATGTACAAAAAAAAAAGATCAAGAAACCTTTGACGAATTTATTAGCTGGGGAAAGACACTGTTAAAGGATTACAATGAGATAGACAGAGAACTTTGTGAAACAGATAAGTTATTTGATTATTTAAAAGCATTTAAAGAATTAAATCATTGGTCAAATTATGAAAAGGAAACTGAACTCATAAAAAACTATAAAGCGTTTTGGGGAAAGATTAAGGTTTTTTACTCAGAATTAATTAATCAATTAACAAAGAACAGAAAAGGTTATCAAGGATTAATTTACAGAGAGGCCTGTCAAAGAATACAAGCATATACTGAAAACAGGAAAGACATTAAACACATATTTATGGGGTTTAATGCTTTAAGTAGATCTGAATCAGAGGTTATTCAAGAAATTATCAGTTGCAACGGAGAAATATATTGGGATATTGACCTTAATTTACTAACCTCAGAATATAACAATGCTGGGTTTTTTATTCAATCATACTTAAAGCAATGGAAATATTACAAGAAAAATAAAATTAAAATTTTATCAGATGAATATTCTAGTGAAAAGAATATCAATATTATCGGCACTCCAAAAAATGTTGGGCAAATAAAACACGTTGGAGAAATATTAACATCATTGGATTCAAACCAACTTGCTAACACCGCAGTTATTTTATCAGATGAAAAATTGCTAATACCTGTGGTTAATTCTATTCCAGAAAAGGTAAATGATATTAATGTAACTATGGGTTATCCTTTGAGGAGTTCAAATATTTATTCATTCTTTGATATTCTCTTAAGAATACACTCAAAGACTGATAAAAGTTTCTATTATAAATATATAATTTCAATCCTTTCGCATGAATTAATCAGCCCAATTCTAAAAAGAGATGTAGATATATGTGCGAAAATTAAAAGTGAAAACCTGATAAATCTTACCAAACAGGAAATTGTAGAATTAGATATCCACAACAAAAATATATATGACTTAGTTTTTTCAAAATGGTCAAATCCTAAAGACGGAATAAAAAACTGTGTTAGCTTATTAGATTTAATCAAAAAGTATTACTCAAAAAATCCAATTTCCAACTCTATTAATCTTGAGCTACTATTTAATATTAATAAAGTATTTCGTCAGATAAGTTTGGTTTCTGAAAAATTTAATTACCTGAAAAATATTAAATCCTTAAGAGCGATTTTCAAGGAAATTTGCGTGATGAACTCTACGCCCTTTAGCGGTGAACCCATTGTAGGGCTTCAGATAATGGGAATGCTTGAAACAAGACTTTTGGATTACGATAACATTATAATAACTTCATTGAATGAGGGGATACTACCTGCCGGGAATAAAAATAATAGTTTCATACCATTTGAAATAAAAAAGGTTAACGATTTACAAACATTCAAGGAAAAGGATGCTGTATTTGCCTATCATTTTTATAGAATTATGCAAAGAGCTAAAAATGTATGGATTACGTACAATACCGAACCTGATGCAATGAATAACGGAGAAGTTAGCCGATTTGTAACTCAGCTAGAAGTTGAAAGGATTCATAAAATTCACAAAAGAATTTTGGTGCCAAAAACACCAAATATTGTGAGGACAAAAGAAAACTACAAGAAAACTAAGTTGGTGATGAGAAAGTTGAATTTACTTGTAGAAGGAGGTGTAAGTGCCTCAATGCTGTCACTGTATGTTTTAGATAAGATAAAATTTTTCAATAGATACATACTAGGTGTCAGGGAAGAAAATATAGAGGAGACTATCGCGTCTAGCACCTTAGGAAATATAATACATGATTCATTAGAATTATTATATAAGAGGGTTGAGGGGGAAAACTTAGACAAAACTAACCTTAAGGAAATGATGGAAAAGATTGAGGGGACCATTTCAGAAGTATCAAAAAAATACGTAAACAAAAAAAATCTAAAGAAAGGAAAAAATATAATTATAATAGAAACAGCTAAGAGATATGTTATGAGAATTTTGAAATCTGATCTCATGAGTATTGAAAAGGGAAATAAAATAAAAATAATCTCTGTAGAGAAAGAGTTTGAGAAAAATATAATTGATGTTGATAAAAAATATTTAATAAAAGGTAAAATAGACAGGATAGATGAATATAATGGTGAAATAAGAATAATAGATTACAAAACAGGGAAAAAATTGTATAAGAGAGATCTAGAGGTTAAACAGGTGGGTGACATACATAATGAAAAGGGAATCTACAACCTTCAGCTAATAATATACGCACTCGGGGTATTTGAGGAATTAAATAAAGAATTTATTAAAACAGGTATAGTATCACTTAAAAATATGAAGGATGGTGTATTAGAGGGCCGATTTGAAGATAGCTCAGAAATTAACGAAGAAAAAATAAATTATTACAGAAAAGAGATAATAAAAATTATTGAAGAAATGTTAGATAAGGGTATTTTGTTGAAAAATTAATTTTATTTTTTATATAAAATGCTTGAATAATATTCAAAATAATTAATATATAATTTATATTTTTGCTTTTAATTATAGATAATAATATATGAATAATGATTTATATTTATGAATTACTTTATGTAAAGTTATGAACATTAAAATAGGAAAATCAACGTATGTAAATAAGGATAATAAAAGAGCGATAATATTTGATTGTAGTTCTAAAAACTATAGAAAAAAGATAACTACAGGAATATTTGTTGAGAATGAAGAGTCCGATTTTAAAATGCAAAGATCGATTTCTCTTCAGGTTACTATGCAGAAATTAGCAGAAAAAAGAATTGAAGCCTTAAATAAATACAACAAGTATAAATGGACCAATGCTGAACTAGAAGCTTTTCTAAAAAAAGGTATTGATGTTTTATCTCTAGAGCAATATGTATCAAACACTTTCATAAAAAATAAAAATACAATAACAGCAAAGGACTACATTAATGTAGTTAAAGTATTCAAAAAACACTTAAAAAAAACTAATATTAGCCTAGACGATATATTAGAAGAAAATACAATATTTAAGTTTAAAACTAATGCTTTGAAAAATGGGGTAAAGCCTTCTTCAATAAACTCATATATTAAAAAAATGGGGGTAATTATGAATGGGGCTAATCTTAATGGTTTAATATCAAAAAAATTCGAAATTCCAAGACACATATTAGATCGAGCCAAAACAAAGACTAAAAAAAATATAGAATATGACAAAGGTGAATTTATTAATTGCATAAACAGTTGCCAAGATATATATCAACTTCAGTCAATCTCTGTATTTCTGATGCTTACTGTGTGTGGTGGAATGAATCCTACAAGCCTAATGAATTATGAGGTTTTTGACAACTCTATTAAGTCTGAGCTGTCGGCTTCAATCATTTATGAAAAAAATTGCCATTTCATAAAATTCAGAAAGTCAAATAAAGGGGAAATCAATAAATATGTCAAGGTTTTTTATGTACAGAAAAAAATAGTAGAAATGGTTAAAACATTATTTTACATTACCCATTATAAAAAATACCCCTTCATAATTTCATCTTATTCAAATCAACTTCAAATATTTGATTTTAATATTTCTATTCACAACAATATTTATAGAAATCTATGGAACTTTTATCAAACCAAAATTAAAGAGATTTCAAATTTCAGATTTAGTGATGCTAAAAAATTATATTATCAAAAATTAAACGAAATTGAAATGAACAAAACCACCAGTGATATTTTATTTGCCAGGTCAAAAGAGAGCGAAATTTTGACTCTTAATAGCTTAAATAATCTAAAAGATAGTGTTGATAAAAGTGAAAGAAAGGTTTTGGAAATTTTATTCTCAGATGAATTATTACAAGTGATCATAAATAAATCAATGCTTTTGGGTATAAATCTTAACGAACTAAAACTGAATCAAATCAGAACCCCTTTAGAGTTTTCAGCTTTTTTAATAAAAATTAAAAAGTATCATAAAGGCTTATAAACGATAAACTTTCTTTGAACTTTGCCGCCGAGTGAAAATTGTCTCTTTTTATTTTTATTGTCTTTGTTTCATTAGGGAGTAAATCAAAATAATTGTCTGAAAAGTTGTAATCTGAGGAAGATTTCACAAACAGATTTTTAATTAAATTTTTTGATTCAAAATTTATTTCAAAAAAACTATCAACCGCATTAACTTTAAATTCAAAAATTGGGGAGTCAAGATTTAGGTTTTTAAAACTTGTTAAAAAGCCAACTTTTTCGGTAATATTTATTTCACCTATTGAAACGGTTGCATGCATGTACTTATCATAAAAAAAATCATCATCATTTTTTAATGAAATAAGATCAACGTTATGAATAAGTGACGAGTTATTGGGGTTTGAATTGAAATCCTTTTCCCAGCTTTTGAAAAGTTTTCCTTTGAAATCTCTTAGTTCTAATCTAAATTTTAATTTTTGATTATTAAGATTGTCTGTAACAAAATAGATTTTCAGATCATCTTGCAGCCTTTGAAATGAAATAATTGATTCTGAAAAAGATTTTTTTGTCTGATAATGTAATGCTTTCCATTTTCCATAATAATCTATACTAGACCACGACGCAACTGGCCAACAATCATTAAGCTGCCAATATAAGCTTCCCATACAAATTTCCCTATTTCTTCTTTGTGCTTCCATCCCTAAACCAATTCCTTCTGCTTGCAGTAATTGGCTCACATAAAGAAAATACTCAAACGAATCGGGAATTTTATAATCACGCTTCATATACTCTTCTATTGTGCTATTTCCAATGCTTGATCTTTGGTGAGATTTCATAACCTCAGAATAGATATTATAGTCCGATTCATTAGTGTATTTTTTCACTGAAGAAAACTCAGGAAAAGATTGAAAACCAAACTCAGACATAAAACGGGGAATTTTAGTTTCATATGTACTGAATGGCTCTTTCCCCCACCAAACACCCCAATAATGAGCATCACCATCAGTCAAGGACTCTTTCACGCCTAAAGAACTGCTTGGGGATGACGACCAGTATCGCGTATTTGAATCATACTTATTAATGACATCTGGGAGAATCTTATGAAAAATATTTTCATAAGATTTGAATATTGTATCAGCAACAGATTGGGACTGACTTTTAACGGCATCTTTCTTCCACCCCCAATTTTCCCAAGCGGACAACACCTCATTGTTTCCACACCAAAGAGCTAACGATGGGTGAGATCTAATCCTTTTAACATTATAAATAGCTTCTTCCTCAACAGAATTCAAAAAATCATTATCACCGGGGTACATTGCGCATGCAAACATAAAGTCTTGCCAAACAAGTAAACCATATTGATCACAAAGTTTATAAAAAATATCTTCCTCGTATATTCCACCTCCCCAAACCCTGATCATATTCATATTTGCATCAACAGCTGATGATAAAATCCTTTGATAATCTTCTTTTTCAACTCGTGGTAAAAAAACATCTTGCGGAATATAATTTACCCCTTTCATAAAGGTTGGAATCCCATTAATTTTAAAGAAAAAATTTGTTCCGATTGAATCATTTTCCGTAACTAATTCAATTGTTCTCAAACCAATTGATTTTGAAATCTTAGAAATATAATCTTCAGATTTTATTTCTAGTCTGACATCGTAGAGTTTTTGTTCACCCATCCCATTTGGCCACCATTTTTTAATGTTTTTCATCACAAACGGTATTGAAAACTTATTCTTTCCGTGTTTTAAATAAACGAGATCTTTTAATATACTTTCGTTGTCAACAAAAATTTCAGCGACTAAATTATCATGGTTTCCTACTGAATTAATTTCAACTTCGGCATCGATAAATGCATTATCATCTGAGATATCCTGATTAAAATATATGTCGTCTATATTAAAATTACTCCAAAAATTTAATTGTATTGGCCTCCATATTCCAGAGGTCACTAATCTTGGGCCCCAGTCCCAGCCAAACGAATATGGGGCTTTTCTAGAAAAAACTCCAACTTTCTTATTTCCGGGTACTTTTCCTATTTCTGACAGATCATTTGCGTTGTCGGGTAGAGAATATCCAAGACTATCGTGTTTTTCAATTCCAATATTTATGGGTGACTTAAACTTGATCAAAAGATCATTTCTCCCAATTTTAATATATTTTTTCACTTCAACCTTTTTACCTAAAAACATGTTTTCTGAAGTATATATCAAGGAGTCATTGAGAAAAACATCTGCATAAGTGTCTAAACCAAGGAATTCTAATTCTATATTATCGTGATTAAGATCATGATTGTTAATATTAAAATTCGTTCTGTAATCCCAATCTAGCTTATCTATCCATTGTAATTCATGTTCATTTAATCTGTAAAACGGGTCTTGGATTTTATCATTATTGATCAAATCAAGGTGAACTGTACCAGGAACTTTTGCTGTTATAAAAACGTTTTCTTTACTTGACTTAAATTCCCAATTTGAATCTAACTCAAATATCTTTTGTTCACTTTTTTCGGAGCATGATGTGAAAATTAAAGCTACTAAATAGAGTAATAAATAAGTGTATTTTAAATTCATATAAATAACAAATTATGAAATCTAAAATTTAAAGAAAAATGAATAATTTAGAATTTTCTATTTTTAAATATAATGTTAGTCACTAAAAAGCTATTGCCAGTAACACTGTTTCTATTTTACTTGAGTTTTTTTTCTCAAGAAAAAGTAGCTGATTCAACAAGGATAAATGGATGGCAAAAATCAGGAAAAACAAGTTTCTTGGTTAACCAAACCGCGTTTAGTAATTGGGTCTCAGGTGGAGAAAATAGTGTAGCGGCAACACTTTCAGTTGACTATAATCTGAATTATTATAAAAATGGTTGGTCATGGGATACAAAAATGATTGGTTCTTTTGGGATTAATAAAAATAGTGACAGTAAATATTTTAAAAAAATTGATGACAGAATTGATATCAACTCTGTTGTAGGAAAGAAGTTTGTAGAAAAATTTAGTTTCTCAAGCTTTTTAAATTTTAAAACTCAGTTCGCAAGGGGTTTTAAATATTCGATTAACGATGAAGGAAATGAAATCAGAAGTGAAAAAACAAGAATATTTTCTCCTGCTTATACTCAGCTGGGAGTTGGAATCTATTGGAAAGAGAGTAATTCACTTTGGGTGAATTTTGCTCCGATCACTGGGAGGTTAATTATTGCTAGTAAAAAATTTACAAATGATTTAGAAGAAGGAGAAGAGTATTTTGGTATTCCAAGAGGTCAAAATTCCAGATTTGAGTTGGGTGCCTCTATTAGTGCGTTCTACAAGTTTGAGCTGGTTGAAAATATAATGTTAGAACAGAGTGTTAATTTGTACTCTGACTATCTTTACAAAGCTGACAATATAGACGTAGACTATACCCTTTCTGCTTTTATGAAAATTAACGATTATTTGTCAACAACACTAATTATTCAATGCATCTACGATGATAATGCGATAAAAAGTATTCAACTGAGAGAAGTATTTGGTCTTGCTTTTGTGATTGATATAATGGAAATCCCAAAAATTATATAAAATTATCTGTTCTTCAATTTTGCTAAAAGTCTTAATATTTCTAGATATAGCCAAATCAAAGTAACAAGAAGACCAAAAGCTCCATACCACTCCATGTATTTAGGAGCGCCTTTTTCAGCTCCTTCTTCGATAAAATCAAAATCAATTACCAAACTAAAGGCGCCAACTGCCACAATAAAAAAAGAAAACCCAATACTAATTAGAGATGAATTATTAGGGCTTAATATAGAAATCCCTGATCCAAAGAAGCTCATTATAAAACTTACAAAATACAGCAACATAATTCCAGAAATCGCAGAAAAAACACCTAGTTTAAAATTTTCTGTAGGCTTTATAATCTTACTTCTGTATGCAAATAACATAGAGAAGAGCACAAGAACTGTTAACGATATTGCCTGAATAACAATGCCATCATACTGAGAATTATATAAAAAAGAGATTGATCCAAGTGCCAAACCCTCTAAAATTGCATAGATCGGAACTGTGTATGGCGACCATTCTTTCTTAAAAATAGTAATCAAAGCTAAAATAAGCCCTCCTATAGAGCCAACCAATATCATTTCAACATTACCGGTTGAATAAGTATAATAACCAGAGATAATAAGTAAAACAAGAGACATGGCTGTCTTGTCCACTGTTCCTTTGATAGTCATAGTTTTATCCAAAAATAATGAGCTGTTTTTTGTAGTATTTTTAAAAGTATTGGAATTTAATGTAGGATTTGATGTTCTGTAAGAGAGATGTTTTACACGCATTTTAAGTCAATTTTAGCATACAAATTTAAGAAATTTAACTTTTTTACGTAAGTCATTGTAAATCATATACTAAGGAGTATATAATTATTGGTAAAAGGGTGTTTTATTTGCACAATTCGTAAAGAAAAAGTTGTTTTTTAAATAATTTCGTATATTTGCCTCATATTAACTAAAAATTGATTTAAAATGAAAAAATTATTACTATTAACTACGGTATTATTTTTTACACTTTCTACTGCTAATGCGCAGATAGAAAAAGCTTCAGAAGGTACAATTTATGAAGTAATGTTTGCTCCAAATTTGGACGGTGCTCCAATGTTTGGTCTTAATGATCCACTTGCTGGTCATATTGTTAGAAGAACTTTTAACGATTCTGACTCGGTAACAAGATGGAAAGCTCATTTTTCTTTTGCTAGCGTCGATGGCGTTGACGACGACAACATGGTGTTGGGTCTGTTTTACGGAAAAGAAAAACATCATGATGGAAGTTCTAGATTAGCTACTTACACAGGCTGGGAAGCTGGTGTACTCTACGCAGATTTAAACGGTGCTGACAGCACGGCTTTTTCTGGTGGTGTATTTGTAGGTGCAAATTACTACATTGCTAACAACCTTTACATCGGAACTGAGATTAATTATTCAGTTGCAGTTGGTGAAGAGTCTACAGCTATTGCTCCTGGAGTCAACGGAATGTTAACTTTAGGATTTAAGATGTAATAACTTCTTAATAAACTTATAAATTAAAAACCGCCCAATGGGCGGTTTTTTTATACACGATATTTTATAAGACTATGATTTTATGAAATCAACGATTGATGCAATTAAATCATGATGTAAAGGAAGATCAGGGTTTGAATAAGTTTGCATATTTAAAATTCTGTCTTTACTTGATTGTTTCATAATATGGTTCATCCCTTCAATTATATTAAGTTTTGAATCAAAAGCAGCATTATTGAGACTTTCAGCGTCATAAACTTCAATCTGAATATCATTATCCCCTTGTACAATTAACACCGGTAATTTTAATTTTATAATTTCATCAATCGGTCTGTAACTTGACTGGTCAATAAGATAGCGTTGAACACTTGGTCTAAAAAGTGTCATCAGAAGCGGTGGAACCGAGTCTACTAATTCACCATTTTTTAATTTTTCTATAATTGGATCAGACATTAATTTAACAAAATCTGGCTGAGCTGAAAGTTGCCTCTTTATGGTCTCTAAAATAGTCTGAGCTGGTCCAGCAATTGATATGTATTTAGTTACTTTGATTCTTTGACATGCAATAATTCCTATTAACGCTCCCTCACTGTGTCCAATCACATTTATTGTATTGTATTTACCCTCTTTGTTAAAAAAGCTAATAATCTCTATAAGATCTTTGATGTAATCTTCAAATTTAATCTGATTTTCTGAGGAAATTTCACCAATACTTTTACCAACACCTCTCTTATCAAATCTAAAAGATGAAATCCCATTTTCATGCAACTGATCAGCTAACATACTTAATGAGTTGTTTTTGAAAGAAGTATTATTTCCATCTCTGTCGGTCGGCCCAGAACCAGCTATTATAATTGCTAAATCGGATTTAATGTTTTGAACTTCAGAAATTGTTCCGTGAATTTTATGACCATCATAGCTGTTTATCACAATTTCTTGACCTAAAAAACTAAAGGGTAAAATAAAAATTACAAGCTTTATAAATTTAATCATTCAACGAGAAATAAAAGATTTAGCTCATTGTAAAATACATTATTAATGCGATCATAAATAGGATAGATAACGCAGGATAAGATTTTTTTATTGGGTCTTTAACCTTTAAATGCATTAGAACCGCTGCGATCATTAATCCAGCCAAAATCAAAAGGTTATAAACCAGTAGCTCTTGAACCCAAAGACTTACAATTAACATCAAAGCTATAGCTATTTTCATTGTACCAACAAGGTACATTAGCCAAACAGGTAAACCGTATGCGGCAAACTCTTCTTTCATATTAGTAGCGTTAGCACCCCTGTACTCAGTAGCTTTATTATATCTAAAAGCCCATACATTTATAAGTCCTATTGCAATAATTAACTGTAGAATCATAATAAAATTCATAATATATACATTTGGTTAGTATTGATAAATATATAAAATTATTTTAATTGCTTTGGAAATTTTAAATCAATGAGATTAGAATTTTCTGCTGAAATATCCTTCCATCTATTACAATTAAAATCAATTTCAGCTAAACCAGTTGTTGGTAAATTATCTAAAGAAATATTCGTTATTTGGTTTATGAGGTTGGTTAATCCTGGATTATGAGCAATAACCATAACTGAAGAATATTCATTTGAATAATTCTTTATCAAAGTTAGTATTGATCTAGAGGAACTGTGATATAGGTTATCATCATACTTAATCTTACCAAATTTAATTCTCTGGATAAAGAATTTAGATGTTTCAAATGTTCTTACAGAGCTACTTGAGTGAAGAGAATCGATAATATTTACCCTTTTACTCAAATAATTTGAAATGATGGGGCCGTCTTCTTTTCCTCTTTTATTAAGTGGCCTATTGAAATCATCTAAACTTAAGTCTTTCCATGATGATTTAGAATGACGTACAATAATCAGCTTTTTATTCAATTTAGATAAATTTGAAAGGCAAAATATTTAAAAAATTTCTAAATTGCCGAACTAACCAAAAATAATTTAAAATGAAAAATATAATAATCATAATGCTTAGCATGATATTTACGATTTCTTCTTATTCACAAATTCCTACTTTCGTAGAGGTTATTGAATTTGAAGTTAAAGATCAGCCTAAAGCATTTAATTTAATGAACACTTGGAAAGAGCTTGAAAAAACTATGGTGGAAAATGCTCCTAGAGTTTTTATTCTTACTGAAATGAACGGTAATACAATTTACTTTTGTAGAGCATTTGATTCTATGGAGGAAAGTATTAAATACAGACAGTCTAGATGGGGAGATGATGGTTGGAATTCAAAGGTTTACACTAAATGGAGTGAAGCCGTAGGAGAAAATCCTTGGGATGGAACAGATGTAGACATAGTCATGGAACACATGTATAGAATGAGAATGGATTTAAGCTATATGCCCGAAGGAACAAACCTTTCAGAAGAACTACCAAAAAATCCTTACAGAAGACATGTGAATATTGCAGTGGATTGGGGCAAAGGCGGTGAGTTTATGGATAATATAAAAGCAGGAATTGAAAATGACAAAAAACTTAATAACAATTACATAAGACTCATGCTTGAGCCTGTATATGGAGGTGAAGATGGAGGTGACTTTATGATGGTTGTGTTAGGGGAATCCCGAGCAGCATACTTTACTGGTCTTGAGGAAAGAACTAAGAAAAGAGAAGGTGATTCAGATTGGAATAAAATTCAATCAGAACCCGTCGCAACTTGGATAAGTGAAGAAAGTTTAATGATTACCTATTAATAAAGGGTATAATTATTGGAGAGGCTTTTAAGAATTTTTAAAAGCCTCTTTTTTTATGGACTCGTTAACACAAATTGTTTTAGGTGCTTCAGTAGCTGAAGCTACACTTGGGAAGAAAATAGGCAACAAAGCTATAGTGCTTGGGGCAATAGCAGGAACTATTCCAGATCTTGATATAGTTAGCAGATTTTTTGTTGATGATCTTACTGCTTCAGTAATGCATCGAGGGTTTTCGCATTCACTTTTATTCCCATTGGTTGCTGCGCCAATACTTGCATGGGTTTTAAAAAAAATATATTCTAGCTATACAGATGTTAGCTTTAATGATTGGTTCAAAATGTTTTTTCTCGCGATCATTACTCACCCAATACTTGACGCTCAAACTACTTGGGGGACTCAACTATTTTGGCCTTTTGAATGGCGTGTAGCTATAGAAAACATATTTATTATCGATCCAATCTACACTCTTCCTTTTTTAACTTTCCTGATATTAACTGCATTTCAAGACAGACTTTCTAAAAAAAGAAAACTCTACAATTCATTAGGCTTAATTATAAGCTCAGCATATTTACTTTTAACTTTATCTTTTAAAGGAATTGCTCATTATGAAATCGCAAAAGCACTGGAGGAAAATAATATTAAATACAAAGACATTAACACAAGAGCCACCTATTTTAATAGTATTTTATGGTCAGGTCAAGTTGAATTAGAGAGCTCTTATATCTTTACATATTTCTCACTATTTGATAAATCTAAGCCTGTGTTTACCAAAAAGTTTCCTAAAAATCATAATATGTTACAACCATTTATTGATCAAAAAAAAATCCAGCAGCTTATAATTCTATCTAATGGAAATTACTTAATGACTAAAGAAAATAATGAGTTGATTTTCTGGAATTTGAAACTTGGGCTAAAAGGGTTTGACGAAAATGCTTCTCCGTACATATGGTCATATGTTATTAAAAATAATAAAGGAGAAATTTTCTTCGATGAAACAAATGAAAAAATGGATGCGCTAAAAATTCAGGAAAAAAGATCATTTAGAAACAACCGAAAATACTCAGAAGAATTTAGTACATTTTATAAAAGATTAAAAGGAATTTAATTTAATTTTGGATTATGCCAACACCACTAATTATAATAATTTCCTTATTTGTTTTGAATTGGATAATAAGAATTCTAATCAGAAAAAATCCCCAAAATAAATCATTAATGAAACTAAGCTTTTTTATAAGCTTTAGTATGATTGCATATACAATATATTATTTCTTTTTTGTGAGATAATTCACATAATCAAAAGAAGCAACGTCCTGATTCTTTTTTCCATTTCCTGTCGCATAAATCCCAAGATGAGCACCTGTATAGCCATTGCTTTTTAAAAAAGGACCCTGTAAGGTAGTAAATAAATTAAAGTGAATTCCTTTTGTGGAATAATATAGTTTATAGAGATCTTTTTCTGCGATTACTTTAAACTTAATATTTCCCTTGTATTGTTTTAATTCTTGTTTTAGTGAAGTCAATATTTCACCTTTTTTTACAACATAGGACTGAAGATAATATTTGTCAAGCTGTTTTATTAATGTAAAATTGATATAATTATCGTCTTTTTGAAAAAGACTAATTCCTGCTTCAGAATTGTTAGAATTTGGATCAAAATACATTTGTGTTAAATATTCAAAATCAGATTCAGTTTGCTTAAAACCCAAAAGTGCAGCACTTCCTCTTTCTCTTATTTTATTTGGATGGCATAATAGGTTTAATCGACTTTCTTCTTTGTTAATTCGATAAATGTCTTCTAAGGGATACCTCCTAAAGTTCCAGTTCAAATGAAGCGCTTCTGTCTCAAAATTATCTGTAAAACTTCTTTCATTATTTTGAATGGTGTTGTTGAAGACAACATTATTTAACATTTCAACGCGCCCTGTCTCTGGAGATACTACAGGCCATAAGTGTTTGATCTCTTTCCATTCAAAGGGCTCTCTTTCCCAAGTTAACGGAACAATAAAAGTTTCCCTTCCCATATTAGAGCCTCTTTCAATCTGATTTCTAATCCCTAATAAAACCATATAGTTTCTTCCATCATCAAGTTCAATTATATCTCCATGACCGGTGCTGTTGACCCAATTGTCATAAGAAAGATGTCTTGAAGTTATAATTGGATTTCTTGGATTTGAAATGTACGGTCCTTCGATATTATCACTTAAAGCAACCATTACAGCATGATTAAAACTTGTACCTCCTTCTGCGATTAATAAATAATATCTTCCATCCTTTTTATACATGTGGGGGCCTTCAGCCCAGACACCTCCACATGCACCTCTCCACAAAAGATGCTTTTCTCCCACTAATTTAAATTCATTTATGTCTAGCTCTTGAAGCCAAATCTCCCCCTCTCCATTAAAATTTGGGTTTTCTGGCATTTGATTACCTACGTACCATACTTTACCGTCATCATCAAAAAATAGATCAGGGTCTATTCCTGGAGCTCCAACAATATGTGTTGGATCAGACCATGGACCTGCAGGGTTTTCGGCTGTTATAATAAAGTTTACCATATCAGCTTTTTTCTTTACCTCATCGTAATACACATTGGTTGTAATTATGTAATAAACTCCATCTTTATACCTGATTGTAGGGGCATGAATTCCTCCGTTAGATTGGACATCAATTAGGTTTACAGTTGAATCAACCTGTGACTTCCTGTGGAGCCCATAACCAATTAATTCCCAGTTTATGAGATCTTTACTTTTGTGAATTGGTAGTCCAGGAAAGTATTCAAACGATGAATTAACCAAATAGAAAGTGTCTCCTACCTTACAAACAGAAGGGTCTGGATATCCACCCCTTATTATAGGGTTTGAAAATTTTTCTTGTGAATAACCGGATATGAAAAAAATTATAAAAAAATATTTTATCGATTTCAATATTGGTCTTTTCATATAAATTATTGAACCTTAAAACTTAACTCTTTAATCATCTTTCCAAGTTCTTTACTTCTGTCCCCTGGCGAACTACCACCAACAAATATCTTAAAATTTCCTGGTTCAACTTCTTTAACACCTTTTTCATTGTAAGATCCCATCATATTATCGTCAATGACTAAATTTATTTTCTTTTTTTCACCAGGATTTAAAGTGATTCTTTTAAAAAATATCAGTGATGAATTTGGAGCTCTATAAGAAGCCTCCAAATCTTTAATATATATTTGAACTACTTCATCACCTAAAATTTGACTATTATTGTGGATTTCAAAATTCAGTTCAATTGAATCCCCTTTTTTAATTATATCTCTGTTAACTGATAAATCTGAATATATAAAGTTCGAGTAGCTCAATCCAAAACCAAAAGGATACATTGGCTTATACTTTGTGAATTTATATGTCCTGTTGTACATATTATAATTATTGTATTTGGGAAGGTGTGACAATGATTTGGGAATTGTTATGGGTAATTTTCCTGATGGGCTAACATCACCAAAAATAATGTCAGCCAAAGCATTTCCTCCTTGCTCACCTAAATACCATGCATAAATAATAGCATCAGCATATTTGGAAATTTCTGAAAGATCAATTGCAGATCCCGCTTTTATCACTAAAACTATTGGTTTATCACCAGCACTTTTTCTAAGATTCCTTAAATAGTCTATTTGATTTTTTGGTAGTGAAATAGAATTTCTGTCACCATTTGCTTCTGATGAAATTGCTGCTCCCTCTTCTCCTTCAATTAGCGCTGAAATTCCCATAACTGCAATTGTCACATCGCTTGAACCAGCCAAACTTGATGACCATTCTAATCTGTTATTGCTATTTATTAAATCGACTCCCTGGTTGAATCTGATTATTGTACCATTTGAAACTTTTGCTGCTATTCCCTCTAGAGGTGTGACGATATTTGGACTTAACCCGTTGTAATTTCCAAGCAATGTGTTGACATTTGCTGAATTAGGCCCGGTAATAAAAAGTCTATTTATATTTTTTGAGAGTGGTAAAATATTGTTTTTATTTTTTAACAAAACAATTGACTTCTGTGCAACCTTTTTAGCTAATTTAATATGCTCTTTGTTATTTATACTTTTTTCGTTTAATGTGTCATACGGATTATCGTTAACTTTTTTTAAAATCCCAAGTTTAAGTCTTGTCATTAATAATCTTTTTAAGGATTTATCGAGATCAAATTCTGTAAGAATTCCTTGATTTATGGCTTTTGGTATCAAATTATATAATGACCCACAGTTCAGATCTACCCCTCCCTTGATGGCATAAGCAACACTTTCTTCATCCGTCATTGTAAAGCCATGATTTGATTTTATGTCGTTTATTGCCCCACAATCTGAAACTATGTGTCCTTTGAAGCCCCAGCTGTCACGAAGTAAATTATTTAATAAAGATTTACTTCCACAGCAAGGCTCATCGTTTAACCTATTATAGGCGCACATTACTACTTCAATATTTGCATCAACTAACTCTTTAAAAGCTGGTAAATATGTTTCATTTAAATCCTGTTGTGATACTTTTGCATTAAAGCTATGCCTTTCAGCTTCTGGTCCAGAGTGAACGGCAAAATGTTTCGCGCCTGCAGCAACTTTCAAATATTTGTGATTATTCCCCTGGAGGCCCAAAACAAATGCTCTTCCAATTTTTCCTGTCAAAAAAGGGTCTTCTCCATATGTCTCATGTCCTCGCCCCCATCTTGGATCTCTAAAAATGTTTATGTTAGGTGACCAGAAGGTTAAGCCTGTATATTCCGTTCTCATTTCTTTTGCACTGAATATGTTATACATCGCTCTTGCTTCACTAGAAATTGCATCAGCGGCTTGTTGAATTAACTTAGGATCAAACGTTGCCCCCATTGCAATTGCCTGTGGGAAAACTGTTGCCTTAGCAGATCTTGCTACTCCGTGCAGAGCCTCATTCCACCAATTGTACATTTCAATTCCGTGCTCCGGAATAGACCGAGATGTACTCAACATCTGAGAAGCCTTTTGCTCAATTGACATGATAGAAAGTAAGCTATCTGCCGTCTTTTCAAATGAATTAATTATTTCCGGCGAAGGACTATATATTGATTCTTGAGAATTAGTTTCAAAAGAAATTATCAACGAGAGTAAAAAAATTAATAAAAATTTTAATTTAATTTGCCTCATAATCTAATTTACAATAAAAAACAACATGGATGTATTAATTACTGGAAGTACTGGGATGGTTGGAAGATCTGTATTGAACGAATGCATTAAAGATGACAGGGTAAATAATATTTATCTTGTGAATAGGGAAACAATAAATTTGAAAAGTAAGAAGATTACTGAATTTATTGTTAAAGATTTTATGGCTATTGGTAAATTAAAAAATAAAATTAAAAATTGTGACGCATGTTTTCATTGCATGGGGATTACCTCGTTTGGCCAAAAATCTGATTATTATTACAAAGTAACTTTTGAAATGACTAAAGTTTTGGCTGATTTAGTTTATGAAATCAATCCAAAATCTATCATGAACTATGTTTCAGGTGAAGGAACTAGCTCCAATGAAAAGAGTAAAATTCCCTGGGCAAATGTAAAGGGAAAAGCAGAAAACTATATTCTAAGCAAAGGGCTGAAAGATGCCTATATGATAAGACTAGGATTATTAATTCCTGAAAATGGAGTCAAAGCAAAAACTAAGATTTATAACTTATTCTATAAATTAATGGTTCCTTTGTATCCGATAATGAAAATATTACCATCTATTACAACTAGTACTAATCTGGGTTTAGCAATGATTAATTGTTTCTATTACCCTGTTGAAAACAAGTATATCGATAATAGAAAAATAAATATACTTTCAACAAGACATTTAAAATAATGAACATCTCAAAATTTCAATATATCATAATTTTTTTATTGATTTTTTCTTGTCAAAAAGATAGAATAGAAAATGATTATAATAATAGCTCACCAGACTTAATTTCTGCTGTAGATATTTCTTATTACCCTAGTATTCTGGAAAATGGTCCATTATTCTATAATTCCAATGGTGACCAAACTAGCTTCCTAAATTCGTTAATTCAAAACGGTGTAAATACTATACGGCTAAGGTTGTGGGTAAATCCTTTGAACAGTTCATCATCTTTTGATGAGGTAAAACAGTTTTCAAACCAGCTAAAATCTCTTGGATTTAAAATTTGGATTACACCTCATTTTTCTGATACTTGGGCACATCCAGGTCAACAGGAAATGCCAGAAGAATGGGAGTCTTTAAGTTTTGAAGAATTAAAGAATACGGTGTTCACATATACTAATCAAATTATGAATGAAATTGCGCCAGATTATATACAAATTGGAAATGAAATAAACACAGGGATTTTATTTCCCCATGGTAATATTGAAAATAATTTCAATCAGTTTTTACAAATAATAAATCAAGGCGTTAGCGCCGTTAGATCTAACTCGAACAGAACAAAAATTATTTTACATTGTGCTGGGTTTGACACATCTCAATGGTTTTTTAATCTTGTAAATGATGTTGATTATGATATTATTGGTGTTTCATATTATCCAATTTGGCATGGCAAATCATTGGATGAGCTACAATCTAAATTAAATGCACTTTCAGATAATTATGAAAAAGAAATATTAATCGCTGAGACTGCATATCCTTTTACATTGGGTTGGAATGATTGGACTAATAATATTGTCGGACTAGAAGAACAACTAATTTTACCAGATTATCCTGCTACACCAACCGGTCAAAAGAATTTTGTTAAAGATTTAAAAAATCTTGTTTTTGAGATTAATAACGGTATCGGTTTTTGCTATTGGGGAGCAGAACTGATTGCTTGGGATGGGGAAAATTCTGAAAATGGATCGGTTTGGGAAAATCAAGCGTTGTTTGATTTTGACAATAAAGAGTTACCGGTTCTTGGTGAATTTAATCTTAATTAATTCTTTACCAACTTAAATACAACTTTCTTATTTTCTGCGATTACTGTCATAAAATAAATCCCTTTGTCTTGAGTAATATTTAAATTAATAATACTAGCCTCTGTGTAATATTGAGTTGATATTTGTTTTCCTAAAATATCGGTTAAGCCAATGATTATATTACTATAATTTTGTCTAAGGTCAACAGAGATATTTCCCTCTGTAGGATTTGGATAAATAATCGGGTTTTCTGGAAAGCTATTTTCAATTATCCCAAGTCCTTGTTCCACGATTGTAACAGAATAGTCTTCAGTTTCCCCATAAGTAGTTTCAATACATGAGTCAATAGGAACATCCCCTGCCCAGTTTGCTTTGGCCCTAAGTATATGTTGTCCAAGTTCAGCATTTTCCGGAATTACAATATCAATGGTTTCAGTATAGACTCCACCCGCAACCCCTGGTGCCATAATATAATTGTTGACAATAACTTCATCCTCGGTAAAATCTAAATCATCATTATAGTCAATCCAAACCTTAACATACTGGTCTCCATAGCCAGTTGTTACAGTAATTTCATATTCTGCCCCTTGCTCTAAATCAGTTGAAATAGATGTAAAGTCGCCATATCCTTCACAGCTAGAGATATTATTAATGTCTTGTAATTGAAATAATTGAAAGCCGTCATTGTATTCACAATTCATTGAAGGGGTACATAATACATTTTCTCTTAACTCATACATAAACTTGTATGTTTCCGAAATAAGCCCACTCGTCGATTCAGCAAAAACTTTAAAAAACACTTTGGTACCCGCCTCAAAATTTGGAATTGCAGTTTCAGAAATCCATGTATCGCCTTCGCTATTAAACATTTGAATGTTATCAAAAGATGACTCTGTATACCATTCCACATAAACATTATTCAACTCGCCTTCATACTGAATTGTAGAGGTTACAAATTGATCTAATCCTTCCTTAGGCTGAGTTTCAGTAGGCTGATTTGAAATTCTTGTTGTTAAAATTGAAGGATGATTTTCTCTACCATCAAGTGAATATTCCCAGAGACCCCTGCCCCAAGTGGTACCCCTTAATGTGTTTGATCCATATACAACCTCTAATTCCATGACAGTGGTGTTTGGTAAATTTTCATTAAATAAATACCAACTATTTTCGTCCATACCCTTCTTGTAAACACCTATCTCGGCCCCAAGATAAATTGTCGAGTTTTCTGTGTGATCAATTACTACTGACCTTATTGGCATATTGCCCAAATTATATGTGATATTCTGCCAGGAATTACCCTGATTTTCTGAGATATATACCTTTTGGCCATTATTTCCGTATGACCCATATGTAACAATAATTGTGTTGTCATTATTTGGATCGAAAGCAATGTCTGTAATAAACTGATTGGGAAGGCCCTGACTAACTTCGGTAAAAGTTAAGCCACCATCACTAGAAATTTTAAGCCTATTATAGTCAGAAACTGCGATAATATTAGAATCATTTTCGGCTATAGTAGCATTTTGAATATTTCCAGAAAATAAACTATTTCCAAGTGTTGTCCATGTGGAACCAAAATCATCACTCCTATATAAAATATTGGTCATAGTATAAATACTCATTTGATCATTTGGATCGTACATTAGTGGGGTTACCCAATCTCCACTAAAACCCTCTGGATTTACCCCGTCTTGATTATAACCGCCATCTTTAGTTCTTCTTTTACCTCCAAACTGCAAGCTTCCTATCATCCAATCATCATTGAGTGGATGAATTATACCCTCCATACCATCAGCTCCGTAAAATTCAATCCATGTATTTTCATTCTTAATACTTGTACCATTATCCTGAGACCCGGTAATCGTTCTGAAATGGTTTGATTGACTTGCTCCTAAACAGTAATTTTCCCTAATAGATTGGCCTTCAAAAATTTCCCAGGATATCCCGTTATCAACACTTTTAGCTAACAATCCGTCGGTATTTACCCAAAAGATTCCATTATAACTTCTTGCGCCCCTAATATCAGCGTGAACATATTGGCCAGTTGTGTTATAATCTGCATTTCCTGATGCCCAATAAGTAACCTGATTCCAAGTTTGCCCAGCATCTGTACTCATGTGTGTGTCGATATCACCAAAGAGAATAAAATTAGGATCTGTATCACTAACCGCGAATGCTCCATAATTAGAAATGCCGGGGTTACCTAAAAGTATAAACGTCTGCCCCAAGTTTTCTGATTTCCAAACACCATCACTTGTACCAACAAATACGCAATTTTCACATGCTGATGAAACAGAAAGCTGAATATTACTAGAGTTTCCTGGAATATTACCAGACTGGCTAAAACTATAACCTGTATCATTTGATACATATATTTTTGAGTCATCATTATATGATGAGGCATAAATTATATTTTCATCTGTAGGGTGAAATTCAATATAATCATAATCCTGATTATATTCCCACGAGTTACCAGACTGAGAAAGTGAAAAAGATTCAAAATTATTTTCGGATCTAAATATACCCTCGGTAGTTCCCACAAAAACCAAATTTGCAATTGATGGATGATACATTATTTTGAATATTCTGTTACTTGTCCCAAGGCCTCCCCAATTTAAATTGTCAGGATTAAAATTTGTAATTGACCACGTTTCTCCTCCGTCCAATGATTCATAAATTCCGTGAGTTGTTCCGTTATAAGAATTTCTAACATTTATTAGTATTCTCTGTGAGTCGTATGGTGAAACAGCGATTGTATTTACTCCCGAAGCAAATAAAAAGTCTGTTGTGTTTGACCATGATTCACCACCGTCTAAAGTCTTCCAAAATCCACCACTTCTTGATCCAAGAAAGATTCTATCTTCATTATCGGGATCAATATAAAAGCTTTCAATTCTTCCTAATCCAACAGCATAATGTCCGGTAACTTCTTCAATATAATAAGGGCCTAACTCTTCCCATCCTTCGTCAAAGGTAGACTTACTAGAATTTAAAACTTCATTATTGAATTTCTTAAACTCTTCAGAAACAAATCGAGGTTTCACCATGTTTCTGTTACCGCTTGGGTAATATTTGGGTTCATTTTCATATAGCCATCTTTGATATGCTTTCCATCCAGAACCCTTCTTTGATTTATCAATATTTTTAAAATATTCTTCAGCTTCATCTACAACATCATACAAGTTTATGTTAGGATCATTTGCCATTTCTTTCCACTGCTGTGAAAAAGATAAATTCAGAAACAATATTGAAAAAATTAACGATAAAAACCTCATATTTATTTTTTTGCAAGATAATAAATTCCATACTATACATTTAGTAAAAAAATGTGATTCAATTTTATTTTATATATTTTTAATGTTCAAAATCTATCCTATGAAAAATATATTTTATTTAATTATTATTTCAATAGGCTTTAATTCATACTCTCAAGATAGAATTACAGGGGAACTATTTTCTACACGTTCTGAAGTTATAGCAGAAAATGGTATGGTTGCTACAAGTCATCCGCTGGCATCACAAATCGGAATTGACATTTTGAAAAAAGGGGGTAATGCAATCGACGCCGCGATTGCTGCTAATGCTGCGATTGGACTGATGGAGCCTACTGGAAATGGAATTGGTGGTGACTTATTTGCAATCATTTGGGTAGAAAATGAAAAGAAATTATATGGATTAAATGCTAGTGGAAGATCTCCTAAAAATCTAACCATAGATTACTTTAAAAAAAATAATCTTACAAGTATTCCTGCTTACGGACCATTACCGGTTAGTGTTCCTGGGTGTGTTGATGGCTGGTTTGAAATGCATGATAAATTTGGGAAAATCGACATGAACGAGATTTTAAATCCAGCGATAAAATATGCCGAAGACGGGTTCCCAGTGACCGAACTCGTTTCATATTATATCCAAGGTGCAAGTAATAATTTTGATAAATACCCAAACTTTAAAGAAACCTATTTTATCAATGGATCACCCCCAGAAAAAGGGCAAATATTCAAAAACCAAAATCTCGCAAATACTCTCCGAACGATTGCTAAAAACGGGAGGAAAGGTTTTTACGAGGGTCCTATTGCAAAGACAATTTCCGATTTCATAATTGAACAAGGCGGGTTTCTTTCTTACAACGATTTAAAAAATCACAGGTCCGATTGGATTGAACCTGTTTCTACAAACTATAGAGGATATGATGTGTGGGAATTACCTCCTAATGGGCAAGGTATTGCCGCGCTACAGATTTTAAATCTGTTAGAAAAATTTGATTTAGAATCAATGGGGTTTGGGTCTGCTGAATATATCCATCATTTTGTAGAAGCTAAAAAAATTGCATTCGCTGATAGAGCGAAATATTACTCTGATATGGACTTTAATAAAGTGCCAGTAGAATACTTAATTTCAAAAGAGTATGCAGAAAAAAGAAGACCAGAAATAAATCCGAATAAGGCCGCAAAAAAAGTAAGTGCTGGAGAAATTGAAAACGGTGATACAATATATCTCACAACAGCAGATAAGGAAGGAAATATGGTTTCATTAATCCAAAGTAATTATAGAGGTATGGGCTCTGGAATGGTACCCCCAAATCTTGGATTTATGCTTCAGGACAGAGGAGAATTATTCTCACTTGAAGAAGGACATTTCAATGTTTATGAGCCTGAAAAGAGACCGTTTCACACAATTATTCCTGCTTTTATAACTAAGAATAATAAGCCCTTTGTAAGCTTTGGATTAATGGGAGGGGCAATGCAACCACAAGGGCATGCACAAATTGTGATAAATCTTATAGACTTTAAAATGAATTTACAAGAAGCTGGTGATGCTCCAAGGATTAGACACGTTTCTAACCAACAACCAACAGGAGGAAATATGCTTGATGGGGGAGAACTTTCCCTTGAGTCGGGATTTGACTATAAAGAAATTAGAAGGCTTCAAAAATATGGGCATAAAATTATTTTCAGTTTGGGCTCTTTTGGAGGCTACCAGGCTATTATGTATGAAGAAAAATTTGGAGTTTATTTTGGTGCTTCTGAATCCAGAAAGGACGGAAGTGCAATGGGGTATTAAAAAATGGGGATGTAGCTCAGCTGGCTAGAGCGCTTGACTGGCAGTCAAGAGGTCGTGGGTTCGAGTCCCATCTTCTCCACTATAATTTTCCCTGTAATAACTAAGAAAAATATTGTAGTTACTATATAAAGCTATAAAATATTTGGCAGTTATATGGCAGTCCTTATAAAAAGTGGCAACTCATTTGGCACTCTTTAATTTAATCACAAACCCCGTCTTCATATGCAATCACACCATACCAATTAAAAGCCTCACAACTATTATTATAGGTATTTCCGTCACAACCACAAACAGGGTCAACAACTGCAGGACAAGCTATATCTGAGCTTATTAATGATTCATCAACACACATATTAGAAACATCTTCATCATTACTACAAGCAAACACAAGTGGAATAAATGGTAATAGTATTAGGTTTTTCATATCGTATGTTGGTTAGTCTCTTGATGCTAATTCTTGAACCATTTCTTTTAGTTCATCTATTTCGCTTTGTTGCTCTTTCAATGCATTGATAAGTACAGGCACTAATCCTTGATAGTTTACTGCTAACATTTCATTGTCATCCTCACTTACAAGTTCAGGAAACACTTCTTGAATCTCTTGTGCAAGTACACCTATCTTTTGTTTGCCTTTCATC
>Ga0115013_10000063_pt1 | contig 65299 bp, 57 predicted proteins | sample SouAtlMetagenome_2_FD_88686 | JGI IMG/M metagenome (GOLD analysis project Ga0115013, IMG submission 88686) | Marine eukaryotic phytoplankton communities from Atlantic Ocean - South Atlantic ANT15 Metagenome | ecosystem: Environmental > Aquatic > Marine > Oceanic | place: South Atlantic Ocean...
GAAACCGAATCGGAAGTCGCCAGCTTGGCCGGAGCCATCCCCGAGCCATCAAGCGCTGGCTTGCTGATCATGGCGCTACTTGGATCCACGCCTCAAAGGCGTAGGCAGGACCCCGGAGTCAATCAGTCCGGTTAATCCCCTGACGGGGCTGATTCGAGTAAGGATTTCTTCATCGAAAACCCTTGCCATCCCGGCATTTTCCTCGTAACAACCGCGCCCCTTCCCTTGCTGCCGTGTCAACAACGAGGAATTTTGGAAAGGGTCCATGCGGCAATTCCTCAACCACAGCGCCTTCGTGCTTTAACGGAGGACCAAAAATACAATGATTAACGAACTCGTCAAAGAGCTGGTCGAGGCTGGAGTCCATTACGGACACCAGACCAAGAAATGGAATCCCAAGATGAAGCCTTTCCTCATGAAGGACAAGGGCGGAATATACATCATCGATGTCGAACAGACCGTTCAGTGCCTCGACAAAGCATCCGACTTCCTCTCGAAGATCGCCAGCAAGAACAAGAAAATCCTCTTCGTCGGCTGCAAACGCCAGGCCCAGGACGCCGTCCGTGAAGCCGCAACTGCAACCGGACAATACTACGTCAACTACCGCTGGCTTGGTGGCACCCTCACCAACCTCACCACAATCCGGAACTCGGTGAAGCGCCTCAAGTATCTTGAGGACATCGAAAAAGCTCCCGAATACAAGGCCATGTCCAAGAAGGAACTCTCCGCTCTTGGTCGTGAGAAAGACAAGCTCCACCGCAACCTCAACGGAGTGCGCGACATGGAGAAGCAGCCGGATGCCGTCGTCATCGTCGACACCGCTCGTGAATCCATCGCCGTCGCCGAAGCCCGCCGTCTTAAGATTCCCATTATCGGAATTGTCGACACCAACGGAGACCCTACCAAAATCGACTACCCTATCCCGGGCAACGACGACGCTATGCGCTCAATCCGCATCGTCCTACAGAACCTCGTCGACGGAATTGCCGTGGGAGCCAAGAGCTAATTACTCTCTCTAAAAACCATCTTTATTTTTAAAGACCATGATCACCGCATCTCTCGTAAAAGAGCTCCGTGAACAAACCGGAGCAGGTATGATGGAGTGTAAAAACGCACTCAAGGAAACCGAAGGCGACATCACCGCAGCCATCAAGTATCTCCGCGAACGTGGCGACCTCAAGGCGGCCAAGAAAGCCGACCGAGCAGCCAAAGAAGGCGTCGTCGCAGCTCAAATCTCCGAAGACGGCAAGTCCGGCATTTTGGTTGAAGTAAACTGCGAAACCGACTTCGTGGCCCGCAATGAAAACTTCCAGGCATTTGTCGATGAAGTTGCCTCTACGGTAGCCGAAAGCGACGCCCACGATCTCGAAGCTGCCCTGGCCCTCCCCAAAGGAGACCAGACTCTCGAAGGATACATCAAAACTAAAGTTCTCGAGCTCGGTGAGAACCTTCAGTTCCGTCGCTTCGAACGCCTCAACGTTTCCGGTGAAGGAGCGGTTGCTTCCTATATTCACCTTGGCGGAAAAGTCGGCGTTCTCATCGCCGTCAATGCCGAGAAAGCTGAATCAGCTTCAAATGACGCCTTCCGCGACCTCGTCAAGGACCTCACTCTTCACATCGCCGCTTCCGCTCCTGCCGGACTCGGACGCGAAGACATCCCGGCCGACCTCGTCGACGCCGAGAAGGACATCTTCCGCAAGCAGATGGAAGGACAGAACAAGCCTGCTGACATTCTCGAAAAGATCATCAGCGGAAAGCTTGGCAAATTCTATTCCGAGCACTGCCTCCTCGAGCAAGGCTTCGTCAAGGACCCCGACACCACCGTTCAGGGTCTCCTCGAAGCACAGGGCAAAGAGGTCGGCGACACCCTCGCCATCGACCGCTTCGTCCGCTTCCAGCTCGGCGAATAATTCTTTCGCGATAAAAATCATCAACCGGCCGTCTCCCGCAGACGGCCGGTTTTTTTATCCACAGCCATGAATGTCGCCGAAAATTCTACTTTTGATACGGTGCCCAATCTCTCCAGCTTGAGCGTGTAACGCACCCCGATGGTTCCCGACCATTGGTGGGAAGGACAGCTTCAGTATGACATCTTTCTGTTCCGGCTTCCTGAGACCTCTGAGTTAATTAAAGGGAAGAGCCGTTAAATTGATCTCTCACTATGATCACCGGTTCCGATCAAAAGAAAGCGCAAGTTTACTTAGGTCCGTCCCAATTGTGTCTGGGATACCGCCCGGCGAGATCTTTCTTCATTTGTGAAAATCCCCTCTCCCAAAATCCCGGCAGATCGCTCGTCACCTGCCAGGGTCGTTGATTCGGCGCAAGGACTTTCACCACCACCGGATGACCATTGGCAATCGTCGGCGTTTCGGTCACGCCATAGAGACGTTGCACTTTTTCTTCGATCCATGGTTCGGAATCAGCGGCGTATCTCACCCGCGTATTAATGCCATTCACGAGAGAAATTTTCTCGGGAGCGTAGGACTCCATACCTTGGCCCTGGGGCCCCGACAACCAATCACGTAAGACCGGCCAAGGGTCTCGTTCTTTAACCTCTTTGAATGTCGTTGCGCCGGCACAGATCTGCGCAATAGCCATTTCACGATCGTCGTCGGCAAATCCCGGCAACTCCAATTCCGGCATCGTCCGGCTCAAGAAACAAAGACGTGCAATCCAGCGCTCCACCGAAGCATTCCATTTTTTCAACGACAGCTCTCCGGCGATGACCCGCTCAGCCAACAAACTCCCAGCCAGGTCAGGATCAACTTCCCCGCCCCGCTTTTCGTCTAAAACCAAACCTCTGAATATGCGTTGCTTCACCGAGACAACCCGACGAGCGACCTCGTCAAAAATCACTCCGCCGGTTTCACAAACTTCGCCCTCTGGCAGCCATGCCTCATCGATGGCAACGCAACGGGAAAGGTTCACCGTCCGCTCCCGTCCCTCGACCTCTATGATTTCCGTGGTCAAAAAGAGCGGCGATTTTCGCGCCGCGCTCTTGGAATTCATCTTGCCACGCCGACCTCCGACGACATGGCAAACCGCGCTGCCCTGATCACGTCGCACCGCCAGACGATCCCCAAAGGCAATCAGCATTGCCTTGGCGCAATCTTCTCCCCGCTGTCGAAAATCGGGTTCCTTGATGCGGCCGCCTCGCTTTTCCATTACTCGAAGAAGTTGCTCGTATGTTTTCATGGTCTCCCGCGCACCACGGGCAAGAACTCCCAGCGCGTCGCAGTCGCGTGGATTAAAGTTCGCTCTTCTCGCAGATTCCATCGCCAACCATTCGGAGGAAAAATCACTCACCCAACCCGGCTCTCCTTCAAAATACTCCGCCCACCTCGTCCCCCGGTCTCCTTTCTTGAAAATCCCCTCACCCTGCACCGCCGCCGCTACGAATAAAGCCTCTCCCAAACATTCATGTCGTATCCCTTGGAATACCAAACAGGCCAATCTCGGATGCATGGGATAGCGAGCCATCTCTTCTCCCGCCTTCGTCAATCCACCATCTGCATCCAAAGCTCCAAGCCATGTCAGGATGCTCAACGCCTCCCGATAACGCTCCGGCTCCGGGGCATCAAGCCAACGGAATTCGTCCACTCCCAGTCGCTTCAAAAACAACAAGGCCTCGGCCAAATCAACCCGCCGCACTTCCGGGGTCTCAAATTCCGATCTTCCGCGGTGATCACTCTCACTCCACAGGCGCACACAGCGACCCGGCCCGGTTCGCCCCGCCCTACCCGCACGTTGTTCTGCTGCCGCTCTGGAAATTTTCACAATCCCGAGGGAATCGAAACCACGAGCCACGTCGTACTTTGACTGCCTCGCCAAACCTGAATCGATCACGACTTTCACGCCATTGATCGTCACCGAGGTTTCCGCGACATTAGTCGAGAGAATCACCCGCTTTTTCCCATCCACTTTAATCGCGGCTTGTTGGGCCGCCGGAGCGAGCGCCGAATAGAGCGGAAGAATCTCCCAACCATTCATCCACGATGCTCTTTCCAAAAGGGTTTGGCATTTTCGGATTTCATTCATTCCGGGTAGAAAAACAAGGATACGATCCCCCTCGACCAACTCCGCCACTTCGGCCCGCATTGCGGATGCTACCCGATCCCACAACTCCTCCGGTCTCGTCGGTCCTCGACGCGTCACTTGTCGCTCACCACGATATTCGATTTCCACCGGAAACAACCTTCCACCCGCCTCGACCAATTCGCAGGGCATGAGGTATTCCTTCAAGCCTCCAATCTCGAGAGTCGCAGACATCACGACAACCTGCAGATCCGGCCGAATACTTTCCTGGAGATCGAGCACCCGGCCTAAGGACAGATCCGATGAAAGCCGACGTTCGTGAAATTCATCAAAAACCACCGCTCCAACGCCCTTTAGTTCCGGATCATCAAGAAGCATTCGCTGCAGCACGCCATCAGTGACATAGAGTATCTCCGTTTCCCGCCCAAACCGGCTCTCAAAACGCACCGCATAGCCCACACCTTTCCCCAGCGGGGTGCCCGCCTGCCGAGCCACGAATTCCGCCAACAAGCGAGCAGCCATCCTCCGTGGTTGCACGACAATGACCCGCCCCTCCACTTCAGCCCGTATCATCGAGGGCACGGTGGTTGATTTACCCGATCCTGTAGGGGCTTTCAGAAGCAATCGCCCCCGATCTTCCCGAGCTGCCGCACGAATATCCTCCTCAACCTCATGCACCGGCAACTTCACAAGAGGAGGAAATCACCTGTATCCATGTGGTGCAAGCTGTGCGAAGGCGAGATTTACTGAAATGTCTCTACCCACTGCCTCGTTTCATCACTTGCTTAATATTACAATCAACTCTAGAATTCCCCCATGAACTTACAGTTTCTCGCATTCGGACCGCTTGGCGGGCCTGAAATCGCCCTCATTTTCCTCATCATGCTTCTCCTCTTCGGAGCCAAAAAACTTCCCCAACTCGCCCGTGGAATCGGCAAAAGCATGGGTGAATTTAAAAAGGCCCGTGAAGAATTCGAAGACGAAATCAAAAAGGGAGCGGACGACCTCGACGTCAAGGAAGCCAAGGACAAGGAACCTCGCGACAGCTAATGCAGCTCAAGCTCAATTTATTCTTCAAAAACGCTCCGAAAATTATTCTCGGAGCGTTTTTTCTGTGCGCCTCTTGCAAGCAGGAGCCAAAGGTCTCGAATTCGAGTCAAGAGGAGGATTCCTCCCAGACCCATTCAAGCGCGCCCGCGAAATCAACTCCATCCGACGCGACTCCTGCCCCCCCGGCGAGCCCGGACGAAGTGCGCTTCCTTTCCTACAATCTGAAGAATTATCTCACGATGAAGCGCTACTCTCGTGAGGGACCTCCCACCGAGAGAACCAAACCCGAAGAGGAAATCGCCGCGCTCATCGCAATCATCGTTAAAGAAGAGCCCGACATCCTCGGAGTTTGTGAAATCGGAACGAAAGAAGACCTCGAAGATTTACAATCACGCTTGAAAACCGCAGGCCTCGACCTCCCCCACATTGTCCACGCCGGCGGCATGGACGAAACCCGCCACCTAGGACTTCTCTCCGCTCTTCCAGTCGAACGCACCGACTCCGAGCACCACCTCCCTTTCACCCTGGGTGACCAAGAATACTTAATGCGACGGGGCATTCTCGACGCAACGGTCACTCTTCCAGAGGGCCCCACCCACTTCATCGGGGTGCATTTAAAATCCAAACGTCCCTCTGAGGCCTACGACGAGGCAGAGATGCGACTCAACGAAGCCCGGCTTCTTCGCGAACATGTAAATAAGATTCAAGAGGAAAACCCGGAAGCCCGCGTGGTTGTATACGGAGACTTCAATGAAACCCGTAAGATGCCTCCGCTTGCAATGATCATGGGGCGCAAAGGCTCCAAAGGCTATCTCGGCGACATCTTCGTCAAAGATTCCCGCAAGGAACTCTGGACCCACTATTGGAGTTACCAGCAGCAATACGCCCGCTTTGACTACGTTCTCGTTTCCAACTCGGTGATGCCTGAAGTCAACTTTTCGCGGTCCTACATCGCCGACCCCGAGAACTTTTACGATGCCTCCGACCACCGGGCGATCATGGTCGCATTTGGCCGATGAGAGCTCTTCTCTGGATGCCCCTGCCCTAAAGAAACCCCACCGCACCCGGCACAATTCTCTTCCAGGAATGCGCCTTCACAAATTTCTCCATGAGTTCGGCTTCAGAGATGCGCGGAACCAACGCACTTTCATCCAGATAATCACAGATCACCTTCGCCGAGGCTTTTTCAATCGCGAGAGTACTCCACAAGAGCAAAGTGCTCAGCCCGAGCCCTGCACTCATGATCGCCACTGCCATCGACGGTGGCACGCGGCCAACCACCATCGCAAAAATCATGGTGATGATGGTGAAACCAGGCATGGCGTAGCCAAACTTCACGGCCCAAGTTCGCCAAGCCACCACCCGGTCCTGTTGGCGGGCCATAAGTACCATTCCTGCGATGAGAGCAACTCCAGCGACATCCCTTACGTCCTTGGACTCTGCCTGCTGCGGGGATATCACCAAATATTCCGGACCCAAAGGAAGGAAGGGTCTCTTTTTCACCTGGATCTCCACATCTGTCGCTTTCCCGAGCTTCAAAATACGCTCCACCATCTCTTTTCCCGAATAAGTCACCTTGGTATCCCCCTCTTCGGACTTTAACACCCGGTCGGAGAAAAATTTGCGCGCTAGAAACGACCCTATTAAAGGAATCAATCCCAACATCAGAAGAAATTTAAAAATCATGAACGGTCAACAGCTTCATACTTGGAGGCGGACTTTTGAATTTCATTTTTCTTCTTTTCCGACAAACTTCACTAATCACACCACCGAATCAGCAAATGGAAGACCAACAAGACCCCACACCTGCGTCCACCTCACCACCGGCTGCCTCTCCGACCTCCAACCAGAATCTCATTCTTGGCATCGTCATGGGCGCTGTTGTCCTACTTCTCCTCTTGCTTGTGATCACCCAGCAATTCGGTGGACAGGACGACGAGTCAAAGGACCCGAAAGTTACCGAGATGCAGAGGGAATCGGCGGAATTGAAAGCCAAGATTGCCCTGATGAAATCTACTTCCGGCAACAATCAAACCACTACTCTACTTGTCGAAGGCATCAAACGTGACGTGACCACACTGGGAGCGATCGTAGAGCAAAACCAACAAAACGTTCTCGCCCTCAAAGACTCCCAGGCCACCATTCAGAGCCTCACCCGTCAACTGGCCGACCTTCAGCGAAGGGACGAGCTCAACGGAGATGCCGCCGCCCGTGTCACGGGTCTCGAGGCCCAGATTAAGGCTCTTACCGCACAACTCGATGGAGCCGTCGACCAAACGACCATGACCGCTCTTCGTGATCAGCTCACCGCAAACAAAGACTTTTCACAACAACTTCAGGAAGAACTCACCGCGCTAAAAACCAAAAGCGGCAGAATGATCGACGGTAATCAACTTGCCGCTGTTCGCACCGAACTCGACGAGTGCCTCGCCGAAAACACTCTCCTTAAACTCGAACTCCAAAAACTACGCACCAAACTCGATGGCGCCCGCCTCTTCGTCACCCGGAAAAATCTCAGTCCGAAGGCGCAAAAATTTTTCCGTGAGTTGGAACGCCTCGAAGGAATTGACCAGAATGGTCTCGAACAAGCCTATGAGCGAATCAAAAAGGAATTCAACGCCCATGTCGTTGAAACAGCTGCTTTCTCCATCGGAAGTGCCGATCTCAAGCAAGAACACGAAGCCCAGATTAAAGGCGTGACGGTCGAATCGAATCCCAACTCATTTTTCCTCGTCGTTGGCTACGCGTCCAAAACCGGAGATATTAAAAGCAATCGCGACCTTTCAGAGCGCCGCTCCAAACGAGTCGCCTCTACGGTAAATTACCTCAAACAAAACAGCCAGGAAGTTCAGGCCGTCTACTTGGGAGAAACAGATCGCTTCGGACAAAAGGCCCAACCCAACCAAATTTGCGAGGTCTGGGAAATTCGACCGTAACCCCAGTATAACATGCAATTTCCTTCAAGAACCTTGGGATCCATCCCAAGGTTTCTTGCGAATCGGCGACTCGGCTACATCCGTCCGCTTCTCAGTAAGCCCACCAATACTCCCTGCACCACTAACTCACGGGCAGGAATAAGATCCGGAAAATCGGCGTTTTCAGCCCTCAGATAAGGACGCCCCTTCTCCATGATGAAACGCTTCAAGGTCGTTTCCCCGTCAATTAAGGCAGCTACAATGTCCATGTGCCTCGGCTCGCGGAATTCCAGAATGACTGTATCTCCATCACAAATATGCGCATCGATCATCGACTCCCCTCTCACCTTCAAAGCAAAGGTGCGCGAATTCCTTGGAATTCCCAGAGAGGCGATATCGATCGAAATACAGCCTTCTTTTTCCTCCTCTGTGGCTTCCGCCATGCCTGCCGCAATACTGCCATAAAGCGGAATATCCACGATTTCCTCGCGCTCCAGCTCCTCTGGAAAAATCACCGCCCGCGCCTTCCCCGCCAAACGCACAATCACCCCTTTCTTCTCCAAGGCCCTGAGATGGCTCATTGCCGCGGTCTGACTAGCGAATCCAAAGTGCGCCTGAATTTCACGAGTCGAGGGCATCACCCCGGTCTGGCTCTGGGTAATCTTGAGAAAATCTAAAAGCTCCTGCTGTCGGGTGGTCAATTCTTTACGCATATTGTGAACAGTGACTTGATGAACACTACTCATTCGGACGACTGTCTGTCTAGCGAAAATATTTTCTCCCCGCGTCTATGAACTCCAATAAATCATTCCAGCAATCCCGGCGGCAAAGCAATAATAGGAAAAATATTCCAATTTCCCCCGCCGCACCGCACCCATCACGAGATAAATCGCAAACAGCCCCACCACCGCCGCCGCAAGAGCTCCAGCGAGATAAGGACCAGTAATACAGGACTTAAGCGCCTCTCCCAACGATCCCATTTCTTCAATCCGATCCTTCATCGTCAGCACAAATCCGCCCACGATTGCCGGAATCGACATTAAAAAAGAAAATTCGGCAGCCCGCTCCGCCTTTACCCCGCTCAACATCCCCGCCGCAATCGTCGATCCCGAACGCGACACTCCGGGTAGTATCGCCAGCGCCTGTCCCACCCCCATTATCAGTGAATGCTTCAATCCCACCTCGCTCGAGCCACTTTTGACCAATCTCGGCACAAACAAAATCAAGCCAGTCAGAATCAAAAATCCCGAAACCATCACCGGACGACCCGGCGCCGAATCAAAGAAATCCTTGAATAAGAGCGCTGCCGCCACCGCTGGAAGAGTCGCGATGGCCAACCAGCCGATCTTTTTACGCTCTTCGACCATTGCAGGGTCCTTGATCGACATGGTCAGCTCCCAGAGACTTTTTCTAAAAAAAATCAACACACTCACCAGAGTCCCTACATGCAAAATTACCTCAAATCCAAGGTCAGGTTGGTGGTCCGCGCCCACTTCGCGAATGCCCAAAAGATACTGAGTCAAGACAATGTGTCCCGAAGATGAAATGGGGAGAAATTCCGCCAAGCCCTGAACTATTCCAACAACAATCGCCTTCCAAATTTCCATATGCTTAGGCGACGCTATGATGACTCTTTCGTAACAACAAGCATCATAGAACAATCAACGACACACAAAAGGTCACTGCGTCTCCGCTGACCCGTCGAAGTCATCTCTAAAAAAATATTTCGCAATACTTAACTAATTACTCTATGATCTCCCTCGTGAAAAAGACCCTACTCGCCATTGTCCCGTCCGCCTTCCTGATCTCGTGCTCCAACACTGGAACCGACGGACCAGGAGCCCCCGCCGCAGCCCCATACGCCGCAGGAAACCCCTACGGCGTTCCCGGAGAAAACCTACCGAATTATGACCCAAATTCAGCGGGCTACCAGCCAATCGCACCAATCAATCCCAGCGCCATCCCAGGAGTTGCTCCGGGATATCCAGTTGCTCCGGCCGCCCCTGTAACTCCGGTCGCACCAGCCGCCGCCAGCACTCATGTTGTCGTTGCAGGTGATTCCCTTTGGGGACTTGCCCGTCAGCACAACACCACTGTGGAAGCCCTTCAGCAGGCCAATGCTCTGCCCAACACGCAAATTAACGTGGGGCAGACTCTTAACATTCCGGCCGCCCAATAATCTTTTCGGCTTAACAACCTCTGCCGAAAGCGGGCTGGATCATCTCCAGCCCGCTTTTTTAAAACCAATGAAATCCCTTCTCCTCACCCTCTTTTTCTCGGTCTCCATTTTTGCCCAAGATAAGACACAACGGGACGCTCTCGTCGGCGCGCTTTTCGAAGCGCCCGACGCAGCCGCCTTTGAAAAAGCATTCGCAGCCGCCAAAGCCGGCCGGATCCCCAATCAAATTCTCGTCGAAGCACGGTTTCTTTATCTCGTCGACTACGCCGACCGGGCCACTCTCGCTGCCTTTGCGCCAACGTTGAGAGAACAATTGAAAAAAGACCAAATGAGCGACAGCGTAATTTTTTCGGTTAAAGAGGACTTCATGGCGGTCTACGAATACACTCTCGCACTTGGTGCGTTAGAAAATAACAACTCCGCCGCTTTCAAAAAACACATCACCGAGGCCTTCTGGCTCAGCCCTTCCCAAGCCGGGGTCTTTGGACCACATGTCAACGAACATCGATTAGCCAAAACGTTGGAAAACCTTAAACTCGACCTGACCCAGGAACTGGAGGTTCAAAGTAAAGAATCCGGGAAAACCAGCCTCAAAAAACTTCTGGGTGATTCTCCCGCCATCGCTCTTCACTTTTGGACACCATGGTCGCAAGAGTCTGTGAATAGCTTTCCAGATTTTTTAACAACGTCGGAATTTCTTCAAAAAAATAATCTTCCGTCCGCATCCATCCTTATCACCGGAAACACCGAATCACGAAACGATGCCGACTCATTTCTCGCCGAATACAAATCACCACTCCCTGGATCCTGGTTGATCGACGCAAAAGAAAATCGACTGAGCACCACCCTTCGCATTGCAAATTTTCCCACCGTCGTCCTCATCGCCAAAGACGGAACAGTTCTTTTCCACGGCGATCCCGGCGCAAACAAATTTTGGATTCAACTAAAAAAACTCTCTCCAAACATTACCCGACCCCACTCGCCCACCGTCAATTCACCACTTCCAGAAGAGCAAAAAACAAGTGGGGACAAGGGGGAACAGTAGAACAATAAAGAAAGATTAACCTTGAACAAGTAGCGGAAAATCGGCTTGTTAGACGAAACCAAACACAATCACCGTTGCCTCGATTCGAAAATCCATCACCTCAGGAACTTCATGCGCTCGCCATTTTATGGAGCGAAGGTCCAAGTACGGTGGGACTCGTACATGAGTTTATCCATGGAAAAGAGGAGCGTTCATACACCACGACCCTCGCGGTGATGCGCAACATTGAGAAGAAGAAATTGGCCAAACGAAGCAAGATTGGCCGGGCTCATGTTTACGAAGCAACGGTGAAACGTGATGAGATCCTGAAACCCCTTCTAAAAGATCTCGTACAAAATGCTTTCGGTGGGAGCCTAGATGAGGCTATCCTATCTCTGATCTCAGTGGGTGTCATGACACCTGAAGGGAAAAACGCGGTAACGCGTAAACTAAAAAAGCACAAAGCTATGGCTGCTAAAAAGAAGACCACAAAAAAGAAAGCCGCCCCTAAAAAGGCTGCAAAGAAAACCGTAAAGCGCGCTGCCAAGAAAAAGGTAGCGAAAAAAGCTGCACGCAAGCCCGCTAAGAAAGCGGCTAAGAAGAAGGTAGCGAAAAAAGCTACCAAGAAAAAGGCCGCCCCTAAAAGGAAGGCCAAGAAAAAGGTAGCTAAGAAAAAAGCTGCCAAGAAAAAGGCCGCCCCTAAAAAGAAGGCCAAGAAAAAGGTAGCTAAGAAAAAAGCCGCTAAAAGGAAGCGCAAATAAGAGACCCAACCCTCCCAAACTCTTTCCAAGGGACACCTCCTCGCGGGGTGTCCCTTTTTCTTTCTCCCCCTTCCTCCGCAATCAAACCATTTTCTAAAAGAAAGGGATTGCCAGACCTGGTTCGTCCTCTTAGCTTGCCGCCCGCTAAGGCGCTCGGCTAGCTCAGGGGTAGAGCACTACATTGACATTGTAGGGGTCGCTGGTTCAAATCCAGCGTCGAGCACCATTTTTTTGTACCAATACCAAGGTGTCCCACCCAAAGATCAGCACAATCTTGAAACTGCTGGACGATGAAAATCAGGAGGTTCAGAACGGCATCCAGCAAGCATTGCTCGATTATCATGGCGATGCCAGTGATGACCTCGCCGCGCTGGGAATCCAACTTTCACCTGAGGATAGCTCCCTGCTTTCCAAATCCCTGCACTCCGGACGCCAGACTTCACTGAGAGAAAATTGGAGTGTTCCCTCCCGAAGCCTAAAAGATCCCGACGGAGACTGGGATGCACTCGAAGCCCTCCTCCGCCTCCTTTCCGATTTTCTACACGACGGCATCACCCTTCGACCAAGCATGTCCGACGAACTCGACCTCCTTGCCAAGGAAGCCAAAAACCAAGTCGAATCTCCTGCCGAACTCTCCGAATGGCTCTTCGCTTCCGATCGCTTTTCAGGCAACAAAACCAACCCCTACGACCCGCGGAACTCGGACCTTGCCTGGTGTCTTGAAGAGAGAAAAAGTAACCCAATTGGCCTCTCCCTGATTTATCTTCTCGTAGCTCAACGCATCGGCCTTCCCGTATACGGCGTCAATTATCCGGGACATTTTCTCTGTCTCATCGATCTCGAAGTCGCACCCACTCTCGTCGATCCCTTCCACCGCGGTCGCCCGATTCCTGTGATGCAGCTTCTCCAAGAACACCCTGAGATTTCGAAAGAAGCAGCAGAAGCTGTTCGGCGCCCCTGTTCACTCGCAGCCATCCTTTCCCGCGTTCTCGCAAATATGAAGCTCGCCTTCTCGAAGCTCAATCGACTCGACGATGCCGATCTCATTCAGAATCTCACAAAGACAATTAAGTGATGAAGATTGAAGAGGAGACTCTCAATGTTTTTGGGCAACGACTTCATCACCTGACTCTTCATCCGGAATCCAACCCTCGCGGCGGTCTCGTCTTTTTTCATGGTCAGGGCGACTTCATCGACCGCTATCCATATATCCTAAAGCCATTCGTCGACGCCGGCTTGAAGTGCCTCCTCACTGAACTCCCCGGCCACGGACGCTCTCCGGGAAAAAGAGGACACATTCCCAACCTCGGCTTCGTTGATCAAATTCTCGACGCCTCTCTCGAAAAAATCGAGGGCCCCGTGACTATCGCCGGTCACTCGATGGGTGGATTAATGACCCTAAGACTGCTCATCACTAATCCCGGTCTCTTCAAAAACGCTTGGATCAGCTCCCCCCTTCTTGACCCCATGCACCAGGCCAAGCCATGGATGCGAGCAATTCTTCCCTGCCTGGCTCCACTTCTTCCCCGGGTGACCGTGAACACGGGCGTGACAGGCGAAGATTGCCGGGACGACTCGGCACAATCAGAGCCAAGCTCGACTCAACTCCACCATAGCCGAATTTCCCTCGTCTGGGGACGAGCTCTTTCCCTGACCGCCGAGGAAGTGAACGAGAAATTTACCCAACTCCCCTCCGCAACCAAGCTCCTCTTCACTCAGGGAAAAGATGATCGAATCTGTCCCCCGAAATTCCTCAGGGAACGTTTGCTCAACATCACCCACCCCGCTATCACCTACGAAGAAATTCCAGGCGCCCGCCACGAGCCCTTCGGCGGCTCGACCGGAAACGAGGTAGCAAAAATAATCACTCTCTGGCTCGCCCAAACGGCCTCGATCGTTTCATAAAAGTGGGAGCGGCAAGAGGGGGAATGCTGTCTGACATATTTACCGAATGTATCGCTTATCAGACAAATTCGTTGCTTGCGACCTCTGACTCCCTAAGTTCTCGGCCTTCCCAAGAACAACACCTATGCCTGCCTACTACACGCCCATCCTCGGTTTCATTGGACTCGTCTTTGCCGCCTTGATTCTCCGGAACATTATCAGTCGCGATGGCGGTGAGGGAAAAGTCGCCGGAATCGCTGAAAAGATCCACGTCGGCGCGATGGTCTTCATGAAAAGGGAGACCAAACTCATCGCCGGTTTTGCCATCGTGATCGGGCTGGCTCTCTTCTTTTTCCAGGATCCTGCTTTTGGCAAACAACAATCACTCGCCTTCTTTCTGGGCTGTCTCGCCTCTTCGACCGCGGGCTTCATCGGAATGTATACCGCCACCAAGGCCAACGTTCGCACGGCTATCGCCGCTAATGACAGGGGCGCTTCCGAAGCTCTTACCGTAGCCTTCTTTGGAGGCTCCGTGATGGGGCTCACCGTCGCCTCAATGGGCCTCCTTGGACTGGGTGGCCTCTTCGTTTACTTCCAATCAGACTCCAAAAACCTTGCCGAAATCCTCGAAGGCTTCGCCATGGGAGCCTCACTTGTCGCTCTCTTCTACCGCGTCGGCGGTGGTATTTTCACCAAGGCTGCCGACGTCGGAGCTGACCTCGTCGGGAAAGTCGAGGCTGGCATTCCTGAAGACGACCCTCGTAACCCTGGCGTGATCGCAGACAACGTCGGTGACAATGTTGGTGACGTCGCCGGGATGGGATCAGACATCTTCGAATCCTACTGCGGAGCTCAAATTGCCACCGTCGCGATCGGAGCCTCTCTTGGCGCCCGCGTTGCCGAAGCCAACACCGCAGCCACGATCGAAAAACTTGGCGCTACACCCGATGATCCATCCATTCTTCTTCAGCTCCCTCTCATCCTGACTTCCGTCGGCTTGATTTGTTCTATTCTGGGGATCTTCCTTGTCCGAACCATGTCAGACAAAAACCCCGCCAAAGCACTTCGCTATGGCACCATCGGATCGGCCATTCTCTTCATCGTCGCTGCGTTTATCGTCGGATCATCACTCGGCCTCTCCCAGAATGTCGCTCTCGCCGTCCTTTCCGGGGCCGTCGGAGGAATCATCATCGGCCTCATCACCGAACACTACACCGGCGGCGCCCCTGTTCGTGAAATTGCCCACCAAGGCGAAACCGGAGTGGCCACGCTCATGATCTCCGGACTCGCAGTAGGGCTCAGGTCTGTCGTCGTTCCTCTCTTCACTATCGCCGCGACCATTTATATCTCTTACGAATTTGCCGGCCTCTACGGAGTAGGCCTCGCCGCAGTCGGGATGCTCGGTACGGTGGGAATCACCATGGCCATCGATGCCTACGGCCCCGTCGCTGACAACGCTGGAGGCATTGCCGAGATGGCTGAAATGGGCAAGGAAACACGCACCATCACCGATGGACTGGATGCCGTCGGAAATACCACCGCCGCGATCGGAAAAGGCTTCGCCATCGGTGCAGCCGGACTAGCCGCCCTCGCCCTCATCACTGCCTTCATTCAGAAAACGGAAATCTCACTCGATCTCGCCGATCCCGATTCGCTCCGCCTCTTCTTTGTCGGACTCATCATCGGGGGAGCCATTCCCTTCCTCAACGGAGCCATCACCATGAATGCCGTCGGCGAAGCGGCTTTTGAAATGATCACGGAGATCCGCCGTCAGTTCCGCGAAATCCCCGGCCTCCTCGCCGGCAAAGCCGAACCGGAAACCGAACGCTGTATCGATATCGCCACCGCTGCCGCCACCAAGCGGATGATCGGACCCGCTCTCCTCGCTGTGGGCACCCCCTTAATCGTTGGCTTTGGATTTGAATGGATCGGCGACGAAGGAACTCAAAGCGGAGCCAAGGCTCTCGCTGGAACACTTTGCGGAGCTCTCCTCGGCTGTGTTCTCCTCGCTCTCATGATGTCCAACTCTGGCGGCGCTTGGGATAACGCCAAAAAGTACGTCGAAGACGGAAACAACGGCGGAAAAGGTTCCGACACACACGCGGCCAGCGTCGTTGGCGATACCGTGGGTGATCCTCTCAAGGACACTTCTGGCCCCTCGATGAACATCCTCATCAACGTCATGGCCATCGTCAGCCTGGTCATCGCCGGCCTGCTCTCGAAATAAACCGCCGTGATCCTCCTAGAATCACGGCGGTGCACTGAAAAGAAGCCAAGTAGTTACTTAGCTGGCTCAACATAAATGTTGTCTTGGTTCGACTTCATCTGCATAGGATCAGGAGAGGAACAACAACTGCTGAGGGTAACAATTCCGGCAAGGGCACTGAGGATTACGAGTAGTTTCATTATTTTGTTCTTTCTTCTTGGGTTAAAAATTATCGGCGCACCTGGTTCCCGGGAGCTTCGGCAAAGGGACTGGCACCACCTCGCTGCTGCGCTTCCTGCCGGCTTGCCTTGTCATGATAGACCGCCATTCCCATAACCCCTACATTTCGGGTATCACCTCCACTGATGTGAGCGTAAGATGCTCCCACCGAGGAAAATTTAAATGTGGCGACGGCTGACGTTGACGTGCGAAATCCTTTTACCTCAAGCGTTTTTCCGGGAGCAATGACGTAACCTTTTTTTCGAACCGAAGCGGCCTTTCCATCGATGACATCCAGACCGTCAACGCTCAAAACAACCTCGACACGGTTCCCGCTCTTGTTCTTGACGATCAATGAGTAGGTCTTGCCTTTTTTCCCAATGATCATGCGATCACCCCTCCACGAATAACCCGGTAACATCCCCCAGCCACTCTTCACCCCCCACTCCACAAGTCCACCGGCGGCACTTTGCAGACCGGATGTTTTATATTTCGTGTTTACCCCCATCGAGGTTGCACCATCAGTATCGTTGTAGCGAATCATCGCGATCTTACCGGTCGGTTTCGATGATGCCCGCACGAAACTAGTATAGGACATTTTTGAATTTACTTCGTCACCCCATCCTGTCGCAAGACCGCTCCTTAGACCGTCATTATTCAGAATCCTATCCACTGAATTGCGATTCACTGCATCTGCTCCCGAACCAACTCCAGCGGTGGCCACTCCGCCGACCTCCTCCCGCGCACTGGCAGGCGTCATGGCCGGAGCAGGTGCAACTGACTGCGGTGCGGTACAACTCGCTATGCCCCAGGCTGCCAAGCCCAGCAAGGCCCCTCTCCCAAGGCTATTTCGTATTTGCATTTCCCCTCGATCAGCTCTCTTCACAACTCTGCTAAAAAAACAGCAATTATACACCTCGTCAACAAATAATGCTGCTTTTTTAACACTTTATGCAAACTGGATGTCGCTGTTGTTCACTTGACCTACTAATTGCTTTCATTCATTACCTCTTCATCACCAGATGAACTTGATCCGCTTATTCCCCTTGCTTGTTGGCGCCGGTCTTGGCCTGCTGACCTCTGGTTGTTCCAAAAACATCACGGCAAATCCCAATCAGACTATCGTCAAAGATGCCATTTTTGTGAATCCCTACCCACCGGGAACCTACGCCCACTTCAGGGCGGAAAACTACCCCAACACGACCAAGACCTGGAAAAACCTCAACGTATTGGAAAAAACGAATTCGTCTAACAGTCGCATCAATATCAACCTCTCACTGCAGCGCGGCTTCCTCATAATGGGTAACCAAATAGCCATGGACTATCGCGTTTCGAGCGGAAGTTCCAAGTATGCCACCCCTGCAGGGAATTATCGCATTATCGAGAAGGTTAAAAAGAAGCGCTCCAACCTCTACGGCCGCATTCTCGATTCCTCTGGCGAAACGGTGAACTCCGATGCTGACATCAGAGAGCACGCTGTCCCTGATGGCGGTACGTTTCTTGGAGCGTCCATGCCCTACTGGATGCGCCTTACCGGTTCCGGAATCGGAATGCACCAGGGCATCGTCAATCGAAAATTTGCCTCCCACGGATGTATTCGGACCCACTACTCCGCTATCCCCACTGTGTTTTCCAAAACCAGAGTGGGAACCCCCGTGGATGTGACGCCTTGATGCCGCTCTCCCGTCCAACCCCGAAAAAGACAATTCGCCACCCTGAGCCTTTTCCTCGGAGCATTGGCCTTGTCGAGTTCCAGTAGTTCCAAAGTTGGCAAGGACGCCCACGAAAGATTTAAGCCCCGTAAGGACTGTCAAAACACCATGGACTTACGCCTGATCGTGCCCTAACCAAATCATTTTATTCAAAAAACGCGCTTCCTTTTTCCCGGCAGCGCGTTTTTATTTTTCTGTTACCCATTCAACTTCGCGAGATTCTTCGGCAGAAAGACCCCATCTTTCCGGATCAATTTCCCATCAAAGAAAATCTCTCCTCCTCCGTAATCCTTCCTCTGAATTGTCACCATGTCCCAATGGACGGTTGAGCGGTTTCCATTATCAGCCTCCTCGTAGGCCTGACCCGGGGTAAAGTGAAAGCTACCGGCAATCTTTTCATCAAAAAGAATATCACGCATCGGCTCTCTGATCACAGGATGAAATCCTAACGCAAATTCTCCCACGTAGCGCGCACCCGCATCAGCATTCAAAATCTTGTTCAACTCCTTAGTCTTACCTCCGGCCGCTTCCGCTTTGATTATTTTTCCTTTTTCAAAAACCAACTTGATCCCGTCAAAAGCAATCCCGCGATAAATCGTCGGCGCATTATGCGTGATCACCCCTTCCACCGAATCCTTCACCGGCGCGGTGAACACCTCGCCATCCGGGATATTATAATTTCCTCCACATACAATCGCGGGGATGTCCTTGATCGAAAAACGCAAGTCTGTGCCCTTGTTTTTAAGATGCACTTGGTCGGTTTTGTCCATGAGCTTCTTTAGTGATTTCATCGCCGGCAGCAACCTCTTGTAGTCAAGCAAACAGACCTTGAAGTAAAAATCCTCGAAGGCCTCGCTACTCATACCAGCCTGCTGCGCCATCGCCGGATGAGGCCAGCGCAACACGCACCATTTGGTTTTTTTGACCCGGTGATCGAGGACCTTGCGCATGTGCTTCATCGCCACGGCCATATTTTTCTGCGGTACATCACTGGTCTCAGTGATATTATGAGACCCGCGAATCGCGATGTAGGCATCCATATCCTTCATCTCGGTGAGCAAATGTTTGCCCGTCGTCTTAGACTGCTCGTCAGTCGCTCCCATCATGAGCTCACGAGTCAGCCTGTTAGCACCCAACCGCAAAAAAGGAACGCCCTTCCGTGCTCTGACTTCCCTAATGAGAGCAATAGCCATCGCCTCAGGCGTGTCGACCAGATCCAGGAGAATTTTCTCCCCTTTCTTAAGGCTCGTAGAATAGCGGATAAGTTGCTGCGAAAGCTCGTTGTAGCGTGGGTCCATGGCAATGAAGAAACCGCGCCTTCCTGCCAAGAACAATCAGAAAAACACCCTACTCGTTATTGCGGTATTCCTCGAATGAGCGACCACCCGGAATATCGGGATCAGGAAGGTGGGAATTCGCATCCAGCTTTCGGCCCGTTTCGGATTCATCAAAAGCTCCACCGCCAGCACGTTTGCTGTTGACCGACTCGCATGAGATCAGAATCAGGACCGAGATGACGGCAAGGGTCGAAAGAAAAATTCTTTTCATGAAGCCCAAATATGACTGTTTTTGATTATCCTGCAAGCTTCTCCTCCCGATGGATGGGTAAGGCTTGCCCGGACTTCTTCAATTGCTAGAACTCATCTTCTTGAAAACCCGCTCACGAATCTATTCATGCAGCAGTCTCCTTCTGCTTATCATTGGAACCATCGTCAGTTGGCAATTCAGGTATGTTGAAACGGGATCCGTTTACTGGAGGGACCGCCCCCTTGAGGAAATCACTGAATGGCGGAGACAGAATGGCTCCCTAGCCCCCTGCCTAGACAATGAGGGGATTCTCGAATTTTCACCACAAAAAGGGCAACAAGCAATCTCTGGCAAAACCTGGCCTGTCAGCGGAGGCGAAAAAATTAAAGTCCGCGTCCGATATCGAAGCCCCAATCCCATCGAGACCAGCGCTAATGATGATCCCCTTCCGGTGTCGATCACGATTATCGGAACAGACCGTTACCATCGACTCGTTTTGGACCGCGTCGATCACATTGTCTTCGAAAGTGCTCCAGAAAACTGGAGGGAATCCGAAGCCGTCGCAATCCTCAGCGAGAGAGCTCAAAGAGTAAACTTTGGTATTATCGTCACCGGAGAAAGTGGATCACTTCAAATTTCTGACCTCGATATCGTTGAAGTGCGGGAAGCCCCATTCTTCCCGACAATTTCGTCCATCATCTGGATTCTCTGGGCCGTATGGATTTTCAAGGCCATCAAGCCCTACCAACCCCGCCTTCCCATTTGCCTGCTCACCACACTGTGGCTCGTGGCATGGGGGGGATTTCTCATTTTCCCACGCAGCAACGATGTCCCCCGTCCTTTTTTTCCAACATTCTGGATGGCGCCCAACGAAAACACAAAAGAGAAAGAAGCGATCGCGTTTAACCAACCGGATTCTCAGAAATCCGCCGAAATACTGGACCCCGCCCCTATAGCCAAACAGCATCCCGTCGACAACGCCCGTAGCTGGTTCAAATCATTTGGCGGTGGCCGGCTCTTGATGCATTTTGGGGTCATGGGGGTATTCGTTGGCGGACTTCTCCTACTTCTGCCCCTTCGATATGCCTGGCCGTATATCCTCACCATGATCGTAAGCATTGAACTACTCCCGGCCATCCTTATGAAAAATGCTGATAGCAAAGATCTCCTCGATCTTCTGGTCTACGCAGTCGCAGTATGTTTCGCGATCCCGATTGCCTCCAGGATTCGGAATCGCTTCTCTCCTAGCGCTCAATCGCCTCAGCCGCCTTCCTGAGCCCATCCTCGATCTCTTTGGGCAGGCCATAGGACGAAAGTTCCTTCACGAAAACATCCCAGTTCTTGTCCTTTCCGCTCCCGAGATAGGCATTTAATCGGGTTGCCACGGTCGAGTCCGCCAATGATTTCCCATCGGCATAAGTCTTCCCCAAAAAGCCACGGATATCGCTATAGCGGGTCAGATAATATTTCTGATGATAAGCTTCGGCGTAGGTGAACTCCCCCACGGGAAGAATCGCGGTCTTCACCGCATCCAAGGAAACTCCCTGTGCCTCCGCCGCTTTCGCCACACTTGCTTGGGCTGCCTTCTTCTGCTCATCGTTATGATAAAACAAGGCATTCATATACTGCCGGGAATACCCCGCCTGGTCACAGCGATGAGCACTCCAGAAAAGATTCAGCATGTCTTCATATTTTAAGACCGCCGGATCGTAATCAATCGAAATCACCTCGGTATGATTTCCCAAACTGTAGTAGGATGGATTTTTCTTCTCACCCCCGGCGTATCCCACACGGGTGCGAATCACTCCTTTAAGACTTCCGAACTCGGAGTCTGGTCCCCAAAATCATCCTAACCCAAAAGTCGCCGTCTCAAATTTCTTTGAAGCCAGCCTCTTATCCAGCGGAAGGGTCTTCGCAGACACCGTTCCATCTGCCTTGGCTAATTTTTCTCCGGTCGCAAGTCCTGCCATGATGAGCAAAGATGTCGCGACCGCCCCGATGAGCAAACGAATTTTCATAATTAGGTGAATTCTGCGATCACTAGGATGCACTATTCCGCGATTTATTCCAGCACGGGTTGACGATTCCTTTTCTTTCGCATTGGCTCGAACGCAGATGGCCGATCCCGAGACAATCTCCGAATTCGCTCAGCGCGTGCTGATGAGCGATTCTTTAAAGGAAAAGCTCACTCACGCTCCGGGTCACCTCATCCTAGATCCTCCCTCAAAAGAGACCATCGCCATCCCAGACACCCCGGGCCGCCCTCCCCACCTCCTCCCCAGCAGCAACGACGGCCGCTCTCCATTTCCCAGTAGCCACCAGATCGAGGACGAAGAGCAACGAGCCATCCTCCTCCACTTTTTCGCCAACCACGAACTCCTCGCCGTCGAGCTCATGGCTCTGGCCTTACTCAAATTTCCCGACGCGCCCGATTCCTTTCGAAAGGGCGTTCTCCACACTCTCAAGGAGGAACAAAACCACACCCGCTGGTATCTCAAGCGAATGGAGGAATGCGGCGTCAAATTCGGCGACTACCATCTCAGCCCCATGATCTGGTCGCACATCTCTCCCATGGAGAGCCCGCTCGACTACGTCTCCACGCTCTCGCTCACCTTTGAGCAAGCCAACCTCGACTACGCCAAGCACTACTCAGAAATCCTAGCGCAGTCCGGCGATAAAAAGTCCGCCAGGATTCTCTCGAAAATCTACCACGATGAGATTGCCCACGTCGGTCACGGCTTGAAATGGCTTCGCCGTTGGAAGGAGCAATCGCAATCAGATTGGGATGCCTGGCACAAACAACTCCACTTCCCTGTCTCTCCAATACGTGCAAAAGGAAAAGTCGCCTTCAATGAAGAAGGCCGTCGTCTGGCAGGGCTAGACGAAAACTTTATCTCCTCGCTTCGACGCTATCAATCATCCCGGGGACGCAGCCCCGATCTCTACTACTTCAACCCCGACGCCGAACCGGCCGCGGCTCATCCTGGTTGGAAAACCCCAAAGCGTCTCGTAGAACTCGCCGCCGATCTGGAATACGCCTTCGCCCTTTCCATCCCATCCGAAGACGACCTTGTCCTTCTCCGGCGCCTCCCCAGCGATCAGCATCGCGATTTTCTAAGTAAGAAGGGCCTGCACTTTCCTGAAGTCGGATTACTTGGTGACATCGACGAGATACGGAAACAACGAAAGCTCCGTGACGAGCGCCCCTGGGGTCGCGCGTCCAAAGAACTCCTCTCAAAAAAAATCGGCCTCGAACTTCGCAACCTGATTGACGAGTCCCCAATCCCATCGGCCATCTGCACCAGCAAAGAAGAAGCCCTCACTTTCATCGCCAACCACCCTCACGAAGAATGGGTCACCAAACCTCTCCACAGCTCGGCCGGACGAGGCAACAAACGCCTCCTCCGCGACTCCGTCGAAGTTCCCAGAGGTGATTTCCTCATCGAACCCTGGCTGGAAAAAGTCATGGAGTTCTCGCTCCTCTATCAAATCGGGCGCCCTGAAGAGGGCGGCATTCGTTGCCTCGGACTATCGCGTCAGGAAGTCAGCAAAGACGGCCAGTGGCTCAGCTCCACCTCTTCCCCCAAGCCCGCGGTCGGAATGCCTGTCGAGCACGCGCAAATCATCTCCAATCAGGTGATGCCCTGCGCCAAAAAGAAGATTTGCCGCGCGCTCAAAACCCTTTTTGAAGGCCACGACTACCTTGGACCACTCTGCATCGATTCCTTCCTCCACTTTTCCGAAGGAGAAGTCAAATGGCATCCCGTCAGCGAAGTCAACGTCCGCTGGTCCATGGGGAGACTTGCTCATCAACTCCGTAAACGACTCGCGCCTGACAACCACCTGACACTCACCACCTGCCCTCCTGATGAAGCGAACGAATTGAACCACGGCTTTCCACTCGGAGACCCCGATCAAGCCACCAAACGAGTTCCCGTAATTCGCTTCTAAGCCCAGGACTTTTCAATCAACACCCTCAATCGCGGAACCTCCGTCGCAGACACCTTCGCAATGAACCCTTTGTTGTGCGCAAAATGCACATCTGACTCGTCTTTGATTTGAGTATACTCCATTCGCTTGTCGTCGTTAAATCTTCCGAGACCGTATCCTTCGCCGCGACGATCGGGATAAACCAACGCCACAACTTCTTCCTCCAACCCCTGGTCTTCCACGTAGCGACCCATCCCCATCGAAGGATCGTTTGGCATGGGATCAGTCCTTGGCAGGAACAGCACCTTTTTCCCAAAGCTCATTTCCCAAACCTCGGCATTCTCCCCGATATATTCAAGCTGCTGCTTCATGCCCCTTACAAAGCTAATAAGATCTTTCCCCACCATCTTCATCACTTCATAAATCGGCTGTCCCGGCAAATGCTCGCTGCTCGCTGCAAAACGACGCAGCAAGGTGATATCGATCGGTGAATTCAACTTCGCCATGGCGTCACGCTCCACACCCAACCACTTGGCGGTGTCATTCGGACCACGCGTATCCATCCACTCCGCCACAATCAGCCAATCGCAGAACTTATGCGTCTCCTCGTAGAGCCCCAAATGCTTCAAGACCAAACTCAACGCACAAAGCGGCTCGGCATCGCGCGGAAACTGGTGATGGTCAAAATTCATCTTCGACTCGTCCCACTCCAGCCCCACATCCACCACGGCGGTCCCAACATCCGAAAGATCATCTCCACTTGGCTCGCGACGATACACCGGCACTTCGGTTTCAGCCATTAGCAGTGCACAGGCGAGAAAGTCATCTTTATGGGCTCCACCGGGGTGAACTACAATTTGTCGAATCATGAAAACGGGCATAACCTCACTCAGAGCGATGCTCAACCACGAATGAAAGTCTCCGTCATCATCCCGGCCCACAACGAGCAGGAATATCTCCCCGCAGGACTGAATGCTGTTGCCGCAGCTGCAAAAATTTGCCCTCACGAGGTCGAAACCGTTGTCGTGCTCAACCGCTGTAGTGACCGGACCGAAGAGATCGCTCGGGGATTTGGAGCCGTCATCGCAAAAGAAGATGCCAAGAACCTCTCCCGTATTCGCAATGCCGGCGCCGCTGCCAGCTCTGGCGATATTATCGTCACCATCGACGCCGACAGCCAAATGCATCCCCAATTCCTCCGCATAGTCGTCGAAAAACTCGCTAAAGGTCGCGATATCGGAGGCGGAAACATGATTCTTCCCGAGCGCTGGTCCCTCGGCATCATTGCTTGCGGAGCTACCCTCTTCCCCCACCTGGCCAAACACAAAGTCTCCTTCGGGGCCTTCTGGACCACCCGAAAAACCTTCGATCACCTCGGCGGATTCAACGCGGATTTCGTCACCATCGAAGATGTCGACTTCGCCATCCGGATGCGCGACTATGCCAAATCCATCGGTAAGAAAACCGGTACTGTCTGGACCGCTCCCATGACAACCTCGTGCCGAAAATTTGACCAATACGGCGACTGGCACATTTTCAAAGACCGAGGATTCATGTTTAAAGTCCTCGAAGGAACCAACACAAAAGTCGCCAACGAATATTGGTACGATCAACGTTCAGGTTAAGGCGACTCCTCAAAAATCAACTCCACCTTCGCAGCCTCCCAAGGGTAGAAGGGTTTCAGCATGTAATAGCAGATCGGTCCCGTCACAGCGACGAAGAGCCAAATCGGAAAGACCTTCATGGCTAGCCTCTTGTGCTTCGCAAAATTATTCGTCCACGCATGCACGAAGGTCAGCAGAATAAAAGGAAAACTAATCGCCGCAGCTACGATGTGGGCAATTAGAATCGAGAGATAAACCGTTCGAGCGGACCCGGCGGTTTCGCTCTCCTTATCACTCAATTTGCCATTCCCATCGGTATCACCAAAGAGGGTCTCTGTTGTCGTGAAATGGTACGCCACATAGCTCAGCAAAAAGAGGCCTGACAAAACCAATGCACCCGTCATGCAGCGCTGATGCTCTTTGTAATTCTTCCGGGCCAGGAAAAACAGCCCACCCAAAAGACACGCCGCCACCAAGGTATTTAACAACGCATGAAGCGGTGGAAGTAACGAGAGCTCCACTCCCTCGGGAAGCGGAATCTTGTATGGGCTCCTCATCATTACTACAAGCAGTAGAACCAGCCCGCTGACAATCCAGACCAGCTTCTTCAACGACTTTGCCCGCTCTTCAAGAACGGGTCGCGAAACAAAATCGTTTCGATCACTCATAACTTTCAGCAACTTCGTCTCTCTTGATTTCGCTCAGCGCGGTCCTAACAACATCACTCAGAGCCTTCGGCGGCAGGCGTTCATGCCACTTCTTCACGAGGGTATTCCCCCGGAACACAAGAATCCCCAAATCGTGCGACCACTTCCCCTTCGAAGCAGCTTCAATGGGATCCTTCCGCTCACGGATGTCACCAAACTTCATCTCATTGCGCATATACTGCCAAAGCGGCTCCCTTTGAGCTTTGACAAACCACCAGTTGGAAGGATCAACCGAGAGCGACTTTGTCATTTCCTGAAGCTTCTCCTGAGTGTCTTCGTCAGGATCAACCGAGAAACAAACCACCTGAAAATCATCCTCATTCTTATATTCGTTGTAAACTCCCAGCAGTGAGTTCGCATTGCGGGCCGCACACATCGGACAGGACGTATAATACTGAGCCGCCACCCAGACTTTATTTTTCAGGTCAGAGATCTTAACCGCCGCGCCATCCTGCTTCACCAGATCCAAATCCTTCTCCAGCTCCCACAGATCTCCCGCCTGTTCCTTTCCGGCATCTTCCACGATCGGCGCGTTGTTCTCACGTAACTTGCCTCTGAGCGTCGTCAGCCAGAATGACACTCCGAGGATCATTGCGCAGATGGCGCCGACGCCCAAATAGATCAGTTGTATTTTTTTCTTATCGGTCATTTTTGTCCTTTCTCGTCCGGATTCTCGTAGAGGTATTCAATTGATTTTTTCAAAAGCTTCACCAGATCTTGAGTCGATATTTTAGGCGCGACGAGGTCCTCCTCGTCATTGGTTTTTTTCGCCTCGTCATATTGGCGCTCCCAGCCAGCTACTTTTTCAAAATCCCAGCCAATCGGCACCCCGACAGGACCCCGGATTTGCAAATGCTGATCGAGCAAAACGAGCTGGGAATCATAAATCAGTTTCCCATCTTTCTCGTGGGGATAGATTCCAAAGCGAATCTTGCTCTTCAAAAAAGCCCTCAAGGAATCTTTCCGGTCCTCGCTCGCCGGCACCCGCCAAACCTCCGGCTCTCGTCCAAACTCGGTGAGAACCTGCGCCACCGATTCCGGCTTCTCCTCATCTCCATCGAGAACAAAGACGAGCAGCTTCGGCCTCTTTTCCTTATCTGAAAACCCCGCGAGTACTTCTCGCACTGCTGAAATAGTCGGCTCGGATTCCGGCGCCAACTCGCTCGTCACCGCAAAGGTCAGCACAACGCTCCCTCTTAAATCCTCCATCGTACGACGCTCCCCATCCGAGGTGAGAATGTGCACCTCATCAGCACCACCGATCGCCGAGAGGAAACTCGGACGGTCGGTATCAGACGTCTTTTCAGCAAAGCGATTGTAGGCCCACAAAATAGCAAAGCCCCCGACCACCATGATCGCAGTGAGAATGAGCGCGGTGTTTCGGAGTTTGACCGGATCGCGGTCGGCAGGTTCCAGCTTGCTGACGTCCATGCGGCGGAAGCTAGCTCAACTCCACGCAAAGGCAAGACCGAGCAATATCACCGGTAAATAGACCAAAGTCCCGAAAAAGGCCTTCTTTATAGGCCCGCGCTCGCCCGAGGCTTTATATTTCAGAACCGGCACCATCAGGAAAATCACGAAGGGAGTGTGCAAAATAGCCACCAACCAAGGAAAAAAGCCGAGCCAGGAGCCCAAAATCACCAGTACCATGAGACAAATCGAGAAGCCAATGAAGAGCTTTGCGCTCTTTCCACCCGAAACATCACCATTCGACCACATCTGATAGCCCGCCTCCTCGTAATCCTCCCTGCACAACCAGCTGATCGCCACGAAATGAGGCAATTGCCAAAAGAAGAGCAGTGCGAAGAGAAACCACCCGCCCCCGGCCTCCCACGCTCCTCCGGCACCCACCCAGCCAATAAGCGGTGGAATGGCCCCGGGGACCGCTCCAACGATCGTGTTGGAGGGATGCCACTTCTTCATCGGAGTGTAGACAAATACGTAGGTCGCAATGGTGATCGCTGCCAGCACCGCCGCCACCAGGCTCACTTTGGCAGCCAAATGGATCACGCCGAAAGCCGCCAATCCCCAACCAATCACAAAGCCTTTTACAACGCCCATTCTCCGTGAAGGCAAAGGCCGATCCGCCGTCCGCTCCATGCGGGCGTCGTCCTCGATCTCCATGAGCTGATTAAAAGCCGCTGACCCAAAGGCCGCCGCCGCAGTCCCAATTAAGGTGTGGAGCAGCAAAATCCAGCGGGTCGACATCCCCCCCTCGAGCCCTTTAGCTGCGAGGAAAAAGCCGAACAAGGTCGTGATTAGCACAAAAACATTCAGGCGCACCTTCATAAGAACCTGAAGATCTTGAGCCAAACCGGGCACTTTAGATGAGTCGGACAAGAGCCGGAGTGTGCCCTCCCTTTTCACATCCCGCAATCCCGAGTGAACAAGAATCGCGATTTTTGCTTTTCCTGGCCCCTTCTCTTCCTGACAGTCCCCTCCAACATGAGTGATCAAGACCAGTATCAACGCGAACTCGACGTCATCGAAGAGGTCAAAGACAAAGGCCCTGCCGGAAAATTCCTCGGCTACGCCAAAATCTCCGGCCCCGGTTGGCTTCAGGGTGCCATCACCCTCGGTGGAGGATCGCTCGCCGGCGCGCTCTATCTCGGCGTCATCGCTGGATACGGCCTGATGTGGCTTCAACCCCTCGCAATGATTTGTGGCATCATTATGCTCTCGGCCATTGCCTATGTCACCCTCTCAACGGGAAAACGCCCCTTTGGAGCGATCAATCAAAACATTTCTCCGCTCCTCGGCTGGTCCTGGCTCATCGCCACCGTGATGGCCAATATCGTCTGGACCATGCCCCAGTTCTCTCTGGGAACAGCAGCCATTCAGCAAAACCTCGGTATTCTCAATGGCGATAACGGTCAGGGAATCATCATCGTTCTGCTCCTCGGCATCGGTCTTTTCGTGAACTACCTCTACCAAGCTGGTGGCCAGGGAGCGAAAGCCTTCGACGTGATCATCAAAGTCATGGTCGGGCTCATCGTCCTCTCCTTCATTGCCGTGGTCGTCACCCTCACTGCCAACGGAGCGGTCCCTTGGGGTCAAATTTTCTCAGGTTTTATTCCTGACTTCTCTCTTCTTACAAATCCATCGAGTGAATACGCCGAACTCATCGCGGCCTCATCAAACGCCGATGCCTGGACCGCCAAACTCGCCGACCAGCAACGCGACATCATCATCGCTGCCTTCGGAACCGCAGTTGGCATCAACATGACCTGGCTCCTGCCCTACTCTCTTCTCAAGAAGCGTTGGGGACAAAAGCATAGCGGACTCTCCATCGTCGATCTCTCTATCGGCCTCTTCATCCCTTTCTTCCTCGCCACCGCCTGTGTGGTCATCGCCTCGGCTTCCGCCTTCCACACCAAGGCCAACGATCTCAAGAACGACGGCAATTATACCAAAGAAGCGCTCGTGCAAATCGAAGCGGGAACCAAATTCCTCAAAGCACCTAACGAGGCAGACAAAGACCTTGCCGCAATGACCGTTAAGCGTGATGCAAACGCTCTCGCAATTACGCTCGAACCGTTCGCCGGACCTGCTATTTCGCAGAAGATCTTTGGCCTCGGAGTTCTCGGCATGGCGATTTCCACCATCATTATCCTCATGCTAATCAACGGACTCGCCTTCCAGGAACTTCTGGGCGGCGGCGCGGCTTCGGCAGCAAAAGGCTTCGAACCCAACAAGACCATCTTCTACATAGGCTGCGGAATCTCAGGGCTCGCCGGAGCCTGCTTTCCTTTGTTTTGGACCGGGGCTTCCAAGGCAGCCCTCGCAGTACCTACCTCCGTCATCGGTGGCTCTCTGCTCCCCATCGCCTACTTTACCTTCTTCCTCATGATGAATTCCAAGAAGGTTCTCGGTGACAGACGCCCCGAGGGTATCGCCCGTATTATTTGGAATGCCCTCATGATCTTCGCCACTAGCGTAGCCACCCTGGGATCAGTCTGGGTTCTTCACGGAAAATCAAAAGCCAATGGCTGGATTGGCGGTGTTGGACTGGGTGGCATTATCTTCCTCATCATCCTCTTCGTAGTCGGAACCCTCTCCTTCCTAAAGAACGAGAAGAAGGCGTAACCCTCGAGGGTAGGCGGCAGCCTCTGGATCTTTCATCTACTTTCACCCAATTCACCTTTCCCCCTTCAAATCTTAACGGTTCAAATTAGCGCGACATTATGAAATTCGGAATTATGGGAGCTGGCATGATCGGCCACTTTCACGCCAAGGCCATTACTGCGATGACCGGAGGCAGTCTTCACTCGGTTTTTGACCTGCGTCAGGAAGCTGCCGAAAAGCTCGCTTCAGAATACGGCGGCACCGCCTATTCCGACATGGCCAAATTCCTCGCGGACGATGATCTGGAAATCGTCACGGTGGGCACGCCTTCCGGAGCGCACCTTGAGCCCTCAATGGCCGCGCTCAATGCGGGCAAGCACGTCATTTGTGAAAAGCCCCTCGAAATCACCCTCGAGCGCATCGACCAACTCACCGCCGCAGCCGAGACCAATGGCAAAACCATCGCGGCTGTCCTCAACCGCCGCTTCCACCCCGGCATGGACGCCTTCAAGAAGGCTTCCGACGAAGGACGCTTTGGAACCCTCACCAACGCCTCCGCTTACGTGAAGTGGTATCGCGATCAGGCTTACTACGATTCCGCCGGCTGGCGCGGCACCTGGGCCCTCGATGGTGGAGGCGCTCTGATGAATCAATCCATCCACACCGTGGACTCCCTTCTCTACCTAGCCGGGCCCGTGAAATCGGTGCAAGCCAACACCGCCTGCCTCGCGCATGAGCGCATTGAGGTAGAAGACATCGTAGTTGCCATCGTGGAATTCGAAAGCGGAGCCCGCGGCGTCATCGAATGCTCGACCTGCACTTGGTCCAAGGACGGCCACCCCGCCCGAGTACAACTCGCCGGCACCGAAGGCTCAGTCTTCCTTGCCGACGAAGCATTTGAGATCTGGGACTTCATGGAAGAGAAGCCTGAAGACGCCGAGATTCGGTCTACTCTTATGAAAGGGCAGGAAACCGGGCTCGGAGCGAACGACCCGAGCGCAATTAACTTCTACCAGCACCAGCGCAACTTCGAAGAAGTGGTCAATGCAATCGCCGAAGGCCGTGAGCCAACCACCTCCGCTTCCGAAGCGCGCAAGCCCGTCGCCCTCATCACTGCAATCTACGAATCCGCGCAAAACGACGGGAAGAAGGTCTTTCTTTAGAATAGCACCAGATTCACCGCCAGCAGAGCCAACCCTGCGGCGAATACAAGATCCAGAGCGCGGCCTATCTTTTGGTAACCGTGCCTGATTTTCGGCAGCTGGAGCAACCACACCCAGAGACACCAAAAGAGGAGGCATTCTCCCACGATCAGCGCCCACAAGGCATATGGCCACCATAATGGATGCCCCTCCGTCAGAAACGGCACAACCACGCCCGCAAAAAACACGAGAACCTTCGGGTTGAGCAAATTGCAAAATAACCCCCGCAGATAAGGGCTCCTCTTTGGAACCACCTCCTCATCTCCTCCCTCATGCTTCTTCACCAAGCCCCACGCCAACCAAAGCAGATACCCCGCCGCGAGCCACTTCATGGTCAGCGCAATCACGCCTCCCTTTGCTAAAATTATCGCCATTCCTCCAATCGCGATTATGGCGTGAAAAGCCAAGCCGGTCACGATTCCAAAAACCATTAACCACCCCGCTCTCAACCCTTCCGCCAAGGCCGTGCGCGTCAGCAAAAGCATATCCGGCCCCGGGCTGAATTGCCCCACCATCATGATCAGCGCGAAGGCCAAAAGCTCGCTAATCATTGGTCGAAGTAATGGCCTAGGATCTCCATCACGCCGCGGCTTCCGTCTTTTGACGCCACCTTTCCTCCGCGATTTGCCACGTAATGCCGCACCTCCGGCACAGAATTGGCCGGACAACCACTCGCCGAGCAAACGGCCGGCTGCAGCATACTGAGATCGTTATAATTATCTCCAATCGCAAGAATGTTCTCCGGGGAAACATCCCACCGGGCCGCTGATTCCACCAAACACGTTCCCTTGTTAAACTGCCGGTGGCTGAAGCGGAGATAGATGCCATTTCGCTCATAGGCCACCTCCGCCGGAAGGTTCAACTCCTCAACGAATCCCAAAACCTCTTCCATTTCATCCACTGAGGCCGCAATAATTCCGGCCGGATCACCTTCCATGGAAACCCATCGTCCGTCGGTCTCCTTTTCGACAAACTTCTGAACCTTCTTTAGGGGGCGTTTCGCCCTCCGAAAGAGCTTCTTGTGTTCCTTTTCGCAGAGCTGATTCCAGTCATCGTGACCAACCCACCGTCCGAACTGGCCCGGAAAATAAATCTCCCGTTCCCGCGCAATGACGAAATCAGGAAGAAAGGGAAACTTCGCTTCGTTGAACCCCTCGACCAGTTGATAGAGCGATCGCCCGGTACAAATCCCCCAAGCTGCACCGTAATTGGACCGAACCCATTGCACACAATCGAAAAACTCTGGATCCAGCCGGGGATTGCCGCGACGCAACATCAGGGTGTCATCGAAATCGAAACCAAGAACAGCTTTCCAAATGGGAGGTTCCGGAGCGATCGTTAACACGGTGATAAACTAGTAGAGACCTTCCGATTCAGGCAATGAATTTCACCGGGATCTTACTCACCCACCGGCAGAGCCACGGGAATATCTTCCGGAATGATCTCCGCCTTTGGAATAATCTCTTCTTCGGAAACGACTTGCGCCTTGGGAATAGGATCACCTTCAGGAACAATCTCGGCCTTCCCCGGTTTCACCAGCATTTTCACCGGACGCTCAATCGGTCCGGGTGGCTCCTTCCGCATCTTGATATCCACCCGACGGTTGGGTGCCTGCTCTTCCTTCGATCCGGTCAGAACAATCGGAGAGGTCTTACCAAAGGATCTGATCATGATCATCTTAGGATCGAGTTGCAGTGACTTGACCAACCAATCTTTCACCGCCTTGCTCCGCTTGGCCGAGAGGGACTCATTGAGGGCATCCCCACCGAAAGTGTCGGTATGCCCCTCCACCCAGCAATACATGGAGGGATTTCGGTCGATCAACATCGCCACCTTCATCAAGGTCAGACGCGCGTCGTCGCGCAGAGTCGACTCATTGTAGGCGAAAAGAAGATCACTTCCAATCGAGGCCTTATTTTCCTGGAGCTGCCCCGGCGACATTTTGGCGTATTCATCGAGCCCGGTGTATCCTTCAATCACGCCAACTTCACTATTCCCGCCGGCTCCTTGCTTTTTGCCCAATTCAACAATCACCGCATCCGGATCAATAACGTCCGCTAGCGGACTTCCGTCATCGATGACAATCTGGCCATTGGCGGCCTCGGGAAAAAGATTCTCAATTTTCCCAGCCTCGGGAATTTCAGCGTCGGAATCATTTCCAACCACGGGCTCGGGAATCTTACTATCCTCCTCTCCAATCAAAGCCGGTTGCTCGATTTTCACTTCGGGAAGCAAGGGATCTTCAATCTGTGTGTCGAAATCAATCTCAGCGTTTCTCAAATCGAATTGGGCGTCTTCAGTAGAATCAATCAACTCCCCATCGATCTCCGGCTTCTCGAAAATCTCTTCGGCTGGTTCCTTTGCGTCCTCTTCAAATTCAGTCTGAATTTCAGACATGTTGACCGGCTGGGAAACCCACTCCTGAGGCTCTGCGACCGGCAGCTTGATGAAATGGCTCCCGAAATAAATAAGAAGCATGAGATGAATCACCAAGGCCACAACCACCGCAATGAGAATAGGCCAGCCATATCCCTCCCGCTTCGGGGGGAGATAGCTGCTCGCTTGTTCCCATGAATATTTCCTGACCATGTCTGTGTTCACTATAACGACACGAAACAGCAGTGCAATTCAGGGAATATGAAGAATTTTTAAGTAATTAGTATTTCGCATCCCGCAAATTCCTACTAATCAGGGGCTGTGAGTTGCACAGTTACAGGTATTGGTCTTGCAGGATTCGGCACCGTCGGTTCAGGCGTATGGAACATGCTTCAGGGAAATGGCGGCCTAATCACCTCGCGAACTCAGGACACGGTGCATTTGGAAATCCGTAAAATCGCCGTCCGTGACCTCTCCAAAGCCCGTGATGGCGAAGCTCCAGCCGATTTGTTCACCACCAATCTCCTCGATGTCGTCAATGACCCCGCCGTCGATGTTGTCGTCGAATTAATCGGCGGAACCGATGCGGCCTACGATCTCGTCGAAGCCGCGCTCAAAGCCGGAAAGCCCGTCGTGACCGGAAACAAAGCCCTTCTCGCCGAGCGCGGAGGCCCGCTTTTCGCTCTCTCGAAGGAGCACAACGCACCCATTCACTTCGAAGCTGCCGTCGCCGGAGGCATTCCCATCATCAAAGCGGTTCAGGAGTCTCTCGTTGGAAATCGTATTGAATCCATTGCCGGAATCATCAACGGAACCTCCAACTACATCCTCCAACGCATGACCGAAGCCGGCCTCGGATACTCCGAAGCGCTGGAGGAAGCCAAGGAACTCGGCTATGCCGAAGCCGACGAAACCCTCGACGTCAACGGTTGGGACGCGGCACACAAGGCCATCCTTCTCGCCTCCCTCGCCCATGGATTCGTCATTGATCCCGAGCAAGTCTACGTCCGCGGCATCGAGAAGGTGACCCCTCTCGATATCCGCTTTGCCTCCGAATTGGGTTACGTGGTCAAACTCCTCTCCCTCGTCCGCAAATGCCAAAACGGCGATATCGAGATCCGCACCCAGCCATCCTTCCTTTCCAAAAAGCACATTCTGGCCTCCGTCCACGGCGTCTTTAATGCCGTCGCGGTCAAAGGGGATCACCTTGGAGAGTCACTTTTCTACGGTCGCGGAGCCGGACAAGGCCCCACCGCATCCTCTGTTGTCTCTGACCTCGTCGAAGCCGCCCGCAATTCCCGCGCCGACCGGGGATTCCTCCCCTACAGAGAATCAGGCCCGCTCCGCGAAATCGATGAGAGCAAGACCTCTTATTACGTCCGATTCTCCGTTAACGACCAACCCGGAGTCATCGCCGACATCGCGTCCATTCTCGCCCAACACAAGATCGGCATCTCCGGCACCCACTCCCCTGTCGATGCCGACAATCCCGACGCAGAATTCCTCGAAATGGTTTTTCTTCTCCACACCTGCCCCTTCGGCCAGCTCAAACTAGCTCTTCAGGAAGTGGAAAAACTCGCTTGCATCACCGCCCGCCCGGTTGTTTTCCGGATCGAGAACCTGTAAGTAAGAAACTGGTTGCAAGAGACAGGCGTTAGTGACACTCTCCTTTCTAGGAGCCCTTGGCACAAGCCCTGCTTCCAGCGAACAACCTTTTAACCTTCTATTTACGGAAGGCTGGCTCAGAGGCCGCACCAAATAATACGCAAAGATGAAAGCCACAAAACTTGTTATTCTTACGACAATCCTCTCCACCGCTGCATCCCAGGGTGGATTGATCATTACGGGAGCATTTGATGGTCCACTGTCTGGAGGAACCCCAAAGGGCGTCGAACTATATGTCACAGCTGACATTCCCGACTTAAGTATCTATGGCATCGGTTCTGCAAACAATGGCGGAGGTAGTGATAGCGAGGAGTTCACCTTTCCAGCAGGAGCCGCAACCGTGGGAGACTTTATCTACGTCGCTTCAGAGTCCCCCCAGTTTGTTAATTTTTTCGGTTTTGCTCCTGACGCAACCTCGGGCGCAATGTCAATCAATGGAGACGATGCTATTGAGCTTTTTGAGAATGGAACAGTGATTGATGTCTTCGGAGACATCAATGTTGATGGCTCAGGCGAAGCTTGGGACTACCTTGACGGCTGGGCTTATCGCGTCGATGGGACGGGACCTGATGGTTCAACCTTCGCTCCCGGAGATTGGACTTTCTCAGGCATCAATGTCTTCGACGGACAATCCAGCAATGCCACCTCGTCTAACCCGATGCCCATTGGCACCTACACCGCTGTTGCTGTCCCCGAACCCTCCACTGCCCTCCTCGGTGGTATTGCCCTCCTCGGCCTCCTACGTCGACGACGCTAAAACTTTACCAGAACTTTCTCTTCCTCCGTTATCATACGATAACGGAGGATTTTTTTGCCCATCCTCAAGCTTGCCTAATTCGCAAGCGCACACTAAAGAGGCCCCTCGGTATGGCTCTCATCGTTCAAAAATACGGCGGCACCTCCGTCGGCTCGATTGACCGCATCAGAAATGTTGCCCGACGCATCAAAGCGGAGCGCGATAGGGGCAATCAAGTCGTTGCTGTGATTTCGGCGATGGGCGGTGTGACCGACAAACTGATCAGCATGGCCAATGAACTTGGTCAGGAGCCTGCCGAACGCGAGCTCGACGTTCTCCTCTCCTCGGGAGAACAACAGTCAATCGCCCTCCTCTCTATCGCTCTGAACGAGATCGGAGTCTACACTGTTTCCGCCACCGGAAGGCAGGCCGGTATCCTCACCAGCGGCTCCCACACCCGGGGTCGCATTGAGGACATCAAGCCCGACCTCATCAACAATTATCTCGCCGAGGACAAAACCGTCGTGGTCGCTGGTTTCCAGGGCACCAACCCCGACGGATTAATCCACACCCTCGGCCGCGGCGGTTCTGACCTTTCAGCCATCGCCGTCGCTTCCGCCGTAAAAGCTGATCTTTGCCAAATTCTCACCGACGTCGATGGCGTCTATACCGCCGACCCACGCGTCGTCCAAAAAGCCCGGAAACTTCCGGAAATTTCCTACGACGAGCTCCTCGAACTCGCCTCGGTCGGCACCAAAGTCATGCAATCCCGCTCTGTCGAGTTTGCCAAAAAATACGGAGTGAAATTCGAAGTCCGCTCCTCTCTCAATGAAAACCCCGGGACGATAGTCACCGAAGAACACGAAGCCATGGAATCTGTAGTCATTCGAGGAGTCTCGATCGAGCGCTCCCAAGCCCGCGTCACCATCACCGGCATCCCCGACACTCCGGGCATGTCTGGAAAAATTCTCGGCTCCCTCGCCGAAGCGGAAATCAACATCGACATGATCGTCTCGAACATCGCCCATGATCGCCTCGCTCGTCATTCTTTCACGATGCATACCAACGACCTCGGGCGCGCACAGAGCGCCTTAAAAAAGGTTCTCGACGAAATTTCACCCGAAGCCGAAATCGAAACCGAAGCTGGCATCGCCAAGCTTTCCTGCGTCGGTATCGGCATGCGTTCACACTCTGGAGTGGCAGCCAAGATGTTCGAATCCCTCGGCGAGGCCGGTATCAACATCGGCATGATTTCTACCTCGGAAATCAAAATCTCCGTCACGGTGGAAGAAGGAGAGATAGAGAAGGCAGCGCGCGTCGTGCACACGGCCTTTGATCTGGACGATTAAATTCCTAGCGTCCGCGCCTCTTAATCTGCAAGGGCGCTTTGAAATCGATATAGGAGATGCCCGCGGTATTTCCTTCCGCATCGAATGAACGCACCTTCATCGTTTTCACGGTGTATCGTCCTTTAATATTCATCAGATCGGTAATTTCAAATTGCTTCAAGGCCTGTCTCGACGGCTTGGGCCCATAGCCGATCACCCGCATGAGTGCGCGCTGCTTTTTGGTGACCCACACACTGATTTCCCGGTAACGCCCGCTCCTACCTGGGTTGGCCACATGAAGCCTCCAGCAGTCCTGCCCGTTAATCTTATCCTCACCTACGACAGTAGGATTCGGCCAATACAAAAACGACAGAGCGAGGTCCTCATAACTCACATCTGAGTTAGCAATGGATGTAGCGATCTTGGCGGCTGGGAACTTTGCCCGATTCCCTTCAACCAGCTGCTCCAGTTGCTGGCTGTCCTGCCCCAAACTCAGCAAAAAATACTCCTTTCCTCCATTCAGCGCGAATTGAATATTCTCCCCGCGAAGAAACATCGAGAGCGGGGTCTTATTTCGCCCCTTACGAATCGCGCCATGTAAATCCTGCGAATCTTGCAAGACGGCCACTTGGCGGACGGACTCCATAATAGCCTCCCCTTCATCGGCCAATGACAGATTGGAAGCCGCGAAAATGAGGCTCAGAGTAAGGGGAGTTTTCATGCTGATTTTTTTACTGTTCACCGGATGGGACGACAAGGGGAATTCATCCATTCAATGAAACTAAAGAAAGATTTTGTGAATAAGATGTGAAATCCCCGTGAGTATCGTATTTTTTTTTAATTCTTGTGACTTGGGGCTTGCCGAGAGCCTCCCCAATCCCGTTGCATTCAGTCCCGCCTTTTCACTTTCTTTTAAAATCATTCATGAGTCTTCGCAACCAGCTCTCGGAGCTTCTTTCCGACCTCCTTCCCATCAACCCCAAGGAGGCAGTCAAAGGAACGGAGCTCATTCGTCTATTGAGGCTAAAACTGAGCGGAGAATACTCGGACGCCTCCCTGCGATATCACTTCTCGGTAATGTCCTGTGATCCCAGCTCCCCCATTGCGAAGGTGGAAAAAGGACAGGGCTACTATCGCCGTGGAGCCTCCATGCCCGAGCTCTCCCGCGTGCAGGGGATCGTTTCGATCTCCCAACGAAACCTCGAAGGCCTCGATGATCACAACGCGCTTGATCAGGCGATGCTGCGGCTTAATAAGTTCCGCGCCATTGTGCAGAAGTATGCCGAAACCAAGGGCCAGTTTACCTTTGAATTTCGTGAGTCCCTCTCGAAAGAAGCTCCTCTCGGCAACCTCTGGAAATTTCCTGAAATGGTGATGATCGATTGGGAGCACGGTGACTTCAGCGAGAACGGTCTCGAACTCGATCCGGCCCATCTCGCCCTGAAGCAAACCCTTGGACTTCCTCCATACCGATTATCCTCGGTGCGCATGCGTGTCGACACCAGCTACGATACCTTCCGCGAAGATCTCTTCCAGGCCATGAGCGCCTCGCTTTGGGCCAATGGCGGCGAACTTTATCTTGCTGACAGCATTGCCGATGAAAACCTCGCCGATCAAATCCGTCGTCTGGCTCTTCACCTTGGAATTGGTGTGACTAGCTTCGGTCTCTCCGCCGAAAACCTCGACGACCTTCCCCATCCTTCTCAGATCACCAACGCCATGGACCGGGAAACGGAGGCTCTCATGAGCAGGGTGAACATCGAGCGCATTTCAGCTGGTGATTCCCGAACACATTGCGGTTGGGAAGCTCTCGAAGCCCTGAGACGTGATCACCCCGAAATCAACCAACTGCTCGCCTGGCTGGGCGGCTCACTAGAAAGCGGCATTGTGAGGCCCTTTAACACGGAGCGATAAGCGCCCTCGTTTTTTCTACCAATTCGTCGGTCGATTTTGCCCCATCCAAGGGATGCAGCCAATGTTCACGACGAAACCAATTGCGTTGTCGTTTGGCGTATTGGCGAGTCGAGATAGCGATCTTCTCGAGACACTCTTCCCGAGTGTATTTTCCGGCCAAATAAGATTCGATTTCCTTAACACCAATCGCTTGCCTTCCGGTGTCAGCATTTTGCGGCAAGGCCCGCACTTCTTCGATCGCGCCACGCTCAAGCATCAAAGCAGAGCGAAGTTGAATCCGCTCAGCCAAAGCCTCCCGGCCCCAGGTTAAGACCACTCCCTTGAGATTAAGTTCGTCGAGCGAGACGTCAAAATTGCGGCGACGTTCCGAAGCCGTCCCACCAGTGAGAAGACAGATCTCCAATGCTCGCGAAAGGTGGCGGTGATTGTTTCTGTTCTGCTTCACCTGTCGGGCCGCCTCTTCCGGGTCAAGCTCCTGAAGTCGACGAATTACCTGTTCAACTGGAAGTTCATCCAACTCTGCTCGCAACACGGGATCAGCGGATGGTGCTTCGGACACTCCGTGCGTGAGAAATTTTAGATACAAACCGGAACCACCAACGACAATTGGAAGCTTTCCCCTCGATTGAATTTCTTTCATCAACGGCTTGGCCAAACCGGCATAGCGGGCCGCGTCCATCTTTTCTTCCATCGATAGAAACCCAAATAAATGATGCGGGACTTGCATCATCTCCGGGGCTGAGGGAGCGGCACTAAGAACCTCTAACCCACGATAAACCTGAAAGGCGTCGCCATTGACAATCTCACCATCCAGAGCCTCCGCCAAAGACAACGCCAGGGTGGTCTTTCCCGACGCCGTCGTTCCGCAAATGTAGAGAGGATCCCGTGACACGTCCGGAGGATAAAAAAAACAGCCCGTCCGGAAAGCTCCGAACGGGCCGTGGTGAATTTTCAGCGATTAATCCTCTTTCTCCTCTTCAGCAGCAGGTGCTTCTTCCACAGATTCGGCCTTAGCAGCCGGTGCTTCTTCCACAGATTCAGCCTTGGCAGCCGGTGCTTCTTCCGCAGCTGGCGTAAGCTCTTCGGCAGGTGCAGAGTCCTCAACAGGAGCTTCTTCCGTCGGAGCAGCTTCCGCCACCGGGGCAGCCTCCTCAGAAGGATTGGCTTCCGAAGCAGGACTTTTCTCTTTCGCAGGCTCGGCAGGAGGTGCTTTTTCTCCGGAGTCGGAATTTGCCTGTCTGGCTTCATCCTCGCTCATATTCCCTTCATCGGCTGGTCCCTTAGACTTGGCTCCATTGACAATCAAGGTCCGACCCATGAAGGGCTGGTCGTGGAGAATCTCCACAGCGCGCTTGGCTTCATCCACGCGTGCCATTGTGACAAAGCCGTAGCCTTTCGAACGATGCGTGTTGCGGTTGTAGACAATATCGATGTTACGAACTGATCCTACCCCCTTGAAGAGGTCTTCCAAATCGTGCTCGGCAGCATCATAGGAAAGATTGCCCACATAGAGGCGTGAACTTTCTACCGATGAACTGTCAGGAGTTTCACGTGGCTTTTTGCGGCCCTGAGCATTTCTGACGTTGCTCTTGCGAGGCTCGCGTGACTTGCGCTCTTTGCGTTCGTCTTTCCCGTCGAACTTTTTGGCCGGACGACGCTGCTGGACCTGAGGCTCCTTGTAGAGGCCGATGGCTTTCAATATCTTCTGCCAAAAGCCCAAGGGCTTTGGTTTGGGCGCCTGACGGCGTCCCCCGCTGCGACGGCGGTTGTTATTATTGTTACCGCCGTTGTTCTGTCCTCCCTCGCGATTACGGTTGCGATTACGATTTCTGTTGCGATTGCGGTTTCTATTGCGATTCCCGGAATTCGAGGATGAATCTCCGGCCGACGTGTTTCTATTCGGTTCTGACATGTTTCCAGTTGGGTTACTTTTTTCCCAAATTCGCCGGCAAGCTTCGACCCCATGAAACGCGATTCCGAAGTCGCCTACCCATCTTTGCGGATCGGATAAAGGCTCGAGAAGAAGCTCCGGGATATCTGAACGTTACTCACATCGGCCGAAAAGATAACTTTCCGACGGCGCATTGGTGAATGCGTGGCCAACCTAGGAGAACGAAATGATTAAGCAAGGGGTAATATTGCCGACAAGCCGGTGAAAATCATAAATAATCTACGATGTATTCCCGTCGCCTTACCCTTTTTTTAGTTTTAGCCCCTCCGACCTGGCCCGATTACAGCCAGTTTTTACCAAAAACACAGCTACCGACCCACCCCGGTAGCGCAAATCAACGGTGCGAGGGTCTCAAGCGCCCTCAAACCTTGGGCGGAAAGAGCAGATTCAGCACCACCGCCATGATCTATTCCGCCGGATCAGGAACCCTCGATGGCCCCTTCCTCCGGCGGATCAAGGCCGAGGGGCGAACCGGCGTCCACGAATGGCACCGCCTCGATGAAGCCCGCGTCAGCACGGCTCTCACAAAACGACGGGAGCGTTTTACCCGCCTCACGGCAAAAATGCCTCCTCAAGGCACTTCCCGACCAAATAGGCCGGAGCTTTAATAAGTTCCAGCTTGCTGGACAACTGAAGATTATGGCCCGAACCAACGGCAAAACCAACCTTCACCTCAGCATTAGGGTAAGTGCCGGAATCCCAATGGATCCGCTTCACACAAACTCGAAACCAAACGCGCCACCGAGTCGATCTTCCCTCTCAGCAAGATCGTCGAGCAAATTCGTGGAAATCCCCGAGAGTGGGACTGGTAAATCACGGAAAAGAAACTATTTTCTCTCTCATGAAGCGGATGATCATCGGAAGCGTCCTGGCCTTCCTCGGCACCCTGGCGATTGCCCAAAACACCGAAAGCGAAAACAAAGAGGCTAAAAAGTCCGCCACCGGAGCCTCCATCTTCACTGATGGCAATGCCCGCACGATGAGCCTCTCCATTCCCGCGCCCCGGGGGCTGGTCCTCGACCGCGAAGGCCGCCCTTTAGCTCAAACCAAGATGGCCTACCACCTGGCGCTCGATTTCACCCGCTTTAGCGAACTCGACTCACCCGAAAAAGCCATCGCATGGGCTCAGACCAAAATCGCCGAGGCGAACGCTCTCACCGGAAATGAAGTGACTTTTTCCAACGAAAAGCTGAGTGTCTACTATCGCCATCGACGCTGGATTCCACGCATCGTCTCACAGGTCTTTGATGGCAAAAAAGCACAATCTCTCGAAGAAAAAATCCCCGATGGATTGGTCATCCTCCCCGTCTACATGCGGCATTACCCCGAAAGATCTCTCGCCGCCCACCTAGTGGGATACGTCGGCACCAAGACCCGCCTTCCCGATGGACCGATTAACGATGGCGACCCCCTCTTCGAATCGGTCCAAGGAAAATCGGGTTTCGAAAAAATTTACGACAAAGAACTCCGTGGCATTCCGGGACGCAAAAAAATCATCTTCGATACCGAGGGCAACAAAGTCCTCGAGGAGATCTCTAAAAAACCCCGCCCCGGAGGAAACGTTGTCACCACTCTGCACCTCGACTGGCAACGCCATGCCGAGAGCGTCCTCCGTTCCGGTTGCAAACGTGGCGCCATGGTCATCATCGACGTTATCACCGGTGAAGTCCTCGTCATGGCCTCACGCCCCAGCTTTGACCTCAACGAATTCATTCCCTACATCACTACCAAGCGCTACGAAGAGCTGAAACAAGACCCCGCCGCACCACTCTACGCACGATCCTACCAATCGCAGTATCCACCGGCCTCCACCTTCAAACCTGTCGTCGGACTCGCCGCCATCACGACAGGAGCGATCAAGCCGTGGACTCTTATCGATTGCCCCTACTTTATTGAAATTGGTGGTCAAAAATTCCACAACCACTCCGCAGGACATCAGGGTGAAATCCCCGTTCAACGCGCCCTCGCCAAATCCGTCAACCCCTGGTTCTACCAAGTCGGTATTATGACCGGGCCGCAAACTTTCCTCAATTCCGCACGTAAACTCGGCTACGGGTCACGCACCGGTCTACCGCTTGTCGGTGAAACTTCCGGCAATGTTCCCACTCCGGAATACATCAAAAAGCGCATGGGACGCCCAACCACCGACGGCGACGCCGCCAATCTCTCAATTGGTCAGGGCCTCCTGCTCGCCTCACCACTCCAGGTTGCCCAATCCATGGCCGGCATTGCCAATGGAGTAGCTCTGATGGAACTCCGGCTAACGAAGCAAATCCAAGACTTCCACGGACGTGTTCTCGAAGCGCCTCTTCCCAAAAAACGCTTCGACCTCGATCTCGACCCTGAAGCCGTGGAAGTCGTGCATCAGGGAATGGAGGACGTCGTTCACGCATCCTACGGAACCGGTCGCAACGCCGCCCTCAGCTTCACCATCATGTGTGGCAAAACAGGCACCGCCCAGTGGGGTCCAAAATCCAAAGAGCAGGGCCTCGCCTGGTTCTCCGGATTTTTCCCACGTAACAATCCCCGCTACGCTTTCGCCGTGATCTACGAGGGACTTCCACACGAGAAAGTAAGTGGTGGACGCAAGGCCGCTCCCATGGTCAAACAATTTTTCAATAAATTCAGAGACGAAATTAAGGAACAGATCACCGCTCCCGCTCGCGCCGCTATCATCGACGAGGGAACAAATCAACCCATCACTCCGGTGCCCAACCCCAGGTCAAACGGAGGCGATTTCCCGGCAATCCCCCGGGCACAGATTATCAACGAGGACGAAAACATCCCTGTCGCCGAAGTGATCACGGAGGACGATCTCACGCCCGAGGCACCAGAAGGTTCACCACCCGACAGAGAGCTCCCTGTAACCGGACCTCCCGCACCACAAGTGAAGATCCCCGAGGCACTTCCCGTGAACGAATAATCACCCTTTACGCCTCTCTTTGGGAATTCTCCCTTTACGCGCGGCACGCAACCGTTCAGGAACTTTCCGTGCCGCAACGGCCCACCCTTATCAATTTATCTTATGGACTTACAAATTGCATCACTTTGCGACTTCGCTGCCGAATATCAGGGGAAAATGGTTGTCTCCGGAACCTTTGACGCCCTCGCAGCCAAAGCCACTCCAATTGTGCACCCACAGTGTTCGCTCGCCATGCGCTTCTGCTTCACTCCCGAAGACGCCGGCGATCATGAGCTTACCATTACAATTATCGACGAAGATGGAAATGCCATCAATGACAAAATGCCCATCAAAGGAGCTATGCCCGTTCAGGTCCCCGACGATGTTGCCTTTGTCAGCCGCCACCTCATCGTGGGATTCCAGGGACTTCAATTCCCCCGTCCCGGAGTTTACTCGGTAGACATCCTCGTCGACGGAGAACTCATTCAGCGTCTTCCCCTTCGCATTATCAAAGTGGACGAACAACAGCAAGGCGGACAGCAGCCTGCGTAACTAGCATCACTTTTGAAAACTCAATCCAGTTTCAACTTCCGCTGCGTCCTCATTACCGGGGCCAGCTCCGGATTGGGGCTGGAATTTTCCCGCCAGCTCGCTCCGCAGGTCCACACCCTCATTCTCGTCGCCCGACGCGAAAAAGTTCTTGAGGAAATCGCGAAAGAATTGGTCGCGGCCCACCCCGACCTCAAGGTCAAGGTCCTCGTCACTGATCTCACCGATCCCAAGGCCCGCGTTCACCTCATTAATAAGCTCTCCGAAGATGATCTCTATCCCGACTGCCTCATCAACAGCGCCGGAATGGGCGACTACGGCGAATTTCGTACTTCCGACTGGTCCAAGACCGAGCAGATGATCCGCCTCAACATCGAAGCCCTCACCCACCTCTCACACGCCCTCCTTCCCGGCCTTATCGCCCAACGTGGTGCCATTCTCAATCTAAGCTCACTGGCAGGCGACCTTCCCATTCCAGACTTCGCGGTCTACGCCGCGACTAAAGCCTACGTTTCCAGTTTCAGCGAAGCCCTTCGACTGGAACTCCGTTCACAGGGCGTGCGCGTCCTCGCGGTCTGCCCAGGTCCCATCAGAACCGGCTTTGGTGACACCGCCCGACGCGGTGACACCACTAAACTCCCCGTTCAGGAAACATTCTACGTCCCCGCCCCTCATGTGGTGCGCGATTCCCTGCAAGCTCTCATCAACGACCGTCCCCGCGTCTACCCCGGCCTTAAGGTCGCCGCCGTCGCCGGACTCATAAGCCTCCTCCCCCTCGCCGTCGTTCGTCTCATTATGAGCCAGCGCCCTCGCAAAAGCGAATAATTCATCACTGAATAACTTTTAACCCAACAAACCAAGTAATGTCTCAATTCTCAGGAAAACGTGTTGTCATCACCGGAGCCGGACGCGGCATTGGCAAAGCCATCGCCCACGCCTTCGCTCGCGAAGGAGCAAAAGTCGCGATCATCAGCCGAAACGAAACCAGCTGTGGCGCGGCGGCCAAGGCCGTCAACGCCGAGTTCCCCGACAGTGCCCGCTTCTACGGTCTTGACGTCGCAGACTACGATGCCGTTCAGGAAACCGGAAAGCAAATCCTCAAAGATCTCGGCGGCATTGATGTCCTCGTTAACAATGCCGGCGTCACGCGCGACGGACTTCTCATGCGAATGAAAAATGAGGACTGGGACACCGTTCTCGATACCAACCTCAAGGGTGCCTTCAACCTCGTCAAAGCCCTTCAGCGTTCGCTAATGAAAGGCACTGACCCGCGCATCATCAACATCAGTTCCGTCATTGGACTCATTGGAAATGCCGGTCAAGCCAACTACGCCGCCTCCAAGGCAGGCCTCATCGGCTTCACAAAATCCATCGCCCGCGAACTCGCGGGACGCAAAGTCACCTGCAACGCCATCGCCCCCGGATTTATCACTACCGACATGACCGACGAGCTCTCTGACGAACTCAAGGCCGGCATCGTGGCTAAAGTTCCTCTCGCCGATTTCGGTCAAGTCGATGACATTGCCAACACCGTCCTCTTCCTCGCTAGCCCGGCCGCCCGTTACATCACCGGCCAGGTCCTCGCGGTCGATGGCGGCATGACGATGTAACATGACACTCTATCTTATCAGACATGCCACCGCCGAAGCCCACGGGCTATTCGGCGGCGACTTTGTCCGTTCCCTAGTATCCAAGGGAATCAAACAAGCCCATCGAGTTGGAACCTTCCTTCGCGAAAACGACCTAATCCCCGACCTCGTCCTTACCAGCCCCGTCCGACGCGCCAAAGAAACCGCGGAGATTCTCGCCGGGGAAAGATGCCCCTCTCCTCTCGTCAAGTCCTGGCTCTCCTGCGGCATGCGCCCTGAAATCGCCCTTCAGGAACTCTCCGCCTATCGCGAGCTTGACGCCGTCGCCATCGTGGGACACGAACCCGACTTCTCAACCTTCGTTGAATACCTTCTCGGCGCCACCTTCCGCACCATCCGGGTCAAGAAAGCTTCCGTCATCTCTCTTGAAATCGACCCACCCCGGCAAGTGGGCTCGCTCAACTTCAGCATCCCCTGCAAATACCTTCCGTAGAAGGACATTGACTTTCCAAGAATCGTCTCGCGATTTCGCTTTGCCTTACTCCCTCTTTGCGTGATGGTGCGCCCCGTTATGGCAAAGCCAAAATCTGCAATCACTCCTACCCGCTCCGAGAATTTTCCCGAATGGTATCAGCAAGTCGTTCGCGCTGCTGATCTAGCCGAGAATTCCGAAACCCGTGGCTGCATGGTGATCAAACCATGGGGGTTTGCCATTTGGGAAGCGATCCAGCGTGACCTCGATAACCGCTTCAAGGCCACCGGCCACCAAAACGCCTACTTTCCTCTCCTCATACCTCTTTCCTACCTCGAAAAAGAAGCCGAACACGCTGAAGGTTTCGCCACCGAATGTGCCGTGGTCACCCATCACCGTCTCGAAGCGGAGAAAGACGAAAAAGGTAAGACTCGCATGGTTCCCTCCGGGAAACTCAACGAGCCTTATGTCATTCGCCCCACCTCTGAAACCATCATCGGCAACGCCTTTTCCCGTTGGGTCGAATCCTACCGCGATCTCCCTCTCCTCATCAACCAGTGGGCCAATGTCATGCGCTGGGAAATGCGTCCCCGCCTCTTTCTGCGCACTGCGGAATTCCTCTGGCAGGAAGGCCATACCGCGCACGAGACCAAGGAGGAAGCCCTCGAAGAAACGCACATGATTCATCAGCTCTATGCCGATGCCCTGCGCGACCTCCTCGCGATCCCCGTCGTGATGGGAGAGAAAACGGAAGCCGAACGATTTCCCGGTGCGGATGCCACACTGACTGTCGAAGCTATGGTGCAGGATCGCAAAGCCATTCAAGCCGGCACTTCGCACTACCTGGCCCAAAATTTCGCCAAAGCACAGGAAATCACCTTCGTCGACCGAGACAATAAGGAACAACACGTTCACACCACTTCCTGGGGTGTGTCGACCCGCCTTGTGGGCACCTTAATCATGGCTCACTCGGACGATGACGGCCTGGTCCTCCCTCCCCGCGTCGCGCCCCAACAAATTGTTATCGTTCCAGTCACTCCCAAAGAGGACACCCGGGACGCCGTCATCGATGCCTGCCAGGCTCTTGCCAACCGTCTTCGCGAACAAAATTATGGCGGGGCACCGCTCCGCGTCCACGTCGACGACCGCGACCTTGGTGGTGGAGTCAAGAAATGGGAATGGGTTAAAAAAGGTGTCCCTCTGCGTGTCGAAATTGGACCCCGCGACCTCGAGGAACGCAAAGTTTGCCTCCAACGGCGCGATCAGGCGGCCAACGAAAAAAGCTTCATCGAAAAAGAAGAATTTCTCCGTGAGGTTGTTGAAACCTTGGACAATGTTCACCAATCACTTCTTCAGCGCGCTCTCGATTTCCGCGAAGAAAACATCACCGAATGCTCTGATCTCGAAACCTTCGAAAAATTCTGGGTGCAGGAAAACCCCGGTTGGCTTGTCACGCCATGGGCCGGGAGCCGCGAGCAAGAGGAAGAGCTTTCCAAAAAGCATAAGATCACCATCCGCTGCCTCCCTCTCGATAAACAAGCCGGCCCCGAGGCCGATTGCATCCTCACAGGCTCCGCCACTTCATCGCGCGCGATCTGGGGACGAAGTTACTAAGGTCTAGCGCCAGTCAATTTCGGTGCCATCCGTCAGGACCTCACCAAGAATGGGGACAGGCAGTGATTCCTCGAGTATCAAGCGATTGGTCGTCGCCGCGATATCACGTTCCGCTTCAGGATGATTGAGAATCACCCCAAGACACCTCACGCCTGTCGCCTCGATGGCCTTTACGGTCAAAATGGTGTGATTGATCGCACCCAGCCAATTACCCACAACCACAATGACAGGCAACTGAAGTTCCTTCGCCAAATGGGGAATTCCAAAATCCTCTCCGAGCGGTACTTCCCAACCACCGGCGCCCTCCACTAGGGTAAACTCCTGGCCTTCTTCAACCGAGCGAATCTGTGAAACCATCTTACTCAACTCCAAGGGTGAGCCCTCAATCCGCCCTGCCACCAGAGGAGCTACGGGAGTTTGGAAATAGCTCGGATTGATCACTTCCAGATCCAATACACCATCTGAGGCCTCCCAAAGTCGTTCGGCATCTTCACGATTCCCGCTGCAAACTGGCTTTAATCCCACCGCACCAATGCCCTTCTTGCGAAGTTCTTCGACGATGAGTGCCGAGACATAGGTCTTCCCAATGCCGGTGTCTGTGCCCGTGACAAACACCCCTGACAATTCTTCAAACACCTTCGCCCTAGAGTTGAAGGTTAATCAGATACCAGATCGCGACCGCCAGAGCCAGAGCCGCCATTTTCGACGTCCAGTTCTTCGCGAACCATTTCTTCAGATGATTGGCCATGGGATAAGAATATATCTTCGAGTTTTTTGCGGAAGTCCGCTTCGGAAAGATCACGTAACATCTTCCCATCTACAAGAATTGAAATCGCTCCGGTCTCTTCACTCACCACAATGGCTACCGCGTCAGTCTCCTCGCTAATACCAAATCCCGCCCGATGCCTGAGGCCGAGGGCGCGATCGGAGAGTTCTTTTTGACTCACTGGAAAGATACAACCTGCAGCCTCCACACGCTCCTGCGAGAGAACCATGCCGCCATCATGAAGAGACGTTTTGGGATGGAAAATTGTCGTAACCAATTCCACCGATAGCTGGGCATCAATCGTGACCCCGGTGGACTCGTAGTTTTCCAGACTAATGTTCCTCTCAATAGCAAACAAAGCACCAAAACGCTTATTGGAAAGCTTCACCACAGCATCCGCCAAAGCATCCAAGAACTCCTGCTGGTGACGAGTCGAAAAGGAAAAGAAATTAGTACTCCCCAGTCGAGCCAAGGCATTTCGGAGCTCTGGCTGAAAAATAATTAAAAGGCCAAAAGCCAAAATCGCCGCAGCACTTTTAATGATCCACTCGATTACCTTGAGCTCCAGCAATTGCGAAGCCAGGGTCAGCACGATCACCACCACGGCAAGGCCGATCAGAATCCGAGCTCCCCTTGTCGAACGAAAAACACGGAAAATCTGGTAGATGAGCAACCAGAGAACCCCAATCTCGGTCGCAGCCCGCCAGTGTTCCTGAAATAATTCGATCGCGCTCACTTGTCAGAGACAGTGTATCGTTAAAAGAAAAAACAAGCAACCATGGCCTCAACTCGCACTATTTTCGAACCGCTCCTCGAGGATTTTCCGCCGAAAGGCGAAAATCCTCTCCAGTTTCTTGCGGACATACAAGGCATGAGCAATTTCACCCAGAAACGACAATCCCACCGAGTAATGCACAAGATCGCGCATCTGAGTTCCGCCGTCCTTGGATTCAAAACGATGACGATGATGCCAAAATCGATAAGGCCCCGAGCGTTGTTCATCGATGAAACTCTCTCCTTCCTTCACTGATTTAATCTCTGTGACCCAGGGAATCCAGAAGCCGGGAAGAATCTTAACCCGATAAGTGATGATCTCACCTTCGTACATCTTCTCCGAGGGCAGGGTCTCGATTTTAAATCCGAGATCAGGAGGAGTTATCGCATCGAGATTGCGCGGTGATGAGAAAAACTTCCATGCCTCCTCAATCGGAATCGGTAGCCATTGATCCTGCTCCAGTGAATGCACCTTCATTATGAGGCATGCTACTCCTCTTTTTGGATCGGTCTTCCGAAAAGATCAAAAAGTGTTCCTACTCCGGCCTCGATAATCCCTTTGCCGGCATCGACCGCACCACCGGGCACCGGGATGATCTTCCCCGCGCCGTCTTTAATAATGTCGACCGCTCCATCGAGCACTCCTTTCCCGGCACCAAGGATGATCCCCTGATTTCTCAAGATCACTTTGGTCGACTCCCCAACAACCTCACCGCCATGCTTCAGCGCCCACTGCCCGGTCTCAGGAATCATTTCGAACAACCTCTCACCCGCCGCCTCGATCAAACGCTCACTGAGATCTTCCTGAGGCGAATCAATCGTTCCACTGATAACCAACGGGGTCCACAGAAGTCCCAATTCTCCTCGCTCGAACACCTTGGTCTCGGCTCCCGGAAGGTGCGCCAGAGTACCTGGCGTGATTCCCAAACGAAACTGCCCAAAGGTAATCCGGTCACCAATTAAGCGAAGCGTGCCTTCCAATCGCACCAAACCCTCGCTCGCCAGTCTGATGTTGGTAAGCTCCAACTGGTCTCCTCGTTTCGAAAAATCAAGACTAGCCTCTGACAAAGCCAATCGACGGAATCGGACGGTATTGGCATAAGCCGCAATTCGATCCAGAACAGGGAGCGCGGTCAGAACACCATCATCGATCTCGAGACTCCCTTTAACCCTCGCATCCTGATCAGGTTTCCCGGACACCTTGTAATCAATTTCTATTGGCCCCATGAGGCGCTGCTTCCAATCTTCGGCAATCACCTCCTCCACGCGGGTACCCGTCACATTACCGCTAAAATTCCAATGCCCGTCATCGAGAGAGTAATAGCCCTCCATCGTCAACCGCGAACGATTCAAGGCATCAAGGTCAGCCGAAATCAAATGAAAGCGGTTTCCCGAATAGCGACCTCTGGCATTCTTGAGAACAAGCCGATTTACCATGTCAATCGGCGAGCGGATCTCCCCACCTCGCAAATCTAAATCATAAACTTCATCACCTGAACCTGGCACCACTTTCGCACCCACATTCGACCAGGACCACAATCCATTCTCGGTCTGGGCCCGACCATCCACCGAAGCCACATCGACCTTCGTCACCTCAACTTTATCCGGGAGGAATTGCGCCCAGAATCCTCCATCTTCGTTTGAACCAACCTCATCAGGAAGAATCTCCGGCCCTACGTCGACACCCTCCCCGCGATCGCCCTCGCGAAAATCGGCCACGACATTAAGATGACTCAGACGGAAATCTTTGATGCGATATACTCCGTCCCATACAGCTCCAATTTCAACCGAAGCTTCGAGATTTGAGCCCTGAATATTCCTAACTCCGTCCTTTCCCGCATAATCAAAATTATCGACAGACACATCCCAACCAGCCCATCGGAAAGAAGAAAAGGAAGCGTCCCCCCCCAGAAACCCTCCGACTTGTCCTCCCACCATCACCCGGAAGTCATCACTGCGCAAATAACTCCGCACGGCCCGATAGCCCAAAATAATGCCTACGATCCCGGAAAGCAAGAGGACCACACTCAACCACGCAAAACACTTCAACACTCCTTTCCCGGATGTCTTCTTCTGCTTCTGTTTGGTTCGTCGGCTCCGTCTGGACATGGCGTGAATGTAGCAAGGCCCGCCTGAGAGGCAATCCCTCAACAGCCCGACCTTATTTCAATGGAATGAATCGATGTCTATTCCTTGCGCACATCCTCATTATGAACCAACCCTCCAAGAATCGTCTACTCAGCGCTCCTCGCCCTCTTTTCGTTGAGACTAATCGCGTCCCTCACCCCAAAACACATCTCATAGTGACTCCCCCAGGACAATCCCAAACCCCTTATTTTGCACGACAGAGTTTTCACCTCAAAAGTGGGCTGTTTTACTATTTTCGATCTCGCTTCACTTTGCATCCCAAAGCCAGCGCCCCCAACGAGGGCCTCTCTCAAAAAAGTAGAATCTTTTTTAAAGATATCGTTCAACGCTTTCGTTCTATACCCAACCCCTAACTTATAGTGAAAACCTCCTCAGCCCCCTTTGCTCAGGTTTCTCCTTCTCGTCGAATCAGAAACCTCATCTCCGTCGTCATCAAAATGATTACCGGCCTTTTGCGATCCTAGAATGCCCGGTCATAGCGCTCAATCCCAGAGACAATTGCCCTCGCCGTGAGATCCTGATACCCTGAGGTCTTACAACGTGAGCGCTCGTAGGAATTACTGATAAAACCACATTCCACGAGAACGGCTGGACAAATCGTCTGACGAAGAACCGCAAACCGGCTGAACCGGACACCTCGATTTTTAACTTTTAGCTTACGAATCAACTCCCGCTGAATCGCCGAGGCCAGATAGCGCCCCTTTTCACCGGTGTAAAAAGTCTCCGCCCCTCTTACCGAAGTGTATTTCGCTGCGTTAAAGTGAATACTAACAAAAACAACATTGCGGTAGCGATTGGCAATCTCAGCCCGCTTGGAAAGACTCAAAAAGACGTCGCTCCTCCTCGTCATCGTGACCCCATAGCCCCTCGCTTTCAAGATAGCCTCGACTTTCCTGGCCACCCGTAAATTGAGATCGGCCTCTGCCACCCCACCCCACAAGGCCCCGCGGTCTTTTCCTCCGTGGCCTGGATCAATAATCACCCGCATCGCTTTGGGAGTCACTTTGCGGGTCCGTAAAGGAGTCACCTTCACTGCGGAACTCTTGGATGGAATCTTGATTTTCTGACCCAGTTTCAAGGTTCTTGGATCAGAAACCTTGTTATAGGCCATCAGGTTTGAAACCGGGACGCCATACTTTTGGGAAATGGAATAGAAGGTCTCCGATTTTGCGACCACATGCGTCGCCCCGCTGGCAAACCCGTAGCCCAAGAGAGCGATCACCAATAAGATGAGTAAATTTTTGCCTCCGCACGTGCTCATAGATCCTAAATCTAAAGGAAGGTTTAGAGATTTATTTATGACGGGTCAATAAGTTTTTAAAAAAACCTAACTATTTTGATACCTTAGCTTTCAAGCCCACCCACCTTTTCACCCTTTTTGAACCAACGAAAGACGGGAATCAGGAGATAAAACACAAAAATGACCGCCGGCGCGTAGACCTTGAAATTCATGATCAATCCCAGCAAAACAGCGGTCCCGAGGAGAGTCCAAACGTTTGCCTTCGTCTTCAGGTCAATTTTTTTAAAACTTGGATAGCGAACGTTGCTAACCATCAGCAGAGAAATTCCCAAAATCATTGCCGCCAACACATAAGCCCCCCAGCCCAAGGTGCGTTGCTCTTCATGGAACTTAATAATAATAAAGGTCAGCGAGGCCACAAAGCCCGCGGCCATCGGAATAGGTATCCCCCGAAAATCCCTCTCTCCTTTTCCAATACGGGCTAAACAGTTGAATCGGGCTAGGCGGATTCCCCCACAAAGAAGGTAGATGAAGGCGAAAGCCCAGGTGATCCCACTTCCTTCTGGGTCAAAGGGAGTCACTACTTCCAAATCAGCCAAAACCGCTCGCGACACCAGAAGGGCCGGAGCCAGCCCAAACGAGACCATATCGGCAAGCGAATCGAATTCCTCGCCAAAAGGCGATTCCTGCCCCCCCATCCGCGCCAGCCTCCCGTCGAGCAGGTCAAACAGGCAAGAACCAAAAATATACAGCATTGCAGTTTGATACGATGGCATCGCAGCAAGAAGGCTCTCTTCCTGCATCCCCTTAAAAATTGTCAAGATCGCCAGAAAGCCACACAGGAGATTTCCCGCCGTCATCAAATTGGGTAGCAGGTAAATTTTGGGTTCTTCGTTTTCCGGACTCATGGTCTTGGGGCAATGATACTGGCAAATCCAACCGCAAATTAAAAGCCTCAACTCCCCTCTTTCCCATCCAGCTTTTCATGGCATGATCTGCCCATGCACCTCAGTGGCGACTTAACGATGGGCACCCTCCTTGAGCACTACCCCGGTGCCCGGCGAGCTCTATTTTCAGCTTTTCATATCGGCGGATGCCAATCCTGCTCCTACGAACTGACAGACTCCCTGGCCTCGGTGTGCGAAAAAAACGAAATCGACATAAACGACGCCCTGATTTGCCTCTCCAAGAGTCAGGCTCATGACATGGAAATGCTCATCTCCCCCTGCGAGCTCAAGGAACTTCTCGCTTCTGACCAAGAATTCATCTTTCTCGACACCCGCACCCGTGAGGAATTCGAAGCCACCTCAATCAAAGGCTCCGAACTGATGACTCAGCAACGCCAAACGGAAATCTTCGCCGACAAAAACCAAGATCAAAAAATCATCCTCATTGATCACCAGGGAAAAAATGTCCTCGACCACTGCGCCTGGTTCCGTGGACACGGCCTGAAAAACACCCTGGGAGTTGATGGCGGAATCGACCGCTATGCCCGTGAAGTCGACACATCCATTCCCCGCTATCGACTGGAACTCGACTAAGCAGTCCTCACAAGTTGGATAAGCGGGAAGATTGACTTCACGGCGGCTCAGTATCTACAAAAAACGGGCCGAAATCTTGACCCCCCGGTCTCGCTCATCCATGGATCTTACGCTTCCCTTTCCGGACCAATTCTCCTCGAAACTATGAAAACTTATTTTAAAACACCGCTTGCATCCGCCCTGGTTGCCGCATCACTCGTTGGCAGCGCTCAGGCTGCTGTAACATTCACCGAGGATTTCACTGGGCCGACACTAGACGCAGCTTGGAATCAGTCAGGATATCTTGCTGGTCACCTTGGAATTTCAAGCGGATCCTATGAGATGACCGCGACCCGGGGTGGTGGTGGTAACCCGAAACTCCAACAATTTCTGCCTGGAGTATCAGATACTTCCTACACACATGAGATCAATGTTGCTATGACCCCGTTTTTCCTCACTGGAAGCGGAGGGACTCAATCGGACTTCAAATGGAAAACGTTCGGCCCCGACGGCTTCATGGAGATCGTTCTCAACAGCTTTGGAGCGATGCGCTTGTACCACAACGATTCTGACGGTGGAGGCGGAAACATCCAGCCCAACACCAACATCGGCATTTCCGAAGGCGATCTGCTAAACCTTACGACTAACTACGACATAGGGACAGACACAATCAACGTGACCTATGCAATCAACGGGGGGGCAGCTCAATCCTTCTACTCAGGAAGTGGGGTCGATGGTTCAATTGGTGATACCGTTTCCAACTTTGTCGAGGTAGAGCTATTTAAGTGGGGTGCGGTGCCAGATACACCAACCATCTCGATCGATGGGTGGAATCTTAGCTCGGCGGCTGCAATCCCAGAGCCCAGCACTTCCATACTACTTGCAGGCTTCCTCGGTCTTGCTGCGGTGAGGCGTCGCCGATAATTATTTCTTACGTTTAGTCCCCACCTACCTGATTGAAGAGGGACTAAATCCCCGTCGAACACGATTAATCCGACAGCTAAATAGACTCCAATAAGCGAGGCTATTTGATTGTTGGGTTAGTCGTTTTTTCTTCCTCTCATACCCACAAAGCAATGATTGAACTCTCTCTCGAAAAACGACCCTATCTTCAGCCCATCGTTCTTGCAAGCTGTCTCTCCTTGAGCATTTCTGCCGTTCAGGGCCAGAACATCACCACTTCTGTCGAAAGAGCAGATGTCAGTTCGCTTCTCGATCAGAACGAACCCTCGTCGTCCTCAGACTATCGAATTACGCGACTCAGCTTTCATCCCAAGAAAGGGAGCACCGAGTGGGTGCAATACGAGTTTCCCCAAGCGACTCGGATCGAAAACATCGGAGTCTACTGGTTCGACGAAGCGCAAGCTGGCGCCTACGTCCGCAACGAGCGTAAGGAAATCCTTCCCCGCTCTTGGAAGCTCCTCATTTGGAAAGACGATCAGTGGCAAGCAGCCAAGACCACACAAGATCAACTCACCGTCGAGCGAGATTACTACAATGTCGCCAAGCTCACCGAAGCGGTAACGACGACCAAGTTCAAAATCGAAGTCGAACTCCATAACGGACTCTCCGGAGGAATCCTCAGCTGTCAGATTAACAAGGCGTCGACCCCCGAAGTAGAAAAAAGCTTCACCGATCCCGATCAAGAATTGAAACGAATCAAAGCAAAGGCCAGCAAGACCCTGGCTTTGGATGTGGATGAGTTCAACGGCTACTCCCACCTCAATGGAAACCGTCCAGAGTTCGACGGCTGGCTCAAAAAGGACAATAATGGGGAGTTCCTCGAGAAGAACGTCCCCAAGTTCCTTTGTCCGAACGAAGACTTCACCGAGGTCTTCAACTACCGCTGGTGGATGATTACTAAGCATCTCAAGGAATGGGAGGAAGACGGCAAAAAATTCTACGTCTTTACCGAGTTCCCGGGGTTCCCAGGCTGGGCCGCCAACAGTGGCGCAATCCCCGCTCCGGCAGGTCACCAGTTTTACGATCTTCGCTGGATGCGGGACTCCAAGTATCTCAAATCTTACGCCGAATACTGGCTCGCCGGACCGCCCTCCCATAAAATGCAAATCCAGAACAATTGCTGGTTGGGAACTCTACCAAGACCTCAGAGCCACCACTATACCAGTTGGATGGTCGATGCTTCCGAAGCCATGCTCAAGATTCACCCGGATGCGGAGTGGAGAGATCGACTGCTTCCCGCGATGGAAAAGCACCAGGAGGTTTGGGACAAAATTTTCCAAGTGAAGGCTCCGGGCAAGACAACCGACGGACTCTACAAGTGTCTCGACATGTATGACGCCAACGAGTTCACCATTTCAACCACCCTGAGCTTGATCGCATCTGAAGGCGCGTTCTCTAAATACACCGTCGAAATCAATCAGGAAGAACCCTACAAAGGTCAAGAGCGCTGGCGGCGCTACTTCACCGATGGAAAAGGCTGGCACCTCGCCTTCGACGAAGGGATGAAAAGCGATCCTCTCGTCTATCCTCAACCATTTGATCTGGAGAATTACAACACCGTGCCTCAGCCCTTCGGTGGGAACCACGATTGGTATATCGACAAGAATGGAGAGCGCAAAACGAAGAACTCCAACAGCTATCCCAACTGCTTCACCGTTCGCCCTTCTCTCAACTGCTACATGTTCGGAAACTACCAGTCACTCGGGAATCTCTATGCGCAAAAAGGCGACACTTCCAAGGCGAAAGAATACACCGAACGAGCCGCGAAACTTCAGGAGAAAATCGTGAGCGCGCTCTGGCATAAGCCTACCAGCAATGACAAGCACGTCTATTATGAGAAGCGCGGCGCTATCAATGATCCCTTTTTCTACTCACGTCTCTCTGGTGATAATCTCTACACTGGAGACGTCGGCGATCCACTAGGGATCATTCGGGAGACGGTTGGTTACACGCCTTGGTATTTCAATATGCTCCCCGAGGAGGACGCGCAATACGATATTGTTTGGAAACAATTGGCCGATGAAATGGGCTTCAAGCAACCCTTCGGAATGTCCACCGCCGAGTATCGTCACGACTTTTTCAACGAGATGTCCTACGGCTGGAATGGCCGCGGTTGGCCCTTTCAAAACTCTGTCGTTTACAAAGCCTTCGCCAACTACCTCCGGAATTACAAAGACTCTCGCGGTGACATCTCCGAGGAAGATCGGAAGTTACTCTACCATCACATGAGGCAATATGTGGAACTCCACGGTCGGAGACGCACCATCGGCGAATGGTATCTCCCCCGCACAGGAGGCTACCGCATGCCGGGCGGTGGCGACGTTGTGCAAAGCTCCCCCGCGATGGGCAAAGGTTTCGGTGACGTGCAGGACTACTTCCACTCGACCTTCCCCGACATGTTGATCGAGGATTTACTCGGCTTCCAATCCAAGCACGAAAAAGAATTCACCGTTCACCCTCTGCTCCCTGAGGACGAATGGGACTACTTTTATTTGGGAGACCTGCGCTACCACGATCATGAGGTCGACATCCTTTGGAAAAAAGACTGGGACGAGAGCAAGCCTGGCAATCAATCTAAGCTCATCGTCTGGATTGATGGCAAGCGGGCTGCTGAAAGCTCGAACTTGACACGCGCCTTGCAAGTTCCACTGCCTTAACGTAAGACCAGCGCTTCGCTCCGCTTCCTAACTGGTCATGTTACGCTTTAAAATGGGCATCGCATTTGCGTGCCCTATCTCTCTGATCCTTGGCACTTCGGCACATGCTGACGAAAAGCCCAATTTCACAGACTACTGCGAACGACTCGAACAAGAAATCCAGGGAAAGAAGCACGGCTTCCTCGCTGGAAACGTGACTTATTATGTCGGTGGATATCACGCCAGCTGGAAGCTCTACGAGGACGAAACCATCGGGTTGACCCACCCTTTTCATCACGATCTCCGCGGCCGTGGTGCCGCCCTTGTTGAGAGCGGAATCAGCGGCACCGAGAATACCGGAAGAGGAAACGACTTCATGAGCTGGGAATTCTACAAGGACACCCGTGTTCTCTACGGCAGCGTCATCATCGATGGGAAGACTTACAAACATCCGAAGCCAACGAGTATGCGTTGGCGACCCGACAAGATGATCTGTGAGTATGAAATCGCCGGGATTACGCTTAGGGAAGAAAAATTCATCGCCGCCAATGATGCCGCGGCCTCCATTGTAACAGCTTCAAAACCGGTCACTCTCAAGTTCTCTGGTCAGAGTTTCTACACTCGGAACAGCGTCTCTTCTTCCGCGACGATCCGACATGATGCCAAAAACAAGGCTCTCGTTATTTCCGAAGCCGGAATGATGAAAGCCCGACCCGACCCCGATGGCCCTGAGCGCGTCGGCCCTTCCATCTACACCGGCATGAGCACGGTGATGAGCTCTTCTCGCCAGTTCGCGGAATCTCTGGTCACCAAGAGGGACGAGAAAGGCATCCAGCATTACACCTTCTCCGTCCCTTGTGACACCGGGGGCACGGTTGTTTCCTGGGCGATGCATGACGACGAAGCCCTCGCCCTTCAGGCCGCGACAGAAATCATCAAAAATCACCAGTCCTTGCTCTCAACCAAGACCGCCGAAATGAACCGGCAGCTCAATGAGGAGATCCCCTTCTTCCGGTGCCCGGACGACAAGTTTGTCGATATCTACTATTACCTCTGGTCGCTCTACCTTATGTATCACATCGAGGTGGGTATAGGATGGGAACTTGAAGGACACACCCAAACCGCGGTGAATAATTTCCTCGGACTTCACCGCTATGATGCCGCCTTCCAAATCAAAGTGGGAGCCTGGGCAACCGACAAACGCAGGTTCGCCTATGGCAACGTCCTCACTTGGAAACACCTCACCAAGAACAACCGCTTCCGGGAACACCCCAACGGAGCTAGGGAGATTTCTGACAATAAAGGCACCACCTGGCACAGCGGTGCCTACGGACCTGAGACTTCAGAACACGTCCTGGGAGCCTGGCAGATCTACCAACACACAGGCGACTTGAACTTCCTTCGAGACGCTTACGAAGACCATTTCGAAAAACTCTTTCGCAAACGCCTCACCGGTTTCGCAATGAACGACTTCGAGGTTGGGGACGCCCTCGAAAACATGGCTCGCGTCCTCGGCAAGGAAGATGACGTAAAGCACTGGGAAAAATTGATTCGCCGTGACCCCGAACACGTCCGGCTCATGTTTGACCAGCGTTGGGAATCAAACGGAGTGCCCAACTACTTCGCAGCCCCACCAAACAAAATGCTCATGACCAATGCATTTTGGGCCATGCGCTCTCCGCACTTCCCCAATGAATATGCCAAGGAGATGGTCCGAGCCTGGGCCTACAACCGGAAGAAAGGATTCTACGGTGAATTCTTCCCTCTAGCGATGTCAAAGCAGTCTATGCAAGCTTTCGCTACTGATGTCGATCACTCCTTCGGCTACACTCCCGACACCGCTTACTTCACGCTGGACGGGATGTTTCGCCAAGGTCTCGTGGCCGAGGCTACCGAACTTACCTTAAATCACCTCTCGCACTACAACTACCACGACCAATGGAGGATCCCTGTCGCCCCCGAAGCCTACGAACGAGACCTCACTCTCTTCGGCGACCAATATTCCAACTTTAATGCCGGTAAGATCCTCCTCTATCTCGAGGGCATGGGAGGCCTTAAGGTATCCCTCCCGGATCAAAAACTCACCCTTCGTCCTGCATTACCCAAAGCATGGGACTGGATGGAGATCCGCCTTCCCATTCAGAGTCAATGGACGCGAATTCACTATCGCCACGACGGAATCCAAGTCAAAGGCAGCCCAATTCCTTGGGAATTATTTAAGCAACCCTGAAGCCACTGAGCCCACTTTCTACAAAAATGAGACCGAACTCTCAATTCCGCACTTTTGCTTGCAAATCGAAGCATCCACTGTAATCCCACTACTCCATGAAATTATTCCATTCTACCTCAACCTTACTCACTGCCCTTCTAATGATTCTAGCCTCATCCTGCTCCGACCCCGAGAACAACGAGACTCAACCAACACTCGAAACCTCTGTCTACGGAACATTGCCTGATCAACAGGAGGTGAAAATCTTCACTCTCACGAACGCAAACGGCATGACCGCGAAGGTCACCGAATACGGTGCCATTTTGGTTTCGGTCACCAGTGCCGACAAAAATGGCAAACAAGCCGACCTAACACACGGATACGATGACCTCGACGGATGGCTCACCAACACTTCCTACTTTGGTTCGAGCGTGGGACGCTTCGGCAATCGAATCGCTGACGGGAAGTTCACTCTTGATGAAAAAGAATATCAGCTCGCAACTAACAACGACCCCGGCGGCATCCCCTGTCATTTGCACGGCGGCATCAAAGGCTTTGATAAGGTTCTATGGAAAGGCGAGCCATTCGAAACAAAGAACGCCAGAGGAGTCAAATTTACCTATGTCAGCGCCGATGGCGAAGAAGGCTATCCCGGAAAGCTCACTGTGGAGACGACATACACGCTCAATGACAAAGATGAATTGAGTTGGGAAACACAGGCCACCACTGATGCTCCTACGATTCTGAATATAGTGCATCATTCCTATTGGAACCTCAGTGGCGACTCTTCGACCTCGATCAATGACCACGAACTCACTCTCTTTGCAGACCACTACCTTCCCACAAATGCCGGCCTGATTCCAACTGGAGAAAAAGCTCCTGTAAGCGGAACCCCGCTGGATTTCACCGAAGCAACGCCAATTGGAAAACGGGTCGAGGAGGACTTCGAGGCGCTGAAACTGGGCGGCGGCTACGACCACGCCTGGGTGCTTCGTGGCGACAAGGAAGGTGAACTCACCAAGGCGGCCAGACTACACGATCCAAAGTCGGGAAGAATTCTCGAAATCCTCACCAACCAGCCCGCGATCCAATTTTACGGCGGGAATTTTCTGGATGGAAAAGTCACCGGAAAAAACGGCCAAAAATATCAATACCGGACCGCGCTCTGTCTGGAAACCGAAGGGTGGCCGGACGCTCCCAACAATCCCTCAGCTCCGAGTGTCGTCCTTCGCCCCGGAGAAACTTATCGCCACATTATGGTTCACCGCTTCTCTGCGGAATAATTTCACATCAGCGAATTACACCAGCCAACCGCGTTGGCTCGACTTCTACAAAAACTGGCCCGAAATCTCAAAACCGCAATCTCGCTTACTACCGTCTTTGCACCTAGTTTTCAAACGCGTAATTGTCGCTACGCCCAGTTCACCAAAAACAAACACCGAATTATCGACATGAGAAACATCAAACAGACCATTCACAGAGAGACAAACAATCCGGTTCTACTGCTTTTGGCGGCCTTCGCTTGGACCCCGTGCGCGCAGGCACAAATCGAGTTTTTCTCTGAAGACTTCACCGGGCCCCTCGATACGGGCGTCTGGTCTCAAAACGGTTACGCAAATGGCCACATCGGAATTGAGGACGGCTCATATGTCATGACCGCCGAAACTGGTGGCGGCGGAAACCCAAAGTTGGCCCGCTTTATCGATGGCACCGCTGGCTCATTTCGAAATGAAATCGAAGTGGATCTGGAACCCTTCCGTCTTGATGCCAATCCCGGCACCCAGTCCGATTTTAAATGGAAAATGTTTGGCCCCGACGGCTTCATGGAGATCGTTCTCAATAGCTTTGGAAATATGCGCTTATACCATAACGATCGAGACGGTGGAGGCGGAAACATCCAACCCCAAACCAACATCGACATCGCGGATGGCGATCGATTGAAGCTTGTGTATGATTACAATATCGACACAGATAAAATTACAGTCACCTACGCCCTCAACGACGACCCCGAAATCCAATTTTATACCGGAGGAGGCATCGATGGGCCGATTGGCGATATCATCACGAGCTTTGTCGAGGTTGAGAATTTTAAATGGGGCAGTGATCAGGCCATCAAACCTGTCACCGGGATAGACTACTGGAATATTGTCGATCCGCTTGTCGATCCAGTCGAACCTTCGGAGCCCGAGGCGCTCGTAATCACTGAGATTGACTACGATTCTGTCGCCGACACTTTCCGCTTCACCTGGAATTCAGAGCCCGGAAAAATTTACGCAATTAACTGGGGCTTCGATCTTACCACCTGGGACTTTGACATCTCGGACAACATTGCCTCTCAAGGAACCACCACGACCTATCCGGCTCTCGAAGAGCCAGCCGAGCCCAACCCCGGGGCAACACCCGATGGTCCTCCCAAAGTGATTTTCTTCCGGGTTGAGGAGCAATCCGCGCCTTAATCGCCTGCCGGTTTATTCATTCTGTGATCTGATGTGGAAATTGCCCCTGCTATCCTGCATCGGCATCGCGTCAGGAGCTCCGGTCATCAACGAGATTCACTTCAACCCGCCGGAGAATCCGGTGAGGGCTGAATTCATCGAAATCTACAATCCAGGACCTGAGGCGGTCGACCTCAATGGCTGGCGAATTTCGTCGGCCGTCGACTTTACCTTCACCAACCCGACGCCACTTCCGCTAGGCTCTTTCGTCTTGATTGCAGAAGACCCGGCGACGATGGCGTCTTCCTTCGGCGTGTCGGCTCACGGCCCTTGGATTGGAAAGCTTAATTCCGATGGCGAGACGGTTCGACTCCGTGACACGACTGACTCCGTGATCGATGAAGCCGACTACAAGGTGGGATTCCCCTGGCCCGTCACCGCGAATGGCGGAGGCCCTTCAATTGAACTCATCAACACGGACCTCGACAACAGCCTTGGCAGCTCGTGGCGGCCCTCTATCGCCGATCCAACACCAGGCGAGATCAACAGCGTCTTCACGTCAAATGCCGCGCCCGGCGTTCGTAAAGTCACCCACTCGCCAAAGACGCCGACTTCAAGTGAAACCATCACCATTACCGCGCGGATCACGGATCCCGATGGTGTCGCTTCGGTCGCGCTCGACTACCAGCTTGTCACTCCCGGCAACTACCGCCCCTCCCACCTTCCCCACCCGATCGTGAACAGACGCATCCCGGCAGCCCTCACCAACCCGGAGACTCCCCTCTCCGAAAACCCGGACTACAACGATCCCGCGAATTGGACCGCCCTGACGATGAAAGACGACGGACTTGGTGCCGACGACCTCGCCGACGACGGCATCTTTAGCGTGGCAATCCCTCCTCAATCACATCGCACCCTGCTGCGTTATCGTATCACAGTAGAGGATGGAGAAGGCCTCGCAGCACGCGTTCCCTACCCCGATGATGCCGCACTCAACTTCGCCTGTTTTATCTACGACGGTGTGCCCGATTACAACGGCCATTCTTCGGAGGATCTGACAACCCTGCCTCTCTACCAAGTGATCACGCGCGACGCTGATTGGCGCGAGTGCTACGCCTGGAGCTCGTCCAACCAAATCAATCAGGGTGAAGGTCACCGTGACCGCCATTTCTACAACTGGACCGGCACCTTCGTATACAATGGCGTTGTCTATGACAATATCCGCTACCGATTGCGCGGAGCCAACGGCCGTTATCAAAAGAGCGGCAAGCGTTCGATGCGCTTTCGTTTCAACAATGGCCACTACATTCAGGCGCACCGACAAGATGGCACTCCCTTCGAGCAAAAGTGGCGCACTCTCACCACGGGAAAGGGATTTGAAAACCGTGGCACTCTCACTTACTCGCTCAACGAGGCGGTCAACATGTTCCTCTGGAACAAAATCGGCCTACCTGCCCAAGACACTCTGTGGGCGCACCTGCGGGTCATCGACAGCGTCGAAGAAGCCCCGGATCAGTGGCGTGGTGACTTCTGGGGCCTGCAATATGTTGTCGAAACCTATGACGTCCGCTTTCTCGAGGAGCACGGACTGCCCAAGGGGAATCTCTACAAGTTGATCAATCAAGAAAAAGGCTGGGAGCGACAACAACGATATCAAGGCGCATTTGCACCGACCGACGGCTCGGACCACGATACCATTGAAGACACCCTGACTGGAAACAGCAGTGAGGCCTTTATCCGCGAACATGTCGACCTCAAGAAATACTCCCTTTATCACGGCCTTTCTGAGGCAATCCGGAGCTACGACTTCTGGCCCAGTGCCAACAAGAACATGGCTTACTACTTTTACCCCGACTACACGGCCGGCAACGGAGGCAAAGGCAAGTTATGGATCTTGCCATGGGACAGCGATGCCACCTGGGGACCCACTTTTAACAAGGGACATGACGTGGTATACAATTCCATCTTCCCCACGACCTCAACCGGAGGTGACAACGCCTCCACTCCGGAACTCTGGCCCGATTACTACAATACCATTCGCGAGATCCGTGACCTTCTCTGGCAGGAGGACCAAATCAGTCCGTTGATTGAACAATTTTCCGAGGTGATCGCGCCCATCATACCGGCAGACTCCGATCGCTGGAAGGGCTCCCCGCCGGATGCCGGAAACTACAATGCACTCGGCGGAAAGGGTGCGATCTCGCTCGACGCATTGGTCGAAGACCTCAACAACTTTGCGTTCGTCGGAGGAAGCTGGCCCGGCGGCAATGTGGGATCCGGTGGCCGCGCGGCGCACCTTGACAGTCTTGACGTCACAAGCGGCGAGGCTGAGCTCATCCCCGAAACCCCCACCCTCACCTATTCGGGCACGGCGGGTTTTCCGAGCGATGGATTAGCCTTCGATTCCTCTCCCTACGCAGATCCCCAGGGTGACGGGAGCTTTGCTGCGATGGAATGGCGGATCTCCGAAGTCACGCCGTCAAGCGGTGGAC
>Ga0115013_10000064_pt1 | contig 65243 bp, 54 predicted proteins | sample SouAtlMetagenome_2_FD_88686 | JGI IMG/M metagenome (GOLD analysis project Ga0115013, IMG submission 88686) | Marine eukaryotic phytoplankton communities from Atlantic Ocean - South Atlantic ANT15 Metagenome | ecosystem: Environmental > Aquatic > Marine > Oceanic | place: South Atlantic Ocean...
AGCTTGGCGACGAACGACCCCACCTACGCGTTCTTGAGCAACAGCTTGAACGTGGAGCCCCAAATCCCACGGGCCAGCGACGGCATCAGCGAAACTGCGTGGATCGGACAGTTTGTCCGTGCCACATACGACCTCGGCAAAGAGTGGTCATTGATGGGCACCTTGCGCTACGACGGTTCGTCACGCTTTGGGTTGAACAACCGCTTCGGATTGTTCCCCTCGTTCTCTGCGGCTTGGAACTTGACCGAGCGTCCTTGGTTCGACGAGAAGGACTGGATCGACTTCTTCAAGGTTCGCGGAAGCTGGGGACGCAACGGAAACGCTGAAATCGGTGACTACGCGTACAATCCCGTGATCGTGAACGGATTGAACTACACGTTTGGCCAAGAGCAGAACCAAATCATCGGTTCAGGTCCTGTGGCCATCGCCAACCCAGACCTCAAGTGGGAAACGGGTGAGCAAATCAACTTCGGTGTGGACGCGGACTTCTTGGATGGGCGTTGGAACCTCATTTTCGACATCTACGAAAAGAACACCATCGACATGTTGGCCTACGTTCCCAACCCTGGCACAGCCGGTTTGGAGCCAGGTCCCTCGAACGTGGCCTCTGCACGCAACCGCGGTGCGGAACTGGCGGTCGGCTACCAAGGAGGTGGGGGAGACTTCACCTACAACTTGAACGGCAACATTTCCGCGTACCGCAACGAAGTCACCGACCTTGGGGCGCCTGTCGACAGCTTGAACCAGCCCATTTTCACGGGCAACGTGTTTGGCTCAGGAGACTTCGTGGCCATCACGGACATCGGCTTGCCCATCGCGACCTTCTGGGGTTTTGAAACGGCAGGCATTTACCAAACCGACGAGGAGGCCATGGCAGACACCAGCCAGACCAACGCAGTGGCGGGTGATGTCATTTTTGTGGATCAGAATGGCGACGGTGTCATCAACAATGAAGACAAAGTGGTCATTGGCAACCCGCACCCTGATTTCACCTTCGGCTTCACGGCCGGCGCGAAGTACAAGAACTTCGACGTGAACTTGTTCTTGCAGGGAAGCCACGGAAACGACATCTACAAAGGCATGTTCCGTTACGACCTCAACACCACCAACTTGCCGATTTCGGCCTTGGAACGTTGGACAGGGGAGGGGTCGACCAACGAGATGCCTCGTGTGACCCACTCGGACCTCAACCAAAACAGCCGCGTGTCGGACCGCTTCATCGAAGACGGTTCCTATTTGCGGGTGAAGTCGTTGATGGTGGGGTACACCCTGCCGCCGGATGTCTTGGACCGCGTCGGCATCTCCAAGTTCCGCATCTACGCCAGTGCCAACAACCTGTTTACGTTTACGAAGTACACAGGCTTGGATCCTGAAATTGGCACCCGTGGCACGCTGGAAATCGGCATTGACCGCGGATTCTACCCATCTCCCCGGATTTACAACCTGGGCATCAATGTGACGTTCTGATGAAATACTACGCAACAACCCTTTCATGGATGGGCGTTCTGACCTTCATGGTCTTCGTGCTCCTCAACACGGGATGCTCCAAGGACTTCTTGGATCGTGACCCCTACATCGGCAGCTCTGCGGGCAACTTCTACCAAACGGCGGAAGACGCGGAAGCGGCCACCATCGCCTGCTACGCACCCTTGCAGGTCGAAATCTCAGACGGTGCGCACTTCCGTTGGTACTTCGGTGACATTGTCAGCGACGATGCCGACAAGGGAGGCTCCGGCGACACCGACGAGCCCGACTTGCTCGAATTCGAGGGCTTTTACGGCGATCCTTCCAGCGGCATTGTGCTCGGGGAGTGGAAAACGGCCTACAAGGGCATCACGTACTGCAACCTCGCCTTGGAGAACATTCCCGGTGTTGAGATGGACGAGTTCACCAAGCTTGCTTACCTCGGAGAGGCGCAGTTCTTGCGTGCCTACTGGTACTTCAACCTCGTCACCACGTTTGGTGGTGTGCCGCTCGTGACGCGTCCTTTGGCGCCTTCGGAGTATGCGCAGCCCCGTGTGACGGCGGATGAAATCTGGGCCCAAATCGTCGCCGACCTCGAAGAGGCCGTGGCCAACTTGCCTGCCAAGAGTGCTTACGGCACGTCACAAACAGGCCGAGCCACGCGTGGTGCGGCCAACGCCTTGTTGGCCAAGGCCCACCTGTACCAAGGCAATTGGGCAGAGTGTCGCGCGCGTTGCGAAGAGGTCGTGGGCTCGGGAGAGTATTTCCTCGACCCCAACTACGGCAACATCTTCACGGAAGGTGGTGAAAACGGCCCCGGCAGCATTTGGGAAATCCAATACGCCAACACTTCTGGCGGCAACTGGGGCGCGCAGTTTTGGAGTGAAGGTTCGTACACCAATGTCTTCCAGCGCGCCCGTGGCACGTTCAGTGGCTACGGATTCAACTTGCCCACCCAGGACTTCGTGGACGAATTCGAAACGTGGGAAGAGCAGATCGGTCCCGACGTCATCCAAAAGACTGATCCACGACTCGGATACACCGTCTATGAGCTGGGTGACAACGCGTCGGACTGGGGCACCATCACCGCAGATGCCACCGGCATGACCAGCGAATACTACCCACGCAAGTACTTTAATCCTGCCGCAGAATTGGCGCCTTTCGGAGACCCCAACCCCAACGGAGGGTCCAACGACCGTGTCATCCGACTTGCCGACGTCTTGTTGATGCATGCGGAGGCGTGTCATCGCGCAGGTGACGATGCAGTGGCCATTGCGTCCCTCAACCTCGTTCGTGCGCGTGCCTCTGTGCTTGCAGTGAAAGAGGGGACGGCCAATGCGGTTCAATTTGAAAATGCCGCGGGCCAAGTCATCAATTTGGCCGGCCTTACAGGCCGTTCCTTGCTCGACGTGATCTACCACGAGCGTCGCGTGGAATTGGGCCTTGAGGGACACCGCTTCTTTGATTTGGTGCGCCAAGGACGCGCTGCAGAAGTGCTCGGAGCATTTGTGGAAGGCAAGAGTGAACGCTTCCCCATTCCCACCGCGGAAATCACCTTGTCCAACGGTCAACTGACCCAAAACCCCGGCTACGAATGAACCTGAAAAGCACCTCTTTGATCTCTGCCGCAGCAGCCTTTCTGGCGCTGACGGGATGCGATCCCTACGTGGAGACGAGCCCGGGGTTGCCTGCGCCTCCCTCTGCGGAAATTGCATGGTACTTCCTGCCGGATACGGTGGACGGTGTGGTGGGCATTGACTCCAACCGCGTGGTGGTGGAAGCCGATGTCAGTGACGACGTGTTCATTCACTTGTGGGACTTTGGCAACGGTCAAGTCAGCAACAATCCTGTGGACACCATGGTGTACTACGTGGAGGGGACGTACGGCATTTCCTACCAAGGACATGCTCCAGGTGGCATGGCGTACTTCACCGACAGTGTGACCATCGAAAAGACGTTGGAACTTCCCTGTGAAGGTACCTTGGCCTTGCTCACAGGCTGCGACAACCCCAAGACCTGGAAGTTTGCCTCCGACGCCGGCACCATTGCCATTGGACCTGAACCCGGTTCGACGGAGTGGTATGCGTCGCCAGCAGGGGCGCTCGTGGACTTCCAATATGACGACCGATGGTCGCTCACAGAGGACGGAGAGTTCATCTACAACAACAATGGTGGAACGATGAACCCTTTTGATGGATACATCGAAACGACCATGACGGTGGCGCCCTCTACGTACACCCTGGAATTGCAGGCGGGCCCCAACGGCGAGGACCTCTTCACCATCAACGGGTTGACCACAGAAGCGGCTGAGATTTGCGGCTGGATGGGCGTTTGGGATTCAGGTCCGACATACACCATCACAGAATTGACCGAAGAACGCCTGGTGTTGAGTGCCCTCCAACAAGGAGGGGATTGCATCAACCCCGTGGGCAGTGGTTACTTCACCTTGATTTTTGCAGCTGAATGATCCGGTCAACATGGTCCACCAACCTGCTTGGCGGGTTGGGATTGATGGCGCTTGCAGTGGGGTGTTCCGACTGTGGTGGTGGTCCTGAGCCGACGAACTCTGAAATTCAATTCGTGGCGGATCGCACCTCATTGGAAAACACCTTCAACAGCACGTTTCGATTTGAGGTCCGTCTCGACGCGAGCAACACAGCTCAAGTCACGGTGGATTATGAAACCGTCGAAGGCACCGCCAAGGCAGGGGAGGACTTTGAGCCCCAGACGGGCACCCTGGTGTTTGAGCCAGGTGACCTCCTCGCCCAAATCGAAGTGCCCATCGTGATTGACGAGGGCCTGGAGCCTGACGAGCAGTTCACGGTGGTGTTGTCGAATCCCGTCAACGGGTACCTTAAGGGCAACCAACAGGTGGCCACAGGTACCATCTTGAACGACGACACGGAGTTGGACATTTCCCTTCCTGAAGGGGGGTATGACACCCCACACTCGCCGTCTAACCCGCCAGAGGGCATGACTTTGGCCTGGTCCGACGAGTTTGAGGGCACAGTCATCAACTTGGACGATTGGACCCACGAGCTAGGTGCAGGAGGCTGGGGCAACAACGAGTTCCAAGCCTACACCTCGGATCCGGCGAATTCGTTTGTCGAGGACGGCAACCTGTTCATTGTGGCCATGCAAGATGGGGCGGGCTACACCTCGGCCCGAATGATCACCCGCGACAAGCAGGAATTCGAGTTTGGTCGCATCGACATCCGTGCGGTGCTTCCGTATGGTCAGGGCATTTGGCCCGCTTTGTGGATGCTCGGTGCCAACTTCACCGAAGTGGGCTGGCCTCAGTGCGGCGAAATCGACATCATGGAATTGTTGGGTCATCAGCCCAACTACGTCCATGGCACCGCGCACTGGGGCGCCATCAGTGGTGGTGGTCACCCCAATCTGGGTGCCGTGACATACTCGGACTTTCCAAAGACGTTCTCAGACGAATACCACGTCTTTTCGTTGGAGTGGTCTGCGGACACCATGACGTGGTTGATGAACGATGAGCCTTACTTCCAGTTGACGACAGAGCAACACGTGGCCACCAGTGGCTTCGACTCGCCATTCAACGACCCGTTCTTTTTCATCTTCAACATCGCAGTTGGAGGAAACTGGCCAGGGTCGCCTGACGAAACCACGTTGTTTCCTCAGTTCATGGCTGTAGACTATGTGCGCGTGTACCAGTAACCCGCGAGACAGACCAAATGACAGCGAGGGTGTATCTTCAACACATGGAGATGCACCCTCGTTTTGATCAGTACGATGCCATTTTTGGGGACGATCCCCAGGCATACCAAGAATTTTTGGAGGCGCTCGAGGCGACGCTCACCAAATCCAAGCGAAACCTTCTCGAAGCTGCCGCAGCCCAAGATTGGAATGTCATTTCCGCCACACGGCACTCTCTGAAGCCCACCATGACCCTCTTGGGTGCGGAGCCTGTCAACGACCTGCTGCACCAATGGCGCCCCTCGATGAGCGCGTTGGATTCTTCTGCCTTGGACGTCATGTTGAGCCAAGTGTTGGACGCGGTTGCGGACAAGAAGGCCAAGACTGCATGACTGCACACGAGCGTGTGGTTGCACGCCTGAGGGCCCATTGTTTGGCCAAGCCAGGAGCCACCGAGGAACTTCCCTTCGACGACCGCACCCTGGTGTTCAAGGTGGGGGGCAAGATGTTTTGTCTACTCGATGCCTTTGAATTTGAGGGGTGTGGCATGAAATGCGCCCCGGATCGCATCCCTGAGCTGCGTGCCCAATTCGAAGGCGTTACCACAGGACCCTATTTGAATCCCAAACATTGGAACAGCGTGCACCCCGAGCCGTTTGGCGACGTCCCTTGGGAGACCTTTCTTGAATTGGTCGACCACAGTTACACGCTCGTATGGCAAGGTCTGACCAAGAAGGTCAAACTCGCCATTGAGAAGCGCGAGTCCGGGAATGAGGCCTTGGCGACTTGAGGCTCAGAACCGGGTCACCCAAAACATGGCCGCGAAAGACAGAAAGACAGAAAGAGTTGGAGAACGCGAGAGGCGCTTCGACGCGATTTGGGCGAGGAAAACACCAGCATGACGTTGCGTTTTGGTTAACTCGTCGAAATTACCATACTTCGAGGTAATTTTGCTCCCTATTCACAACGACAAATCCAATACGATGAAATCTCTTTACTCTCTCGTTTTGATGGCGCTTGCCCTCACTTCGATCACCGCCATGGCGCAGTGCGACGAACTCTTCATGTCCGAATACATCGAAGGTTGGAGCAACAACAAAGCCATTGAGATTTACAACCCCACCGATGCAGCAGTGGACTTGAGCGACTACCGGCTCGAGCGCTACTCCAACGGTGCGACAGCAGCTCAAGACAATCAGAAGGTGGATTTGTCAGGCACGCTCGCGGCCAACAGCGTGGTCGTCGTTGTGTTGGACAAGCAAGACCCCGATGGTGTGGACTTCGAAGCGCCCGTGTGGGATGAGCTTGCAGAAGCTGCGGATTTGTGGGTTTGTCCTGTATATGAAGAGAACAACACGATGTACTTCAATGGCAACGACGCCATGGTGCTTCGGAAAATTTCGACCAACACCCCCATCGACATCTTTGGAAAGATTGGCGAAGATCCCGGAACCACAGGCTGGGCAGAAATGACCCAAAACCACACGTTGATCCGCAAGCCAAGTGTGAGCGGCGGTGACACCGATGCCTTGAACGAATACCTCGTCGTCGACGAGTGGGACGGCACGCTTTGGTCCAACGATTCGTTGAACTACACTTTGGACGCAGTGTTTTTGAACCTCGGCTCACATACGTGTGAGTGCGGAACAACAGACATTCTAGAGCAGCCCGCGTCTTTGAACGTGAAGGTGTTCCCCAACCCTGCTTCAGGCGACGTGGTGTGGGTGAGTGCAGCTTCGGCCATTCGCGAAGTGGTCTTGCACAACCTCGCAGGCCAGCAGGTGGACCGTCAAGCTGTGAATGGCTTGGGCTTGGCAGAAGTCCGCTTGGACGATGTGACTGCCGGCCTCTACTTGATGGAGGTGGTGCTTGAAAACGGGACCCGCGCGACTCGTCGCGTGGTTCGCAAGTGAGGAATCACATGTTTGGATTGAAGCCGATGAGGGCTGTGGCGCTGGTGCTTTGGGCATGCGCAACGACAGCCGCCGCGCAGCTGTGCACCATCAATGGGGTCATTGAAGATGCCCTGACGGGAGAGCCCCTGATCGGAGCTTACGTCAAATCGGGGAACGCCGTGGTGGCCACAGACTTCGATGGGGTGTTTGCCATGCCTGTTCCCAAGGGGGTGGCCACGTTGGAAGTGTCCTACATCGGATACGCCAGCCAAGTCCGCCAAGTGGAGTGTGAAGGCGCTTCGACTTCGGTTCGCTTTCGGATGGAGACACTCATCATGGAGGAGGCTGTGGTCGCGGCAGATGTGGTGATTTCTCGGAAAACGCCTGTGGCGTTCACCAACGTCTTGCCCGCACAAATCCAAGAGGAATTGGCCGGTCGCGACCTGCCCCTCGTGTTGAACACCACGCCCGGTGTGTACGCCACGCAGCAGGGTGGGGGTGACGGGGATGCCAGAGTCACGATTCGTGGGTTTGACCAAACGAACCTCGCGGTGATGGTGGACGGAGTCCCCATGAACGACATGGAGAACGGTTGGGTATACTGGAGCAACTGGGCCGGATTGGACCTCGTCGTGCGTACGACTCAGGTGCAGCGCGGCCTCGGTGCCAGCAAGCTCGCCATCCCCTCTGTGGGTGGAACCATCAACATTTTGACGGGTGGCGACGAGTCGGCCAATGGATCCATCAACTACCAGGCTGAGATAGGGTCTTACGGGTATTACAGAAACAGCCTGAGCGGCGTGTTTGGCAACCAGGAAAAGGGATTCCTCCACTTTGTCGGGTCCTATAAATCCAACCAAGGCTTCGCGGACGGTTTGGAATCGGAAGCCTACGCGTACTACCTCAAGGGGAGAAAGACCGTGGGCAACCACAACTTGAGCTTCACGACGTTTGGCGCTCCTCAGCGTCACGGCCAGCGTTCTTACCAAATGCAGGTGTACGAATACGACACCGACCTGGCCCAACAGTTGATTGCCGAGGAGGGACAAGCCAGCGTGGACGAATACGATGAGGTGGTGGATGGACTGTCTGAAACGTCCATCGTCAACCGCGGACGCAGCTTCAACGAGTTCATGGTGAACTACCAAGAGGTGTTCTACAACTACAATGAAGAGACTGGGCAGGTGGACACGACGTTTGGGGATATGCGACGCCACAACCCCCGTCAAAACCAATACTTCAAGCCCATCGTCACGGTGCGTGATGTGTGGAGCTTGTCGGACAAATCGACGTTGACAACCACCGCCTATGCGAGCTTTGGCAGTGGCGGGGGCGAGGCCTTGGCCAGCACGCCAGGGCAGCGATTGGCCGACGGCACGTTGGACTTGCAAGGCACGTGGGATGCGCACCAGTTGTTTGAGTTTGGGCCCAACGGACTCAATGTGGATGAAAACGGCGAGCGCAAAGGCTCCAACTTCATTCGCATTGCCCACAATGATCACCGGTGGTTTGGGGCCTTGTCCAACTTCAACTCCGCGTTGACGGACCAGTTGACCTTCAGCGCGGGCATCGACGCACGCCACTACACGGGCAGCCACTACCGGACGCTCGGGGACATGTTTGGGGCCGATTACTACGATGCGCCAGACGATCGTCGGGACCAAAACTCGGACTTCGACACCCCCTTGCGGACGGGCGACAAGTACTATTACAATGACGATGGCCAGGTCGCTTGGGGCGGTTCGTACTTCCAGTTTGAACTCGACAAGTACAACTACTCGGCCTTCATCAACGTGTCTGGCGCCCAGAGCTGGTACCGCGCCATTGACTACTTCCGACCCAACGTGGTGACCCTCAACGACACCACGTACGAAGTGCGCTCCGGAGACGAGTATCGCGTGTTGGGTGACACGGAATGGCTGATGGACACGACGTTCTTGACGGCGGACCATCCAGGCTTGTCCACCTACACCACCGACTGGGTGCGGTTGAACAGCGCGACCATCAAAGCAGGTGGCAACTACAACATCAACGAGTGGTTGAATGCCTACACCAACATGGGGTATTTGAACCGTGCACCGCTGTTCAACTCGGTATTTGACATCAACAACAACGTCATTGAGGGGTATGAAAACCAATATGTGAAGGCCGTGGAAGTCGGGGTCAAATACGCCCGTGGCAAGTTTGCCTCCAACATCAATGCGTACCGCACAGGATGGGAGAACAAGCCCGTGAACCGCTTCTACGGCGTGTCAGGGTTGTGGAAAGACGAAAATTTGTCGGTCTACGCGGACACGTCCACCGTGGCGGGCCGTGAGGCCATGATTGAACTTGCAGAAAGCAACGCAAGCGCCGAGGAGTGGGGAGAGGTGGCGTTGTCGGTCATCGACGATGTGGACCGAAACCTCGGCTACAATTTGTTGAACGCAGATGCGGTTCACTCTGGGGTGGAGTGGGATTTCTCCTACGACCCCTCGAGCAAGTTCAACCTCCAAGGGGTGGTCTCCGCCGGAAACTGGCGTTGGACCAGCAACGAAAGCGTGGACTTGATCAACCGCACCACCAATGCGTTCATCACGCGTTTGGACGACGGCGCCATCGCCGACACGTTGGTGAATCTGGATGGAGTCAAGGTGGGGGATGCGGCACAACGCCAAATCTCCTTGGCCGCCCGGTACTCCCCCAAGCGAGGCACCTACTTCTCCATTCGGAACACCTATTTCTGGCAGCATTACGCCAACTTCTCTCCAGGTGATGTGATCACCGAGGGGGAGCCTAAGGACGTGTGGGTGACACCGGCTTATTCTCTTTTGAACTTCAATGCGGGGACGTCGTTTGACGTATCCGACAACGCCCGCCTCCGTTTGCGATTGAGCGTGACCAACGCTTTGGATGTACTCTACGTGTCGGACGCGACCAACAACTCTCAATACGCGGCCAACGGCTACGGTTTGGAGGGGGGAAGTGGTCGTGCCGAAGTGTTTGTTGGCCCTCCGCGCATGGTGCGTTTGAGTGCCGTACTCGAATTGAAAGGACTCCAGAACAGAACTCCCAAGGAATGAATTTGAAACTGACATTGGCCTTGACGGCCCTCTTGGGGTCGACCGCATTGGTCGCCCAAGAAAACATTCTCGACATGCGCGAGAATTACAACATTGGACAAACCGTGACGGTCACCGGGGTGGTGACAAGCGACGACAACCTCGGTTCGGTGCGTTACCTCCAAGATTCCACAGCAGGCATCGCCCTCTATCCAGGTCAGGATTGGTCCGCATGGGAAGCCACGCCACAGATTGGCGACAGCCTTTCTGTGACTGGAGAGATCACCGAATACAACGGTTTGCTCGAAGTGGGCCCGAACTTGACGGACGTGTCGTTTTTTGGGCAAGGTACTTTGCCGACCCCACTCGAGATCACCCCTTCCCAAATGGGGGAAGATCTCGAAGGTCAACTCGTGCGCATCAATGGGGTGACGTTCCCCCTTGCTGGCACCTTCATCACAGGAAACAACACTTACGATTTTACCTCAGCAGGAGAGTCCGGTGTGATCTACGTTCGCACCAGCAACAGCATGGTGGGGCAGGAGTTGACGGGGTGTGAAGTAGACATGCTCGGCATCATCTCACAGTTCTCTTTTGACGGGTTTGGCGGCTACCAATTGCTTCCTCGTGGCCCGGTGGACTTGATTCCCGCTTCGGCGCTGTGCTACACCTCTCCGGTGTCCCAAACCAACTTGGCCACGACGAGCTTCACCTTGTCTTGGACCACGGATTTGGCGTGCGATGGCACTGTGGAATACGGTCTGACGGAAGACCTGGGACTGACGGCTTCTGCCATCACAGGCAACACGCCAAGTCACTTTGTGAATTTGGAGGGATTGGAGCCCGGCACCATCTACTTCGCCCGGGCGGTGTCCACATTGGAGGATGGCTCTTCTGCGGTGTCCACCATTCGTACCTACGCCACAGTGTCGGAAAGCTCAGGAGACATGCACGTCTACTTCAACGGCCCAGTGGACCACAGTGTGGCCACGGAGGAGTTGGCCTTGTCACTCGGCACAGACATGAACGACACGGTGGCCGCGTGGATCATGAGCGCGCAGCACACGCTGGACGTGGCGGCCTACAACTTGAACGATCAAACCGTGGAAGATGCCGTGAATGCCGCCGCCGCCAATGGTGTGCAGATTCGTTGGATTTACGAAGGTCAAAACGCCAACATCGGCCTCAGCAGCCTCGATGCTTCCGTCGTTACACATCCTCGCACAGATGGGGAAGGCAGCGGCATGCACAACAAGTTCATCATTGGCGATGCGGACCATGCCGAGTCTGCGTTTGTGTTGACGGGTTCCACGAACCTCACAACGGGTCAGCTTGTCAGCGACTTGAACAACGTGATTGTGCTCGAAGACCAAAGTTTGGCCCGCGCTTACGAAATGGAATTCGAAGAAATGTGGGGCGCAGAGGGCATGACGCCCGACGCGGCCAATGCCAAGTTCGGTGCTGACAAATCGTGGAATACGCCGGTGGACTTCCTCGTGGGAGGCAGCCCTGTGGAGTTGTACTTCTCGCCCACGGACGGCACCAACGCGGCGATTCTTTCCGAAATCGAGGCCGCCAACGCCAACTTTGAGTTTGCCTTGTTGACCTTGACACGAGACGACTTGGGCGGTGCCATTGTGGAGCTCAACCAAAGCTTCTTTGTCAGCCCCATCGGGGTCATCGAGCAAGTCAACACCACGGGCAGTGAGTTTGACAATTTGATCAGCAACGGCGTACAAGCCTACGCCCACGACGTGAGCGGCGACTGCCACCACAAGTACGCCATTGTCGACCACAGCGAGGTAGGGTCAGATCCGCTTGTCATCACAGGATCGCACAACTGGTCTTCGAGCGCGGAAAACGTGAACGACGAGAACACCGTGATTGTGCACGACGCTCGTGTGGCCAACCTGTACCACCAAGAATTCCGCGGCATCGTCAGCGCATTGAATGGCGGAGGTGATGCTGTACAGGACCTTGGAGTGCGTCACTGGACGCTCATGCCCAACCCTGCACGCGAACAAGCGTGGGTGCAAAGCGTGAACGCCACAGATGCGGTGACGGTACTCGACGCGGGTGGCCGTCAGGTTCAACTCGACGTGTGGCGTCAAGGGAATGTGGCCCAACTTGAATTGGGCGCCTTGTCTCCCGGCATATACCACGTGGTGGTGACGGCTGCGAACGGGGTGGTGACCACCACACGTCTTGCGGTGCAGTAATCCGTTTCGCCACCTTTAACCTTTCAGATCATGCCTAAGCTTTGGATGGCAGGCCTCGCATGGGCGTTGTGCCTTTGCGCCATGGCGCAGTGTGATGGGACGAGGTATCGCTACCGCATGTTCAGCGAGGTTGAGGTGACCTATGGCGTGATTTATGGCGCCAATGTGGGGTCTTCCGGGTCCAACGAAGAGCTCGACATGGACGTGTACTTGCCCGCGGGAGACGATGTGTCTGATCGGCCTGTGGTGATTTTGGCCCACGGCGGGTTCTTTCTTGCGGGAAGCAACGATGGGGTCGATGTGGTTCCGCTTTGTGAAGATTTGGCCCGTATGGGGTACGTCGCGGCGTCGATCAGCTATCGCCTCGGAATCGACAACTTGTTTGATTTGGAGACGTCGCTTCAAGAGTCGGTGCTTCGGGGGGTGCACGACGCCAAAGCAGCCGTGCGCTACTTCAGAAAGACCCACGTAGAGCAAGGCAATCCATGGGGGATTGACCCCGAGCGCATTGTACTCGGCGGTTCCTCCGCGGGAGCGTTCATTGCCTTGCATGCGGCCTACATCGACGACTTGGACGAGGTGCCAGACATCATCGATTTGACCCAGCCAGGCCTTGGAGGCGGATTGGAGGGATCTAGCGGCAACGCAGGGTATTCTTCTGACGTGCTGTCCGTCATCAACATTTCCGGAGCCATCGGAGATGCGGACTGGATGGCTGAGGGTGATGTGCCTGTGGTGAGCACGCATGGCACCGCCGACGGCACGGTACCCTATGGCACAGGAGAAATTTCGTTGCTGGGCATCAATGTGACGCAAGTGGACGGAAGTTGGCCTGTGCACATTCAGGCCGAAGAGGTGGGGCTGGATCATCGATTCATCACGTTTGAGGGCGCGGGACATGTGCCGCACATGACAAGCGACACGTATTACGATTTGACTCGGGCTGCGGTCATGGGATTCACCAGCCGTCAAGTGTGCCCGATTTATCCCGTGGTGCCGCAGTATTACGACGTCGACGACCCTCCGACGGTGGGGTGTACTGGCGACTTTGACTTGGACGGAAGCGTCACTGTGGCGGACATGCTTCAGTTGCTGGCAGAGTTTGAATGTGCACAGTCGTGTGCGTCAGACCTCAATGGGGATGGGGTGGTTTCGGTGGCGGACTTGTTGGCGCTCCTCGGATTGTTTGGAACTCCTTGCGCGTAAGGCGAGCCTCCGGCCCGGGCTTGATGTATCCTTGTTTTCATGCAGTTGACCACCTTGGATTGGATTTTCATAGGGGCCTATTTCGCGCTGGCCTTGGGGGTTGGCCTTTGGGCCAGCAAGCAGGCCAAAACCGATTCCGCTGGCTACTTCCTCGCTGGCAGAAACATGCCTTGGTGGCTTTTGGGCATCAGCATGGTCGCCACGACCTTCAGCACAGACACCCCCAACTTGGTGACGGATTTGGTGCGTCAGCAAGGTGTGGCGGGCAACTGGGCGTGGTGGGCTTTTTTGCTCACGGGCATGGTGACGGTGTTCGTCTATGCGCGGTTGTGGCGTCGGTCGGGTGTCCTGACCGACATCAGCTTCTATGAATTGAGGTACGGGGGAAAGTCTGCGGCGTTTCTTCGTGGCTTCCGAGCGCTGTACCTCGGATTGGTGTTCAACGTCTTGGTCATGGCCACCGTGAGCTTGGCGGCCATTAAACTCGGGGGTATTTTGCTCGGTTGGCCTGGCTGGTTGACGTTGTTGGTCACCTGCAGTATCACTTTGGTGTACAGTGTGATGGGTGGGCTTCGCGCGGTCATCCTCACTGATTTTGTTCAGTTCATTTTGGCCATGGTGGGATCTGTGTGGGCGGCGTGGTGGATCCTCAACTTGCCAGAAATTGGCGGATTGGATGGCCTCCTGACGCATCCCGCTGTCGTGCCTCAGCTTTCCTTGCTTCCCGATTTGTCTGACGCCAATGCCTGGATACCCATGTTGCTGATTCCCTTGGCGGTGCAATGGTGGTCCAGCTACTATCCCGGCGCCGAGCCCGGTGGGGGCGGCTACATCGCCCAGCGCATGTTCTCTGCCAAGGATGAGGGGCATGCGATTGGTGCGACGTTGTTGTTCAACGTGGCGCACTATGCGCTGCGGCCGTGGCCGTGGATTTTGGTGGCCCTCGCGTCTTTGGTGATGTTCCCCGATTTGGATGCGCTGCGAGAGGCCTTTCCCCACGTGGCCGAGGACAAAATTGGTCATGACTTGGCCTATCCGGCCATGCTTTCCCTGCTGCCTTCTGGTTTGTTGGGGTTGGTCGCTGCCTCGCTGCTGGCGGCATTCATGAGCACGATGAGCACCCAGCTGAACTTGGGTGCGAGTTACCTCGTTCATGATTTCTACGGACGGTTCATCAAGCCCCAAGCCTCCGAGCGTGAGCGGGTGGTGGCCGGGCAGGTCTCGACAGGGGTGTCGCTGGTCTTGGGTGCAGGGCTTGGCCTGACGCTGACGGATGCTGGACAAGCCTTCAACTTGTTGCTCCTCTTGGGAGCGGGAACCGGAGGGTTGTTCTTGCTTCGTTGGTTTTGGTGGCGCATTTCGGCGGCCACGGAGATTGCAGCCATGGTCATCTCTTTGATCGTGGCGGTATATTTCACATGGATGCACGACGACCTGGCGGCATCTCCTGCAGCCTTGGTTCCCGAGTTGTTGGCCTGGCAGAAATTGGTCTGGGGAACGACCATCACCACCTTGGGATGGTTGGCCAGCGCCTGGCTCTTGCCCCCTGAAAAACGAGAAGTGCTCGAAGCTTTCGTCAAGCAAACCGGGGTCTCCGGTGCCGGATGGCGGGGATATGGCTCCGAAGTCACGGGATCGTCCGTGGGCCGAGGTTTGGCGCAAGCCTTTCTCGGTTGCGTGGCGGTGTACGGTGCGCTGATGGCCACCGGATCGTTCCTGTACGGCCATGGTCTTCGGGCGGTCGTGCTCGCGGCGGTCGCGTTGGTAGCTTCAGGTGGCGTGCTCCTTCTCCATCGCAAGGATTGACATGACAGCAGCCGCGCCAGCCTTTGTGTCCTTTGCGCCCGGCCGGGTTTGTCTGTTCGGCGAGCATCAAGATTACCTCGGTCTTCCAGTCATTGCTGCGGCCATTCCGTTGGGATGCCGCATGGTGGTCGAGCCTCGGACCGATGGGATTTGGACGGTGTGCACGCCACAATTGGATTTCACGTGGTCCTGTGCCGCAGGCGACGCCTCTTGTCTGACGCCCGAGTCGCAGCCGGATGCATCCGGCTTTTTGCGTGCAGGACTTCAGGAAGCGTTGGAGGCGGGGTGGAATGTGGAGGGAGGGGGAGCGGTCATGTGTTCGGTGGATTTGCCCTTGCAGGCCGGGGTCAGCAGTTCCTCGGCCATGGTCGTGGCGTGGATGCAAGCATTGGCGCGCGTGGCGGATGTGGCCTTGACACCCCATGAGCTCGCTCGCTGGGCGCACAAAGTCGAAGTCACGCATTTTGGGGAGCCTGGCGGACACATGGACCACGTGGCCAGCGCATTGGGGGGAATTCACCGCATTCATCCCGATTGGCGGGTAGAGCCTCTGGACGTGCTCAGCGAAGGCGCCTGGATCGTGGTGGACTCGGGTGAGCCCAAAGACACCCGCGGACACCTCCAACGGTGCAAGATCAGGCGCTTGGCCTTGCTGGAGACCCATGGTGGAAGTTGGGTGGACCCCAATACCTTGGATGGGTTCAGCGACTGGCCGGCCGAGGATCAAACGCTCTGGCAAGCCACGTGGCGCAACATGCAACTCGAGGCGCGTGCTTCCGCGCATTGGGAGAGGGCGGACCAACTGGCAACGTGGATGTCGGCACATCACTCAACCTTGCGTGATGGGTTGGGCTTGAGCACGCCCCGATTGGAATCTCTGGGCGAGGCCGCCATGGAAGCGGGCGCTTGGGGATGGAAGGTTGTGGGATCTGGAGGCGGAGGCTGTGCCCTCGTATGGTGTCCGAAACACGCCGAACGAGAGGTGCACCAAGCGCTCCGGAATGCAGGTGCCCGTGCGTCTTGGACGCTGCCCGTCGCCCAAGGGGCCCATTGCACGCCTTGGAACCGCCCCAAGCATCCTGCAGTGGTGTTGGCTGCTGGCCGTTCCAGCCGAATGAAACAGGGCGCGGAATTGAAGGAGGAACACTGGAGTGAAGAAGAACGCGCGGCCCTGGCTCAACGGCCCAAGGCGATGTTGCCGGTGGAGGCTTCTGGCCGGCCCTTTTTGGCCCTTTTGCTCGAACGGCTTCTCCGCGAAGGTGTAGATCACGTTTGCGTGGTGCGGTCTTGCGAAGACCAAAACATGCCCAAGGAGCTCAAGCGATGGATCCCCAAAGGGTTGACCGTGGACTTTGTGCATCAAACCCTTCCCCAAGGCGCCAACAAGCCTCTGGGGACGGCAGATGCAGTGCAGCGTGGCCTCGAGGCCCATCCGGAGTGGCAGGGACTCTCTGTGGCCGTGTTCAACGGAGACAACCTCCCGCCCGAGGGCGCCGTGGCGTTGTTGCATCAAACCCCACAGGGAGTGGTGGCTTTTGCGCGGAGCGCGTTGGGTTTGCCGGAGGGTCGCGAGCGCGCCTTCGCGGTGTTCGAAGGCACATCCCAAACAGGCGTGGTCCAACTCATCGAAAAGCCCAGTGAAGATGAGGTGCATTGCGTGGCCGATGAAGAAGGTGAGGTGTGGGTGAGCATGAACGTGTTCCGGCTTCGGTACGAAGCCTTTTTGGAAGGATGTCGCCGTGCCCCTTTGCATCCGGAGCGGAGGGAACGGGAGCTGCCGCACGCTGCCATGTTGGCGGCAGAACAGGAGGGAAAACCCCTGGAATGGTTGTCCTTTCGAGGCGCATTTTTGGACATGACCCATCCCCGGGACTGGCGATACATTCGTCAAATGATGCATGATGTAAGTCGTGATGTAAAACGATTTTGAAAACTGCAAATCAATGATTTATGTAGAAATTTGTGCGAGCACCATTCGGGATGTTGCCGTGGCCATGGAAGCCGGGGCACATCGGGTGGAGTTGTGTTCGGTTTGGTCTGTGGGCGGCATCACCCCCAACGTGGTGGTGGTGGAGGCCGCTGCGGCCATGGGCATGCCTGTGCGGGCGCTGATCCGTCCCAGAGAGGGCAGCTTTGTCCACAGCGCCTCAGAGCGATCGTGGGCTGTGGAAGAGGCCAAGGTGATGATGGATTGTGGGGCTGAACGCGTCGTGGTGGGGGCACTGGGCGAAGAGGGAGGCCTTGACCAAGCGTATCTCGAGGCGATGGTGAATGCGGTGGGGGCCGAGGCGTTGGTGTGGCACCGCGCGATCGACGCGAGTCTTCAGGTCCAGGAAGATGTGGCCATCCTCAGGGAATTTGGAGTCGAAGAAGTGTTGTCCAGTGGGGGCGCCTTGCGCGCCGTAGATGGCGTGGCCCAACTCCAAGGCATGATGGCTTCAGGATTGCGGGTCATCGCGGGAGGAGGCGTTCGCCCACAAGACGTCGCTGCGTTGGCTGAAGCCGGCGTGGATGCGGTGCATGCGTCCTGCAGAAAGCCCTCACAAGGAGGGGGTTCCAAGCTGTTTGACACCACCGTGAACTTGGTGGATTACGACTTGGTTTGTGACTTGGTGGATTCTGTAAGTAACTTTTAAAGTTATTGTTATGAGTTTTGGAGTGAAGTTTTTGTTTGGTTTTTTGGCGTGGGGGATGATCGCGGGATGCGAGATGCCCGACACCCATCCATTGCCAGCCGGAAAATCGTCAGGCCTCTTGCCTTTGCCGCAGGTTTTGGAGCCCCTCGAAGGCGAGGCCAAGGGCCGTGGATTTCGATGTGAGGGAGCCCTGGTTTTGATGTGGCCCGAGGGTTGGGACATGTCGGCCATGACCGCGTGGCTGGAGGAGGCGCAACTTTCTTGGGAGAAGACTTCCGAGGAACGCGAGGCGGATTGGATCTGGCGAGCCACGGAGAATGACCTGGGGCAGGAGGGCTACACGCTGACCGTGAAACGCGATCGGGTGACGATGACCGCGGGTGATGCGGAAGCGGCTTTTCGCGCGTGGACGACGCTTCGACAATTGCTACCTGAGATGTGTGAGCAGGGCTGTGCTTCGGGATTCACACTTCCCGCCATGCACATCGAGGACCAAGCGTACTTGCGGCACCGCGGATTGCTTTTGGACTGCTGCAGGCATTTCATGGAACCTGAATTTGTCAAGGAGGTCATTGAGGTGTTGGCCTTGCAAAAAATGAATGTGCTGCATTGGCATCTGACCGAAGACCAAGGATGGCGATTGCCCGTGGAGGCCTACCCCAAATTGACCGAAGTCGGCGCCTACCGCACGGAGGCCGATGGCGAGGTGACGGGGGGGGCGTACACGCGAGAGGACATCGAAGACATCGTCGCCTTTGCTGCAGCGCGGCACGTGCAGGTCATCCCCGAGATCGAAATGCCAGGCCATTGTCGCGCCGCGCTGGCGGCGTATCCCTGGCTTGGTTGCACGGGGGACACCCTGCCTGTGCCCTCGAATTGGGGGGTCTTCAAGGATGTGTACTGCGCGGGCAACGATTCGACCTTGGCCTTCATGAAGGCCATTCTTGACGAGGTGTGCACGATGTTTCCCTCGGAGGTGATCCACATCGGAGGAGACGAGGTGCCTAAAGTTCGCTGGGCCGCGTGCCCCAAGTGTCAAGCCAAAATGCAGCGCCTGGGCTTGAAGGACGAGGCGGAGCTTCAAACCGCCTTCATCAGCGAAATGGGGGCACATGTCGCCAAGCGAGGCAAGCGCATCATGGGGTGGGATGAAATCTTGGAAGGCGGATTGCCCGAGGGAGCGGTGGTGCAGAGTTGGCGTGGGATGGAAGGAGCCATCGAGGCCACGCACCTGGGGACGGATGCGGTGGTGTCGCCCACGAGCCACTGCTATTTGGACTATCCGTTGCGTTCCACCGACTTGGCGGAGGTCTATTCCTTCGTCCCGGTGCCCGAAGCAGCCAAGGGCCATCGAGGCCAAATCATCGGCGGCGAATGCAACATGTGGACCGAGCGCGCACCGCAAGAGGCTGTGATGGGGAAGGTGCTTCCACGCGCCACAGGGCTGGCCGAGGTCCTTTGGTCTGGGCCCGAAGTCACCGAAGCAGAGGGCGCGTACCAGGGCTTCTTGGATCGGCTGGACGTGCTTGGATTGCGGTGGGCATTTATGAATGTGCAGCCCGGACTGGAAGGCGTGCCTGTAGACTTGGAGGTGCGGCCCGGACGTCGGGGCGAAATCGAAGTGACGGTGAACGCGGCCTTGCGCAATGTGGGTGGGCGCGTCATGTTCGAGTCGTCCACAGGCGCAGAAGGACTCGCGGTGAAGGTGGGGGAGCCCCTGACCATTGAAGGCACGGGAACGGTGCAGGTGGATGTGGTCGTCCGCGGTCGGTCCACCGGGGCGACGGAATCGTTTCCCGTGGCGGGACACGCCGCCGCCCATCAGCCCCTTGAATTGGGGTACGAGCCGAGCCAGTACTACACGGGCGGAGGACCGCAGGCCTTGGCCGACGGGCGGCGCGGCTCGGAGGACTTCCGTGACGGCGCATGGCAGGCCGCGCAGGGCGAGGACATGGTCTGCACCGTGGATTTGGGGGAGCCATTAGCCATCGCGGCGTTGGAGACCCAGTTTTACCTCTATCAGGATGCGTGGATTTTCTTGCCGCGCGAAGTGACGTGGTCGGTGTCGATGGACGGTCAACGGTTTGTCGATTTGCCGGTGCAGGCGCCTTGGGGAGATGCCCAGAAGCCAGACGCACGCCAAACCGTTGTGCCTTTGCGGCTCGAGGATCTCGGCATCGAAACTCGTTACGTGCGCATGACGCTGGCCAACGCCGGGGCGTGCCCTTCTTGGCACGATGCCGCGACCGAGCCTTCTTGGTTGTTCGTGGACGAATTGGTGGTGGAAGCCACCCGTTGATTCTCAAGGCGACCTGAGATTTCGTATCTTGGTGTGAGTTTGACACTAAGCGCTTAGACATGCTTGCTTCGATGAAAACGACTTTGCCTTGGATAATGACCTTCGCACTTCTCGCGATGGCTGCACCCACGTGGGCCCAAACCCCCATCGTCTTGGATCCGCCTGCCGGCACCCTCGATGGGGTGAATGTGATTGATGGCTCTACCGTGATTGTGCAATTGCGTGCACCGGGCAAAGACTACGTTCACTTGCGGGGTGATTTCAACGGCTGGATCTCCAACAACGGCACGTTGATGCGGCAGAGTGTCGATGGCGACCGTCACTGGATTCAAGTCAGTGGCTTGAGCCCTGGCACCTGGTACCGCTACCACTTTTTGGTCGAGGGCAACCTCGAAATTGCCGATCCGTACGCCGAGCTCGTTCTTGACCCCTGGAACGACCAGTACATCCCCCAAAGCCATTACCCGGGCATGCCTGCATTCCCCTCGGCGTACGCGAACTGGCACACGTCCGCGTTCCGCACGGACAACCCCTACTTCTTGTGGACGGATGGCGACTTTCAACGTCCGTCGTCCGATCGTTTGGTCATTTACGAGACCCTGGTTCGGGATTTTGACGAAGCCCAAACCTTCCAAGACCTCATCAATCAACTCGATTATCTTGAATACATGGGGTTCAACGCCATTGAGCTCATGCCGGTCAATGAATTCGAGGGCAACCTGAGCTGGGGGTACAACCCCAACTTCCGGTTTGCCGTCGACAAGTTTTACGGCACGGCGGCGAAGTTGAAGGAACTCGTCAACAAATCCCACGAACGGGGCATCGCGGTCATCTTGGACATCGTGCCCAACCACAGTTTTGGCACCGACCCACTGGTTCGGTTGTACCAGGACGCAGACGGTTCTGCAGCCAACGACAACCCGTGGTTCAATAAAATCGCCAAGCACCCCTTCAGCCCAGGCTACGACTTTGACCATGGCGATCCTTGGACGCAGGAATTTTGGAAGCGGGTGTTTGATTTTTGGATGGAGGAATTCCACATCGACGGGTACCGCATTGACTTGAGTAAGGGGTTGACCCAGGTGGATTCGGGGTCAGACGTCGGCGCGTGGAACCAATACGACCAAAGCCGCGTGGACATCCTGTTCGATTACGCGAACGACATCTGGGGCAACCACCCGGGGACGTATTTAATTTTGGAACACCTCGGCAACAACGACGAAGAGACGGCGCTTGCCAACGGTGGGTTCATGATTTGGGGCAAAATGACCTCGGAATACACCCAAGCGGTGATGGGCTACGACGGCGACATCAACTACGGCTCATGGCAAAACCGCGGCTACCAATGGCCCAACCTGTTGACCTACGCGGAGAGCCACGACGAGGAGCGCATGGCTTACGAGCTGCGCACCTACGGCAACGCGTTCAACGGCTACGACGCCAAAGAAGAAGCCACGGCAATGGACCGCCTGGCCATGGCACATGCCTTCCTCCTGGCCATCCCCGGGCCCAAAATGATGTGGCAGTGGGGTGAGCTGGGCTACGAGATCAGCATCTTTGATTGCCTCAATGGCACCTTCGCTGCAGATTGCAAGCTCAATGAGAAGCCGGCGCCTTGGAACGATTTGACCAACGAGAACCGACTGGGATTGGCCAAGACCATTGCCGCCTTGAACGATTTGAAAGCGAATCAACCCGCATTCGGGACCTACGATTTTGACGTGGATGGCTCAGGCAAAGGCAAGCGCATTCACCTGTACGGTCCAGATCAAAACGCAGTGCTCATCGGCAACTTCGATGTGACGCCCATCAACATGGTCCCCGGATTCCCTTACACCGGAACGTGGTACGACCACTTCACGGGCTTGCCAACCTCGGTGAACAGCCCGAGCAACGCCATAACCTTGCAACCTGGGGAATGGCACCTTTACCTCGACACGCCATTGCCCACACCGGACACCGATGGTTCCGTACCCATCCTTGTCAATGTTGGATGTACGGATCCCGTGGCCCAGAATTACGACGCAGGAGCAGAAGCGGATAACGGATCGTGCTTGTATGAGACCGTTCTCCAATTGGACATGGGAGACCTTCCAGTGAATGCCAATGGCGTTCACGTGGCGGGATCTTTCCAAGGCTGGATTTCTTCGGACACGCCCATGGAACTCGGGACCGACAGCATTTACCGCACGACTGTGATGGCCCAGGTGGGCTCAGAGGTACAGTACAAGTTCCTCAATGGAAACGCATGGGGCACTGACGAAGTCGTGCCTGCGGCATGTGGTGTATCCAATGGCTTGGGCGGGTACAACCGCGCATTCGTGGTCCCGGCGGCCAACACCAACCTCGACGTGCATTGTTTTGCCTCATGCGAAGCGTGCATCCCGGCGGGTCCGATAGATTGCATGGCTGGTGATTGTTGCGGCGAAGGAACCGTTTGGGATGCCGACTCAGGCACTTGCGTGGCCGAAGGGACGCCGCCTTCAGATTGTGTCGAAGACCTGAATGGCGACGGCACGGTGGCCGTTTCGGACATCTTACAATTGCTTGGCGCCTTTGGGTTGGTGTGCAACTGATGGGCGCCTTAGCCTGAAGGAGGCAAAGCGGAAAGGGGCAAAGGGGAGGTGGCTGCTCAGTCGCAGGTGGTCCCAAACAGCGTGAGGAACACCAACAGGTCGGAGGTGGCGCACACGCCGTCCCCATCGAGGTCCGTTTCGTCGGCGAAGCCGCCATATGCGCTCAACAGCACAAGCAGGTCGCCTGAGGCCCGTGCAAAATCGTAGTTGAAGTCGGCGAGGCAGTTGGTGGGTTGGGTCAACACATGGCGGGTGTCGACAGACAATCCCTCATACGACGAGCTTTCGCCGTTGGGCCATGCCACAACCAAGGAGTCCACCGCGGTGCTTTCGCCCAAGCCCCAGTGCAAATCCAGGGTGCTAGCGCCAGAATAGCCTTGACCGATGTTGACCTCATCCATGCGCACCTTGCCGTTGAAGTAGAGCGTGGCGCGTGCACCCACGGCATCGCGGTTGCTCAACGTGCCTTGCAGCTTGACTTGGAGCCAGTGTCCATTGGAGGCGTCGTTGCGCAACAACCCAAGTCCAGGCTGGGTGCCGCTTTTGGGCGTGGCAATGACCAAATCCAAGTCGCCGTCTCGGTCCAAATCCCCCATCGCCAGTCCATAATCGGAATAGGTGTGTTCCAAGGTGGCATCTCCACCACTCACAGGCGTGAAGGTGTTGTCGCCGTTGCCGTGATACAGGATGTTGGGCAGGGGTGCGAACTGGTAATCGTTCACGATGTACAAATCCCATTCCCCGTCGTGGTCGTAATCGAAAAACACACAACCCCACGTCATGCCTGAGTCACTCGTTCCCGAAGGGACGCTGATGTCTTCAAACGACCCGTCGCACTCGTTCAAAAACATCGCGCTAGGGTAGAGGTCGGTGATGTACAAGTCCAGCCATCCGTCGTGGTTGATGTCCGCAACGTCGACTCCCATGCAGTTGCCCTGGTAATTCAACCCGGCAAAAAAGGCGAGATTGATGAACGAGCCGTCGCCTTGGTTGCGGTACAACTTGTTGGTTTGGTTGGCGTCGTGGGTGAGGTACAAATCCTGGTCACCGTCGTTGTCGTAATCGAAGAAGATGCTGCCCATGCCCACGCCGGTGTCGAGGGTTCCCGTTTGTTGGTAGACGTTGGTGAACCCCGTGCCCCCGTCGTTTTTGTAGAAGTGGTTGACGTTGTTGATGTTGACCACATACAAGTCAGTGAAGCCATCGTTGTCGAAGTCCGCAGCGTGAAGCGAGCGGCACATCAAGGTGCTGTTCATCCCGTACAATTCCGCCATGTCGACAAACGTCCCGTCGCCCTGATTGACGTAGAAGCGATTGGGTACAGGGCTGCTCCCCCCAAAGCCGTTGCCGGTGGCCAGGTCGAGATCTCCGTCGTTGTCAAAGTCCAGCCAAATGGCGGCGTTGGTGAAGCCCTGATCTGCCACCCCTGCCTCGGCTGCGACATCTGTGAAGGACATGTCTCCATTGTTCCGGTAGAGGGCGTTAGGGGCAAACTTGGACCCCACGTAGATGTCCTCCCATCCGTCGTTGTCGAAGTCCCCGATGGCCACGGCGTGATGTTGCCCCTCCGCCAGAAGTCCGGCAGACGTACCAACGTCGACAAACGTGGGAACCCCTTGGCCAAAGCTGTGGGACGAGCCACAAGTCAAAGCCACCATCAGGGCTGTGGGGAGGGAGAGGAGACGAAACATGGATTCAATCGGGAAGTCCTAATCTAAGACTCAGCCTGCAATGTGTCATATCAGCGGGGGCTTGGGATGCATTTTCGCAGAAGCATTCATCGCAGAATGAAGGAGGTGTGAAGAACTTTATTTGGGATTCACCATATAATTCTTAGGTCTTATATAAAGGTCATGCTAAGTTTGAGCGTGCATCAAGAGAACAGTGTGATGCGAATGCGTTGGCTGTTTGATTGGGTACAAGTAGATTGTTAGGATGGAAGGGCGCCCCGGCGCCCTTCTTGTTGCCTCAAAGTGTCGTGTTCAATTCATCGTATTTTTGGATTCATGACACGTCCATCGTCACCTTTTTTTTTCCTGCTTGCACTGGCCCTTTTGACATGGGGTTGCCAAGGATGTGGCGAGGGCACTGGCGTCCCTGAAGTCAGGATTGAGCAGATCGAGATCATGGCGATTGACCCCAACTATGTGGAGGATCCTTGGGGAGAGGAAGGGATGCCTGATTTGTACGCCGAATTCTCCGTGGCCGACGCACCCTATTACACCTCGCCCGTGGCATTTGAAGTTTCCTTGCCTCAGCGCATTGATCTGGAAGGTCTCACCTTTCAAGGGGTGGAGCTGGATCAAACGGTGGTGATTCGAATCTTTGATGAGGACGACGATTCTCTAGACGACATTGTGGGTGAGGTGTCTTTTGTTCCCAGCGAATTGAGGTTCTCGGAGCCCGTTCGCCACTCCTTGTACGGAGGGTATTTGCAAGTCGATTTGCTGTTGTCTTGGTGAGTGCCCCGGATTTTTCGCAAAAAAGCCTTGTTGTCCCCAAATCCGCGCTATATTTGCACCCCTGTTTTTAGCAAGGTTTACCTATGGCACATCACAAATCAGCCCTCAAGCGCATCCGCTCGGACGAAAAGAAGCGCGATCGCAACCGCTACCAGCACAAGACAGCCCGCAACGCTGTCCGCAACCTCCGTGCGTCCACAGACGCCAAGGAAGCTTCGACCATGTTGCCCCTGGTTAGCGCCATGCTTGACAAGCTTGCCAAGCGCAACATCATCCACAAGAACAAAGCAGCCAACCTCAAGAGCAGTCTGACCAAGCACGTTGCTGGACTCTGATTGACTTGACGTCGACGCTGACGAATTCAAAGGTCCTCTGCATCCGCAGAGGGCTTTTTTTTGTGCCATGTCGGAATCAATCAGGCCGCGTGAACGGGCGGCACGGGAAGGACTTGGGGCATTGGAAAACCGGGAACTGCTGGCCTTGCTGCTGGGAACAGGTCACCGAGGGAAGAAGGCGGAGCGTCTTGCCGATGACGTGCTTGAGTTGGTCCAGGGCTGTCTGAGCAATTTGGCGTCATGGCCCATCGAGGGCTTGACGCTTGTCGACGGCATCGGTCCTGCCAAAGCGACGCTTGTGGCTGCGGCCATGGAGCTGGGGAGAAGACGTCAACACGCCAGCCGTCGCGCGGGCATACAGGTGGCACGAAGTCGGGACGTCTATCTGCATTTTGCGCCGCGGTTGGCGGACCTTCAACACGAGGAATTTTGGATCCTGCTGTTGCGAAGGTCCAATCATGTTCTCGCAGAAGTGTGCATCTCTCGAGGCGGCCTGACGGGAACCGTGGTAGACCCCAAGCTCGTATTCGGACGGGCCTTGGCGCTAAGGGCTGCAGCCATGGTGCTGGTGCACAACCACCCTTCAGGCAACCCCAAGCCAAGTGCCTCAGACCGGGAGCTTACCGCCAACCTGTGTCGGGCTGGGGAATATTTGGACTTGCCAGTGCTTGACCACGTGATTGTGGCCGGTTGTGCCTTCGTTAGCTTTGCAGACGAAGGATGGCTGAGATGAATTCCCCCAAACGCGTGATGATCGTGATCGGTGCACGGCCGCAATTCATCAAATCTGCCGCCTTGCACAGGGTGTTGAAAAACGCGTCTGGCTGGGAAGCCACATGGGTCCACACGGGACAGCACCACGATGAGGCACTCAGCACCCAATTCTTTCGGGAACTCGAACTGCCCGAGCCTCAGATTCGGTTGTCTCCAAGATCGGACAACCGCGAGCTTCGGTTGGGGGACATGATGAACGGGATTCGTGATGCCATTCAAGAAGCCCGCCCGGATTGGCTCTTGGTGTTTGGCGACACCGACTCGACCCTTGCCGGTGCGTGGGCAGCCACTGCCGAGGAGATTCCGCTGATTCACGTGGAGGCGGGCCTTCGTTCTCATATGTGGTCCATGCCGGAGGAGGTTAACCGGGTTCTGACGGATCGAATGTCAAGCATTTTGGTGTGTCCCACGGATGCGGCGGTTGCCCACCTCGAGAGAGAAGGAATCTCCCACATCTCGTCCACTCCACCTCACCCCACGCAACCTTGGGTGCTTCGAACGGGGGATGTCATGCACGACAATGCCCTGCACTACGGTGCGGCGTGGCCTGATTCGGGACGGGGTCAAGGCCGCATTTTGCTGACCATGCATCGTCCTTCCAACGTGGACAATCCCGCACGACTCCAAGCGTGGTTGGAGGTCATCGGGGCTTGGCTCGAGCAGGTCGGTCGTGAGGCGACATTTCCGGTGCACCCAAGGACAGCGCGTGTGCTGGACGCCCACCAACCAATGTGGCGGGAAACGCTTCGAGAACGGCATATTTTCTGCACGGATCCCATGGGCTATGTGGCCTTGTTGGGAGCGGTGTGTGAAGCACCTCTTGTCTTGACGGACAGCGGCGGGGTACAAAAAGAAGCGTATTCCTTGGGCACCCGATGTCTCGTGTTGCGCGACACCACAGAATGGGTGGAACAGGTCGAGCGTGGTCACTCTATGTTGGTCTCTGTGCCCGAGGAACTGGCACGCTTGGCGGATAAAATGCTGGGGCAGGGAAGATTTGACACCGACGATTTGTACGGCAACGGGTACGCTGCGGAGGACATTCTCCGTTGCATGGACAAGGCTTGAACCTACAGCCATGACATCGCCATCCAATCCCACCTTCACCTTGCGCGGCCGAGAGGCTTCGCCTCGCCAGAGATACGCCATCGCGTGTGTGTTGGAAGACGTGTACGGCTTGAAGGTGACTTGGGAGGTCGATGCGGCTGCAGGAGATCGGACGATGCTGCTGTGGGACAATCGGGAAGTGGCGTCATGGTTCAATCATCCGTTGGCACTTGGGGCCTCCGGTCGAGACCTCCCGTTGGGATGGTCCATTTGGGAGCGCGAGGAGGGCAAGACCCTGAGGCTGATGTTGCCGGGTTTTGTCCAGGCGATGGAGGATGAAGGGGATGCGGTATCCCTGCCTTTTGATCCCCTTGCAGCCACGTTCCATGCCTTGACGTGCTGGGATGAACAGCACGGGAAACTTGATCTCGATACACATGGTCGACCCACCACCGCACAGTTGCCCTGGCGCATGGAACCCGGCATGGCCAGGTTGGGATCGCGCGAAATTCCCATGTCAAATCAGCACCATTGGCCTTGGATTGAAGTCATGTGGCATGCCATCTTGAACGATGTCAAAGACCTACCTGCGCTGCAGATGTCGTTTCAACCGACGTTCGATGTCGACGTGGCGTACAAACATTTGGGCCGATCGCGGTGGAAGTCGTTGTTGCTTCAAGCGCGTGATCTGGTGTTGGGGCGCTGGCCCCTTGTGACCGAGCGCCGTCTCACGTTGCGGGGCAAGAAGAAAGATGCGTTTGACACGTACGGCTGGATTCTAGACTGTCACTCCAAAGAGTCCATTGGCTGGTTTGTGCTCGCAGCCGATCGGAAGCCACCCCATGACATCGGATTGGACCCCCATGGCGAAGCTCTTCCTGCGCTTGTGGAGGTCCTTGGACAAGCAGGCAACGTTGTGGGATGGCATCCCAGTTATGCTGCCGTGGACAGCCAAACCGTGAGGAGCTTGGAGAAAGCGCGATTTAATTCGTGGAGGTACGGAAACGCACTGGTGGTGCGCACCCATTACCTGAGGGGGACACCTGGTCGTTGGTGGCGTGAGGCCGTGGCGTTGGGCATGGAGTCCGATGCCTCTTTGGGGTGGTCAAGGGACGTGGGATTCCGGGTCGGATTCAGTCGGTCTTTTGTGGCTTACGACCTCGATACAGAGTCGATCCTGCCGCTGGTGGTGCGACCCCTTGCGGTGATGGACACAGCCATGCGCGTGGGACTTGGTTGGTCTTCCCTGGATGCGCGAGGTCATATGGAGGCCATGATGGAGCTGGTGAAAGAGGTCGGAGGTACGTGGATGTCTTGTTGGCACAACACCTCGGTCAGCGACGAAGGAGAATGGCAGGGATGGCGGGCAACATACCTTCACATGGTGGAAGTGGCCCGACGACCTCAGGGAGCGTAATTTGGAGGCATGGAACCCCCCGAACTGACCTTGTGGAACCTCCTTTTTTGGGGGGTGGCGTCGGTCCTCAAGTTTGTGGTGACTCCTTCGGCGATGATTGCTTCGGGTCATTCAGCGTGGGTGGCGTGGGCGCTGACGACCTCGGGTTCGGCCCTTGGGGTTCTTGGATTTTGGCACTTTGGAAAGTGGTGGTTTCAGTGGCTTGAAGCCCGAATGGGCCCACGCCCTGAGCGTGGCAAACGCATTTTCACGCCACGTAGACGAAGAATCGTGCGGGTGAAAAACGCGCTTGGCCTGCGTGGCTTGTTGCTCGCTTCTGGATTGATTTCGGTGCCCGTCGCAGCGACGCTCGGAGCCAAGTATTTTCGCAGTCAACCCGCAGTCAAGTACTTGTTGATGCTCGCGTTTGCCCTTTGGGCAGCGGCATTGACCACGGCTTCTTGGCTGCTCAAACAAGGTGTATCATGAATCCTCGACCGCTGTTTTTTGACCTCGATCACACGCTGTGGGATTTTGAAACCAATTCGCGTCTGGCCCTGCGCGCTGGGCACGATGTGGTGGGGTTGGCGGACAAGGGAGTGACCGATGTCGAGGCTTGGATTGCATCCTACGAAAAGGCCAACGACTGGTGCTGGGCCCAATTTCGAGCGGGCCTCATGGACAAAGCCACGTTGCGCTCTGAGCGCTTCAAGCTGGCTTTTGAAGGGCTTGGGCTGACCCCCGACACGGCCACGTCTCGCGCGCTGGGGGAGCATTATATCGAAATGTCTCCGTACCAAACGGCGTTGTTTCCTGGCGCCATCGAAGTCTTGGAAACTTTGAAAGCGAGAGGCCACCACATGGTGGTCCTGACCAATGGCTTTGAAGAAGTCCAGCACATCAAGGTCAAAAATTCTGGACTGGAACCTTTCTTTTCGGAAGTGTACACAAGCGATGCGCTTGGCGTGAAAAAACCCAATCCCCAAGCGTTCGAATTGGCGGCTACGCGGTCTGGATTGTCCTTGGATGCGCCCATTGTCATGATCGGTGACAGCATGGAGAGCGATGTGGATGGCGCCCAAAACGTGGGCTGGGATGCGGTTCACTTTAACCCGCATGGACCGATGGAATCCCGCGCGTGGCGCACGGTGCACACGCTCCATGACCTGCTCGAGTTGCCGTTGGACATGTGATGTACCTTCGGCCCATGGCAGATCAAGATCAAAAGGGAAAGCTCAACATCGAGCTGTCGGAGGATGTGGCGTCTGGGGTGTATGCGAATTTGGCCGTCATCACACACAGCCCCGCAGAGTTTGTGATGGATTTCATCCAAGTCATGCCTGGCATGCCCAAGGCCAAAGTGCGCAGCCGTGTGGTGATGTCACCTCATCATGTGAAGCGATTGCTTGGTGCGCTGGCTGAGAACGTGCAGCGCTACGAACAACAGCATGGCCCTATCAAAGATCACGGCGCAGCCGATCCAGGGACGCCTTTGCCTTACATGGGGCCTCAGGGTCAGGCCTGAATCAGCCTTGCGAGATCCAGGACCGTTCGGTGCGGAACACGCCGAGGACCTGGCCGGTTTGTCCCTCCTTCAAGGGAGGAAGATTTACCCCCTTGGTGCCGCCGTGAGAACGGTGCATCATGTCGGGGTGGAACCAGGTGAGGTCGCACTCTTGTCCAGCCTCGAGGTGGGAGGGGGCGAGCGAGAGCACGTTGCGTGGCCCTTGGGTCATCGCTGCAACCAAGGCTTCCACTGCCGTCTTTGAATCGGCGTTGCATTCCTTCAATCCGGAAAGGGCAAGGCTGAAGGCCGAGGGCAAGGTGGCCATGCCGTCAGGGCTGAGCATGAATTCCACATCGTGGTGCTCGAGGTCTTCAGGTCGATGGTCACTCACCACCATGTCGATGGTGCCATCCAACACGCCTTCTCGCAAAGCGTTCCGGTCGCTTTTGGCCCGGAAGGGAGAAGACATGCGAAGGGTCCCGACAAACCCCGCCAGGTCTTCGTCGCAGAACATCAAATGTGCGGCGGTGGTGCCACACGTCACTTGCAATCCTGCGCGTTTGGCTTTGCGAACCATGTCGACGCTCTCGGCGCACGTGAGGGTCGCGAGGTGAAGACGACCTCCCGCGTATTTCAACACGTCCAAGTCTCGAGACACCCGGAGCGTCTCGGCCTCGTGCGGAATGCCAATCAACCCCATTTGCGTGCTGGACACGCCTTCGTGCATGAGTCCGCCCGCATTCATGTCTCGGTCAAGGGGAACGTCGACCACCACTTTGCCGTGAACCTTGCTGTAGGTGAGTGCCCGTTGAAGCAGGCTCACACGGTCGAGTGGCGTGTCATCGGTGAAGGCCACCGCACCGGCATCGCTCATGTCATGCATTTCCGCCAATTGGGCGCCTTGTCCCCCTTCAGACAAACACGCCAGCGCCAAGGCCTCTGCAGGGATTCCCGCGTCTTGTGCCTGGGTTCCCAGCGCGAGGGTGTTGCGGACCGCGCTTGCATGGTCGACGCAAGGGGAGGTGCTCGGCAGCACTGCGACGTGGGTAAAACCGCCTCGACTTGCGGCATTCAATCCACTGTTCATGCCCTCTTTGGTTTCCAAGCCAGGCTCACGGAAGTGCGCCTGACCGTCAATCCATCCAGGGCTGACCATGCTTCCTTCGGCGCTCAGCACGAGGGCTTCAGGGGCCTTCAAGGCAGGGCCAATGTCGGCCACTTGTCCCCCCTGCAACAGGACATCCACAACTTGGTTGTGCCATGGCCCCTCGGGGTCCACGACGTGCACGGAGGTTAGGAGAACAGCTTGTTCCATCGTTTCAAGAGTAGGGTTTCGAGTGCAAGTGCCACAATGGCGGCGAGGAAAAAGTACCACGCAAGCCGTTCGCCTGCGATGTGTTGCTCCACCATGCGGGCCACTTGATCTGCGGTTTGAGTCCAAACGGGAATGTCTTCCCAGCCCAGAGAGACCAATTCTTGGGTCCATTCTTCGGGGAGCCAATAGGTCATTTGAGACTCGTATGCGCTTGGGTTCAGTCCAAATGCAGCCACGGTGGTGCCATTTTTTTTGGCGGCATAAGCCCCCGGTTCCGTCAATGCCGAACCCCAACCAATCCGCAGTCCATCAGGGGTGGTACGCACTTCGGGGACCACCTTCACATCGGGCTGTCCAGATGGCGTATGCAGTTGCACCACGGACCAAGCCACGTCGGTTTCGCGAGATACCGCATAGGCATCTTGCAGGGCCAGGGTCATGGCTTGGTCGCGGCCGAGGAGGTAGCGCCGACCCTCGGTTTGGCGTGCGGATTCGGCGGCGCGAAGCAAGGTGGGGACAAACAAGCTGTGGCGGGTCAGGTTGCCCGTTTCGAGGTTTGTTCCCAGCAGGTATACATGTCCAGCCCCGGACGTGCCGCGAACCTGACTCAAGTAGGCGGTTCCGTTGTTGGCCTCAATCAACACCTCCTCCTTGGCATGCGGTGACCGGTCGAGGATGCGGTCGTACTCCGGCCAATCCACGCGGGAGGGTACGGCCCGGAACACCCCGCGGTACAGCGGATGGGTCCATCGGACTTCGCTGACTTGTCCGTCTTCTTGGATCCAGCCTCGAGGTGCAGCAAGGGACAAGGCAGGGTACAACGCGTCGAGACCGTGGGCCGCGCTGTCGGGAATCACAAAGACACTTCCACCACCTTCCACGAATTGCTGAATCAAGGCACATGCACCGGGTGAAGGAGAAGAGATGCCGTCCGAAACGACAAGGTCGTAGGCCGCAAGCACTTGGGGCGAAGGCAAGGAAGTTCCGCGCGTCACTTCCACCATGGGGCGCGCAGATTCAAATGCCTGTTCCACAAATTGGGTGGCCTTTCGGAAGGGCATGTCCGCATCGGTCCAGTGGAAGATGTCGATGCCTGTTTGGACGTCGTAACCCAAGTGATGAGTGTCGTCAAACTGCACAGGCGCATCCTCGAGTTCCACAGTCAAAATGTGGGGACCGGCTTGGCCATGGGTGAACCGAAGCACCGTGTCTGTAGGTAGACCTGGCACGAGGTTGAAAGAGCCCAACGCCTCGGTCACCCCGTCTACTTTCAGGGTCAAGGGAAGCCCATCGACGCCCTCGCGAGCGTCGTGCTGGATGCGGATTTGAAGCACCGTCGGTTGGTCTGCCAAGGCGAGTGGGGCATCAAACCAAATGGAATCAATCCACACATTGGGCACGTCGTTCGCAGTGACGGGCAACACATGCCAAGCCACCGACGTGTCCGGAGAATTCATGGTGCGTAGGTCGTGCGTGCTCTTCTGCAAGTCCGTGATCCAGAAAGCCCGCGCGGAGGCGCCTTCCGCGCGTCGGAAAGGGTCCATGCTCCGTTGCACCACCGCTTCAAGGGAGGGGGCGTGATGGGAGAGTTGCGCGGCTGCGATGCGCTCCAGGGCTTCGGTTTGTGTCAGGAAACGCTGGTCTTGACCCTCAAATTCGCTGGTGAACACGTGAAACTTGTCGGTTTCCGAGAAGGCCTCTACCAAGGCGGTAGCTTTTTGCTTGGCCTCTTGGATCAAGGGCCCTGTTTCGCCCGCCGCCATCATGGATGGACTCGTGTCGAGATAGACAGAAACGGCTTGTCGTGCGGCCTTGTTTGCACCTCCTTCCGGGGCCCGCATGGGGTCTGCAAATGCCAAAATCAGTGCAGCGAATGCAAGCATCCGTGCGAGCAGGATGAGCAGGTTTCGCAGGCGATGGCGGGACTGGGTCTCTTTTTGGACATCCTTGAGAAAGGACACATTGGAGAAGGCCACACGGCGGTACCTTCTCAACTGCAGCAGGTGAAGCGCGATGGGAATGGCCAGCGCCAGCAATCCCCAGAGTATGTCAGGCCTTCCCCACACAATGCGAATTTAGTCCGATTTTTGCGGCATGGCACCGAAGGAAGTGAAGGAGTTTTTGCTCGAAAAGGCGGAGCGGTATGAAGTGCCGGATTTCATCCCCCAAGACCCCCTGTCTATACCACATCGTTTCACCGATCGGAGAGACGTCGAAGTGTCCTCGTTTTTCGCGGCATCCTTGGCTTGGGGAAACCGTGTGTCCATCTTGAAAAGCTTGGAGAGCTTGATGGAGCGCATGGACCACGCGCCGGGGAGTTTTGTCATGGACCACGAGGAATCGGATTTGAAGGTGTTTGACGGGTTTGTGCACCGCACCTTCCAAGAAGTGGATGCCAAGGGATTTGTCCAGGCGCTGGCGGGGTTGCTTCGGACCCATGGATCCCTCGAGCAGGCCATGATGTCGGGGTGGGAGACGCCTGAAGATCCCGAGTGCTTGGCGTCGGCGTTGACGTCCTTTCACCGCGCATTCATGGCCCAAGAGGGCGTTGCTCCCCGCACCCAAAAGCACGTCGCCAATCCGGCGAAAGGCTCGGCCGCCAAGCGACTCAACATGTGGCTACGGTGGATGGTTCGGCCTGCCAACCGGGGTGTGGATTTGGGGTTGTGGAAGGGCATTTCGTCTTCCGTGCTGCACATCCCCTTGGACGTCCACACGTCCAATGTGGGGCGAAAGCTGGGGTTGCTAACACGCTCGACCAACGATTGGAAGGCGGTGGCGGAGTTGACGGCCTCGCTGCGCACCATCGACCCTGTCGATCCGGTGCGTTTGGATTTTGCCTTGTTCGGTTTGGGGGCCATCGAGGGCTTCTAAGTCCAAATGCGCACCAGATTGGCCCCCGCGGGCGACCTTTGGGGGGTGAAATGGCGTGAGACCGGAGACGGGAGCAAGACCCTGCATCAGCAAGACCTCGATGTGTGCTACCACAGCGTGCACGGCGCGTGGACGGAGACACAGCACGTGTTTGGAGAGATGGGTGTGATGCCTGCCTTCTCAAGAAGCGCTGATGGCGGCCTGCATGTGCTGGAGATTGGCTTTGGGACGGGATTGAATGTGTTGGATGTGTGGTTGCGCGCCAAAGCGGCCGGACGACATGCCGTGGTCCGCAGCCTTGAGCCTCACCCTCTGTCCTGGGAAGAAGCTGCGCCTTTGGATTACGTGGCATCCACCGGGGTGCCGGAGGAAGTCTGGCGTGCGATGCACGAGAAGGGGAAATGGCAGGACGAGTGGATTACGTTTGAACGCGTCAAGGCGGGGTTGTTTGAGGCCCCATTGTGGGAGCAGGTCTATGATGTGGTGTTGTTCGACGCTTTTGCCCCAGCCGCACAGCCAGAATTGTGGACGGTGGAGGCCATGGATCGCATGCGTCTCGCCTTGAAGCCAGGGGGGCAGCTGGTGACGTACTGCGCCAAAGGCGACGTTCGAAGGGCCATGACGGGCGCGGGGTTCTTGGTGGAACGCCTGCCTGGACCTCCTGGCAAGCGCGAAATGTTGAGAGGCACCAAGGCACTCAATCCGCAAGGACGGTTCAATGTCAGGGTGTACATGATGGTCACGCGAAAAGGTCATGACGGCACAGAGGAGGTGCTCGTGTCCTACGAGCGGTTGCCCTTGGGAGGCGTCATGAAATTCCCAGGCGGCGGACTTGAATGGGGAGAGGGCACTGAAGCTTGCCTTCGGCGTGAGGCCTTGGAAGAGTTGGGACAGCCCGTGGAGGTGGGGTCGTTGATTCACCTCAGTCAACAAACCCACATCAGTTCATTCGACGCCAATCACCAGATCTTGGCCGTCCATTACGCCGCCGAGCTCACGGGAGAGGTGATGTTTGACGACGACGGGGAGTTGGGCGATGTGTGCGGCAAGCGTGTGCTCATGATGACCCAGCGACTGGGGTGGCGCCCGGTGGATGACTTGCGTCCAGAGGATTTTCGCTTTGCCTCCGACCGCGAAGCGTGGGTGGCATGGAAGCAGCGGCGCTGATCAACCGAGCAGTCCGTACCGATGCTCGACGCAGTCGTCGATGCGACGGCACAGCTGTTCTGGCGTGAAGGTGCGCCAGCCCATTTCATTCAGTTCGCCGCCCAAGACGAAGTACGAATCGAGGTCGATGGCTTGCATGTCGGCGAGCACGTGTTCCCGAAAGTTCAGCAGCGCAATCCACCCGTCTTCCTCCATCACATCGTCAAACCACTCTTCGTAGTAGGCATCGTCGCTGTAATGAAAGTTCAGCACGTTCTCGCCAATGAGCACAAACTTGGACACCCCGCCATCCCGAAGCGGGTCGATGACCTCGCGTTTGAGCAGCATGATGTCGTTGAAGAGACAGTCGTTCCACTCGCCTATGAATTCCAAAATGGCATACCCTTCTTCGTAATCCGCGTAGAGCACTTTGGTGTAGAGGGTTTGGCTCCCGAATTCATCCCACTGCGGATGGATGTAGTGGTTGTACACCTTGAGATGGTAGGCAAACTCATTGTACACGCGGTCGTAGAACGGACTCTGAGGGTCGTTGCTCGCGATGTAATGGTTGCGCCAGGCGTAGTACGGTTCAAGTGCGTGCATGGCCCTATTGATGTGCGTCGACTGCAGCTCGGACACTGCCGTGTGAGGTCAAAAGCGCTTCGGATTCGGCCAATCCAAGTCCAGTGGCTTCGGCCACCATCCGCGCGCCGCGCTGCACGAGTTTGGCGTTGGTCAGTTGCATGTCCACCATGCGATTCCCATGCACGTGTCCCAACTGAATCATGGTGGCCGTGGTCAGTCGGTTCAGGATGAGTTTGGTGGCGGTGCCAGCCTTCATGCGCGTGGAGCCGGTCACAAATTCGGGGCCGGTGACCGCGACGACCGGGTGGTCGCATTCCTGGATGATTTGGCTTTGCGGGTTGCATGTGACACATCCCGTCAATACTCCCCGCAATCGCGCTTGGCGCAGGGCGCCAATGACGTATGGCGTGCGGCCACTCGCCGCAATTCCAACCACGGTGTCCTGCGCTTGGATGCCCTGCGCTTCGAGGTCCTTCCAGCCCTGCTCGTCATCGTCCTCGGCGCCTTCCACAGCCGCGCGAATCGCTGAGTCGCCTCCCGCCATGATGCCAACCACACGGTCGGGGGCTACCCCAAACGTCGGAGGACATTCACTGGCATCCACCACACCCAACCGGCCACTTGTGCCAGCGCCCAGGTAAAACAGCCTTCCGCCTTCACGCATCCGCATCACCAGTGCTTCTGTGAGCGCGGTCAAGGCAGGCATGGCCGCAAGCACTGCACCTTGCACGTCGTCATCGACGCTGTGCATCGCATCGAGGAGTTCGCGCACGCTCAACGTGTGCAAATCATCCACGGGGCCAGACTGTTCGGTGGGGGGCAGCGGTCGCTCCATGCTCAAATGTACGCCCAGCCCGTGGTGCTTAGACTCCTGAGGTCTTCCAAATCTCCCACGCTTTTTCGGCCTGCAAACGCAACATGTCTGCGCCATTCAAGACGGCTGCACCGCACCCTCGCGCCTCGCAAAGCAAACGGGTTTCGGCAGGAGCATAGATCAGGTCGACGACAAGGTGCTCTGGCGTCAACCACGAGGTAGGGAACGGCACCATGTCTTGATCTTGGGGATGCATGCCCACAGGGGTGCAATGGACCACCAGGAGGTGGTGGCGTACGACCCACTCCGACACTTCGTGGTACCCAATGGATGCCCTTCCGTGGGCGCGGGTGTCGCGCGTACTGTCCCCATTTCGGGAGACGCTGATTGCGTCAATGCCCAATTGACCTAGGACTTGGTGCACTGCAGCCGCACTGCCTCCCGTTCCAAGAACGAGCGCCCGCTCGTGTCGGTTGGCGAGAAACGGCTGAATGGACCGTTGAAAACCCCAAACGTCTGTGTTGTGGCCTTCCCAGCCTTCAGGTGTCTTGACCAAGGTGTTGACGGCACCTACGGCTTGGGCTTCTTCGGAAACATGCACCAACTTGGGCATTATGGCTTGCTTGTGCGGCAGCGTGACATTCAATCCAACCAGGTTGGGATTGTCCTGCGTCAAGGTGTGGAAGTCCTCGATGTCGGGCAAGTCAAACGTGCGGTAGGCCACGTCGTCGCGGCCTTCGGAAGCGAGGATGCGCTTGAACAAGATGGGACTTTGAGAGTGTCCAATGGGATGCCCCAGCACACCCAACAACTTGGGGGTGCCGTCACTCATCCGATGTCGTTCATGCCACGGGTGTTGCCCCAGCGGTGAAGCCCCCACACGACCACGCCTCCAAGGCAGGCCAGACCAAGGGCGGCAGCGATGTTGCCTTGGGGCGCCACGTTTTCGAGCAACCATTCCACACGCCCGTCGCTTTGGGTGTAGAGGGGACGGACCTGCGCTTTCCAAGGCCAGAGCGCTTGAAGTGACCCCACCAAAAAGCCGGTCAGCAAGGCCAACGTGGGCCGTCGACGTTTGGACAGCAACCACTTCAGCGCGCGGCTGAACAAAACCAAGCCGAGGACGGCACCGGCGCCGAAGGCTCCGATTTTTGTCAAGTCGAGGGTCTTCACCGCAAGAAGGACGGGGGCGTAGGCCCCGAGAATCAACAGCAAGAAACTGCCTGAGATGCCCGGAAGGAGCATGGCACAAATGGCCAAGGCGCCGGCAGCCATCAACAACGCGGGATGGTCGGTTTGGACCAAGGGCGGGAGAGAAGTGGCAAACCCTGCCACAGCACATCCAATGGCCCCCCAGACCCAGGTGTCCAAACCCCAAGGTTTGACGTGTTTGCCCACCAGCGGCACTGACGTGGCCACCAATCCCACAAAAAATGCGCGAAGCATCACCGGATGGTGTTCGAGCAACCAGTGAAGGGGGGAGGCGAGCGTGACAATCGCCGTGACGATGCCCAGAGCCAGTGCGACGAGGAAGGTGCCGTTCACGGCGTTCCAGGCCTCCAAAAGATTGCCCTTGCGAAGGGCGGTCAGACCATCTCCGCTCAGGGAAGAAAGGCTGTCAAGCAAAGGATCGTAAATGCCTGCAATGAAGGCCACCGTGCCTCCACTGACGCCAGGAACCAAATCCGCCACACCCATGGCAAAGCCTTTGGCTGTGACAGACCAGGGCCAATTCATGCCACTTCGAGGTTGGGGTCAATGTGGGTGGCCCAGTCGCGGATGCCGCCTTCCAAGTTGTGCACGTTGGTGCGGCCGTATTGATTCGTCAAGGCGTGGGTCACCGCCGCAGAGCGCGCGCCGGAACGGCAGTGGATGACCACGGGGATATCGGCGGGGATTTCCCCAAGGCGCTCGAGCACATCTTCCATGGGGATGTGAACCCCGTCGATGTGGCTGACTTCGCGTTCGTAGAGCTCGCGAATGTCAATCAAGGCGTGGGAGATGCCTTTCTCTCGCCAGGACACCAACTCTTGTACCGTGATGCTTTTCATCGTCAGTCGTCCAAAATTTCGTCTGCAGGAATTTGGCGAACGCCTTCTGCCATGGCCTCGGGAAGGTTGTCGAAGAACGTGTCGCCACGCAATCCAAGACGCAAGCACTCCAGTGGAATGACGTCGTGCGGCCCGATGTTGCCCAAGTTGACGTTGGCGCCAAATTGCTTGAGGAACCACACTTGTTGAGGCTTTTGGGGAGCTTCCCAGAGGATGTCTTCCAATTTCACCTTGGCCAAAATGCGGCGAACGAGCGCCGTATGCGCGGTGCCGTTTGGACGGTAGATGCCCACGTTTCCGCTTTCGCGGGCTTCGGCAATCACCTTCCAGCTGCCAGCGGCGAGTTCTTGTTGCATCATGGACGTCCACTTGTTGGGGCTGATGAGGATGCCCGCTTCTTTGGAGCCGACTTCGCTCAAGACGCGGTACTTCTTCGCCAACCGAGAAATCACCTCGCACTTGGCGTCCTCTTCAATCACCATGGACCCGTCACTCACCTCGACCGTCTCGAGCCCGAGATCGTCCACAAAGCGGAGGAAATCGTCAAGCTGGTTGCGGACGAAGTAGGCTTCGAACAGGGTGCCACCGGGGTAGACCATGAGACCTGCGTCGTGGTAGAGTTTGATTTTTTCCTTGACGTTGGGGGTGACAATCGAAGTGCCAAAGCCCAACTTCAAGAGGTCCACTTTGTCGGCGTTCACTTCGAGAAAGTCTTCGGCCTGCCGCAGGCTGAGGCCTTTATCCATGACCATGGTCAAGCCCGATTCGCGGGGCTTGGCGGGGCGCTCCGGCAGGTGAGAGAGGTTGTGGTTCATCGTTCAGGGTTTCATCCGTGCGTACCGGCTGGCCACACGCGGGTCGTCGAGCAAACCTGGGTAGGTCTCCAACAACCGATTCATGCCTTCGAAATCCGCCATCAGCAAGTGGTCGAGAAGGCGAAGGGCTTCTCCATCCATGCGCAAGGCGAACAGGCTCACAAATTGTTTATACCCCAACGAGGTTGGGGTGGGTGGCAGGTGCTCGAAGGCATTGTCGAGCAAAATCAAGGCTTGATCGTGGGCCTCCAACGCTTGCATGTTGTCGATGCGTTCTTCCCAGGCTTCGAGGTGCTTGGGGTTGCGTTCGAGGAGTTGAACCAAACATGTATCTGCGTCTTCATGGCGCTCCATTTTTTTCAAAACGGTGGCCATCATCAGCAAGGTGTCTTCGTGGTGAGGGTGGAGCAGCAGGGCTTGCGCAAAGTGCTCTAAGGCAGCAGCGTGGTCTTGACGCAAGTCATCCAGCACGCCGAGTCCCACATGAGCTTCCAAGAAATGGGCATCCAATTCGAGGCACTGCTTGTAGTATTGTTCGGCTTCGTCGAGGTCGCCCAAGTGTTCCAAGCATTCACCCATGTAGCAGAAGGTGCTGGGTTGGGGTGCATCGAGCATGAGGGTCTCACGGTGGACGTCCAAGGCATCGCCAAACCGCTCCATGGCGGTCAGGGCCTCTGCCTTTTGGTGATACGCAGGAGCGAAGCTGTCTTCAATGGCAATCGCGAAGTCGTATGCGTCAACGGCTTCTTTGCAGCGTCCCAACCGCTGGTGGGCATTGCCCAAGTTGTACCACGCCGCAAAGCTGTAGGGGTGGTCGTCTAGAAATTGGGTGAAGAAATCCGCAGCATCTTGGATGCGGCCCTCTTTGTCCATACAGAAAGCCAACTCGTACAGGGCTGTCTCGTTGGAGGGATCCTCCTTGAGCGCTTGGAGCAAGACCCGTACGGCATGCTTCCACTCCCCGAGGTTTTCATGCTCGAGGGCCACGTCGATGTACACATCCTTCTTCAGCTCTTCGTCGGCGAAGGAAAGCAACGCGTTGAAGTGCTGAAGCGCCAATTTGTGTTCCCGCATTTGGCTGTAGATGTTCGCCAAAGTCAGGTGGATTTCCTCGTTGTGGGGCTCAAAGGAGAGCAAGTTTTTCAAACGAGGTATGGCCTGGACGTGCTTGCCGGTGCTGGCGAGGATTTGGGCCTCACGCAGCTGAAGCCCCAAACTCTCGGGGTACAAGCTGCTTGCATGGTGATGCACTTGCTGCGCTTTGCGCAAAGATCCTTTCTCGAGGTAATGCTCGATGAGAATCTCGAGGTCGTCGTGGTCGAAGAACCGCGACTCACCCGCCTGCATCATGGCTTCAAAAGCCTTGGCCAGCGCGAGGATCTGCTCTTCTCTTTGATGTGGACGTCCTTCTTCGTGCATACTTCAACAAAGTACGTTGCGAAGGTCGGAAGAAAGGCCCGTATGAGGCACGGATTATGCACAGGAATGGTGGAAAAAATCCAAAACGACACGCGCCACGACATAGAACGAAGGGGGCGGGGCCAACCCTACCTTGCAAACATGTTGATTGCATCCATTTCAGGTATCCGCGGCACGGTCGGCGGAAAGGCCGGCGAAGGGCTGAGTCCCGCCGACGTGGTGACGTTTGCCAGTGGCTACGGCGCATGGGTTTGGGAGCAGAAGTCGGGAGGCGAGGCACCACGGGTGGTGGTGGGACGTGACGCCCGCATCTCGGGACCTTGGGTGCGCGACGTGGTGTGCGGCACCTTGAACGCCATGGGCATCGACGTCATCGACTTGGGCCTGAGCACCACGCCCACGGTTGAGTTGGCCGTCCCGGGTTTGAAGGCCGACGGCGGCTTGATCCTGACCGCGTCCCACAACCCCAAACAGTGGAACGCCCTCAAACTCTTGAATGCCGAGGGTGAGTTTTTGTCCGCGGCGGCGGGCGATCGTGTGCTCGCACTGGCCCGGGAAGGCGTGACCTACGCCGAGGTCGATGCCACGGGCACCACCACCCAGGATGACAGTTGGTTAATGCGTCATGTGGAGCACGTCCTCGACTTGGCGTTGGTCGATGCCGAGGCCATCCGTGGCGCAGGATTGAAAGTGGCGGTTGACGCTGTGAACTCGTCGGGAGGCGTGGCTGTGCCACTGCTCCTCGAGGCGTTGGACGTGGAGGTGGTTCCCGTGCACTGCGACCCCACCGGACATTTCGCACACAATCCAGAGCCATTGCCCGGCCATCTGAGCGACCTGACTCAAGCCGTCGTGGAGGGGCAATGTCATCTGGGCATCAGCGTCGATCCCGACGTGGATCGGTTGTGTTTTGTCTGTGAAGACGGCAGCTTCTTTGGCGAAGAGTACACGTTGGTGGCGGTGGCGGACCACGTGCTGGCCCACACCCCTGGTCCGACGGTGAGCAACCTCAGCAGCACACGTGCCCTGCGCGAAGTGAGCGCCCGTCATGGTTGCACGCACACTGCATCTGCCGTGGGCGAAGTCAACGTGGTGGCCCAAATGCGCGAGACTGGTGCCATCCTCGGGGGCGAGGGGAATGGCGGCGTGATTTACCCCACATCCCATGCCGGACGCGACGCATTGGTGGGCATTGGGTTGTTTTTGACCCACCTCGTCGCCAAAAACATGACGTGCCGTGCCCTTCGCGACACCTACCCTGATTTTCACATGGTCAAGGACAAGATGTCCTTGCCAGCAGTCGATGTTGATGCAGCCTTGATGGCCCTTCGGGACGAGGTGAGCGACGCCGAAGTGAACGATGTGGATGGGGTGAAATTTGACCTTGAGAAGGGGTGGGTTCACTTGAGAAAAAGCAACACCGAGCCCATCATTCGGATCTACGCGGAAGCGCCGACACCGGAGGACGCCAAGGCGTTGGCCGACCGATTTGCGGAACGACTCGAGCATCACCTTCAAAGCGCACCCGCACAGGCCTAACTTAGCCGCCCCATGCACGCTTACCTCGACAATGCGGCGACGACTGCGGTGTCACCCGAAGTGGTGAAGGCCATGATGGACGTGTACACCACGGTTCATGGCAATCCGTCTTCCACCCACGCGCCCGGTCGAAAAGCCAAGGCGTTGATTGAAACGAGCCGGCGCACCATCGCTTCCCTGTTGGGCGTTCCGCCCCGTACCATCTGTTTCACCTCAGGGGGAACAGAAGCGGACAACCACGCCATCCAGGCGGCAGTGAGCTGCTTGGGGGTCAACCGCATCATCACGTCGGCGGCGGAGCACAGCGCGGTCATCAAGGCCACGCGGCAAGCCTCGGACCGACACCAGGTGGAGCTTGTTCATGTCCAGCATCGTGAGGACGGACTGGTGGACATGGGCCACCTCGCGGAGCTTTTGGCCGGTTCAGAGAAAAAGACCCTGGTCTCGTTGATGCACGCCAACAACGAGGTGGGCGTCATGGTGGACCTCGCCCGGCTCAGTGCCTTGTGCAGAGAACACGGAGCGTTGTTGCACAGCGACACCGTGCAGACCATGGGGCATTACCCCCTCGATTTGGACGCTTTGGATGTGGACTTCCTGGCGTGCAGTGCGCACAAGTTGCACGGACCCAAGGGCACAGGATTCTTGTACGTCAATCCCAAGCTGCGCATCGACGGCATGATTGTCGGCGGAGGTCAGGAGCGAATGCTCCGAGGGGGCACGGAAAATGTCGCGGGCATTGTGGGGCTTGCGGAGGCGTTTGCTGCGGCCTTCGAACACATGGGCGTGCATGAGGCCCACGTCCGCACCATCAAAGCCCGCATGGTGCAAGGACTCCGGGATCGCGTTCCCGGGGTGGTGTTCAACGGGGAGTCGGACAAAGAAGATCGCCTCTACACGGTATTGAACGTACAATTCCCAGAACATCCCAACGGAGGCATGGCCGTGTTTTTGCTCGACCTCGAAGGGGTGGCGTGTTCAGGAGGGAGCGCTTGTTCCAGCGGTGCGACGCTCGGCTCACATGTCCTCAGGGCCCTTCAGTTTCACGACCCCAACAAGGCGAGTGTGCGCTTCTCCTTTTCGCGGTACACGTCTGAGGCGGACATCGATTTTGCCTTGGATGCTGCGCAGAAAGTCTTTGCCCCCGCGGAAGAGGTCGTTTGATTCGGGTGATTTTGTGAGTCGCCGGCTCAGGCACCTAAGGTGCATCGGGCATGGGCTTGTGGCGTACCTTGGGATTCATGCCAGCCAACCGGATTTTTCATCGCCTGATTGGTGCGCGAATGCCTCACATCTTGTGGGCGCAATCTCGCCCCGCGGACGCACAGCGCGGGGTCTACCTCGGGCTGATGCACGGGTTGGCCTCCACGGTGTACGGCAAGTCCCTGGGGATTGACAAAGCCAGCGATGTGGCCCGCCGCAAGGACTTTGTGCGGCATGTGCCCATCGTGACGTATGATGCGTTAAAGCCTTGGATCCTTCGAGCGCGCGATGGCGAAAGGAATGTGTTGTGGCCGGGTGTCACCAAGTGGTTTGCCCAGAGCTCTGGCACCACGAGCGACCACCACAAGTGGCTGCCGGTCACGAGCGATTCGCTTCACGAAGGCCATTACAAAGGAGGGAAGGACGTACTGGCCCAGTTTTGTCATCAAGCGCCCCGTGCCCAGTTGTACCAGGGCAAACATCTCATCCTTGGTGGCTCAAGTGCGCTGGTCAAAGAGGGCCAAAGCGCCTTGAAAGGAGACTTGAGTGCCATCATCGTCAGGCATTTGCCACCCTGGTGTGAAGCCAGGAGAACCCCCAACCGAAGCATTGCATTGATGTCGGATTGGGAAGAAAAGGTGGAAGCCATGGCCCGTGCCATCGCTGTGGAAGACGTCCGGATCTTGGCGGGTGTGCCCAGTTGGATGTCCTTGGTGACTCAACGCGTGCTCGAAGTCACGGGCAAATCCAACCTGCGTGAGGTTTGGCCCAACCTGTGGCTCTACATGCACGGGGGCGTGGGGTTCAAGCCCTACCGTGACACGTTCACCAACATGATTCCTGACGTGCCCGGACTTCCCCCGATGCACTACCTCGAGACGTACAACGCCTCGGAGGGCTTTTTTGCCTACCAAGAGGACTTGGGGCGCGACGACATGGCACTCCTGATGGATCACGGCATTTACTACGAGTTCATGCCGCTGGAAGAAGTGGGGCAGCCCCAGCCGAAGGCGTTGGAGTTTCGAGAAGTAGAAGTGGGCCAAACGTACGCACTCGTCATTTCCACCAATGCAGGCTTGTGGCGCTATTTGGTGGGGGATTTGGTGACCATCACGTCGAAGGTTCCGCTTCGCATTCACGTGGCAGGGCGCATTTCCTCTTACTTGAATTTGGTGGGCGAGGAGGTCATGGAGTACCAAACCGATCAAGCGATCGCCAAAGTGTGCAAGGTGCTGGGGACGGAGCTTTACAATTACATGGCGGGTCCTGTGCTCGACGATTTTGGCAAGCCTGTCGGCCACGCTTGGGCGCTGGAATTTCAACGCGGATGCATGCAGCCCTCCGAAGCGGCCTTGGCGAAGCGGTTGGATGCACAGTTGCAGCGTTTGAATGGCGATTACAAGGCCAAGCGAACCGCCAACCTCGCCTTGAACATGCCCACCGTTCGGGTGGTGCCCTCGGGAACATTCGATGCTTGGCTCGAAGGCAACCAGCGTTTGGGGGGTCAACATAAGGTGCCGCGTTTGACGCACGACGAGGTCATACTCACGGCCGTGCTCGACGTATCCAAGCAAGAGTTATCCCCAACCTGTTGACGTTGCTTGGAAGGGCGCAGCCGCCGACCTACTTTGGCCTTCCATTTTTGCATTCAAACCCACGACGAAGACCCCATGCATCTCGCCATTGCAGGCAACATTGGATCAGGGAAGACAACCTTGACGACGCTGTTGGCCAAACACTACCGCTACACGCCTCACTTCGAGCAAGTGGACGACAACCCCTACTTGAACGACTTCTACAAGGACATGACCCGGTGGTCGTTCAATTTGCAGGTGTATTTCTTGAAGTCTCGATTTGCACAGTTGATCGAGATGAAGAAGAAGGGGAAGCCCATCATTCAGGATCGGACCATCTACGAGGACTCCAACATCTTCGCGCCCAACTTGCAGGCCATGGGGTTGATGACCTCTCGTGATTTTGAAAACTACCTGTCTTTGTTCGAGTTGATGGAAGAGTTTGTCACGCCGCCGGACCTGCTCATTTACCTGCGCGCGTCGGTGCCCACGCTTGTGGCCCAAATCCAAAAGCGCGGCCGCGAATACGAAGAGGCCATCCGTTTGGATTACCTCAACCGATTGAACGAACGCTACGAGGCGTGGATCAGCACGTACAACAAGGGGGAACTTTTGATCATTGACGTTGACAACAACAATTTCCACGAGGACAAGGAGGACCTTGGAGGCATCATCACTGCCATTGACGGCAAGCTGAACAACCTGTTCAGTTGAGCTTTCAGCTCCGAGGATTTCGGAGTGTCAGGACACAAAAAAGGCCCGCATTTGCGGGCCTTTTTTTCGTGCTTGAAAGTGTATTCAATCACAGGGTTGGCACACCGATGGCCGAGAACCCGAGTTCCACTTCGTCTTTGATGAACCAGTCGAGCTTGTCGTCAAAGGTCTGAGAGCGGTATGTGATGTTGTGCTTGGTGCGATCGAGCAAGAACTTGCCTTGGATGGCCAAGCCCTTGGTATCTCCAGGAATGTCTGCGACGACGACCTCCACGGGAATGGTGTAATCCACTGCTTCTCCGTTCATGGTCAGCGTGGCATTCAGTTGTGCTTTGCCGTTGGCTTCGGTGACGTCGCTGACGCTGAGGACTGCTTGGGGGTGGGCTTCCACATTGAAGAAGTCTCCTGAACGCAAGTGGCCTTCGAGGCTTTCCTTTTCTTCTCCTTGCAGGTCGGACACCGCGATGCGCTTCATGTCAAAAATGACCACGCCCTCGGAAATTTGTCCATCCACCACGCGAAACTTGCCCGTCTCGATGTGCAATGTGCCGTTGTGGCCGGATCCCGTCAGCTTTTGGGCAGCCCACGTCACCTTGGGCTTCACTTTGTTGAGGACGTATACGCCATCCTTGACAGAGGTCTGGATGGTTTCGCCTTGGGTTGAGGAGGCCTTGGGGCCTTCCTGCGCGGTTTCTCCGCAGGCCACCAACAAAGTGGCCGCTGCAAAGAAGGGGAGGAGGAGGTGCTTCATGTTGTTCATTCGTTCACGAGGGCAACAATCTCCGTGCGCTCTGTGTTCGATTCAGCTTCCTCGGCGTGGCCTTCGCCGTGCCCACCACCCAAGATGGGGGCGATGACCAAGCCGACGAGGCAGGTCAATTTGATGAGGATGTTCATGGACGGACCAGAAGTGTCTTTGAAAGGGTCACCCACGGTGTCGCCGGTCACGGCAGCCTTGTGGGCGTCAGAACCTTTGTAGGTCATCTCACCGTCGATCTCCACACCCGCCTCAAAGGATTTCTTGGCGTTGTCCCAAGCACCACCAGCGTTGTTTTGGAAAATGGCCCAAAGCACACCGCTCACGGTCACGCCGGCCATGTATCCACCGAGGGTTTCAGCTGCCCACGCGGCTTCAGCGCCCAACATGAGGGGCAACAAGCCGATGACCAAGGGGAAAAGGATGGTCATGGCGCCAGGGAGCATCATTTCTTTCAAGGCCGCTTGGGTGGAGATGTCCACGCACTTGCCGTATTCCGGAGTGCCTGTGCCCTCCAAGATGCCAGGAATTTCCTTGAACTGACGGCGCACTTCCTGCACCATCTCCATGGCGGCCTTTCCAACGCTGTTCATGGCCAAGGCCGAGAACACGACGGGCACCATGCCACCGATGAACAACGCTGCAAGCACGTTGGCCTTGAAGATGTTGATGCCTTCAATGCCCGTGAACTCGACGTACGCAGCAAAGAGGGCCAAGGCTGTCAAGGCTGCAGAGGCGATGGCAAAGCCCTTGCCGATGGCGGCCGTGGTGTTGCCAACAGAGTCGAGGATGTCAGTACGCTCACGAACTTCTTCTGGGAGTTCGCTCATCTCCGCGATGCCGCCTGCGTTGTCCGCAATCGGGCCGAAGGCGTCAATCGCGAGCTGCATCGCCGTGGTGGCCATCATGGAGCATGCGGCAATCGCCACGCCGTAGAATCCCGCAAACTCATATGCTGCGTAAATCGCGGCAGCGAAGAGGAGGATGGGGCCGAAAGTGGAAATCATACCAGTGGCGAGACCCGCAATGATGTTCGTCGCGGCACCTGTGGAAGACTGTTGGACAATGTCGAGGACGGGCTTCTTGCCGAGGCCTGTGTAATACTCGGTCATGTAAGAAATCGCACCGCCCACCACGAGGCCGACGATGACCGAGTAGAAGACATTCATGGAGCTGAAGGTGCGGGTACCTTCACCAAAGAATTCCATGGTGAGTTGCTCAGGGAGCATCATGTCCACCAAGAAGTAGCATGCGATGGCCGTCAAAATGATGGATCCCCAGTTGCCGCGGTTCAACGCCGCCTGCACTTGGGCTTCCTTCGCATCGTTGCCCACGCGGATCACTTGTGCGCCGAGAATTGAGAACACGATGCCGAGGGCAGAAATCACAAGGGGCAACAAGATGGTGGACATGCCTCCGAACTTGTCGTCGATGCTGCCACCCATGTCGTTGATGACGTAGTTGCCGAGTACCATCGCCGCCAATACGGTGGCGACGTAGGAACCGAAGAGGTCAGCACCCATGCCAGCCACGTCACCCACGTTGTCGCCCACGTTGTCGGCGATCGTGGCGGGGTTGCGGGGGTCGTCCTCAGGAATGCCTGCTTCCACCTTGCCGACGAGGTCCGCGCCGACGTCTGCGGCCTTGGTGTAGATGCCGCCACCCACGCGGGCGAACAAGGCGATGCTTTCTGCACCGAGTGAGAACCCAGCGAGGGCTTCAAGGATGACAGTCATCATCTCGACGGAAGTCTTTCCGGATTCTAAGACGTCACCGCCCATCCAACTGAGAAGGAGGATGAAGAGGGCACTCAACCCAAAGACCGCGAGACCGGCCACGCCGAGACCCATCACCATGCCACCTGTAAAGGAGACTTTCAAACCCTCGCTCAAGCTTGTGCGAGCGGCTTGGGTAGTGCGGACGTTGGCCTGGGTGGCAATGCGCATCCCGATGTTGCCGGCGAGTGCCGAAAACACGGCACCGATGACAAACGCGACCACGATGAACCAGTGGGTTGTAGGAACCATGTAAGACACGAGGCCGAGAAGGGCGCCAGCCACCACGACGAACACCGCGAGAATGCGGTACTCCGCGCTCAAAAAGGCGAGGGCGCCTTCGTGAATGTGCTGCGCGATTTCGTTCATACGAGCTTCGCCGGTGCTTTGCTTGCGCACCCATGCGGCCTGAACGGCCATGACAATGAGGCCGAGGACGGCCAAACTTGGAACGAGGTAGAGCAGAGATTGCTGCATGAGGTTGAGTTTATGGGGCCGCCATTCGGCCCGATTTGGTCTAATGTTGTTTCGAAAAGTCTTTTTTAGGAGACGTAAGCTACGTCTTTGCATGCCTCCACGATGTCCCTTACCTGTGGAAGGGCCTCCTCAATGAGGCTGGTGGAGAAGGCAAATGGAGTGTCGCTTTGGCAGAGGCGGCGGATCGGCGCGTCGAGGTGGTCGAACGCGTGACGCTGCACCCGGTAGGTGATTTCAGTGGCAATGGACGCCACGGGGAAGCTCTCTTCCACAATCACCAAACGGTTGGTTTTCTTGATGCTTTCCACGATGGTGTCGAGGTCCAAGGGACGGATGGTGACGAGGTCGATGATTTCTGCCTCGATGCCTTCTTTGGCCAATTCGTCGGCTGCGGCGTGCACGTCCTTGAGGATTTTGCCAAACGACACTATGGTCACGTCGTCGCCTTTGCGGCGGACATTGGCCTTGCCGATAGGCACGAGGAATTCTCCTTCTGGAATCATGCCTTTGTCGCCGTACATCTTCTCAGACTCCATGACGAGCACGGGGTCGTTGTCGCGAATGGCAGACTTCAAGAGGCCTTTTGCTTCATAAGGCGTGAATGGGGTCACCACTTTGAGGCCCGGCATGGAAGCGTAGAGGCTCTCGTAGCTCTGGCTGTGCGTGGCTGCCAGTTGGCCGGCGGTTCCGTTGGGGCCGCGGAACACGATGGGCACGGAGAACTGACCCCCGCTCATCTGGAGCATTTTGGAGGCGTGGTTGATGATTTGGTCTGAGGCCAAAACCGCAAAGTTCCACGTCATGTATTCCACGATGGGACGCAAGCCATTCATGGCTGCACCCACCGCAATGGCACTGAATCCGAGCTCGGCGATGGGGGTGTCGATGACACGGTCCGCACCAAACTCATCCAACATGCCTTTGGAGGCTTTGTAGGCGCCGTTGTACTCTGCCACTTCCTCCCCGAGGAGGAAGACTGACTCGTCCCGACGCATCTCTTCGCTCATGGCCTCGGCCACGGCTTCCCTGAAAGTGACTTCACGCATAGTAGGTCCGATTTGGGCCGCAAAGGTAATTGATTAAGCAATGCCAAGTCCAAAAGGGGGGATTGGATGCAATCTCGGGGCATCGAATCGTCCTAGCTGACCTACCTTTGGAATTCCTTCGATGCAGTCATTTGGGCCCTCGAAATCAATCAATCAACGACCATGAAGTTTCTCGTTTGCATTAGCAAAGCCCCGGACACCACGAGCCGGATTGCCTTCACAGAAGGCGATACACAATTTGACGCAAATGGCGTTCAATTCATTGTTAACCCTTATGACGAATGGTATGCTCTCGTCCGCGCGCTCGAATTGAAAGAGCAGCACGGAGGCACCGTCACGACCATCACGGTCGGTGAGGCGGATTGTGACCCCGTTGTCCGTAAGGCCTTGGCCATCGGTGCAGACGATGCGATGCGCATTGATGCGAATCCGCAAGACGCTTTGCACACCGCCTCGCTCATCGCCCACCACGCCAAGCAAGGTGGGTACGACGTCGTGCTGTGTGGAAAAGAAACCATCGACCACAACGGCTCTGTCGTGGGAGGCATGGTGGCTGAAATGCTTGATGCAGCCTACATCTCTTTGGCGATATCGCTCGACATCGACGGCGGCAAGGCACAGGCCAAGCGTGAGGCAAGTGGCGGTCTTGAAGCGGTTGAAGCCACGCTTCCCGTGGTCGTCAGCGCGGCCAAGGGCATGGCGGAGCAACGCATCCCCAACATGCGCGGCATCATGGCTGCGCGTTCCAAGCCGTTGAAGGTGGTGCCTGCCGAAGGCGGCGTCCAAGGCACAGCGGTGGCGAAGTTTGAGCTTCCCCCTGCGAAGGGAGATTGCAAAATGGTGTCAGTCGATGCCCCTGAAGAACTCGTGCGTTTGTTGCGCGAAGAAGCCAAAGTCCTCTAACCCCAGAATTTGAAAGACATGATTTGTTTGACATTTGTCCCTGTAAAGAACGGCCAAGCCACCAAGGCTGGCTTGGAAGCCGTGTCCTACGCAAAGCAATGTGGGGCGACCGTCACCGCGTTGGTGGTGGGTGAATTGAATGGAGATGGCGGCGCGGGTGCCGCAGGTGCGTCTAAGGTGTTGCACATGGGCGACAACCTTCAAGACGAAGGCCAAATCGCACGAGTCGTGGCCGCCGCCGCAGAAGCGGAAGGGGCGACCCTCGTGGTGGCGCCTCACGACCACATCGGTCGGGCTGTGGCGCCCCGAGTGGCCGTACGCATGGGCGCAGGCATGGTGCCTGGCGTCACAGGCCTGCTCCAGGGTTCAGAAGTGAAAAAGAACGTGTTCAGCGGCAAGGCCGTGGCACACGTGAACATTGAGACGGACAAGAAAGTTGTGACCACCACGCCCAACGCGTTTGGGGTGGCGTCGGACGGCACGGCGGCTTCGGTCGAGGCGTTCGCAGCTGATGCGGGCGAGGCCCGACTCACCGTGAAAGGATTTGAATCTTCCAGCGAAGACGGATCTGTGCCACTTCCAGAGGCGGTGCGTGTGGTCTCTGCAGGACGCGGATTGAAAGGACCTGAGCATTGGGGCATTGTGGAAGAATTGGCCCAGGCCATGCAAGCCACCACGGCGTGCAGCCGTCCAGTCAGCGATATGGGATGGCGCCCTCACCACGAGCACGTGGGACAAACGGGCATCACCATCCGCCCAGACCTCTACGTCGCGGCAGGCATTTCTGGCGCCATCCAACACCTCGCAGGGGTCAACCAGAGCAAGGTCATCGTGGCCATCAACACCGATCCAGAGGCGCCGTTATTCAAAGCGGCCGATTACGGAATCGTGGGGGATGCCTTCGAGGTTTTGCCTAAATTGACCGCGGCGATTAAGACCTTGGGTTGATCCCAAATCACCTCGCACCCTGATGAAGAAAATCGACCTTGAAATCTTGGACATCGCCTTGAGCGGTTCATCGTCAGGGGCGTACGCACTCGTCTTGGGTGAGGTGAACGGCAAGCGCAAGCTTCCAATTGTCATCGGAGGGGCAGAAGCACAATCCATCGCCATCGAGTTGGAGAACATGAGGCCGAGCCGTCCATTGACGCACGACCTCATGAAGGACACGCTTTCGGCGTTTGGCATGGAGGTGACGGAGGTGCTCATCCACAAGATGATGGAGGGCATTTTTTACGCCCAATTGACGGTGACCGATGGGATTCGAGAAGAACAGATCGATTCTCGCTCTTCCGATGCCGTGGCGGTCGCAGTTCGGTTCGGATGCCCCATCCGGTGCAGTCAGCAAGTGATGGACGAAGCTGGGGTGGACCTCGACGGCTCAGAAAGCGAAACGCAAGGAGAGGAGTCCCCGAAGGCGAAGAAACCCAAGGCACCCAAGAAGGTGTCGTTGAAGGACCTGCAGCGCCAACTGGAGGAAGCGATTGCCACCGAGAATTACGAGTTGGCCTCGGAGCTGAAGAAGCGCATCGACGAGTTCGCGGCCTGAGTCCTTGCAGCACCTTTTGTCATGACATGCCGGGCGAAGGGCAGTATCTTCGTGTCATGAACAAATCTGTAGGCATCATCATGGGCAGCGCAAGTGACTTGCCTGTGATGGAAGGTGCTCAGCGCGTCCTTCGTGAATTGGGTGTGACGTCTGAAATGACTGTGGTCTCTGCGCACCGCACCCCCGACCGCATGGTGGACTATGCACGCGGCGCTGCGGAACGCGGCATCGGTGTGATCATCGCCGGAGCCGGTGGAGCCGCACATTTGCCAGGCATGACTGCGTCTTTGACGCCGCTTCCTGTCATTGGTGTACCCATCAAAAGCCGCAACAGCATTGACGGCTGGGATTCGGTCTTGAGCATCCTTCAAATGCCCTCGGGCGTGCCCGTGGCCACGGTCGCGTTGGATGGCGGGACGAACGCCGGCATTTTGGCCGCCCAAATCCTCGGCGCCACCGACGAAGCCCTCCGCGCGCGCATCGCCGCTTTCAAGGAAGGCCTCAAGGACAAGGTCATGGGGTCGATTGACGCGGTGGAATCTCACGACGCGAAGTGATGTCCACACACGTGACGTATCGGCCCTCCGAGCTGGATGCCAAAAAGCTGCATGGATGCCTGCTCGGCGGCATTGCGCCACGCCCGATTGCCTTTGTCAGCACGGTCGATGGCCAAGGAAGGGTAAACCTCGCCCCGTTCAGCTACTTCAATGTATTCTCGGCGAACCCGCCGATGGTGATTTTTTCTCCTGCGCGACGGGGCCGAAATGCCACGACCAAACACACGTGGGACAACGTGCGAGAGGTGGGGGAAGTGGTGGTGAATTTGGTGGATCACGCCTTGGTTCACGCATGCTCGCTCGCCAGCACGGACTATGCCGAGGGCGTGGATGAATTTGTCAAGGCAGGCTTGACCCCAGTGCCTTCGGAGGCGGTTCAGCCGCCCCGGGTGGGGGAATCTCCGGTTCAACTGGAATGCAAGGTGATGAAGTTAGAGTCGCTCGGAGACCATGGAGGTGCAGGGCAGTTGGTGTTCGCCGAAATCGTGCGCATGCACTTCCGTGAGGACGTGTTGAATGAGAGGGGTTTGCCCGACGCTACCAAGTTGGATTTGGTCGGACGCTGTGGAGGGGCACACTATGTACGTGCCCATGGCAACGCGTTGTTCACGGTGCCCAAACCCCTTGGCGTCATGGGCATGGGGGTCGACGCCTTGCCGGAGGACATTCGCACGAGCCGGGTGCTGACCGGAAATCACCTCGCCATGTTGGGGGGGACAGAGACCATGCCGGACGAGACCGACGTCAACGAGCACAAGCTCTTGGAGCTGGCCGACGTGTTCATGGAGCACGAGGACGACGGCGCGAAGTTGGAGGAAGCCCTGCACCACATGGCGGCAGACTTTTTGGACAAGGGCATGGTGGATGAAGCGTGGAAAACCCTCCTCGCTTTCAACGCCGGTTGACGCGGAAAAAAGAGGCCCAGAGCCTACCTTCGTTTCATGGCATTTGAAGTGAAAGGCACCCTCAAGAAGCTGTTTGATCAGCAAGATTTCCCCAGTGGATTTTACAAGCGCGACTTCGTCGTGACCACCTTGGAGCAGTATCCCCAGGACATCAAGTTCTCGGCGCTCAAGGAAAAGTCCGAACAGCTTGGTCAGTGCGCCGAGGGGGATGTGGTGAATGTGAAGTTTGATCTGCGGGGCCGTGAGTACAACGGTCAATATTACGTGGACTTGAACGCGTGGCGCATTGAGCGCGGCGATCAAGCGGGTGGCGCAGAAGCGGGTCAGCAGCCTGCGGCTGTGAGCGCGGCTCCGATGCCGCCAGTCCCACCGATGCCCGCCGCCGCACCTGCGGACGACGACGACCTGCCCTTCTAAACGGCCTGCATGGCTGGCAAGCACGTCCAAGAATCCGCGCTGGAGCGTGCGCTTGATGCGTACGCCCGTGGATTCCAACGTTGGTTGCCCAGTCCGTTCACGATTGCAGTGATGCTGACAGCCGTGGCGGGCTGCCTGGCCTTGCGAGAGGCCACCCCCCACGAAGTGCTCGATGCCTGGGCCCAAGGCCTATGGAATCCTGGGCTCATCCGATTTGGGTTTCAGGCCATGTTCATGTTGGTGTTGGGCCACGTGTTGGCGTTGGCGCCTCCAGTGTTGAAGGCGCTTCGTAAAGCCATCGATTGGATTGTCTTGACTCCTGCGCATGCCCCGGCCAAAGTGGCGCTGCTGAGCATGACGCTAGGCTGGCTCAACTGGGGCCTCGGATTGATTGCGGGCGCGATTTTGGTGCGTGGTGTCATGGATCGGCGTAGGGCCGAAGGTGAAGCCTCTTCGTTGCGTGGGGTGTCTTTGGGGGTATTGGGTGCGGCTGGATACACTGGGCTGTTGGTTTGGCATGGGGGATTGGGAGGTTCGGCGCCTTTGAAAGTGGCCGAGCAAGGTCATTTGGCATCGCTGGTGCCCAACGCGCCGTGGGCCGCGGAATTGCCGGACGCATTGACCTTGAGTGAAACAGCCTTGACGGGGTGGAGCCAGGCCGTGACTTGGACCACGGTGGTCGTTGTGGTCCTCACGTTTTTGTGGTTGGGTAGACAGATCGGAGGCGGTTCAGACAACGTTTTGCCCGAGGTGGCGGAAGCGCGGCGTGCGCCCATGAAGTCGGGGGCACGTGCGGAAGGATTGGCAGAGCGTTTGGATCGAGGTCGGGTCATCCCGTGGGTTCTGGGAGTGGCATGTGTGGTCGGCGCAGCGTCATGGGCGTGGGCGTCGGGCCCCCTCTCCAAATTGGCGTTTGTAACGCCCGATTGGATCAACATGGTCTTGCTGGGTTCGGCGTTGTTGGCCCATGGCGAAGTGCGTGGATTGCTTGGTGCCTTGGATGAAGGCATTTCTGGGGCTTCAGGCATTTTGGTCCAATTCCCTCTTTACTTCGGCATCATGGGGATGGTTTCTGGCACGGGATTGGGTACTTGGCTCGCCACCTCGTTGGTGGGGGCGACCTCCGCCAATTGGCTTCCCGAGGCGCTGTTCGTGTCCTCTGGGGTCTTGAATGTGTTCGTGCCCAGCGGGGGTGGCCAGTGGGCCGTGCAAGGCCCACTCGTCCTGGAGGCGTGCCATGCGTTGGGGGTTCCCTTGGAGCGAGGCATCATGGCCATGGCGTTTGGGGACGAGTTGACCAACATGCTGCAGCCATTTTGGGCGTTGCCGCTGTTGGGCATCACCGGACTGTCTGCACGCGACATTTTGCCGTACACTTTGCTGGTGATGGGGGTGTCGGGCGCAGTGATGCTGGCGTTTTTGTCATATTGGGCTTAAGCACACGGGCCAGCGTACCACACGTCGTTTTCCCACCGACCTTTGCATTGTGAATCCAGAATTCCAAACCCACGTTCTGCCCAACGGCCTTCGGATCATTCATGCGTGGATGCCACGCGAAGTGACGCATTGTGCCCTTGTGGTCAATGCGGGCACGAGAGACGAGGGGGAAGGGGAAGCGGGTTTGGCCCATTTCATTGAGCATGTGCTTTTCAAGGGGACGCAGAAGCGCAAGGCGTTTCACATCCTGAATCGGATGGAATCGGTGGGGGGAGAAATCAACGCCTACACCACCAAGGAGGACACCTGGATCACGTCCTCTCAGCGCAGCAAAGACACCGAGCGCGCCATGGAGTTGTTGGCGGACATCGCGTTTCAAAGTGTGTTTCCTGAGGTCGAGATGGACAAGGAGCGGGATGTCATTCTCGATGAAATTGCGGGCGTGCAAGACCAGCCCGGCGATGTGATTTTTGAGTCTTTTGAAGCGGGACTGTATCAGGGGCATGCACTGGCGGCACCGATTTTGGGCGCTGTGGAAAGTGTGAAGCGGTTGACGCGGAAGCAGGTTCAAGGCTTCGTGTCACGCCACTACCGACCCGACAACATGGTCCTGGGTGTGGTGGGGGCGGTCACTTGGGAGGCCGTCTTGAAGTGGGCTGAACGACACTTCGGAGCCTTTTCTTCGGGGCCCAAGTCGTCCGATGTTGTCCGCGTCGCGCCGAAGCCTGCAGGCGTGTTTGCGCAAACGCTGCCCAAGGGCATCCACCAAGTCCACCACATCACAGGATGCGTGGCGCCGGGGGGCAACAACAAGGACAAGCTGGCGATGACGGTGCTGGCCAACCTGTTGGGCGGTCCAGCCATGAATTGCAGGTTGAACCTCAACATTCGAGAGAAGCACGGGATGGCGTACCACATCGAGGCCAACCACGTGGTGTACCAAGACACGGGGGTGTTCAATGTGTACTTCGGCACCGACGCACGCTTCCACAAACGGGTGGAGCGCTTGGTCCGAAAGGAACTGGATGTCATCCGGACCAAAGCCCTGGGGATGCGTCAACTTCACGATGCCAAGCAGCAACTGTTGGGCCAAATCGCCTTGGGCCACGAGCATGGTGCCACGGTGCTTTCAGGCCTTGCCAAGACGTATTTGATGTACGACCGTGTGGAGACTTTGGATTCGCTGGTTCAAGCGATTGAGGCTCTCCAGGCCCCCGACTTGTTGGAGGTGGCCAACACGTGGCTGGCGCCGGAATCCCTCAGCAGCCTGACTTTCTCCACACCCTCCTGAATCCGTCAGCCTCGGCCAAAGCTGTGCCAGTCGTTGTGACGTTCTTCGATGCCGTTTTTGATGGAACGAATTTTCAGCGCAAGGTTGGCCCAGATTCGGTCGTGACCTTGAATCAGCTCCCGCATGGCATCGTCGTCGTTGTCCGCGGCCAACGCCATCAACGCGAGCACAGGATGATCGTGGTTGCGCAACCACTGCACGGCGCGCGGGTCGCCCTCTGAGCCGCCACACAGCGCCATCAATTCCGGAAACCCCTCATTGATGAGCCACGTCCGCGCCTCGGATTGGTTGTGCATCGCATGAACAAAGAGGCCAAGCTCGGGATAGCCATGGCCCAATAGCCAGTCTCGGAGTTCGCCATTTCCGGAAATGGCTTCGCCCCAAGCAATCAATACTTTCGTGGGATACTGCCGTGCCATGACTGAAAGGTAGGGACGAGCTCGGGGACTACCTTCGCGTCCTTGAAAACGCCAATCTTCACCCGAACCTTTTGGTTGCTCTGTGCGGGGACCGTGTTGTTCATGGCCAGTTTTGGCATGCTGTTGCCGGAGTTGCCGGGCTATTTGGCCCAAATGGGCGCACATCATTTGATCGGCTGGATCGTGGCGCTGTTCACCATTGGCGCGTTTTTCAGTCGATTTGTGTCGGGGCGCATGGCGGATCGGGCGGGACGAAAGCCGGTGATGCTTTTTGGCACTGCGGTCACGGCGCTGTCGGGGTTCGCGTACATCGGCGTGGCGCGCATGGACAATGTGGCCATGGCGGTGACGGGCTTTTTGGTGGTGCGGTTGCTCCACGGTCTCTCGACGGGCTTCCGACCGACGGGCACCAGTGCATTCTTGACGGACATTGTTCCCGCCCAAAGGAGGGGAGAGGCCCTGGGATACCTCGGGGTGGCTGGAAATGCTGGCATGGCTTTGGGTCCAGCTTTGGGCAGTTGGTTGGCGGTGGAGTTTGGCTACGATGCCATGTTTTTGGCGAGCAGCGCATTGGGTGTGGCTGCCTACGGAATGACAGCATTGTTGCCCGAATCTCTTCCTCAGCCAAGGAAGGTGGGATGGAGCGACCTCAATGTGTTTGAAGGAGGAAGTTTGGAGCGGAAAGCGTGGCCGTCGTCGGTGTTTTTGTTGCCGGTCGCACTGGTGTTTGGGGCGTTCTTAACGGTCACCCCTGACCTTGTGGAGGGACTGGGATTCAAGTACAAAGGATCGTTCAACACGGTGGTGGTCGTGGCCTCGATTGTGGCGCGGCTGATTGCAGGGAAGGCCTCGGATCGACATGGGCGGGTGGAGCTCCTCATGGTGGGTGCCGTGTTGTTGGCGGCGGGCATGACCTTGTTTTCCAATGCCACGTCGGTTCCCATGCTTCTCACGGCGGGTGTGGTGTATGGGTTGTCCATCGGAATCAACATGCCCGCCATTTTCGCGTGGACCATTGACCTTGCGCCGGAGGGGAAAGCGGCCACGTCGTTGAGCACAATGCTGATGTCGCTAGAGGTGGGCATCGGCGGAGGCGCCTTCGTTTCAGGGACGTGGTACGCCACCAATCCTGAAGTCTTGTTGTCGTTGTACGGCGGTTGTGCCTTTTTGGGATTGGCGGGGTTTGCCTTTCTGTTCTGGTGGCGGCGCGTTCACAAAAACGGAGGTTTCGCCCGTTGATAACTCCGGCGAGTTGTGGCCCCTTTAGGGACCTTCAATGCTATCTTGTAAGCCATGGAAATGTTGCTCGAAAAACAACTGCAGGCGGCTTTGACGGAACGCAAAGCGGTCATGGGCGAGTTTTTGCGATTGAAGGCAGAATTGGCGCGCACCCAGCAACGCAACGATGACCTGAGATCTGAGAATCGCGCCCTGCGCGAAGCACTGCATGCAGCTGAGCACGAGGTGGGCAATTTGTTCGCCTACGCAACCCAAGTGGGTGAAGAAGCGTCTTCTTGAAGCCCTCCACTCCGATTCACAACCGACACGAAAAAAGGCCATCCGCGAGGATGGCCTTTTTCATGCGACAGAAGAAGCGCAGTTACGCCACTTCCAATCCAGCAGACTGGGTGGGGAAGGCACGATCGACCTTCTTGAAAAGTCCTTGCAGCACCTTGCCAGGCCCCACTTCGGTGACCTCGGAAGCGCCGTCCGCAATCATGGTTTGCATGGTTTGCGTCCAACGCACCGGCGCGGTCAATTGCGCCACCAATTGTTGACGGATCAAATCTGGGTCGCTCGTGGGTTCCGAACTGACGTTTTGGTAGATCGGACAACGGGGCGATTGGATGTCTGCCTGCGCAATGGCAGAAGCGAGTTCTTCGCGGGCAGGTTCCATCAAAGGACTGTGGAAGGCACCCCCCACTGGAAGCATCAGTGCACGCCGTGCACCCGCCTCACTCAATGCGGCGCAGGCGGCCTCCACAGCAGGGACTTCTCCTGAGATTACGAGTTGTCCAGGGCAGTTGTAGTTGGCGGCAACCACCACACCGTCGATGGTGTTGCAGATGTCTTCCACCACATCGTTGTCCAGGCCAAGCACCGCAGCCATGGTCGACGGCTGCAACTCACACGCCTTTTGCATGGCGTTGGCGCGGGCACTCACAAGGCGCAACCCATCGGCGAACTGCAAAGCACCTGCAGCCACCAGCGCGCTGAACTCACCCAAGCTGTGGCCTGCGACCATGTCTGGTTGAAACGCCTCCCCCAAACACTTGGCAAGGATGACCGAGTGCAGGAAAATGGCAGGTTGCGTCACCTTGGTCTGTTTGAGCGCCTCGTCGCTGCCTTCAAACATGATGGAGGCGATGTCGAAGCCAAGAATGTCGTTGGCTTCTTCGAAGCGTGCACGGGCTTGTGTAGAAGCGTCGTACAGATCTTTCCCCATGCCGGAGAATTGGGCGCCTTGGCCCGGGAACACAAAAGCTTTCATGTCAAGAAAATTTCAAGGACAAACCTACAGCAAGGATTTGTTTTAGCTGGACGCCGGGACCCATTTCACCATCATCCCCGGGAATGTCGGGGTCGGGTTCTCGCAAGACGACTTCGACATCTTTGTCGTAGATCAATGTGAGGCCCAAGGTGGTCGACAGCCAGTCGTTCACCTTCAGGGTCAAGATGTGGTCGGAAAAGATGTCTACGGCTTCGGGCTCCTCGAGGTAGTTGCTGAAGAGGTCGAGACGGACCGCGTAGGTCACATGCTCGGTGACCTGCTCCTTCAATCCAAGGCGGATGTAGCCCCCGACCTCATGACGCGCGTTTGATCCGGGGGCAACCCCAAACATCCCTGCGGCCGACAGTGAATCGTCTAGAACGTAAGTGGATTTCGACGTGAAAGGGGCGAGGAACACAGTTGTGGTGGGTGTCGGTTTTAAATCCAATCCGAGGGCTACCACGAGGTATCCTGGAGCCATGAAGCGAGACGTCACCTGAGAAGGGTCGGGGACCCCGTTGACCGCGGCAAAACCAGGGGCCATTTGGGTTCGGAAACTCCCGAGTGCCGTAAGTGCGCCTTTGTCTTTGAGTCGGTATCCGAGCTTGGAGGCCAATTCAATGCGGTCGTCGGTTTTCAGGATGATGTTCTCATCGGGGCGGTGGAGCAGACCAAAGGCTGCATGGAGTTCCGTGTCCCATCCAAAGGTTGTACCGTCATATTCCCAGAACTGGTCGAGCTTGGCAATGAGGCTCGCCGAGCTTTGTCCACCGGCGGCCCATTGGCTCAACTGAACCTGGCTGAATTGCACATTGATCAGGGTCTCGTGCTTCTGGTAGACGGTGTCTGCATCACTGACAACAGGGGCCCGCAAGCGCGTTTCTTCGCCGCTTCCCAAGGGGGTGACAATCGATTGCGCCACGAGGTTGCCCCACGCGAGCGCCATCAACCCGGTCACCCATCGCATTTGCATCTCGTTCGAATCAACGAATCATGGTCACTTGACCTGTGTATGTCTTGGCACCTTGGCCATCCTTCTTTTTGATGAGAATGCGCCACGCAAAGACCTCTCCACCACTGCTGTAATGGAAACCCTCTCCAGACAAATCGTTGCCGCCAATCCACGCCTTGTTCGGGTCGGTGGTGTAGAAGACGCGGTCTCCTGAACGTGTGAACACAGAACACTCGTAGGTGGCGATGACATCCTGACCAATGATGGAGGGAAGCCAAGCGTCGTTCAACCCATCGTTGTCGGGCGTGAAGGCCGTGGGTACGTAGATGTACAGATCGGTGTAGACCTCGATTTCTTGGGAGTACACGTCGGTACAGCCATACTCGTTGACCACTTGCAACTGGGCGTTGTAGAATCCAGCGGCCTCGTATTCCACTTCGGGGTCCAATTCGCCGGAGCCTTCGCCGTTTCCGAAAGACCAAATGTTTTCGATTTGTCCCTCAGAGAGGTTCACAAACTCAACCACCGGATTCACAAATTCGATGAGGGTGTCTGGCAACACGGCGAATTCAGCCACGGGTGGGGTGCGGCCTTCGAAGGCATTCACGTATTCCGTGTCCACCGAGCACGTCAGCTCATGGCCATCGATGATGTGGGTGTTGGACACCGTGAATTCTGCATTGTAGTACCCTGGGAATTCCACGTCGAGTTCCAAGGGAGAGAGGAAATTCTCATAGGCAGGGTACCCTGGAATGGACATGGAGAAGTTGGCCGCCCCCGAAGAGGAGTTCAAAATCGACACCGTCGTGGGTAAGCAAATGGACGGCTGCTCGAAGGTCAGCTCCGGCACCGGCAAACCTCGGACTGTGAAGGGCACGTTGGAGGTGGTTTGTGCGCAGCCGTAGATGTTGGTGATTTCCAACACCACGTTCAACACCCCCGCAGTGTCCACACAAATGGATGGGAACGGGGTGGTCAAATCGTTTGTGACCAAGTTGTTTTGGATCAAGTCCCCCAAGGGGGTCACAAACCACTCGTAGCTTAGGCTGTCACCTTCACACATGCTGTAGGCCGCGGTGTCATGAAGGACAGGCACGCAGTTCAGATTGTCGAGGTCAAGGCAGGCCTGAGGTGCTTCCAATGAGAAGTTGGGAAGCGGGGTGGGGTTGACCACCGTGCTGTCGACGGCAGAACTCTCGCAGAACACCGTTTCGCCATTCACAAGCGTGTGCTCGTAACGGACAGTGACTTTGGTCGAGTCAGTGAAGGGACACTCCGTGGGATTGACAAAATTGACGCAGATGCCGTCGTTGTTGCTGCCCGCTTCGTTGTCCCAGAAATACAACACATCCACCCCCGTCAAATCTTCGTTCAACAGGGCGACTTGCATGCAATCTTCCGAAGGGGAACATTGGTCATCCATCAAACCGTCTGTGATATCAAGGATGGGCGTGGCCAGCACCTGCATTTCGTAAGACACCGTTTCGGAGATGCATTCGTTGTTGTCTTTGACAAACACCGAAAAGATGAGGTTGGACTCAGACGCAGTCGTGATGCCATTGGCAGAGGTGACATCGAGGCCAAATGACGTGGCACCCATGTTGACTTCGGAAGTGTCGGCATTTGCCGAGGCCGTCCATGTGGGCGTGTACAAGAAGGTGCTGTCGGCATCGCTGACCTCACACACGACAGACCCCAAGCCATCTTGACACATACCAGCATCGCCGTCGACGGCAATGACCGGGTTGGCGATCACGTCGAAACTCTCTGTGCCGAACGTGCTGCAGTAAAGGGTGTCCGCTTGGGCGAAGTACGCGCGGTACTTGGTCACTTCAAACGTCGTTTCTTCGCTCTGCAGTGAGAAGGAGCCAGTGTTGCTCACCTCGTTCATGACATCCAAGCCGGCCGAAGTCCAGTAGTCGTACGTCACGTTTTGTGGCATGTCGGTGTTGAGGTCCTCGAACGTGAGAACGTCGCCATCGCAGTAGGGCGCAGGATCTCCAGAAAAGCTCATGTCCAATGCAGGTTCGTCAAAAATGACGAGAAGAATGTCTTCTGTGGCTGCACAGGTGACGGTCTCGGTCTCACTCACGTCATACACCAACCCTCCAGTCACCTCGATGACGTCACCGTGCGTTGGGTTGAACAAAACCAAGCTTTGGATGGAGTCTCCTGTCGCCGCGTAGCTGGGGAAATAAACAGCATCTTCAATGTACCCATCGACCGTGGCCGTGTCGACACTCCAGGTGTAAACATCGCCTCCCTTGGCCAGCACTTGAAGCGTGTCGTAGGAGCAAGCATATGGGCGCTCCATTCCAACCTCAGCGCGCTCCAGTGCATTGATGGAAATCACCGTTGGAGGTGTGGACAAGCAGCCGTAGCTGTCGGTGACCGTGACATTGAAGTTTTGGTCAAACGTGCCATCCAACGTGCTCTCGTATTGTGCCTCGACGGTGACCACATCCGAAGGGGAGGAGGTGGCGAAGGTCTCATTGATGGTGCTTCCGCTCCAGGCCCAATCCCAAGTGACCCCAGCGCCATTGAGCGTGGTGGCCCCCGCATCTAAAGTCACGCTGACCTCCACATCGTCTTCGTCGCAAACATGGGAGGCAGACGTACTCCACGAAATGACCGGCGTGGGCAACACTTGGAAGCTCCAAGGCTCCTCCACGACGCATTGGAAATCGGCAGGCGTGGAAGCTCCGTAAGTGTAGGTCACATAGGCAACACCTTCAATCAAAGAGGGAGAATTCAACGGGGCCGAAGCTTCCACATCCACGAAAACGACGTCTTCGTCGGTGCTTGGCAGAGTCTGCAAGGTCAAATTGCCCGAGCCGTCGTCGACGAATTGCGCCCACTCGTAGGCAATGCCACCCCCGAAGGTGACGCTCGCCTCCAGAACCATGTCGGCCCCTTCGCACATGATGTAATCATTGGCAGGCCCACTGTTGTCATCACCCGCAATGGAGAAGGCAGGGGCGCTGCGTCGCTTCATTTCGAATGGCGCCTCTGTGAAGCAGGTCAGTCCTGGATCCGTATAGGTGACGCCTCGATAGAATTCGAAAGTAGAGTCCGTTTGAGAGCCTAAACCCTGAAAGTAATCCGGACTCAAAGAGATTTCGATGCCTGTTGCAGGGTCAGTGGTGACCCAAGTGGAGTCTGGGAGTCCGTTCTGACCGTACACGGTGAGGACTTCGCATCCGGTGATGGTGGTCTCCCAATTTTGGCCGATGCACACGAATTCGTTGTCGACTTCGGCAAGTGGATTGGGGTAGACCTTCGCCACATCGTCCCATTCGGCCGTGGTGGCGCAGCCCGCAACGGATGCGGTCAACTGCAGGCTGAGCAATTCAGGCCCCACAAAATCCTGAAAGGGGACGTCACCGATGGAAGGAGTCGTGGTGACATTCAATCCCGTTCCATCGACGGGAAGGTTCACACCGTTCAAATCTGCACTCCATGTGTACTCCACGTCATTGATGTCGAGGCCATCGTCCACCGTGATGCCGGTCAAGGTGACGTCAAACGTCGTTCCCGAGCACACTGCATCGGGGAGGACCGTCAAAGCACCCAACACAGGAAGCTCGTGGATGGTGATGGTGCTGACAGGAGAAACGCCCACACAGCCCTCTAGGTCTGTCACCGTCAATAACACGCTTCCCGCATCGGGAATGACGCCGTCCACATGGACTTCGAAGTCGGTGAATGCAGCGTTGGGTGTGGCAATGTCAAATGCTTCTGGATTGTCCTCGTTGCTCCATGCATATGTCAGTCCGCCCTGTCCCGTGCCTGGCTCGTGCACTGCCGACAAGGTTTCCACGGAACCCACACAGATGGCGTCTGTCGAAGTGATGTTCACCTCAGGATTTTCTAACACATCCAACGTCAT
>Ga0115013_10000067_pt1 | contig 64209 bp, 54 predicted proteins | sample SouAtlMetagenome_2_FD_88686 | JGI IMG/M metagenome (GOLD analysis project Ga0115013, IMG submission 88686) | Marine eukaryotic phytoplankton communities from Atlantic Ocean - South Atlantic ANT15 Metagenome | ecosystem: Environmental > Aquatic > Marine > Oceanic | place: South Atlantic Ocean...
AAGAAGTAACGGAAGAAGTAACAGAAGAAGTAGATGAATCTAAATTATATAATGAAGTAGAGGATACAAACAAGAAAATTGAAAAGACTTTAAGAGAATAAAGTATGCTACTATAAACATGGTAAGAACAGCTTGGGCAAAACATTTATACAACGCTTATAATAGCGTTAAATCAGGAGATTATGTATATGATGCTAGTGGAAATCTATTAGGACAAAACGATGGTTGTTTTGCACGCCCCACTTCTAAAAGTCCTGGAAGTGTTTGTTTAGTTCGCAGAGGAAAATTCATATGGATATCAGGAGATGTAGAAAAACGTGAAAATGGTTGGACCATAGCAGAAGATTGTAAAGTAGAATAAAAAGATTTAATATATAATAAATTTTTTTATACACGTTCTAATTCGGGAGCACTGTCTTGATGAGTAATGATAGCTTTAATAGTAGTAGGAGTAACTAATGTATGTGAAGATCCATCAATTCCTTGTATTACAACACTATAATCTTGTGTAGTAGATAATACAACTTGTTCTCCATTTTCAAATACTCTTCCAACAGGCCTATTTTTTGCTAGTCTATATTGATTTATAAAGTTAGACAATGAAGGCATAATAGAAGAAAGTTGAATAGTCCAACTTTGTAAGACACTAATACCTTCATATGTAGCCAATACACTATTAATAGCGGCGGCTTTTCCTGATTCTATTTTTGCTGGTGTTAAAGTAGCACTAAGATTATCGGCATTTTCAGCAGTTAAAACAGGTGTTTGTTCTACATCCCAATAAGCATAATTTACAGTATCAGCAGTGTCCTGTATATAACCAATTGTCTCAGTGCCCTTAATTTCGTGTGTAGTAGATAAAGTGCCTGTATTATCAACAGAAACAGTAACATCAAGATTATATGTATTAAGTAGTGTAGAACCTTGTCTAGCATCAAAATTCATCATAGTTATAGTAGTATTTCCAGTAGGAAGTTTATAATTAATATTGTAATGTGTATTAGTATGTCTTATAATACCTCCATTAATTCCAGTATTACCATTAACAAGAGAAATATTATCATTTAAGTTTACTGTAGCTTCTATGTAGTAAGGTATATTATCTTGTATTGTATAATTATAAACAATTTTTTCAATAATAATGTTAACAGTATCATCAGTAACATTATCATATGTATCCCTAACAATAACAGTAATAGGGTCAACAGTTTCAGCATTAGTTGTAGTGGAATAATTATAAGTTTTTTGAAATAAAAAGTTATTTCCAGTCTGAGAAACAAAGGAAGCACCAGGAATAGAAATAGTATCTATAAGAAAATTATCAGTAGCAGTAATAGTAAAAGATATAGTAGCAGTATCAGCATTTTGAGTTAAAACAACATTTGTAATATCAGATATAAATGAAGAAATAACAGGAGGAATTTCATCTTGTTTATCTACATTAACACTGATAGAATCAGTCACTTGATTTCCAGCAGGATCACTAACAACAACATTAAAAGTATCTGTAAAAGTTCCGATATTATAATCTTGTAAATTATATGTTTTTTGAAAAATATATGTATTTCCACTTACTAAAATTTGTGTCCCCCCAGAAACAGTAACACTATCTATAGATTGATTATCACTACAAACAACAGATATTTGTAAATTTTGGGATGAATTAGATGAATTCAAAATGACGGAATTTTGATTTGTAGTGACTGACGAAATAACAGGATCTTCATTATCATATTTATTCACAGTAATATTAATAGAAGAAGATGATGTATTCCCATCTCCGTCAGTGGCGACAGCAGTAATCGAATTAACAGTTTCTCCATATGCGTAATTAATATAATTGAATGATTTTTGAAATGTATAGACTGAACTATTTTGACTTATAAATGTTGCTCCACTTATACTTACACCAGAAACACTAACATTATCAGTAGCAGTAACATAAAAATAAACCAAAACAGTTTTAACAGTGCTATATAAATTAACAATAGTTTTACTGGAAGTAAAAGATGAAATAGTAGGAGATAAATCGTCACCTTTTACAATATCTATTTCAATACTTTGAACAGTAGAATTGTTATTAGTATCAATAGCAGTAAGAGATAATGTATCTTTTACAGTTCCAAAATCATAATTACTATAACTATATGATTTAGTCCAAGTATAATTTCCTCCTATTACGCTTACAAATGTAGCACCACTCAATAATACAGCGGAAAGAGCAATATTATCAGTAACATTAGCAGTAAATGTAACTGTTTTATTTTGATTTGAAGTGGTTAAATTAACAGTAGATGGATTAGACGTAAAATTAGAAATAACAGGACCAGTATCGTCTGTTTTAGTTATAAATACAGTAACCTTTTTTGTTGAAACATTATTAGCAGTATCAGTAGCAGTAAGAGTGAGTTCGTCTATATTATTTCCAATAGTAAAATCATCTAATAAATAATTTTTAGTAAACGTGTAAATAGAACCATTATTATTAATAAGACTAGTTCCTGGAAAACTTACAGAAGACAAAGATACATTATCAATAACAATACCAGTAAAAGTAACTAATTCACTATTATTATTACTACTCAGACTAATAACAGGTTTATCTGCGGTTAAGTTAATAATATTAGGAGGTGCATCATCAACTTTATTAATAACAATGATAATTGCAGCAGTAGATGTATTACCTATAAAATCAGTTACGGTGCATATTACATTATCTTCATTTTCACCATAAACATAATTATCATAATTATAAATTTTTTGAAATCGAAAGGTATTAAAAGTTCCAGGTGTGGTATCTCCTTGTCCTAATGTAATACTTTCTTGAACTATCTTATTTTCATCAATTATAATTTCATCATCATCATCATCCGGAATATCTAATATTGGAGTAGCACCTGAAACAGTAACAGTTTTAACGAATACATTATCAGCAACCACTACAGTAAAAATAACAGTTTTAGTTTTTAATAGTGAACTAACAGTAATAGAAGTAAAATTAGATAAAAAAGCACTAATAACAGGACCAGTATTATCATCTTTCACAATAGTTAAGGTAACTGAAGATGAAGAAGAATTACTATTGGAATCAGTAGCAGAAAATGTATAAGTCTCTAATGTATTACCAAAAGTATAATTATCACTATCAAATAACTTTGAATATGTATAAGTATTACCGGAAGAACCTACTAAATTTGTATTAGGAAGAGTTACACTACTAATCGCAACATTATCGGTTACAACAGCAGTAAATGTAACAGTTTGAGCACTTGTTGCTCCTTCTGTAGTTAAATTAATAATTGTATCATCAGCGCTAAAAGAAGAAATAATAGGACCTTGATTATCTGTTTTTGTTATATTAATAGTAAGATTAGCAGTAGATGAATTATCATTCATATCAGTAACAGTACAAATAACATTGTCTGACCCCGAACCATAAGTATAATCAACATATCTATAAACTTTGGAAAATCTAAAAGTATTAGAAGTTCCAGGAGTAGTATCTGTGGGTTCAAGTTGTATGATTTGTTCATTAATTCTATTATCATCAATAATAATTTCATCATCATCGTCACTAGGAACGTCAGGAATTGGAGTAGCTCCAGAAACTGTAATAGTTTTAACAGCAACATTATCAGCAACGACGACAGTAAACGTAACAGTTTTGGTTTGAGAAGTGCTAAGTAATGTAAAGTTAGTAGAACTTGCTATAAATGATGAAATAGAAGGACCAGTAGAGTCTGCTTTTGTTATAGTTATAGTTTGAGTATCTGTACTAGTATATCCATTATGATCTCTAACGGTTAATGTATAAGTTTGAGAAGTAGTTCCAAATGAAAAATGATCGGCATCAAATAATTTATTCCAACTATAATTTCCACCGATAGAACTAACTAAACTAACTAATGGACTAATAGTAACAGAACTAATACTAACATTATCACTTACAATAGCAGAAAAGCCGACTGTTTGAGAGGTGCTATCACTACTATTAAGCATAACAGTATTATCATCAACACTAAAAAGTGATATAACAGGAGGAGTATTATCAGTATGTATAGTTGTAATGGTAAGATTATCAGTAGAAGAATTACCAGCAGCATCTTGAACGGTTAAAGTAAGTGTATTATTAGTGGAATTGTTAAGAGTAGGTCTAGAAAATGATTTGGTAAAAGTATAAGTATTACCACTAACATTGGTTTGTGTAGCACCATTTACGGAAACACTATCAATGCCTCTATTATCAGAAACTTGTGCGGTTAATGTTGCTATTTTATCAGATGAATCAGAATCAGAAGAAAACCAAGTAAGAGTAGAAGTATTAGTGGAAAAAGAAGAAATAGATGGAGCCTGTGTATCTACTTTTGTAAAATTAATAGTAAGATTAGAAGTAGAAATATTATCGTTTAAATCAGTAACAGTAGCAACAACATTATCACTATTGGAACCAAAATTATATTCACTGTATTGATATGTTTTCACAAAGTAAAATGTATTTTGTGTTCCAGAAGTAGTATCATCAGGTGATAATTGAATAGTATCTTCATTAATTTTATTTTCATCAATAATAATATCATCACCAGGTCCATCTATGGGTGGATCAATAGGGGGATTTCCAATAAATGGTATTGCTCCAGAAACAGTAATAGTTTTAACACTAACATTATCAGCAACAACAACAGTAAACATAACAATTTTTGAAGTGAGAGAAGTAGTTAAAAGGAAATTATTAAAATTGGAAGTAAATGATGAGATGGTTGGCCCAGTAGTATCGGATTTTGTTATAGTAAGTGTTTCTGTAGATGTAGTAGAATTTCCTAATGTATCAGTAGCAGTTAATGTATAAGATTGTGTAGTATTTCCATATGAAAATTGGTCTTGATCTAATAATTTAGAATAAGTATATGAATTTCCAGATGAACTAACAAAAGTAGTATTTGGTAGACTAACATTATTTATAGAAAGATTATCAGTAACAGTAGCAGTAAATGTGATGGTTTGAGTTTGTGATGAAGTAGTATTTAATGAAATAGAAGTATTATTAGCTGAAAAAGAAGAAATAACAGGAGGTGTATTGTCTACGTGATTAGTAGTAACATAAATAGTATTTGACGAACTATTCGAAGCAGCATCTTGAACGGTTAAAGTAACAGCATTACTTATAGAATTACTAAGAGTAGGTCTAGAAAACGATTTGGTAAAAGTATACGTATTACCACTAACATAGAAAGTTTGCGCGCCACCATTAATGGAAATAGAATTAATTCCAACATTATCAGAAACAACAGCAGTAAATGTGGCTGTTTTATTAGAAGAACTACTAGAAGAATACCAAGTAAGAGTAGAAGTGTTTACAGAAAAAGATGAAATAGTAGGAGACTCTGTATCAGTTTTTGTAAAATTAATAGCTAGCGTAGCAGTAACAGAATTATCATTCATATCAGTAACGGTAGCAACAACATTATCAGTATTAGAACCGAAACTATAATCACTATAGCTATATGTTTTGGAAAAATAGAAAGTATTGGAAGTTCCAGGAGTGCTATCTTCAAGGTCTAATTCAATAGTATCTTCATTAATTTTATTTTCATCAATAATAATTTCATCTCCGGGACCACCACCACCACCACCACCACCACCACCACCACCTCCACCTCCACCTCCGGAAATAATGGGAGTGGCTCCAGAAACAGTAATACTTTTAACAGCAAGATTATCATTAACAACAACAGTAAATGTAACAATTTTGGAAGTATTTGTTGTAGTAAGACTAAAATTATTATTATTAGATGTAAATGAAGTAATATTAGGCCCAGAAGTGTCTGTTTTACTAATAGTAATAGATTCAGTAGCAGTTGTTGAATTTCCAGCGTTATCAAGAGCAGTTAATGTATAAGTTTGTAAAGTATTACCAAAAGAGAATTGGTCCTGATCAAATAGCTTTGAAAAAGTATAGGTATTACCTGAGGAAGAAACAAAAGAAGAATTGGGCAAAGAAACAGATTTAACAGCAAGATTATCAGTAACAGTAGCAGTAAAAGTAACAAGTTGTGTTTGTGTATTAGAAGTATTTAAAGTAATAGTAGTATCATTAGCGGAAAAGGAACTAACAACAGGGCTTTCAGTATCAGTTTTACTAATAGAAATTTGTATATTATCCGTAACACTATTACCAGCGTTATCGGTAATAGTAAGTGTTCTAGTATCAGTAGAATTACCAAATGAATATTGTGAATAATAATAAGTTTTTGTAAAAATATAAGTATTATTATAAGTATACATAAGGGAAGTTCCGGGTAAATCTACAGAACTAATTCCAACATTATCAGTAACGGTAGCAGTAAAAGTAACTGCTTGACTTTGAGAATTAGTAGATAAGGCAATAGTGCTATTATCTACAGTAAAGGTGGATATAACAGGAGCCTGAGTATCATTTTTAGTAATTGTAATATTAAGAGATTTTGTAGATAAATTACCAGCATCATCAGCAGCAACTAATGTAAAAGTATCAGTAGTATCGCCAAAACTATAATCATTAAAAGAAAAGGTTTTTGTAAAATAATAATTATCACCAGATTTACTGTAAAATGTGGCGTTACTAACAGTATAAATACTAACAGATGTATCGTCAACAATATTAGCAGTAAATGTGACTGTAACAGAAGTTTGTGAATTATTTAATGTAATAGAATTATTATCTACTGTGAAAGAATAAATCGAAGGAGGATTGGTATCTTTTACAACTTGAGACGCAGCGTTAACAGTTAATGAAATAGAACTAGTGCTAGATAAATTTTCAGAATTTGTAGCATAAACAGTTAAATTTTCACTATGAGTTCCCGCGGAATAATTAGAATAATAATAAGTTTTATTCCATGTATAATTAAAATAACTTATAGTAGAAGCTCCTAAACCGTTTAAATGAACGTTAGTAACGACAGATTCAAAATCAGTAACAGTACAAGTAATAGTAACAGTTTCTGAAGGATTAGATGAGGATAGATTAATAGTAGATGGCGTAATTTTGAGATTAGTAATAACAGGAGGAGTAGTATCGGCTGCTGGAGGGTCTTCTATAGGTGGTGGAACAACACCACCACCTCCACCTGGCCCACCGCCGCCTCCCAAATCATCATCTCCTTCTTGAATTATATTTTTACCTGGATCTCGTGGAAACATTATATATATATAATTTTTTAATATTAATTTAAGTATTAAATTAAAATTAAATATTAATTTTTTTATTTAGTTTTGAGTTGTTCCAGTAAAGGCACCTGTAGCAGTTTGTTCTAATACACCAAAAACATTACCAGAGGCAAGTGTTTGTAATGTATTATTGTGGTCAGTAAATGTTGGATTATAACTGGATGAACCACTTGTAAAGATTTTATCACCTTGTCTGAAAACGGTAGTAGTATCAGGTGAAGCCAATCTTCCAATTCGAGCACGAGCGTGTTTAGTAAGGGCGGAATCAGGAGATGGTGTAATAGCATTGAATGTAACAGACCATGATGAAAGGGTAGCTTCTCCATTAAACGAATCATTTGTAGCAGCAATTTGAGAAGAGAATCTAGTAGCAATTTCAGTTGAAGTCAAGACAGTGCTAAGATTATCTTCAAGGGCGTCTCTATCACCAGCAGAAGTAGCATTTTTCCATGAAGAACTTGGTTGTTTATCGGCACCAACAAGTGTATTAGTATCAGTTGTATTATTATTTTCAGAGAAGTGTAAATAAGAAGCATAATGAGCACTATCTACAATATTAGCGGATTGACTTGTAGCATTATCACTTAATTGAACTTGACAACTGGATGAAAGATTACCATTGGTATCAGTGCTAATAGTCATCATAACATCAAAGTTCTGTAGATTTACACCACTTCCCAATGAAGATGAAATATTACTATCGTCAATAGTAATTTGCCCAACCTTGAATGTTCCAGTTTGTGCTGGTAAGGTTGTAGAAACTTCATTTCCACAAACATCTTGATTAGTAAATGTAATAGAATCAAGACCCCACGCATCATCAGGAGATCCTGTAGCTCTACCAAGATTACTTGAAGCCTTAGTAATATATGAGTTAAGATTAACAGGTATTTTAATGTAGTAATCAGGTAAACTATCACCGCCAAATAATACAGCACTACGTTCATGACGTGATTCAAGTAGATAAACATTTTCATCCATTGTTGTGAGATTAGCTGAAGTAGTAAGACTTACACTACCAGGAACCATTAAAGCACTTAGTGTAGCAATAACAACACTTATTTCTTCAGAAGCAGTATTACCTGCAGCATCTGTGCTAGAAACAGTGAAGTTTTGAACATGATTATTACCGGAATAATCAGTTAATGTGTATGTTTTGGTCCAAGTATAGACACCATTAGTAACGGAACCAGCACCAAGAGAAACATCATCGCCATCAACCAATGAATAACTAGATATAGCTACATTATCATTCATTGTAGCACTAAATGTGACTGTTTGAGATGTATTATCAGGACCCAAATCAAATGAGTTAGGGCTAGCAGTAAATGAACTAATATAAGGAGATTCATCGTCAAATTTTCTAACAGTAAGACTCAAGTTATCTGTAGTTCTATTTCCGGCGGCATCAGTAGCAATGACTTCAATAGCATCACTAGTATTTCCATAACTATAGTCATCGTAATCATATGTCTTTGTCCAAGTATAAACACCATTATTTACACTACTAAAGTTAGCTCCTTGAACGGAATATGTTGAAATACCAACATTATCTGAAAGAGTAGCGGTTATTGTAATGCTTTGTGTTTGTGCGGATGTATAAAGATTAACAGTAGAAGCAGAAATAGAAAAGTTTGAAATAGTTGGAGCAATGTTATCACTCTTAGTTATAGAAATGTTAACAGATTCAGTAGTGCTATTTCCAGCAGCATCTTGAACAGTAAGAGTCAATGTATCTGTTGCGGTTCCATATGAATAATCACTATAACTATAAGATTTAGTCCAACTGTAGACACCATCTGTTAGCGATTGATAAGTAGCTCCTGGAAGATTATAACTAGAAACTGCTCTATTATCAGTAAATGAAGCATAGAAAGTTACACTATCTGATTGTGAACTACTTGTTAATGAAACAGCATTTTTACTGCTAGTAAATGAGCTAATAGAAGGAGATTCATCGTCAACCTTTGATACTGTAATAGTAAGAGTGTCTGTGGAAGTATTACCAGCAGTATCGGTAACAGTCAAAGTAAAAGTTTCAGTTGTTGAACCATAACTATAATCATCATAATCGTATAATTTTGTATAAGTAGATGTAGCACCGTTAGAAGATGAAAATGTAGTTCCTGGAAGACCAACACTTTGAACAGAAACATTATCACTTGCTACAATAGTAAATGTAACAGTTTGAGTCTTAGCAGATGATTTAAGTTCAACTGAAGTATCATCGGCACTAAAACTAGTAATGGTTGGGTCTTGATCGTCTGTCTTAACAATACTTACAGTAACAGTATCAGTAACAGTATTACCAGCACCATCAACAACAGTAGCAGTGAAAGTTTCACTTACGGTTCCGTAATTATAATCATCATAATCATATAATTTTGTAAATATTCTATCATTGCCTGATGTAGATGAATAAGTAGTTCCAGGTAATGAAACAGAACCAATAGAAGCATTATCACTAGCAGTAACCGTAAATGTAACAGTCTGTGTTTGTGATGAAGTCTTAAGCTCAACACTTGTATCATCCGCACTTACAGAAACAGTTGGGTCTTGGTCATCGCTCTTAGTAATACTAATAGTTTCAGTATCGGTTACACTATTCCCGGTAGTATCAGTAATTGTTAAAGTTAATGTATCACTGCTATTACCATAACTGTAGTCATCATAATCATATTCCTTAGTAAAGGTATATGTTCCAGCATTAGAACTACTTAATGTAGTTCCTGGAAGAGAAACACTATTAATTGCGACATTATCACTCACAACAGCAGTAAACGTAACAGTTTGGGTTTGTGATGAAGTTTTAAGTTCGACAGTAGTATCATTCGCACTGAAACTAGTAATAGATGGATTTTGGTCGTCTACCTTACTAATACTAATAGTAACTGTATCAGTGGCGGTAAGATTAGAACTATCAGTAACAGTAGCAGTTAATGTCTCACTACTATTTCCATAACTAAGGTCATCATAGTCATATTCCTTAGTAAATGTATAACTAGAACCCGATACAGCTCCAGCAGTCGTTCCTGGAATACTTACACTACTAACAGCAACATTATCACTTGCTACAACAGTAAATGTTACAGTTTGTGTTTTTGCTGAAGTCTTAACCTCAACACTTGTATCATCCGCACTAAAACTACTAATAGCAGGATTTTGGTCGTCTGCCTTATTAATACTAATTGTAATAGTATCAGTAGCTGTATTACCAGCTGTATCAGTTGCGGTAGCAGTTAATGTTTCAGAACTATCACCAAAACTAAAGTCATCATAGTCATATGTTTTTCTAAAGTTGTATTGTGTATTACTGTTACTGGTTGTAGTATAAAGGAGTGTAGTTCCTGGAAGAGTTACACTATTAATAGCTACATTATCACTTACTGTAACCGTAAATGCTACAATTTGTGTTTGTGATGAGGTCTTAAGTTCAACAGTAGAGTCATTAGCACTAACAGAGCAAGTAGGATCCTGATCGTCAGCCTTGTTAATACTAATAGTAATATCCTGTGTAACAGAATTACTAGCACTATCAGTAACAGTAGCAGTTAATGTATCACTACTATTACCAAAACTATAATCAGCATAACTATAAGTCTTTGTAAAAGTATAATTATTCCCTGATGAACCAGTAGATGTAGTTCCTGGAATACTTACACTACTTACAGCCACATTATCAGTAGCAACAACAGTAAATGTTACGGTTTGTGACTGAGATGAGGTTTTAAGCTCAACAGTGGTATCGTCAGCACTGAAACTGCTAATAGCAGGATTTTGATCGTCGCTCTTGCTAATACTAATAGTAACAGTATCTGTAACAGAGTTACTAGCTGTATCGGTAACAGTTAAAGTTAATGTTTCACTTGATGAACCAAAACTGTAATCATCATAGTCATATTCCTTAGTAAAGGTATATGTTCCAGCATTAGAACTACTTAATGTAGTTCCTGGAAGTGAAACACTATTAATAGCTACATTATCACTCACAGCAGCAGTAAATGTAACAGTCTGTGTCTGCGAACTAGTTGCTAAAGTAACAGTGGTATCGTCAGCACTGAAACTACTAATAGCAGGATTCTGGTCATCACTCTTGCTAATACTAATAGTTTCAGTATCGGTCACACTATTTCCAGCAGTATCGGTAACAGTTAAAGTTAATGTATCACTTGATGAACCATAACTATAGTCATCATAATCATATTCCTTAGTAAAGGTATATGTTCCGGCATTAGAACTACTTAATGTAGTTCCTGGAAGTGAAACACTATTAATAGCTACATTATCACTCACAACAGCTGTAAACGTAACGGTTTGAGTTTGTGATGAAGTCTTAAGCTCAACGGTAGTATCATCAGCACTAAAGCTGGTAATAGATGGGTCTTGATCATCAGCCTTATTAATACTAATAGTAACTGTATCAGTAATAGAATTACTGGCTGTATCAGTTACAGTTAGTGTTAAAGTATCAGTAGCATCTCCATAACTATAGTCATCATAATCATATGTTTTGGTAAATACATATGTTCCACTATTAACACTACTTAATGATGTTCCTGGAAGACCTACAGAACTAATACCAACATTATCACTAACAACAGCAGTAAAGGTTACTGTTTGAGTTTGTGAAGAGGTTTTAAGCTCAACTGTGGTATCATCGGCACCAAAACTTCCAATAGTTGGATTTTGGTCGTCGGTTTTACTGATTGAAACAGTAATAGTTTGAGTAGCACTATTTCCTGCGGCATCAGTAGCAGTAGCAGTTAATGTATCACTGCTAGTTCCAAAACTATAATCACCATAACTATAAGTCTTGGTAAATGTGTAGTTGTTTCCAGAAGAACCAGTAGAAGTAGCTCCTCCAATAGTTACACTATCAATAGCTCTGTTATCGCTAGCGACAACAGTAAATGTAACCGTTTGTGACTGTGAAGAGGTCTTAAGTTCAACAGTAGAGTCATCAGCACTAACAGAAGTAATAGTTGGATTTTGATTATCTACTTTTAGAATTGTAACAGGTAGATTTACAGTAGCAGTATTTCCTGCTGCGTCACTAACCGTAACAGTATTAGCACTTGTTTGAGAACCAAATGAGAAATCATCATAATCATAAGTTCTAGTCCAGGTATAATTATTTCCACTTTGTGTTCCAGATGAACTTAGTTGAGAATGAGTAGTAGATGAAATTGCTCTATTATCAGTAGCAACAACAGTGAATACAACATCAGTAGATTGTGAAGTAGTAGATAATGTAATAGTATCGTTAGTAGCATCTGTGGATGAACTACTAATAACAGGGTTTTGGTCATCTACCTTATTAATAGTAATTGTAATACTATCAGTAACACTATTACCAGCAGCATCCGCAACTGTGAGTGTAAGACTATCAGTATTGGATCCAAAACTATAATCATCATAATCATAATCCTTGGTAAAGGTGTAAGTTCCATTATTTGAACTTGTTTGTGTAGCACCAGTTAAGGAAATACTATTGATTCCTACATTATCACTAACAACAGTAGTAAACGTAACAGTTTCAGTTTGGTCGCTAGTTCTAACTGTAATGGTGCTGTTATTAGCACTAAGACTAGTAATTACAGGATTTTGATCGTCGCCCTTTGTAATATTAATAGTAATAGTATCAGTAACACTATTTCCAGCAGCATCAGAAACAGTTAAAGTTGGTGTATCAGTAGCAGAACCGAAACTGTAATCGTCATAGTCATAAGTTTTGGTAAATGTATAAGTTCCAGAATTAGAACTGGTTTGAGTAGCACCTGTTAATGAAATGCTATTTATTCCTACATTATCACTCACAACCGTAGTGAAAGTTACAGTTTGAGATTGAGAACTAGTAGTCAATGAAACACTAGTATCATCGGCACTTAAACTAGTAATAGTTGGATTTTGGTCATCTGTCTTGGTAATACTAATAGTAATAGTATCAGTAGCAGTATTTCCTGCTGCGTCACTAACACTTAATGTTAAAGAATCAGTATTAGATCCAAAACTATAATCAGCATAATCATATTCTTTGCTGAAAATATATGATGAACCACTTACACTATCCTGTGTAGCTCCAGTTAATGATATAGAATTAATTCCAACATTATCCGTAACAACAGCAGTAAAGTATATAGTTTGTGTTTGAGTGGAAGTTTTAAGCTCAATAGAAGTATCATCAGCATTTAAACTGGTAATGGATGGATTTTGGTCGTCGCTCTTTGAAATGTTAATAGTAACAGATTCAGTAGAGCTATTACCAGCAGCATCACCTACAGTTAAAGTTAATGTATCGGTAGAAGAACCAAAACTATAATCATCATAACTGTATGTTTTTGTAAAGGTATAATCATTTCCAGAATTACTTGATGAGGTTCCAGGAAGTGAAACACTTGTAATTCCAACATTATCACTAAGAGTAGCAGTAATAGTAACGGTTTGTGACTGAGAACTAGTTAATAATGAAACACTAGTTGTATTTGATGAGAAACTACTAATAGTAGGATTTTGGTCGTCAGTCTTAGTAATACTAATAGTAACTGACTGCGTGGAAGTATTACCAGCAGCATCCCCGACACTAAGTGTTAGACTGTCTGTATTAGAACCAAAACTGTAATCGGCATAACTGTAAGCTTTTGTAAATGTATATGTTCCTGCATTGGAACTTGTCTGAGTAGCACCAGTTAATGAAATACTAGTTACTTCTCTATTATCACTAACAGCAGTAGTGAAAGTAATGGTTTGGCTTTGAGCAGAAGTTTTGAGTTCAATCGCATTTCCTGAAGAATTGTTAGTAAAGCTTGAAATAGTAGGATTCTGGTCGTCTATCTTTTGAATAGTTAAACTTACATCTTCTGTTACACTATTTCCAGCAGCATCTGTAACAGTTAATGTATGAGTTTCACTTGTATTTCCAAAATTATAATTAGAATAATCAAATACCTTAGTAAAAGTATACGATGAACCACTTACACCTTGATAATTGGTATTAGGAATAGTAATAGAATTAATTCCAACATTATCACTAGCAACAGCAGTAAATGTAACAGTTTCAGTTTGATCACTTGTCTTCAACTGAATAGTAGAAGGACTAGCAGAAAAGGAGGTAATAGTAGGATCTTGTGTATCAGATTTACTAATACTAATAGTTACTTGTTCTGTAGCACTATTACCAGCATCATCAGCAGCAGTAAGAGTTAAAACATCGGTGCTGGAACCAAAACTATAATCATCATAATTATAGGTTTTAGACCATGCGTAATCAGGACCAGTAGAATCAGTAGATGTAGCCGTAGGCAAGTTCATAGAAGTAATACCTCTATTATCGGTAGCACTAGCGGCAAATGTAATAGTTTGACTTTGACTTCCAGTAGTAAGTGTAACATTAGTACCACTAGCAGTAAAAGATGAAATAGCAGGGTTTTGATTATCAATCTTAGCAACAACAATATTTAAGGTTTCTGTATCTTCATTTCCAGCAGCATCGGTAGCAGTGGCTGTAAAACTAAATGTATTATTTCCCCAATTGCTTAAATCGCTATAATTAAAGGTTTTTGTGTAAGTATAAGTAGTTCCAGACACAGAACTTAATGAAGCACCATTCGAAATACTAGTGGATGAGATAGCTCTATTATCAGTAGCAACAAGTGTAAATGTAACAACTTGTGAAGTAGTTCCACTTGTATATAAATTAAATGAAGTTGTATTAGCTGAAAAACTACTGATAACAGGGTCTTGGTCGTCTGTTTTGGTAATACTAATATTAATAGTTTGACCGGCAGAATTTCCAGCAGCATCAGTTACAGAAAGAACGTGTGATGAAGTGCTAGAACCATAACTATAATCATCATAGTCGAATTCATTAGTAAATGTGTAAGTTCCGTTATTAGAACTGGATAATGTAGCATTGGATAATGATATCGAATCAATAGCAACATTATCACTTGCGACAGCAGTAAATACAACGGTTTGAGTCTTAGCGGAAGATTTAAGTTCAATAGCATTTCCACTAGCATTACTGGATAAAGAAGTAATAGTTGGATTTTGATTATCAGCTTTGGCTATTGTAATAGTAATACTATCGGTGGAAGCATTACCAGCGGCGTCAGATACAGTTAAGGTAAGAACATCTGTAGAAGAGCCAAAACTGTAATCATCATAATCGTATTCTTTTTCCCACGTATAAGTTCCATTAGAAACTCCCTGATATGTAGCAGTAGGAATACTTGCTGAAGTAATACTAACATTATCTGTAAGAGAAGCAGTAAATGTAACAGTTTGAGTTTGAGAACTAGTAGTTAACGAGACAGTAGTGTCATCAGCACTAAAACTACTAATAGTTGGTGCTAAATTGTCTGACTTAGTAATATTAATAGTTTGACTTGAGGTAGCACTATTACCAGCTGCGTCAGTAAATGTAACAGTTAAACTATCGGTGTGACTTCCATAAGTATAATCATCGTAATCATATGTTTTGGACCAGACATAGTTATTACCACTATTTGAACTAAATGTTGCGGTTGGAAGACTGTAACTAGAAACAGATCTATTATCCGTAGCAACAGCAGTAAATGTAACAGTTTGTGTTTGTGCAGTAGTATATAATGCTACATTTGAAACATTAGCAGTAAAAGATGAAATAGAAGGAGTTTGGTCATCCGCTTTATTTACAGATACTGTTAAGTTTTCTGTAGAAGTATTACCAGCAGCATCGACAACAGTTAAAGTGAATGTATCAGTGGTATCACCATAACTATAGTCATTATAATTGAATGTTTTAGACCAATTATAGGTAGACCCACTATTACCGTTACTTGTTGTGTTAGGTAAAGAAGCACTACTAATGGCTCTATTATCACTTAAAGTAGCACTAAATGTAACAGATTGAGTCTGGGCTGATGATTTAAGCTCAATTGTATTATCACTTACTGAAAAGTTACTAATAGAAGGGGCTTGGTCATCAGTCTTAGCAACAATAATATCAATTGTAGAAGTAGATGAATTAGAGTGATTATCAATTGCGGTAAGTGTTAATGAATCCGTAGTATTTCCAAAACTATAGTCGTCGTAAGCATAGGATTTGGTGAAAGTATATGTTCCAGCATTTGAATTGGTAAGAGTAGCAGTAGAAAGTCCAACAGAACTTACAGTTTCATTATCACTTACAGAAACAGTAAATGTAACGGTTTCTGATTGATCACTAGTTTTGAGTTCAATACTGTTATTAGTAGCATTAGAAGCTAAATTAGTAATGCTTGGAGGTTGATTATCTACTTTGCTAATACTTACAGTAAGAGTATCAGTAACACTATTACCTGTTGTATCAGTAACAGTAGCAGTTAATGTATCGCTACTATCACCAAAACTGTAATTGGAATAACTGTATGTTTTACTGAATGTATAACTGCCTCCTGAAGCAGAACCAGCAGTTGTTCCGGGAATACTTACAGTATCAACAGCAACATTATCACTAGCAGCAACAGTAAATGTAACCGTTTGACTTTGTGATGAAGTAGTAAGTTCAACAGTTGTATCATTTGCTGAAAAACTACTAATAGTAGGATTCTGGTCGTCTGTTTTACTAATAGATATATCTACAGTATCGGTGACAGAATTTCCAGCAGTATCGCTAACAGTTAAAGTTAATGTTTCTGAACTATTTCCAAACCCATAATCCGCATAACTATATGCTTTAGTAAATACATATGTTCCAGCATTAGAACTACTTAATGTAGTTCCAGGAAGTGAAACAGTATTAATAGCAACATTATCAGAAACAGATGCGGTAAATGTAACAGTTTGGGTTTGTGAAGAAGTAGCAAGAGAGACACTGGTATCATCAGCACTAAAACTATTAATTGATGGGTCTTGATTATCACTCTTAGTTATTACAACATCAACATCGTCTGTTGTAGAATTTCCTGTTGTATCAGTAACTGTAACGGTTAAACTGTCTGTAGTGGTTCCAAAACTATAATCTCCATATGAATAAGACTTGGTGAAGATATATGTTCCACTATTAGAACTACTTAATGTAGTTCCTGGAATGGAAACAGTATTAATAGCAACATTATCACTAGCAACTACTGTGAAAGCACGAGTAGCGGACTGAACACTAGTTGTTAATGCTACAGTTCCTGAACTAACAGAAAAGCTAGTAATAGTGGGGTTTTGGTTGTCTACTTTACTAACAGTAATATTCAAAGTATCACTTACAGAATTACTATTTGTATCTGTAACAGTTAATGTTAATGTATCGGTACTATTGCCGAAACTGTAATCACCATAACTATATGATTTAGTCCAAGAATATGTTCCACTATTATTTGCCACAAACGTTGCTCCTGGTAAACTTACAGTATTAATAGCAACATTATCACTTAATGCTGCTGTAATAGTAATGGAAGCAGTTTGAGATGAAGTAGAAACAGTAACAGTAGTGTTATTAGCTGTAAAATTTGAAATACTAGGGTCTTGGTTATCAGTCTTAGTGATATCAATAGCAATACTTGATGTAGAACTATTTCCAGCAGCATCCGTAACAGTTAATGTTAATGTATCGGTATTAGCACCAAATGTAAAATCACCATAAGCATACGCCTTAGTGAATGTATATGTAGAACCACTAACATTTGTTTGTGTAGCTCCAGTTAATGAAATACTACTAATTCCAATATTATCACTAGCAACAGCAGTAAATGTAACTGTTTTATTTTGAGCAGTAGTAGTTAATTCTATAGAATCGTCTGTAGCATCACTTGATAAACTAGTAATGGTTGGATCTTCATCATCTAGAACGGATAAAGAAATAGTAACAGTATCTGTTTCTGTATTACCAGCAGCGTCACTAGCTACAACAGCAAGATTATCATTGGACGAACCTAAAGATAAATTATCGTAATTATATGTTTTTGAAACTTGATAATTATTTCCTGAAGTATTTGTAGCAGCCACACCACCAATAGTAACAGAAGTTACAGCACGATTATCAGTTACTACAGCAGTTAAAGTAGCAGTAGAAGTTTTTGCTGAAGTTTTAACAGTAACGGAAGTTTTATCACTGCTATATGAAGTAATAACAGGGTCTTCATCATCCGTTTTAGTAATAGTAACAGTTAATTGTTGTGTTTGAGTATTACCTGCGGCATCAGTTGCTGTAGCAGTTAATACATCAGTATTTGAGCCCCAATTGTAACTAGCGTAAGCATAAGTCTTTGTGAAAGTATAATTGTTTCCACTTACCGAACCTGTAGTGGTTCCGGGAAGGGAAACAGATGATACACCAACATTATCAGTAGCAACAACGGTAAAAGTGACGGTTTGACTCTGTGCTGAAGTTTTGAGTTCTACCGTTGTATCATCTGCGGTGAAACTACTAATAGCAGGACTTTGGTCGTCACTTTTTGTTACACTAATAGCAAGGTCTTGAGTAATAGAATTACTAGCAGTATCAGTGACGGTTACGGTTAATGTATCGGTAGTAGTTCCGAAACTATAATCATCATAACTATAACCCTTAGTAAATGTGTAAGTTCCATTATTAGCACTTGATAATGAAGCACCTGGTAAGTTTACAGCACTAATTCCAACATTATCACTAGCAACAATAGTAAATGTTACAGTTTGAGATTGAGAACTAGTTAATAAGCTTACTGTTGTATCGTCAGCACTAAAACTACTAATGGTTGGATTTTGATTATCTTCTTTTGATATACTGATGTTAATATTTTGTGTAATGGAATTTCGAGCAGCATCAGATACAGTTAAAGTTAATGTATCAGTTGAGGAACCGAAACTATAATCTGCGTAAGTATATGTTTTGGTAAAAACATATGTTCCATTATTAGAACTACTTAATGAGGTTCCTGGAAGTCCTACACTTGTAACACCTACATTATCAGATACTATAGCAGTAAATGTAACAGTTTGTGATTGTGAAGATGTAGTGAGTGAAACAGTAGAATCATCGGCACTAAAACTAGTAATGGATGGGTCTTGATCGTCACTTTTTGTAATACTAATAGTAACATTTTGAGTAGAACTATTTCCAACAGCATCGCTAGCGGTAGCTGTTAATGTGTCTGTAGTTTCTCCAAAACTATAATCTCCGTAACTATATGTCTTTGTAAATGTATAATTATTACCAACAACAGAAACACTAGAAGTTCCTGGAACAGAAACACTTGATACACTTCTATTATCAGTAGCAACAACAGTAAAGGTTACAGTTTGTGATTGTGAACTAGTTAATAATGAAACACTGCTATTATTAGCAGTGAAACTACTAATGGTTGGGCTTTGATCATCGCTTTTTCTAACAACCATGCTAATAGTTGAAGTGGAAGTATTTCCAGCTGCGTCGCTAGCAGTAGCAGTTAATGTATCCGTAGTATCTCCAAATGAAAAGTTAGCATAAGAATATGCTTTTGTAAATATCCAATCATTTCCACTATTAGTTGCAAAAGTCGCGCCTGAAAGAGTTACTGAAGTAACATTAACATTATCAGTAGCAGTAACAGTAAAAGTTGCTGTATTAGATTGAGCTGATGTTGGTAAGAGAACAACATTAGAAGTTTTATTACTTGATATACTACTAATAACAGGATTTTGATCGTCTGAAGCTGTAATAGTAATCGTCATAGACTTTGTAGTAGAGTTTCCAGCAGCATCGTTTACAACAACACTGATAGTATCGCTATTGGTTGAACCAACAGAATAATCACTATAACTATAAGTTTTTTGGAAATTATATGTGGTTCCAGATGTAGATGAAGAATCTTCTGAGCCTTCCCAAGTAACGCTATTTACTCCAACATTATCACTTGCTACAACAGAAAAGGTAACCGTTTGTGATTGTGATGACGTAGTAAGTGCTACAGTAGAGCTAGTGGCGGTCATATCACCAACAGTAGGATTTTGATCATCACTTTTGCTAATATTAATAGTAACACTATCAGTAGCAGTATTACCTGCATTATCAGCAACAGTAAGTGTTAAACTATCAGTAGATGAACCAAATGAATAGTCATCATAATTATATGTTTTAGTCCAAGTATAATCATTACCACTAATAGAAGGTGTAAGACCACCAAATGAAACAGAATTAATACCTACATTATCGCTAATTGTAGCAGTAAATGTAACAGTTTTAGTTTGGTCGCTAGTTTTAAGTGCTACACTAGTTGTGCTAGCAGTAACTCCTGAAGAATTTCCAGTGCTACTGATAGATGGACTTTGATTATCACTCTTTGAAATATTAATGGTAACTGAATCGGTAACACTATTACCACCAGTATCTGTAGCAGTAGCTGTTAAGGTATCTGTAGAAGAACCAAAACTATAATCAGAATAACTATATGCCTTTGTAAATGTATAACTACTTCCAGATGAACCAGTAGATGTAGTTCCTGGAATACTTACACTACCGATTCCAACATTATCAGTAGCGACAACAGTAAAGGTTACCGTTTGTGACTGTGATGATGTAGTAAGTGCTACTGAAGTATCATCGGCACTGAAACTACTAATAGCAGGATTAGCATTATCGGCTTTAGTAATGCCAATAGTAACTGAATCGGTAACGCTATTACCGGCAGCATCAGTAACAGTTACGGTTAAAGTATCACTTGATGAACCAAAACCATAATCAGCATAACTGTATGTTTTAGTGAATGTATATGTATTTCCTGAAGATCCAGAGTCACTAGTTCCAGGAAGACTTACTGTTGATATAGCAACATTATCAGTAGCAACAAGAGTAAATGTAACAGTTTGTGATTGTGAACTTGTGGTTAATGAAACACTAGTATCATCAGCACTAAAACTAGTAATAGATGGGTCAACATTATCAGATTTTCTAATAGTTAATGTAATATTTGAAGTTTTAGTATTACCAGCGGCATCAGTAGCAGTAGCAGTTAAAGTATCACTACTATCACCATAACTATAATCATTATAGCTATATATTTTTGTGAAGGTATAAGTGCTTCCACTAACTGAACCGGTTGTAGTTCCTGGTAAACTTACACTGCTTACACCAATATTATCACTTGCTACAACAGAAAAGGTAACAGTGTTACTCTGGGAATTTGAATATAATTGGACGACATTTCCTGATTTGTTTGTAGTAAAACTAGTAATACTTGGGTCTTGTGTATCAGTAACTGAAATAGTTAAATCTTTAGTTTTTGTAACAACATTACCAGCAGCATCTGCTACTACAACACTAACAGTATCTGTGGTGGTATTATTAACAGTATAATTGCTATAATTATATGTTTTATCATAACTATAGGTATCTCCACTAACAACTGTTGAACTATCAGATCCTTCCCATGTAACACTACTTACTCCTCTATTATCATCTACAGTAGTGCTATATCTAACGGTAACACTTGTACTATCAGTAGTGAGTGTAATAGCATTGCCACTAGCATTAGTAGTGATGTTTGTTGCCGTAGGATTTTCATCATCAACCTTTGTAATAGTGTGTGTAATTGTATCTGTAGCAGTATTACCACCTCCATCAGCAGCAGTTACAGTAACTGTTGTGGTATTAGAACCAAAACTATAATTATCGTAATTAAAAGTTCTTGAAAAAGTTCTAGCACTTCCAGACATTCCAGTATAAGTAGCACCACTAACAGTAACGGTATTAAGACTCAAGTTATCTGTAGCATTTACACTATATGTAACCGTTTTTGTTTTAGAAGAGGTAGATAGTTGGAAACTGCTATCACTAGTTGTAAAACTATTAATAACCGGATCTTGATCGTCAGCTTTAGTGATGGATATAGTAACACTATCAGTAGCGGTATTTCCAGCAGCGTCAGATACAGTTAATGTAACAACATCTGTATTAGACCCAAAACTATAGTCAGCATAAGCATAAGATTTGGTAAATGTGTATGTTCCTCCAGATACACTGGATTGTGTGGAACCCGAACAAGAAATAGAGTTAATTCCTACATTATCACTTACAACAGCAGTAAAAATAACTGTTTGACTTTGAGATGAAGTAACTAAATCGATAGAATTATCGTTCGCTGAAAAAGAAGTAATAACAGGACCTTGATCGTCTTCTTTTGTGATATTTACAGTAATACTTGTTGTAGAACTATTACCTGCGTTATCAGTAACAGTAAGAGTAGGAACATCTGTGTGTGAGCCATAAGTATAATTATCATAATGATATCCTTTATAGAATTTGTATAATCCATTACTATGGTCTACATTAATTTCAGTTGCTCCAGTTAAAGTAACAGACGAGATTCCAACATTATCACTAACATATGTATTAAAATTAACAGTTTGTCCTTTATTACTAGTGCTTACAGTAATACTATTGTTTGTTGCATTTGTAGTAAGACTTGTAATAGAAGGATTTTGATTATCACTTTTACTAATACTTACAGTAACACTATCCGTGGATGTATTACCAGCAGCATCACTAGCAACTATGGAAACAGTATCCGTATTAGAACCAAAACTGTAATCATCATAGTCATATGTTTTATCAAGTGAATAAGAATTACCACTGGCAGTTATGGTTTCGCCATCTATAGTAACAGAACTAATTCCTCTATTATCACTAACACTTCCAGAGAAAGTTACAGTTTGTGATTGAGAAGATGTAGTTAAAACAACAGTGCTATCATCTACTCCAAAACTGGATATAGAAGGTGAACTATCATCAATTTTTACAATAGTAACACTAACACTAGAATTAGCTGAATTGCCAGCAGTATCAGTTACTACAGCACTTTCACTTACACTATTAGAACCAAAACTGTAATCATCGTAATCATATGTTTTTGTAACAACATAATTATTACCAGATGTATTTGTAGCAGAAGTTCCTCCAATGGTAACTGAACCAATAGCAACATTATCAGTAGCTACACATGTGAATATAACAGAAGCAGATTGACTGGAAGTTTTAAGGTCAATACTAGTAACATTTGAAGTAAATGAACTAATAACAGGATTTTGATTATCAGTTTTTGAAATACTCATACTTAATGTTTCTGTTGTAGTATTACCAGCAGCATCACCAATGGTGGCTGTGATAGTTCTAGTGGAATTACCAAAATTAAAACTACCATATGCGAAAGTTCTAGTGAAATTAAAAGTATTTCCACTTTGATTAACAAAGGTAGCTCCGGTAACGGATTTAGATGTAACGGCTCTATTATCAGTTGCTACAACCGCAAAAGTAACAGTTTGTGACTGACTGTCTGTAGTAAGGGTAATACTATCATCGCTAACAGTAAATGAACTAATAGATGGGTCTTGTGAATCATTTTTTGTAACAGAAAGCGTAACAGTATCTGTTGCTGTATTTCCTAATGTATCGGTAACAGTAACAGTAAAAGTTTCAGAAGAAGTTCCAAAACTTAAATTATCATAAGCGTATGTTTTTGTAAATGTTCTAGTAGCATTACTAGTTGAAACATAAGTAGCTCCTGGAATGCTTACAGTTGATATACCAACATTATCAGTGGCTGTAACTGAAAAAGTAACAGTTTGATATTGAGAATCGGTAGAAACAACAACAGTATCGTCATCAACAGTAAATGAACTAATCGTAGGATTAGTATCATCTGTTTTACTAACACTGATATTTATTGTAGAAGTAGCACTATTTCCAGCCGCGTCAGTAGCAGTAGCAACAACACTATCGTTAACCGTTCCAAAACTATAATCGTCAAATGCGTAACTTTTTACAAAACCATAAGTATTACCAGTATTACTAACTAATGTGGCACCTGTTAGAGAAAGACCTGTAACACCAACATTATCACTTGCTACAACAGTAAATGTAACTGATTGAGATGTATTATCTGTAGTAAGTTCTACACTATCAACATTACTTGAATATGATGTAATATTAGGGTCTTGATCGTCGCTTTTACTAATACTAATAGTAACCGAATCAGTAGAGGTATTGCTGTTAACATCTGTAGCAGTAATAGAGATAACATCATCATGATTACCAAATGTATATGAAGCATAACTATACGTTTTTTCGTATGTGTATGTATTTCCTGAAGTCGATGTTGGGTCTAAATTATTAAATTTAACACTTTGTATGCTAGCATTATCAGTAACAGTTGCTGTAACAGTAACGGTTTGACTTTGAGAACTGGTAGTTAAAGCTACACTAGTATCATCGGCACTAAAAGAACTAATAGTTGGATTTACGTTGTCTATATATCTTCTTGTAATAGTAACACTGTCTGTAGATACATTACCTGCATTATCTGTTACAGTTAAAGCAACAGCAGCACTATGTGCTATAAAAGAAGAAGGTCTTGAATAAGCTCTAGTAAATGTATAAGTAGATCCATTAACATTTGTTTGAGTAGCACCAGTAGCGGTAACACTAGCAATAGATATATCATCACTGACGACAGCAGTAAATGTTATAGTTTTATCAGCATCATCATTTTGTGAAGCATACCAAGTAGGAGAAGTGTTATCAGCAGCAAATGATGTAATAGTAGGTGCGACATTATCACTTTTGGTAATGGTAACACTAACTGAATCAGTTGAACTATTTCCAGCGGCATCGGTGACGGTTAATGTTAAAGTATCTGTGGAAGAACCAAATGAATAACTAGCATAAGCATAGTCTTTGGTCCAAGTATAATCATTACCACTAATAGTAGGGGTTAATCCGCCAAATGAAACACTATTAACACCAACATTATCAGTAATAGTTGCTGTAAAGGTAATAGTTTCAGTATTTTCAGCAGCAGAAGTTAAAGCAACTGTGGATGAACTAGCAGAAAGAGAAGAAATAGTAGGGTCCACATTATCGGATTTAATAACGGTAATAGAAGTAGCTAAAGTAGAACTATTACCAGCAGCATCAGTAGCAGTAGCGGTTAATGTGTCTGTTACAGAACCAAAACTATAATCAGCAAAGGCATAAGCTTTTGAGAAAACGTATTTAGTAGCTGTATTACTAACGGCCGTAGTTCCAGGTAGAGTGACTCCTGTAACACCAACATTATCACTAACATTAACAGTAAAAGTAATAGTTTCAGTATTTTCAGCGGAAGAAGTTAAAGTAACACTGGTAACACCTGCGGTGGTTCCATTTTTTCTTCCAATGCTACTAATACTAGGGTCAGCATCATCTGTTTTTTGAATTCGGATAGTAAGTGTTGATGTGGAGGAATTACCTGCGGCATCAGTTGCGGTAAGAGTAAAATTATTATCTACAGCACCATAACTATAGTCATCATAACTAAATGTTTTGGTCCAAGTATAATCAGGTCCAGTAGTATCAGAAGCAGTTACACCGCCACTTACTGATATACTGTTAACCGCAACATTATCAGTAACATTGGCGGAAAAGGTAACAGTTTGTGTTTTGGAACTAGAAAGTAAGCTTACCGTTGCGTCATCAACAGTAAATGAAGTGATTGTGGGAGCTTGATCGTCACTTTTAACTACAGTAATATCAACACTGTCTGTATATTCATTACCTGCGGCATCTAAAACACTAAGATTAACAGTATCGGTGCTTGAACCAAAACTATAACTAGCATAACTATATGTTTTATGGAAAACATATGTGTCTCCACTTGCTGAATATTGTGAAGCTCCTGAAACAGTAACTGTATCTACACCAACATTATCGGTAGTTACGACAGTAAATACTGCTGTATGTGATTGATCGCTTGTTAATAAACTTACAGTGGCGTTATCAACACTAAATGAACTAACAGTAGGAACTTCGGTATCACTTTTACTAACTGTAGCTTGAATATCATCACTAGTAGAATTACCTCCACTATCGGTAGCAGTAACAGTAATAGTATCTTGTGTATCACCATAACCATAATCATCATAATCATACGTTTTTGTGAATGTATAGGTATTTCCTGATTTACTTACAAAAGTAGCACCAGGAATAGAATAAGTATTAACTCCTGTATTATCAGTAATATCAGCGGTAATAGTAATAGTATCACTTTGAGAGGCAGTAGTTACAGCAGCATCTCTAGATACCGATAAATTAGAGATGGTAGGTTGTGAATTATCAGTTTTTGTAATGGTGATGACTTCGTTAACAGTTGTTCCATTACCAGCGGTATCTTGAGCGTAACAAGGAACAGTTATAGAATTAGAACCAAAACTTAAATCAGCATAATTATATGTTTTTACGTATGTATAAGTGCTTCCAGAGGTTCCTGTGGGAACATTTCCTTCAAATCTAACGTAATCAATAGCAACATTATCAGTAACAGTGGCTGTGAAAGTAACAGTAGCAGTAGTAGACGTGCTAGTAACATCTAATGTAGTATCATCAGCGGCATAATTAGAAATGGTAGGACCACTAGTATCACTTTTGGCTACAGTAAGAGAGAGTGAATCAGTTGCGGCATTACCAGCAGCATCGGAGACGGTGACTGTTCTATTAACGGTAGTGGTTCCAAAGGAATAACTAGAATAACTAAATGTTTCTGTAAAAGTGTAAGTGCTTCCAGAAGTATTTGTGTGTGTAGCATTTGGAATACTAACAGAACTAATACTTCTATTATCAGTAGCGACAACAGTATAAGTAACAGTTTGTGTAGTGGAATTAGTATTAACAGTTACTGTACTATCATTTACTGAAAAAGAGGTAATAGTAGGAGATTGAGAGTCACTTTTTGTAATAGTAACATTGCAAGTAGCTGTGGTGGAATTTCCAGCAGCATCAGTAGATGTAGCTGTAAATGTATTTGTGGTGTTACCAAAACTATAATCAGCATAACTGAAGGTTTTAGTGAAATAATAACTGCTACCGCTGTTTAATCCTCCAGAGGCGCCATTATTTACACTAACAGAACTGATACCTCTATTATCAGTAGTAACAACGGTAAAAGTAACAGTTTGAGATTGGGAACCAGTAGTTAAACTAACACTAGAATCATCAACAGTAAAAGAACTAATGGAAGGAGCGGCAGTATCCGTTTTACTAACAGTCATGGATTTGCTACTAGTTGCTGAATTTCCAGCAGAATCAGAAACTGTAGCTGTTTCAGAAATATTAGTGGTTCCAAAGTTATAACTACCATAACTATAAGTTTTGCTGAAATTCCAGGTATTACCAGATTTTCCCGTATAAGTAGCACCACTAACACTAACACTGTCTACTCCAACATTATCAGTTGCTGTAACAGCAAATGTAACTGTTTGTGTAGTAGATCCGGTAGTAAGAGAAATACTACTATCACTAACTGTGAAACTAGAAATAGAAGGAGCAGCGGCATCACTTTTAGTAACAGTAACGGAAGCATTTCTGGTAGAAGTATTACCAGCGGCATCAGTAGCTACAGCAACAAATGTAACAGTTTGTGAGCCGAAGCTATAATCATTAAAGTTAAATGTTTTGGTAAAAATATAATTATTACCGGATTGTGAACTATAAGTTAATCCGTCTACAGTAACGTTGTTGACTCCTACGTTGTCTGTAACAGTAACGGTGAATGTTCTAGAAGCTGTAGTAGAATTATTATTTAATGCGATACTATCATTATTAGCAGAAAATCCACTAATAGAAGGAGCTTGAGTATCACTTTTGGTAACAGTAAGATTTAAAGCAGCACTTCTTGAATTACCTGCGGCATCACTAAATGTAACTGTTCTAGAAAGACTTGTGGAACCAAAGCTATAATCTCCATAAGAAAAGGTTTCAGTCCAATAATAATAACCTCCACTAGCGGATGAAAATGAAGCATTAGGGAGACTATAAGAAGTGATTCCTACATTATCTGCGGCTTTAGCAGTATAAGTAACTGTTTGAGTTTGAGAACCGGTAGTTAAACTAACAGTAGAATCATTAACAGTAAAAATTGAAATACTAGGTTTAGTAACGTCGCTTCTGATAACATTAAAACTAATACTTTCTGTGGCTGTATTTCCAGCCGCATCAGAAACGGTAGCGGTTCTGGTTCTAGAAGTGGAACCGTAACCATAGTCCCCAGTTAAAAAACTTTCTTGAAAGGTCCAAGTAGAACCATTATTGGTAACAGCGGATGCTCCAGAAATGGATACACTACTAATACCTCTATTATCACTTGTAGTTACATTATATGTGACAGATTCATTATTATAAGATACATTAACACTTGAAGGTCCAGTAAATGCAGCAATGACTGGAGATTGAGTATCATTTTTATTAATTGTAATACTAGCAGTGGCGGTTCTGTTATTACCATTATTATCAGTAACGGTAGCTGTAAAGGTTTCACTTGTGGAACCCCATCCATAATTAGAAAATGATAATGTTTTATTGTAATACCAATAATCTCCATATTGATAAACTTGAGAAGCTCCGTTGTTAACGGAGACCGAAGAAATTCCTCCAGCGTCAGTTGCTTGAAGGGTAAGTGATACAGTAGCACTAGTAGAACTATTATTTAATGTAAAAGAAGAATAATTAGTGCTGAAACTATGAATAGTAGGTCTAGTTGTATCTGGAACAACAGCATAATAAACAGAAAGATTGGTATTACTAGTTCTTAAATTGCCGTGGGCGTCAGCGGCAATAATGGACATTGTATAGGTTCTAGTAGTTCCAGCGTAAGAAGAGTTGTATATATAGGATTGTGTTCCTTGATATGTATTTCCTCCCATTCTAGTCATATTAGTCCCATTAAGAGTCACGTTTAATACTCCTGCTGAATCATAACAGTCAGCTTGAACAGTAACAGTTTGATAACCACCATAAGCCAATGATACTGAGGATGGTGATAAAGTAACGTTAGAAATAGTAGGACCGGTGGTATCACTTGGAGTGCTACCACCTCCACCTCCAGGAGGGAATGGGTCAGGGTCTCCCCCAATGCCACCGTTACCACCTCCACCAAGGTCGTCTCCGGGTTCACTGGGAAATTTGTTTGAAAATGGATCATTTTTTCCAAAAACCATCTATGATATATTTCTAGAATTTAATATTCTCTAAAAATTTTATACTATATATTAATTATTAGTTATTGATTAATATATAATGAAAATACAGCTAAATAAGCACTTATGACTGTTCAAAGAATCCGTAAACGGTTCCAGAAACAATAGTCTGGTTGGTGCTGTTAAAGTCAGCGATAACAACACTGTATGAAGCACCGATAGCGGAACCACTTGAAGCAGCGATAAGTTTATCACCTGACTGGAAGATGGAAGCATTTTCTGGGTCAGCGGTAGCACCAAGACGAGCACGGGCATGCTGGGTAAGAGCGGAGTCTGGGGAAGCAGAAACAGCGGAGATACCAAGTGACCATGATGAGATAACGTTTTGGGAGTTGATGGAACTGGTGGTGGAGGCAATAGCGGTAGCGTAAGCGGTTTCAACAGCACTGTTGGAAAGTGAGTTTTGGAGCTTATCTTCTACATCATCAGCATCACCAGCACTCCATGCGCTTGATTTCTGTGAGAAGGTATCGTTGGCGCCACTATCGGAGTCATCGAAGTATAAGTATTGAGCATGTCCAGCTTGATCGTCAACATTAAGGGTGGTTCCAGTGGCTGAGGCAGCACGCTGAACTTCGCATGAAGCGGAGAGAACACCTTGGTTATTGATGTTAGCGGTCATCATAACTTTGTAAGCAGCCTGTGCGGCAGCAGTGGCATCAATACTAGCGGTAAGGTCGCTTGAATCGATTTGGATTCTACCAACTTGGAATGTGGATGAACCAGTAGGGGTTGGGAGAAGAAGGGTAGCGGCAGCAGCGTCGTTAGCGCTGGTTGCTGAGAGAGCAGCAAGAGACCAAGAGTCATCAGTTCCAGCGGCACCGCCGGCATTGGCTTGATGGTATGATACTGAAGCGTTAAGGTTTTTGGCAACCTTAATGTAGTGGTCAGGTACATTAGCTGAACCTACAGCAGATGAACGTGTTTTACGTTCTTCAAGAAGGTAGACGGTTTCGTCAGTGCTGGTAAGGGAAGGAGCAGCAGCGGAGAGTGAGAATGATCCAGGAAGTTCTAAGGCCATTTTATGTTATACTACTAGATAAAATTTTTTACCAAAAAAAAATATCTAATAATTTTTAAACGTTTGATTTAATGAACAGAACTTATAATGTTTTTTTGTTTTGCGTTTATTTACGCACCGAAATCTTTTTTTTAAGAAAATTTCAAAATGCCCATCAAGGAAGAAACTATATGTTCCGTCAGAGTTTAAGATCTTAGGTTTGTTATTTGGATTTCCAAACGCACCAAATACTTTTCTTGATTTCCTCTTGGGATAATATCTTTTTCGTTCTGTCTTAGGTTTTCCGCGAGTTTTTCTTGTTTGAGTGAGCGTAAATGTCCCTGAAATAAAGAAAATTGCGTTATTTAATTTTTCATCGTAAAAATATCCTAAAACTTCTTCTCCAGAACCACTACCACCTGTAGTTATGCTGGTAGAACCATTAGAAGATTCTGTACTTACATCAATCGTCTGTCCATCACAAGAATTATCTCCAATAGGATTACCACAATCGTCTGTTTCTATAATAGGATTACCACATTCATCATATTCAACTTTGTCTTCACACGGACAATCGTCTTGTTTTTGTTCGGGTTGTATATCTGTTTCAGATTCACTTGAGGAAGATGTAGAATCTCCACACGGTTTGTCTGAACTGGAATCGGAGGAGGAATTAGAACTTGAATTTGAACTAGAAGATGTTGTATCTATCTCACCATCTTCGTCTAAATATTTTTCATCAAGTAATTGTATTAATTTATCATAAGATTGTTCTTTTGTGCTAAATTGCTTAACATACTGCATAGTCATATAATACAATGAAGGAACTATCTCGGTTGTATCGTGTAAATAAATATACCAGGCCAATGGAAGATTGAATAAAGCCTGGTGATAAATAGCTGGTTTAAACTTTCTCAATTTAATACCTAAAGTACCTTCAAATCCAAAACCTTTTTCTCCATCTGGGTCTAATGCCTTTAATTGTTCTTTCAATTCTGTAACTGTAGATAAATTTTCTTTGTATTTCTTTCTCATTACTTTTAACTGTTTTTCAATACCGATATTGTGTATGAAAATATTTTTTGTTTTGAAAAGAATATCGATAATATCACGATATAAAAATAAATTTATATTTTCTGTTTCTCTATCATCAATAGAGTCCTTAATACGTTTATATAATCCATTAACAACATTTGCGTGAGGCAAATGTAATGGACCCTTTACTAAAAATCCTTTCACTAATTCGTTATAAAGGTCTTTTAAATCTTGTTGTGATATTATTTCTTCTTCATCTGGTCTTTCAATAACATTTTGTGTAATTTCTTCTGTTGTAATTGTAATTGTATCCAAAATATTGTTCATATTCCCAATATTATTAAATATATCAATATTTTGATTTGCTTGTGGTATTTCAGGTTCAGGTTCGGGGGGAGGGGGAGGAGGTGGTAATGTATCGTCTCTATCTTGAACTATAATTGTTAAAGACTTATGTGTTATAAACCCCTTATTATCTGTTGCTTTAAGTCTAATAGTATATATATTAGTACCGTTTGAACTATTAGGATTTTCATAGTCAGGAATATCTATAAATTTTAATTTATTACTAGTAGTTATAATAAATTTTTCAGCATCTGCTCCTGTTAAATACCAATTAACTTCTTCATTTGCTCTTAATGTTAAAAATTCAGTTTCAATATTTTCACTTACATAATTAATTTCATCCATTAAGATTACAGGTGGTTCATTGTCTACTTTACTAGCAGCGTCAGATGGAGGAGGCAAAGATAATACAGATCCCAATAATTCTAAATTTTCATTAGAAGTTTCAGGTACATAATCTTCTTTTATTGCTGCTAAAATAACATCTTTTGTATACACAACAGATGCACTAACTAATTGTTTTAATTGATTTGCGAATGTAGTATCATGACCTGCCGGATTTGATGTAGGAACACTATTATCATTATTTGATGACCTTGCTCTTATTGATTTCGGCATTAATATTATATTTTAATTACATTAAAATATTTAACAAAATAATATACTATTTATTATATATGATTTTTGGAATTGTTGAACGTGGAAACGACAAAAAAAATATTTTAGGACTTTTATTGTCTATAAACCTTAATTATACCCCTGAAGATAAAACTATTTGTTTTATATCTTGTTGCCCAAAAACAAAGGAATTTATTGAAAATTTTCCATTTTATTTTAAAAATATTGAATTAGTATATTTTCTTTTTGCAGAAGATAATGATATGAAAGGAATGGATAAACTTTTTAATATATTATATGCTTCAATTAGTAAATATGGAGAATGTTGTTTTATAGATACGCATTTATTAATGATGGATAAATTTATAGTTAATGATAAAATCAAAGAACAAGGAATAGGCATTGTTAAATATAAATCAATAAGAACACACGTATTTGAAAAGCAAGAAAATGTTTCATATAGCGCACAAATTTTATATATAAATGATTTATCTATTGTATCGGATATTAAAGAGTATTATAATGATGATCCTGAACCAGAAGATATTAGTAATAATGTTTTGGATATTAGTAATCAAGTACTTGATATAAGTGAAAATATACCAAAAGTTTATAATAAAATGGAATTGATTATAAAAGATATTTCACAAAATCCTGTTAAAAGCACAAAAAGAAAAACAATTCCTGTTTATTTAAAAGATAAATATAATATTGTAGATTTTTTTGAAACATATACTTTAATTGATATACACGAATTTACTGCGTATGAAAATGAAATAAAACCAGAAGAATTAAATGGTGATTTTAAAATAGGAGATAAAAGTGTTAATTTTGTAAGTTTACATTGTAATACAATGTCTCAAGGAGTAGTTGATATTTATCGAAATTTAATAGCAAAAGCAGCTAATAAATCATTGGTTTATATGTCTATTATTAATTTGAAAAAATCTACAATTCCTATTATTCAACCTAAAAGAAAAGGTGTTTATAAATGGGACCGACAACAAGACCCTAGTGGTATGTATCAACTTACCGAAATGATGGCGGATAATGAGTATTTTACATTAAGACAAGAAATAGAAGATTATTTTGTAGTGGGAAATAATATTTTAATGGATAAATCAAGTGATTATTATTTATCTAATAGATCAAATATTTTCACTGAATTTTATTTATGTAATTATTCAAAAAATCTAACCGACGCATTAGATAGTATTGAAAAACCATATCAATTTTTTGCTTATTATAGCGAATATCCAAAAATATTAGAAGAATTTACAAAAGGTAATACATTTGAAAAAACGATTGATTATGTTGAGTTAAAAGATGATAAGTTAGTGTTTCATAATGATGATAGAATCATAAAGAGTGAACCAAGTGAAAGAAACAGTAATTATGAAAGTTTTCTTCATCAGTTAAAGAATGTAAAATATGGATTTTGTAGAGAAGGAGACATTTACCTAATTGCTACTTATTTAAGTTTAAATATTGTTCCTGTTGTAGATAGTAATTGGTTATTAGATTTGGAAGAGGGAGTTCACTATGAAACAACAGGTGGTCTTATGAAAATCTCATATGAAGAATATGTGCATAATATTGAAAAATATGTAAAATTCAATATTAAAGTAGAAGGTTTACTGAGAAAATTATTGTCTAAAATTCTTGTAAGGCATGTCTAATGTTTCTATTTCTAGTGTTATTATTAAATCTCCTCCGTTTAAATCTACAACTCTGCCGAAATCGTCTAATAATCTTATTTTAATTTTGCTAATTCTAACAGGGCCAAAATATTTTCTTGTTTTGAAAATTCTATCAGAAGAATCTTCAAATATAATATTTGTAGTAGATGCTGTATTAGGTATCTTTGCTAATATATCTTTGTAATTAATGTTACGTTTATATGTATTATACTTAAAAACTTCACTATAATTTTTATTGTAATCAGTTATTTCTAATAAAAAGAATTTTGTTCCTGTAAAATCTAAAATAGCTTCAGGATTAAATCCTTCTAAAAGTACCATATTAACATTTGTTATATAATCTTTTTCATAATAATAAATTGGTTTTTGGTAGCCACATAACCATCCAAAATTCATTTCTATATCACGATTTGGTTCACTAGGTATCCTAAAATCTAAATCAAATCCCCAAGGAACGGGATTACTATTGGAATCTAATATATTAGGTGCGTCACTCATACCAGTAACTCCATTAAACGTGGTGCCACCAGTTGCGGGATTTTTTTTAAAATAAAATTTTCCTTTATTTGAACTATATTGTAACCATATAAGTCCGGGAATAGGGTTATAAGAATTGGTCGTGACTAATGGGGCCCAACCCTGCTGAGGGTCACCTATAGCACTATTAATAGTACTGCTTACTAATTGACTTATTTGACTTGCTGTATATGTACCTTCTACAAATGAAAATGGAAATGTTCTTTCATCTGACCGACCATTTGGAGTCGTATTGTCTATAAGAAAAATTTTTATGGTAAATTGGTTTGTTTTTAGATATTCTGAAAATGTATAATATCCGTTCATTAATTCAGCTCCTGCTAATTTAATACCAACGACATTATTATATGGTTCATTTAAATTAACAGTAAAATCTGTAGTTAAAGAAGATGCTATAGCGACGGGATTTTCTTTTTTTATTATTGTATTAGATGCATTTCTAAACTTACTATGAATAGTAAGCATTGATTTTACGGTTTCTTTTTTAAGAGGATTTACAAGACCTCTAGGATTTTGTGTATTTGATGTATGGAAAGCAATTGGATTAGGTATTTGTGGAGGAACAGCACCAGGATATATTTGTTCTCTTATAATAGGAGGTTGATAAAATCTATCTTTGGCTGGTTCGGGTAATGTATCATATTTACTTTCATCAATTAGGCTGTCCATCATATCTTTTGGTACTCTTAATGAAAGGTCTTTGGTAACTTTTTCCAAAGCTTTTTTAAAAAAGCTAATTAATTCATCTTTATTTTCTAAATGTTTTTTGGTTTTTAATTGTTGTATTATATTTTTTGCGGAATTATAAATTTCTAATAATTGGGGTTCTTTATGATTTGGTATTTTTAAGACATTTAAAAGTTCAATTGTATCATAATTGTTTATGTTAGTATCCATAATAGATATAAATATAAGTTTGATTTTAATATTATTTTTTTTATTAAAATAGTTTGGAGAGAAATTTATTTAAATATAAAAAATTATTTTAATAAAATGAGAGTAAGTTTATGTGTTTGGCTTATGATGCTACCTGCTTTAGTTTTTTCAGGACAAGTTCCTTCAAATAGAAAGCCCGTTCCAGTATGGACACCTGAGCAAATTGATAATGCTTGGATTAGAGTTCCTTGGAGTCATGGAGGGTATTATTATCATAATACGTTAACTCGTGAAGATCAGGATTATCATCCTCAGTGTTTGGGTAAGACTTGTAGATGGAAGTGGAATTAATTATTTATCCATTTCTTCAATAGCTTTTTTAAGATTTCCTTTAACTTCAAATAGGTCTTTATGGACCCAATCAATTACTGTATTTGCGTTTTTAAAGAAAAGTGGAACAAGTTCGGCAAATGTGGCTTTATTGGATAATGCTGTTAATATTTCATTTCTAAGGTTTTTAACATCATTATCTCTTGCTGGACTACCCAGTTTAAGAGTAGTATCAAAAATATAATTTACTAAATTATAAAATTCCGGTCCTTGAAAGGCTCCGTTTCGTATCATTTGTTCAAATAATTCTGTATCTAATGATTCTTCTATTGATTTTCTCATACTACTATTTTGCTTTAAAAAATAGGTAAGTTTATGTTTTATTTCTTTATATAATTTTACAATCCATTCAAAATCAGGTGGATTTTGTTTTACTTTATCGTGTAATAATGTACACCATACTTCTTTGTATGTTTCTTCGATTTGATTTCTAATAGATTTTTCTTGTTCTTTTGTTAATAAACTAGTCATTTAATACAATAAAATAATTTATTTTTAATTATTTGACTAAATTACTTTTTAATAACATTTCAATAAAGTATGTGGTTGCCGAAGATAAAAAGGAAAAGAAAAATATGATAAGTAATATTTTACAAATAGTTTTTTTTTCAGGAATAGAAAGAGTAAATCTTCCATTTTTACCCATATTATAATGTATTAATGCTTCAATTAAAAAGAAAAAAGATGTAACAAAGAATGCTATAATTTTTATGTGAAAGGAAGTGAACTTCATTAATATATGTAGTGAAAATATTTAAAAACAACTATGTAATATTTCATAGAATGGCTTCTTTATTTAGACGAAACATTAATTTTTTAATCTGTGATATGGCTGGTACAGTAATAAATGAAAATGGAATAATTTATAATTCATTGGAAAAAGTTTTAAAAAACATGGGTTGTGTAGTTAGTCAAGATATGAAAGAAAGTTGGTATGGTCAAGAAAAGAAAAAGGTATTGATAGATTCTTTATATCAAATGGATAGTCGTATGTCTGAGGAAAAAAACTTGAAATATCTATTAGCAAAGGCGGAACATGAATTGGAATATGAATTAAATAAAAATTATTTTGAGAATGGTGAAATTAGTGTAATAGATCCATATATATATGATTTTTTTGACCATTTACGTATAAATGGTGTAAAAATCGCATTAAATACAGGTTATAATTCTAAATTACAGAAACAGATAATTGAGCATTTAGGATTACAAGGATGTATTGATGATTACATTAGTAGTGATATGTGTAGATTTGGGAGGCCATATCCATATATGATACATAACTTAATGGAACGAAATAATATTTATAATGTTAGTAGTGTCGCTAAGGCAGGGGACACTATAAATGATATGTGGGAGGGTAGAAATGCAGGAGTAGGTTTACGTATAGGTGTGTTAAGTGGAGCAGAGACGCGTGCGAAGTTATTTCCCCATGCTGATGTGATAGTTAATAAAATTACAGATCTTCATAATGATGAATTACCCGTATTTTTATTGTAAATAGGTCAGGTTGATTAACTCAAGTAATAAGTAATTGAAAATGTAGAAAATTGAACTTATTGATAGTAAATAGGTTTTATACCAGTAGTGTTTAAGTAGTTAGAAAACTAATTAATATATATACCAAAATAGTATAAAGGGATATCGTAATAATATATTACTTCTACATTAATGAAGAGGAATTAATATAGAGGTCACTGGCGTTGTCGTCTAGTGGTTAGGACGCAGCACTTTGAATGCTGTAACGCGGGTTCAATTCCCGTCAATGCCTACTGGGAGCACGGTTAAATGTCTATTAACAGCAAAAACCAAAAACATTAGATCACAAAAATCTCCGCGCAAGCTTCGTAGGTTCGAATCCTACCCAGGGTATAATATATTGCCCTGGTATGCAAGAGGTCAAAGCAGGTTTGTTAAAATGTAGACAGCAACGCTCCCATTTAGTCTAGGTGGTTAGGATAGCCCGCTTTCACCGGGCTGGCACGGGTTCGAGTCCCGTAGTGGGAAGGCCGGGTGCGGCGTATAATACACAACAGAATAAGATGTAGGTGATGGTAAAAGGTAACCATAGACAAGATATTCACAATACATTGGGAGCACGGTTAATTATCTTGGGTAGACGGTATCGCCCGCTTTGACGGAGTATCTGGTTCGAGTCCAGACAAGATATAGGTTCATTTACAGCAAATTCTCAAATTTATAGCCTAATTTAATGTGAACCGTGTATACAGCCTGGTTAGCTCAGTCGGTAGAGCGCACGCCTTTTAAGCGTGTGGTCGTGGGTTCGATCCCCACACCAGGCAGGAGAATAGGGGATAACCAAAAATAAATATGAATGAAAAAAAATATGGTTGGCTTGCCCGAGTGGTCTAAGGGGTCACGTTAAGGCCGTGATATGTTCGCATGCGTGGGTTCAAACCCCACAGTCAACACTTAATTTCATCTCATATTATAAAATATTTAGCGACGTGGCGCAGCGGTTAGCGTGTCTGGCTCATAACCAGAAGGTCGGTGGTTCGATCCCACTCGTCGCTATTTATGGTTCTTAACAGCTATTATTTATCATGCATTTTAAGCCGGTGGTCGCAGGTTCGAACCCTGCCCCTGTGAAAACAGGGTAACTCAGTGGTAGAGTGCCGTAGATTTATGGAACCAGTATTTTAAATATGTTATAAAATTTTCAAGAGAAAATCTTATATAACAACCAGTATACCCAAGCGGTCAACGGGGGCACACTCAAGCTGTGTTGCGAAAGCTTCGTGAGTTCGAATCTCACTGCTGGTAAATGCCCGGCTAGCTCAGTCGGTAGAGCGCAAGACTCTTAATCTTGTGGTCGTGGGTTCGATCCCCACGCCGGGCATTATGTTTTCTAACAGCTAATCCTTAAGATAGCTTAGTGGATAGGCGTAGGACTCAAGCTCCTTCTACGTTGGTTCGATTCCAACTCTTATGACAAAAATGAAAACAGCACTAGAAAAATAATGTGGTTTTGTAGTAAACTACATTATTTTTTTACATAAACATCTTTTTTACTGTTAATACTTTTTGTAAAAATGGTACCCTGTTTATTATTGGGGCTTCTTTTATTAAAGCAGATATAGATGATGTTAATATAATTAAAAATCCTGCGCTAAATGCTAGTTTTTTATGAAATTCAGTCATTTTTTCCTTATGATAAGGATTGAAATAATATATTAATACTATTCCTATAAAAATCGCATATATTTCATTTAATATTTCCAAATACTTATATGATTTATCCAAAAAATTAGCATAATATAATACATACAATAAAACAAAAGATAAATTCAATAAATAATAGAAATTTTTAATACTTATACCAAACATATATAAATATACAAAGATATTAACAATCATCCTCATTTTTTCCACAACAAGCTCCTACCGATAAACATATTATAAAAAATCCCATTACTATTCCTAACAATCCCCAACCTATAAAACACTCAATACAATATGTTTCTTCTCCCGTTTTTTCATTTTTCATTTTACACCAATAATCATAACAACCGATTCTAAATAAATGGGTAATTAGTCTTCCTAATAAAAGAAGCACACCAATACCTGCTACTATTGTTAAAGTTATTAAAGTAGCAACACTTACTTGTATCAATACATCTATAAATGTATTCCAATATTCCCTCATTTTACCACAATCACATATATAATGCATACGATCTTCATTATTTATAGATATCCACATACAGCAACATCTACAAAATATACGCTCTCTATATACTTCTTCTATATACGCTAATTCATCCATGTCAATCAGTTCGATCTCTTTTAGTGGCTCTTTTATTTTTCGTCTACATTTTGGACAAATATCTGGAACTTTTTCAAAACATTTCACGCATAATGGATAATCACAATTTTCTAATTTACATATTTCCACATTTTCATTTGTTAAACAACAGTTACAACTTATTTTTTCTTTAATAATTTCTTCTACATTCATTACATTTATAGACTTACATATCTCTAATACAGTTTTCAATATGTAAAAATTATATTAATCTTACAAATCTTATGCTACTTACCAATAATAGTAAATTAAATATATAATCCCAGTTCCATATTGGAATATATTTCGTAATTGTATCACTCAAATCATGAAAAAATCCTACGCCATTTTGTTTTTTATTTAATATACAAACTCCATAATAGTAACGCGAAAAGACAATACTTATCAACATAACTATATTTAAACCTAATAGATATGTATTATTTGATACAAATGTTATAGAATATAAAATTACTACACAGTATAAAAAATGGGCTATATCTAATATGGTGCTACTCTTTGATAATAATATTATTATTGCTGTTATTATACCTACATATGATATGTAAATATCCAGTTTTGTTTTTAAAAAGCCCATATAGTTAAAGTAAATCATTAATAATCCTAATACCAAAAAGGTGATATTAATAACAGAATTTTCTGATAATTTCATTATATATTAAACAAATTTTTTTATAAAATTGAAGTTTTCACCTTAAAAATTTCTCTCCACATCCTTAAATTATGTCGTCTCAAACAAAAGTTACCCCCACTACAGTATCTAACGATACTAAACCTGTGAAAAAGAAGTCAAGTCTTAAAAAAATGAAAAAAGAAAAATTACGTAAAGAACTTGATAAGATAAGAAGATCAAAACAATTTCGTGAGCTAGGTGATATGTTGTATTTGGATTAATTTATTAAATAATATTATTACTTATAAATTTATTCTTTTTTTTTTAATGATTCTTGATATTCTGTGTATCCTAAGAAAGCAAATCCAGCGGCACCCATTAAGGTTCCAAAAACAGAGTACCAGCCATGAAATTCTTTGGTTGCTACGCATATTTGATTAGGAACACGCAATAATAACATAACGGTTAATGCTATTGCTAAAGCAGGAGAAAAAGGTTTTCCGCTTTTCACAGCATCTACTTGGTGATAAGTTCCATATATCGCAACTGCTAATGCTAATATATGTAAATATCCAGTATATTTCATCATTGAAGGACTACACTTCATATATATAAAATAAATATAAAAACTTATAGATTATTATATTAAATGTATTTTCCAGAAGATATATGGAGAGAAATTAAATCGTATAATCTTGTTCCTGAATTTTTTGTTGGAGATTTTATATATGGAATTCCTCGAATAGACTATATAGGACAAAATCATTATAATAATTTTATATCACAAAGAGGTGGAATTATCGTTAGTAAAACAGGTAAATATAAAAAGGCTACTTATTATGTAAGTGTTGCTGAATTTGGGGGTGATTATTTAGTTCTAACACATAATGGTCTTACATTATATAAAAAAGTTATGAATCCTGTAGATAAACTTATATTAATGAATCAGTTTGGAAGTTGGTGGTATGTAATGCATAAAAGTTTATTTCAAGAAACATTAGTTCAAACAATTATTTAAAAATATATAACTTATTATACTTAATGAAAGCCACATTAAGTATAATACTTTTATACTTGTTCTTTCCAATTTCTGTATTTTCCAATAATATTTATTGTACCGGACACGATGCTTGTAAAAATAAGATTTGGTCTGGAGAATACAATATTTATTGTGGTGCTTCTAATAGTGAAAGAACGTGTAAAAATACAGTTTTAAATTGTGGAATTGATAATGATTGTTTGATTAAAACTCAAGGAAGTGGACATGATGCTTATCAATCAAGTACTGTTAACGCAAAAGAATCGAATTCGTTTAAATTAACGTGTCAAGCCTCGGGTCAAAGAGATTGTAAAACAATTACTGTTTGGTGTCCTCAGGGAACAGGTACAACTTGTGAATGTATTAGTTGTCCGTCTACAGTAACGTTTAAATGTGTCCAAGGAGTTAGCTGTTCTTCTGTTAGTAACGCACATATAGACTATGTAGCTCCAGATAAATATCAAATTCCAGATACAATATGGGATAAAGATACAACACATACAGGTAAAAGACCGGATTGTCTCAGTATTCAAATACCAGGAGCAACCGCGAATAAAAATTATAAATGGGGAACTTTGGGAAAATGTAAAGAAACTTGTATAGAAGAACCTACTGGTAAATGTAATATGTTATCAAGATATGGAGAGCAAACAAAATCCGCCAATGAGCCGTGGCATTGTAGATTTTATGCTTGTCCAGATCCAACTAATTTTAATTGGATTATTCAAAGTGAATGGGGAAATTATGCTAGTGAATGTAATACTTATAAAATGCCTATTAGACATTTTACGATTGAAAGTCGTTATCAAAATATTACAAGATATATTAATGAAACTATATACAATAATATTACTACTGAATTTCTCAAATATATAAATACTAGTAAATATTATTATGATGATGAAATAATTAAAAATATATGTATTGAAGGCCAATATAAATACTATAATGGAAATACAAATGAAGCTTGGACAAGAAAATCCTGGTTATTAGGGTGTAATCAATATATATTAGGATACAAAACAGTTGGTCAATGTAAATCACAATGTAATTGTAATAAATCACCAAGTGAATTTTCATCCCATCCCAAATATAGACAATGTAGTAATAATCAAGCATCATCGAATTATATGCCTTGTAGACAAAATGCGTGTAGTGGAGGTAATTGTTGTGCTAGAAGTACAACAATTTGTAAAACCGCCTGTAAGGCTTATCATGCAATAAAATTTGGAGGTGAAATGATTACATATAAAAACGTAAATATTCAAGTATATAAAGATATTTATAGAAATAAAACAAGATATATTAATAGAACAAGATATATTAATGTTACAGATTATATCATTAAATATCACGATGTCTATAAAAATAAAACAAGATATATTAATGTAACAGATTATATCACACGATATCGTGATGTCTATAAAAATAAAACAAGATATATTAATGTTACAAATGATATTATACGATATAATGATATTATTCGAAATTTAACACGATTCATTAATATTACGAATGAAATAGTAAATTACGTTAATAGAACTAGATATGTTGATATACCTATTTATATTAATAAAACAAGGTATAATAATATTACACGAGAAATAATTCATTTCATTAATAAATATAATTATATCAATATAACAAATGTTGAAAATATTACAAAAGTTTGGACAAAAATAATTTGGAGAGAAAAATATAATATAACGAACGTGAAAAATATTTCAAATATAATTAAAATAAATTGGATAAATAAAACTCGTTGGATTAATAAAACAAAATACAAGCAAGTAGTAGTAAAAGTTCCTGTTACCGATAATGATAATCATCCTCCTGGTAGCTATAATAGTTATGACCGTAATATTCCTCCGAATCAATATAAAAATGAAACGTGTAATTGTAAAGAGGAACATCCTATGAGTTTTTGGGTTCAAATTGGGTTTTTTATAACATTGGGGTTTAGTGTTTTTGCTGCGTTGGTATGTATTTGGAGGTGCTGGTTAAAAGATATGATAGAAGAATTTATTGACGATTTATTTTGTTGTGGATATGGAGATCAAATAAAAATGTGCTGTGGTATTTGTTGTATACTTTGTGAATTGTGTAAAGATGATAGCTCAGAAGAAGAAGAAGTTGAAATGACTACAAGAAATCCAAGATTAAGTGAAAATATTCCAACTGCTCAACCTGTAAATAAAAATCTTATTATAGATACAAATGCTAATCCTATTTATAGAATAGAAGAAGGTGTTACTACTCCAGGTGGAACACAAATTAGACGTAGAACGGTTCAAGTTTAATCATCTTTGGTTTCTAGAACGTCGTCAAATGTTTCTCTTGGGGGACCAAACATTGCTTGATTTAAAGGAAAATCAGTAAGATACGTATAAATATTAGTAACAACACCTTCCATATTAATAATAATCCATGTGCTACATGATATAAGTAACATAATACGCACGTATTCCATATTTATATAAGCAATCACAAATAATACTATTATTGGAAGAATAGCTTCAAATAATACAAGTTTCATTACAAATGCAGTAGAGGGATCCATTTTTAATTATCATTATCAAATAATTATTCTATTTCAATTTTAAATGCCTTAACTTTTACTATTTCGTCACTTTTTTTCTCATTTAATATTTTTTTAAGACTATTTATTGGTTTTAAAACATTTTTAACTGAAACTTCATGGTTTCCTGTTATAGTCATAGTAGGTTCTACTTTTCTACTATTAAGTTTAGAGTTTGAATTACCCATTATACTATATAACTAGGACTAAATCCTATACGATTTGGCGCAGTAATTCCTTTAAATAAACTTAGACAACAAGCAGAGCAGCACAATAATAATGGAAATCCAATAATACCTAAAATATATAATAAGCCGTCATTAAGTGGTATAATACAGTCAATATCTTCGTTTACATAATAACTTGCTCCAAACCAACAAATAAACATATTTATAAAATATCCTCCCGCAACTAAGGCAGCAAATACACATATACCAATAATAATTAACATTAATATAGAATAAAGCGTAGCCATTAGAAAATTACAACATTCATATGCTGTATTTGGCGAATATAAATATAAAAAGAAGTTATCTATGGTTCCACATACATTTCTAAGCCAAATACGTAATCTTGATACAGTAGTTTTCATATGTTGTTTAAATTTTTCCTTTTTAGGTTTTATTTTACAATCTACCTTTTTACAACATGGTTCATTTTCTGGATGATGACCGAAATTATAGATATATTTATTTTTACATATAAAACATTTATTAACATTATTGGTTTTATAAAAACAATATTCATGTACGTATGCGTTACAGGTGCATGGAATATGTGTAATTTTATCATTTTTTAAACATCCTCTTATAGGTTGGCTTTCTAAGCATATAATACATTTTTCTATGTGTTCTCCCTCCTCCATTAACTAAGCTTGTAATATATTTATTAAATTGTTTTAAATAAATCTTTATATAATTACTCAATGTCTATTGAAAGAACTGTAGCGGGGACAGTGGCTACTGTATTTACAGTCAGTATGAAGTTACCTCAAATATATCATTCTATAAAAACAAAACGAACAAAAGATGTATCAATGATGTTTTTATTACTTGGAGTTTTAAACCATATAACATGGGTTTTATATGCTATTTTTGATAATGTAAATGTTCCATTAATAATTTGTGATGCTATTTGTATAACTTTATCTCTTGTTCTTGTTGGATTAAAGTTGAAATATGATAAGGAAACTGTTGTAATGGAATAAAAACCAGTAAAAAAAACACTAATAAATAACATTTTTCTCTCCAAATATTAATGAAGGAACTTTCTCAGGAAGATTATAAAACAATTATTCATCATTATGGATTCCCTTTACCAAAATCAAAAAGATTAATACAAAAAAAAGGAGAAAACTTGATTTCTAGAAAATTATGTTCTTGTATTAAAAAAGTAACTAAGAAATTTAAAAACAAAGAAACTCCGGCAATTGGTATATGCACATATTCTGTTTTAAAAAATAGAAATCTCAAATTTAAGTCATTTACTTGTAAGAAAAAACCCAAAATTATTGGCTTGCGGAAAACAAAAAAAGTTAAATTTAAGAAAAAAAAGACACGAAAAAGAAGAAGAAAAAAAAGCTTAAAGCGAAGAAAATAATAAAATATATATGAGATTGCGGTCAGGAAAAGTAGTAAATGAAATATTATTTAGTCAAAAAGAACATGAAGCAGCAGATACTTTATATAGGATGAGAAATAGAAAAATAAAACCAAATCATTTTGAAAAATTTAAAACTGAAAATGGAGCTTGTGATTATGTAAAAAAAATGGTAGAAAAATCAATACAAACTTGTATGAATATTAAACTCGTTTTCAATTAAGAAAAGTATATTAAACTAGTAGATTAATATACTTTATTAGTATGGATATATTAGTATTAGTTATGCTCTGCATATTATGCTTACTTCTTTTATATTTATTAGCAATAATTCTTGGTGGATTATTTGTTTGTATAGGTGCTATTGTATATAATATTAATTTGTATTTTTTCCCTAAAAAAACAAATGAAAAACAATATAATTTAGAAACAATAGTTGTTAAGAATCCAAATGGGGATATTCAATTAGGAATAATGTCTACTTATATATAAATGCCTATAGGGCTGGAAGTGAATGATTATGATAGTGAAGAAGACATGAGTTCTACAGAAGATGATAGTAAACAACTACCTATTAATGATAGTAATAAAAAAAATAGAAAACTTAAATCAAAAAAGAGGAATGAAAAAAAAACAATATTAAAGGAATCAAAAATTGTAAAAGATAAAGCAAAACAGAAAATAAAAAATATGGAATCTAAACTTAATGATTTAGAATTCTTTGATTATTTAAAAGAAAAGGTAGGCGCTAACGAAACAATATCAGATGAAGAGAATATAAATAATTTTTTTACTGATAAAGAACTAGAAGAACAAAAGAAGGAATTGGAAAAATTAGAAAAACTTCAGGAATTACAATGGACTAATACTTCAGCATTACAATGGAAGGAAGAGGCAGCTATAGTAAAAAGGAGCAATACAATTAATATGGGTATGGCCGGGTTTTTGAATAGAACAAGAAATGAATCTAGAACACAAAAGATTAATGTAACATCAAGGATAAATACAAATTTACCTACAAAGTTTATATCGCGAAACATAAGAAATTATAGAAATATAGGGAAAATGTGGTAATTATGTATTAATTAAATATATTTATAAATATATTTATGGGAAGTGGTGTAAGTAAAAAAACTAGCAAAATTTGCCCAGAAGATATATGTATAGATGATTTTGAAAAGATAAAATTAATATTTAAACAATTAGAAAAAAATAAACATTCTCAAATAGACAATCTTGAATTAGAACAAATATCGGATATACATATTAAAACACAAATAAATTCATTGAAAAAAGAAATAAAACAAATCGAATTTGAAAATAAAAAATTTATACTTGAAAAAAACTTAGAATGTATGATGAAGAAAACAAAATTAGAAAGTTTTAAGGAAAAAATTATACAAGAAAAAGTTTTGAAAAGTGAAAAAGAAAAAAAAATGAAAGAACTTGAAATACAAAAATTACAAAAAATGAATAAACGTCAAAAAAAAGCACTGTTTAAACGACGAGTTTCTATTGAAGGAGCATATGATTTTGAATTATTTTGTAATTACATGAAAACACAAACACATGAAATTCATAATATACGATTTGTGACACCAAATGGAAAATTGAATGAACTCCGTCTTCAAGTAAGATCACCAAACTCACAACCCAAGAAAAAATTAGATTGGTGATGTGGCTCTTATATTATTCAAAAAAACACGATTCATTTTATTATTACAATACCAATAGCAAAAAAAGTTATTGGTCTTGTGGTAACAATATAGCATTTACAATAAAAAATGGGAAAAAGAAGATATTCCCAATCAGGAGGTAATGTATTAAAAACTTTTTTTATTAATATATTCGTAAAATTGATTAAAAAGAAATCAATATAATATAGTATAAAATGAGTAGCTTTATGTTTCATAATAATACCGCGAGTCTGAATGATTTATTCTATGAGTCACACGCAAGTGTACTAAAGATGGTAGCCATGGAATTGGGCCATGCTGATAAAATTCCTGAACTTTTGGAAAATATTTTAGGTGCGAAACTTAAAATTAAGGCACCTAAGGATCCTAATAAACCTAAAAGAGCAAAGACAGCTTTTATGTATTACTGTGAACAACATCGCCCTGCTCTTCTAGAAAATGAAAAGAAAAAAGGAGTAAAGATAAATATTGGAAATATTGCGAAAGCATTAGGTAAGTCATGGAAGAAACTTAAAGATGGTGATAAAGGTAAATGGAATAAACTTGCCTTAAAAGATAAAGAACGATATGAGAAGCAGATTGCCGATTACAATGAGAAGAACGGACTTTAATTTAATAAATAAATAAATAAAAAATTTTTTTATTAAATACCAGTTATGTATATATGAATGCTGAAAATAAGTTTTTACTTGAAAAGATAAGAATTATGGCGAAACAAGTAGAAAATAATTTGAAAAAAAAAGAGGAAATAAAAGAAAAAGAAAAAAAAGAATTTATTAATGAACCTGCTGGACAAAGAGTAGATAGATTGAATAATTCACATATATCATGGAGAAATTCACTTAGAAGCCCGTGGTAGATAATTTTTCTTCTAACTGTTTTATACGCTGTCTAAGTTGTGAATTTTCATTTGCTAGTTTTAATGTATCTATATATTTTTTAGAATAAATAGGAAACCATCGATTATTTTTATAAATAAATGGCCCACAAATATTATAATATGTATTTCGCCAAGTATTAAATAACTTAAATGCTGTTTCCATAGATTTTTCTGTAAAATTATAAAATACAGCTTGTTCGGCATATTCTTTTGATGTTAATCCTGGAAATTGTTCAACCATTTTTTGAATTTGTTGATATATTTCTTCTGTAAAATTAAAACTTACTTCAGATGCCTCTTTTGAAGTAAGCATAGGACAATTTTTTAAGTAAGGCTTCAAGTCTTTTTGCATATTACGTGATTCCATAATCTTATATATTATTCAAGTGTGTTATTAATATTTTTTAATACATAAAATATTAATTCAATTTTCAAATTCTGTTATTTTCAAATATATAGGATTATCATATAACCACGGAAAACAACTTGATAAGAATCGTGTTTTATAACTATATACTAATAATTCTTTTTGTTGACAAGTAGGACAAACTCTTTTTTCTTGTGTTTTTTTATTCCATTCACATATGCATTTGTAGTGGTATTTTTTCATACAAGAACAACATTGAATATATTTTTTACTATTATCTACATTTTCAAAACATATTACACATTCATTTTCTTCATCATTTTCTTTCAAGTTCATATACATATATATATTATATCAATTATATTTATACTACTACATCCGGTAATGGATTTGGTATCATAAATGGAAGTGGTTCAATTACTTCATTTTTCTCTTCGATACTATTTTGTTGTTTGTCTTCTAATGTTAACATATCAGGATCTATGATATTAAATGATGAGAATTCCGTCATATAAGCACTTAATGCTTTATCATTTGCTATTGAATGTGTAGCAATGTAATAAGAATTATATATTTTCATTAATACTAGAATCATGTAACTAGAATATGGAGCTAAACCTATTGTCCAGAATACTTCATCATTGTAAAGAATATAATTAGATATAACAAAATTTACAATAAAAATAGTTAGACAACCTAAAGTAGTATTTTTGTATAATCTATTATGATAATGTAAGGTATTACTAAGTTCAGGTTTATTTTTTAGTATAATTGCTAAATTATTATCACTAACATTATGGTCAATATCAAAATTGTGAACGCACCAATTTTCACGTCTTAATTCCGCAGCATAAACAGCTACAAATGAACATACTGTAATAAAATTAAATACCAAACCGCTAACATTTAAATCATTAGTATTGTATAAATTATCTGTAACACTACAAACGTGATCATCACAACCACGGGGAACAAATAATAAGACCATAGATCCCATTAAAACTTTGTAACTTTGTAATAAAAATGTTAACGCAATTTTAATACGTTCTTTACAATCTACATCTACCTTCATTATACTTAAACGCAAGCAAAAAAAATAAATAGGAAAATTGAATTTATTTACATAATGATAAAAATAATATAAATTCAATACTACATAACTCAAGAGATGACTGATTGTTTATTATGTACAGAACCACTAACTATAAAAAATGTTGTAAATACAAATTGTTGTAATTTGCCTTGTTGTAAAGACTGTTTCTTTAGATGGACCAAGGTGAAAAATACTTGTCCATGTTGTAGGGCAAATATATTTTGCAATTCAGATGAAAATAAAGAAATTATGAACTTGAAAGAACTTTTATCTCATAGAACAACAATAGTTCGTCAAGTAGAAGAATCTTATGATGATCTGGACCGTATTAGAGAGGATACTATACGTCAAGTAAATAAACGTGAAAAAGTAATAAACACTATAAACGGATTAAAAGAAGAATTAAGTGATTTAATAATAGCAAAGAAAGGAAGCTATTTACTAATAAAACATTTGGAAATTAGAATGAGGAATAGATTAGAAAATATCAGGAACCAAACCAAAAATAACAAGGAAAGAGTGAATAATCATATTAAACAGCAATGTCTATGCTTTCTACGTGCTAGTTATAAGAATCCAGAAAGATTTCAAAAATTTCCGTATTTCTCTATAGCATTTAAAAATTTTATAAAACAAAATCATAAAAGTAAATTAAGAATGAAGTTTAGAAACAAGATGAACAATTTGAAATTACCAGAGAATGCTATTAGAGAATTGTTTTCTGAAGGAATTTCATCTTCATTTTATCCAGTAAACTTTTCAGATTTATTTAGAAGCAATAGTACTGTTACCAATGACCGATTTATATCTCAATATATCGAAAATAATCCAGGTCAAAATCAAGAGGAATTAGAGAATGCTTTTATGCGTTATTTCCTGGGAAATAGATAATGATATATTATAAAATTGAATTAAATAAAAAGTAATAAATTTTTTCATATACAAACATGAGTATTAACGATTCGGAGATAGAAGACACAATTAGTCATCTTGGAGAAATGGAGACAGATGAAGATGTTACAACTGATACCGGAGATAGTGATTCGGGTGCGGAGTCAGAGTACACAGTAGAAAGTTCTACTAGTACATCTTCAGGTCCAGAGATAGTCCGTGCTTATGTAAATAATAGTACGAATACAGTAAGAGAAATGGGGGGTAATTGTATGGTATGTTATACAGAACTAGATATATTTAATATTGTAAATATGGCGTGTGGTCATAAAATGTGTAGTAAATGTTTTCCACGTTGGATGAGTACAAATGCTAGTTGTCCTAGTTGTCGGTATAAATTAGCTACACGTATTCAACTTACTGATGAAGAATTAAAACGTGAAATAGGAGAAATACATAGTTATTATTTACATACAGCTGATAAATTTTTCAAGAGACATAAAGATTATGTAAATCTTAAACAAACTACAGATTCTTTAATGACTCGTCAAATTAGTTTAACTCGTCAGATTGAAGAGACAGAAGGCACACTAATTGGTGCTACTATGGCTATTGAAGAAGTTGATATGGAATTATCACAAGAAGAAAAAGTATTGTGTAAACCAAAATTTGCCCACGCAAGATGCATGAGAAATACTCCATGGATGAGAGGATACAATAGAGGCTATCACCGTGGGGTAGAACTAATTCACAAACAACAGGACAGAGTATATGATGTATTGGAAGTAACTCGTGGTCCAAATCTATTTGATTATGGTTTTACAAAAGACAAGTTGAAAAAGGCACCATTAGATGAGGAATACGGGGAAAAATACCGGAAAAAGTCAAGAGAAAAGACAAATAAGAAGGTAAGGATACGTAAAAGAAGCCGTGAGAGTAAGTCAAGTGATGAAGATGTAATGCTAGAAGACATTACTATGGAGGCAGTAGCAGAAGAAATTGTTTAAAAAACAATTTAAAGAATTATTATTATGTTTATTTGGAGTGAGAGTCAATATTCTAATCATCTAGTAGAAAATTTTTTTATGCTTGCTCGAGTAGCTCAGTTGGTTAGAGCGTGCGACTGTTAATCGCGAGGTCACAGGTTCGATCCCTGTCTTGAGCGGAAGTGAAAAGTAAGAAGCCGACTTAAAAAAAGGCATAAGACTAGAAACAGCAATTATCTAATCGAAATATAAAAGTCATTTCATTTCTAACGATATTTATCGCTTGACGAAATTTAATGCAGATGGAGGTAAGGGTTTATTCAATATAATTGTCCCGAACAACATATTTAACACTAGTCTGTAATGGTTATGTGGATTAAATATATCTTTGAGAAGAATATATTTATATTTTACAAGTCAAGTAAAATACAAATACTTAAATATCTGAAAATTGAAAACTTTTTTAACTCAGAAAAATGAACTATATCCCGTATTATTATCTTAAGCAAACAGACTTAAACAGACCTTACTTTATACATATACTATGTCTCAAATCATGAATCGTCAACCCCACGAAATTGTTGGAACTGCTGATTATACAGAAGTTCAAGCTATTAATAAATTTGGTCCTATGGCTGACCCCCATGAGTATAATGGAAATCCTTCTACTGGGGTGGAAATCCCAGAATTTATCCCACGTTCTTTTGAGGGCAGGGATGAAACCAGAGATAATCACTATAGAGGTCTACAGAGTGAGATGATGGATAATGGATGGGTTCTAGAAGTGGAAGGTACTCCAGAAACAAAATATTTTACCCACGCAACTTATCGTGGAAAGCAATTTCCAGTATATATTCATACACTGTCTACAGGTAACACTATTATGCTTCCAATGGTTCCTCAAGATGAAGATCCAAAAGGACTGGGTTGTTCATATGATATTTCAACCAATGGAATGAGTTATGAGGTTAAGTCTAACCGATGGGTAAGTTGTTGGGAGGACAGGAAAGGAAAACGCAGACTAAACTACCTTAATTATCTTTCAAGACGTGAGGAGAAGAAAAAGGAATATGAAGCAATGATCAAAACAACTAAATCTAAGATGTAAGTATTAGAAAATTGAATTAATATAATAAATTTTTTTATTACATTATTTAAAGCAAAATGGTAAAGGATTTCCTTACTATGTGTAGGACAATTTATGTCCCAATTCACGGAGAAGAAGTTGTAAAAAAGGTATTTTCAACGGTAACGGAAGATAAATTAGAAAAAATGGTCAAGATTTATAGAGAATGCCCGGCTTTCTCTTGGCGGAATATTGAAACTTATCTAAAAAATAATAATAATAATAATACTATAATTCTTAAGGATGGAACTTGTATGACTCTTTCTATATTTTATAGTAATGCTATACAACATTACCTTCTTCGAGATTATTAATTTAGAAAATTGATTTAAAATACTTAGTTAATAATTTTTTTATAGTGAAAATGAGTAAAAAAATCAACTGCCCATTATATGGTTTCATATCAATTACACCTCGTATGAGATGTATAATTGATACTCCTGAGTTTAAAAGACTTCATAATTTAAGACAACTTGGATTAACTTATTTAATTTATCCTTCCGCTAATCATACAAGATTTGAACATAGTTTAGGTGTAAGTCATTTAGCAAAAATCTTAACAACTTCTTTACAAAAAAACCAACCCGAACTAAATATTACCGATAATGAAATAGAATTGATACAAATAGCAGGATTAATACACGATATTGGCCATGGTCCATTTTCACATCTTTACGATTATGAGTTCTCACCTAGTTATCATCATGAAAAACGAGGGCAAAATTTACTATGTGAAATGATAGGTAAATATAATTTGCCTTTTACAAAAGATGAAATTAACTTTATTATTGATTGTATTGAACCACCTTCTGAGTTGGAGAGAAATTTTAAATATCAAATAGTCTCTAATAAACTTTGTTCTATAGATGTTGATAAAATAGATTATATTCAAAGAGATAATTATCATTTAGGGTTTGGATTAAATGAGAAATATTTACGATTGATAAATGATTGTAGAGTTGTTCAATTTAAAGGTTCACTTGTTTTAGGATGGCCTAATAAATTAGAAGATGAAGTATTATCTTTATTTGCTAGTAGATATAGACTTCATAAAAAAGTATATAATCATCATACTGTAAAAGCAGGTGAATATTCACTTAAAAAAATAATGAAAAAAATATTGGAATATGACGTTCCTTGGAACTCTCTTACTGATAGTATTATTAATATGCCTATGAGTGATGAAGTTATACAAATGAAAGAAGCGTTTGATAGGCGTGAATTTCCAAAACTTTTACACGAAGATGTAATATATGAAGAAGGAATGGGAAAGTATGGTAATATTATTGAACAAAGTTATAAACAGTTTGTTGAAAAAATGCGCGGTAAAAATTGTAAGTTGTTTTTCCAAAAAATAAAAATTGGCTTTGGTTTTAAAAATGTATTGAAAAATGTTGTTTATTTTAAAGGAAATGACTATACAGGATATAATGTTGAACAATATAATACTTTTATGGCTCCTTCTACTACAAGTGAAGTAGTTTTTAGAATTTATGTAGAAAAACCTTATTTAGAAATTTGTAGAGAAAATTTTGAAAATATTTTGGAAGATAATATTAAATGGAAGGAGTATTAAGTCGAGAAACAGATTCTCAAACAATAACAGTAAATTTTAATAATGTAGTAGAACAAGATGGTGAAATATTAGGAATATTTTACTTGAAAGTTACTTCTAAAAAATTTTTTTCAAAATGGAGCGAGCGTTTTTTTATGTTGCGTAAGAATAAGTTAATTATATTAAAACGAAAAAATAATGGTAGACCTAGATATAGTACATCTAAGTTTTTAAAGTTAGAAAAATGTGAATTATCTGGAATAAGTATGGAAGAAGATAAAATAATCTTTAATGTTTATTATAAAGATAAAAGAGTATATAAATTTGGAACAAAAAGTATGGATGTTTTTACACAATTATATAGTACATTAGATAGAAGAATATATAATACAAAAAATTTATTAAGTGAAGATTTATTAGACGAAGTGCCTAATTAGACCCTAATACTCGTTATGCGCCTTACAAATTGTTGTGTTGGTTCACGAACTATCTCGTCGTGTGCATCGATCAATTCCGGCATAGAGTCATAGTCTTCATCTGGGGTATCATTATTTTCATCATCTGTGTCTATTTCACTAATATCGTCATCATCCACCCCGTAGTCCCAATTCAAATTATATCGATAGTATGTGGACCTACAGAAGCGCCAGATAGAATTTTGTAGTTCATAGGATAGGAAACTGATAACATCACAAATGTCGCTAAGATTAAATACAGGTTCTGATTCACGATCATCCCCTGAAATAGCATCCAAATACTGGAGTGTTTTGTTGCGCTTTTCTTGTGGCACTTTTTGAAATGAAGGACACTCAAGCTTTAGTCTGGTAATTAGTTCTGCGAATTTACAAGTTATGTTATCAAATTCGTGTGGGTCACGAATTGTGTTTTCCTGGAGTTCAGTGTAGTATAAGTCATCAGCAATCCGCTCCGCAATTAAACTGAGTAACTCCCACATAGCATCGTCCCATAGCTTGTGCTCTTGAGGAACATCTTCTGGTTTTATTTGCGCCATTTTGGCGAACATCGCACGAGCAAGTGTATGAGTAAGGCAAGGCATTTTAGTTTTTTTTATTTTTGTAGTGTTGTGTAGTGTTGTATGATATTTGTATGTTACACCGGATTTTTTCAGGATTTACTTCAATTTTCTTGCTGATAAAAAAGCACTAAAAAAAAGTCACCAACGGATATATTATATTAAGTAAATATAATATGTCTAATAATACTTGTTTTCTTTCAAATGATACTGCCTCTATTATTTTACCTGGTTCATATATTTTTACTTTTTTATTTGGTATAATAATAACACAATTGTTTGGAAAAAAATTTTGTAAAGAACAGCCACATCATAGAAATATATTAGATGCTCCCGTATATAATTCAGTTTGAAATTATATATAAACCTATCGACTCTCCAAAAGGACCAGATGTAAGAGGTTCATATTTTAATTCTTTTCTGTGTGGAGCTATTTCAGGAATTTTCTTATTGTCCAATTGGTCTGTAATAACAACAGCAACTATTCTTGCTCCTGGTATATTATTTTTTAAATAGTCATTTCCGCGTTTAATCATCGGTTTACATCCAAAATATACAAGTGTATTTTTGACGTGCCCTACAAACATATATGTATCATTTTCTAGTTGTTTTGTTAATTCATCATATTGCTTAGGTTGAATTTCTCGAATCATAGCTAGAGCATCTAAATCGATTTCTAGTCCTTGGTCTTTTAGTTCCGGCATATCTAAAGGACACTCTACACAACAAGTTTGTCGCATAGAACTATCCAAATATAACACATATTCCTGTTTATGAGGAAGAGTGTGAAGGCTCATCATATTTCCTGAAGGATCCATAGTAAGTCAAGATTCGGTTTGGTATGGTTTGGTATGGTTTATTACCTAAGCCATATTAACTATTCAATTTTCATATTGCGTAAAATTGAATTATTTGGTTTTCTATAGTTATATATTATTTATGAGTAGTATAACAGATTTAAATAGCGAAATGTCAAGTAAAACTTGGTCTTTAACCGTCGGAAATGGTGGTGAAAATCATACAGGAATGGAATTTTTGGGAAGTTTGAGGAGGCAAGGGCAGGGGTGGGATATTAATAGGCTTAGGTATGGGAAGCGAATTTTGGAGGATATTTTTGGAAAGCAAGTGGATTTATATAATTTGAATGAGTTATGTTTGGAAGGAGTGGAGATTGAGGAGAGCAAGAGACCAAAAGATGCATATTTGATGGTAGTCAGGAACTTTTTAGGTAGGAAACAGCATAAGGCATTTATTAAGGAAATGGAGAGTTATGAGTGGGATAGAAAATATTATGATACAAGGAGGAAGAAAGTCCTTAATAAAAATGCAAGAGCGAATGTGTGTTATGGTCCAAATGATAGGGAGCCTGATTATGAGAATAAGAAAGGGACTATTATTGGGTATGAGAGGTCGCCGTTAGTTTTAAGGTTGAAGGAGTGTGTGGAGATTTTGATGAAGGATAAAGACCTAATAGTAGAGGGAAATCAATATGATGATCCTAAAAAAAATGGAATTGGGCCTCATGGTGATACAGAAAGGGTATGTGTTGCTTGTTTAAGGGTTGGAGCAAGTATGCCGATGAAGTATGGTATGTTTCATAATAGTAATATGGTAGGCAAGTCATTTCAAACTGTAATTAAGGGAGGTGATTTGTATTTTATGAGTGAGGAGGCTGTTGGAGCAGGATGGAAGTATCGTAGTAAATATATGTGGAGACATGCTGCTGGTGCGGCTAAATACCTTAAAATGAAGGGTGAAAAAATATAAAAATATAAAAAATAAAAAATGGAGCAGGAGTTTAAGGCTTTTTTTACGGAAAATTGAATTTTTTTGTTATAAAAACCTCTTATGTATACCCAATAAACAATACAAGTCAATTTTCACTTCTACAAATAAAGACAATATGGCTACTACTGTTACTACTACTACTACTGTTACTACTACCACTACTAAAACCAAACGCCGTGATATTTCGATATGTTTTACAAATGGACAGCTCATAAAACACACCATAAATATGCCGGATGGAACCCCACATACTTGGTTTGGGGTATATTCAAGAGATGAGAACGAAATCATTTGTAATGGAGTAAAATATAAGGGTCGTTCTTCTCCGCTAAACAAATTCGCCAAATCTCATTATGAAATCGCCAGACCAGACAGGGTGTCTAATGTTAATGCTTGGAAAGAATGCGAATACCAAGGATATGATGGGAATTGGGAGTCAACATATAATCTCTAATAAAAATATAAAATAAAAAATGGAGCAGGTGTTTAAGGCTTTTTTTTTGGTAAGCCTATTTGTATAGTTTCATTAGGATTTATTAATAATACACTGTTTTTTATTTGTTCCACTACCTGGTCTTGCTTATATTTATTTACTCTCTCTATCATTTCTATTATTGTTTGTTCTCGTCTTATTCTTTCTATAGGCAAAACACGTCTTTCATGAGGATTCATTTCATTCAGAAATATCAACCATATATTTAATACTCCTACCAATATTAGACAAAAACCTATAATACCTATTAATACGTATAGAAATATAAAAGCCCAAGATGGGAGATTCATGTATGTATATATATTATTTTAAATGTTTAAATAGTATATATAATTCTACTTACACAAGAAGATCCATAAAATTGAATAACTTATAAATGAATATAATAGGATTATTTAAGATATCAATAATGAGTAACCGTTGGGAAGCTTTTCAAGAAGATGATCAGGTAGAAATACCTAAAACTACAAGCAATCCACTTAGAAAAATTAAAAAGAAAATAAGAAAAAAACAGGAAAAATATGATAAAAGTCCTAGTCCAGAATTATATAATGAATTATTAAAATTAAAAAATCAGTTGAAAATATTCTTGGGTGAACCAGTAAAAAAACAGAAAAAGAAAAAATTTAAAAAGAAGAAAGTGAATAAGGCAGAGGTAGCTAAAGAGAAAAAACGTAGACAGGAAGAGGAAAGAAAGCAACGTTTTCATTATGAATATAATAGATGGCGTGAAGAACAGTGGAGAAAAAGAGAAGAAGAACATTATCAAGAAAATTTATTTAATCTGTTAAATTCCATTAATTCATTACCATTAGATATTCAAGATTGGATGAATAATCCAACCAAAAAAATATATTATACTCTAATGAAAAAATATCATCCAGACAAGAATGATAATAAAGATAATGACTATGCGAAATTTATAACAGCATATTGGGGCAATTATAACGAATCTACTTACACAAAGGTCCGTAAATCGCCATAAATATACAAAATGATGGAAATATTAATAAACTTAAAACTAAACATTTAAAAGGTAGATAAAAAGTACATCGCGCACAATTAAACCAACAATTTTTTTTACGTTTCTCAAGTTTTTCTTTATTTTGTGCCGGTGTAATAAATACATTATCATATATATCCTCACCTACTTCAGGTAAATATTCTAAATACATTTTTTCAAATTCATTATCCAAATCCATCAAGAATTCCATGGCTAAAGCATTTAATATCATTTCTTGAACTTCATCATTACTGAAAATAATCCAAATATTGGCCAAATATACAATTAAATTGAAGCCAAATTCTTGAAAGGTATCAAGCATAATCCAAACATCGACAGCAGGAACCATTCTATTTAATCGTGTTCTGTCCGTCAAATTATCCCATAAAAAGAAAGAACGAACAAAATATAACATACTAACGGCAAACATAATTACTTTTTTTTCCCACGTAGAATCATTGGGACAAAAACCTTTGTCGTATTCACGAACTTCATTTGCTATTAATGCTATATAAATCGACCATTGTATAATAAACACAATTATTGGTAAAAATGCTAATAACGAGAAAGTATGTGAACAATAAAATGTATTTTTTTTCTTTAATATATCATTTGTATATCCGCGTTTTAGATGGTATTTCATTAATGAAAACATGCCAAATTTTGGGTCATTTAATACAATTTCAACCTTTTCTTCTTTTGTTAGACCATTTGCGTTATCCATTTGTGGTGTTCTACAGTCAGGAATAATCTTTCTTGTATGCTCTGTTCCTATTAATAAATCATCTTTCCATTTGGCTTTTACTTGTGCACAGCAAAAACCAAGGTTATCTCTTATTACATTACAACAATCCTTCATAGATATTATAAAAAATATAAGTACAAAACGTTTATATTCATTTCAAAAAAGTTTTGTGTAAAAAGATTTGGAGAGAAAAATGTAAAATGAGTTAAAAAAAACTTGATAATTATATTTAAATGGAAAAGTTAAATATAATTTCTGGGGAAGACAAATTTATTTTATCCAAGCAAGAATGTATTAATATCGAGCTAAAGTTCAATGTATCAAAATATGGAAAGGAATGGTCTCATATAGGAGATCGGTTATATTACTTCGCACATCCACGAAATGATGAAGATAGACATAATGTATTTCAAATCAAACCTGAAGAGTTTTCATTTATAAATTCTCTTATAGATCTTCCACAATAGGCATACCTTGTTCGTCAAATTCATGTCCTATCTCCTCATCATCGCTAGTTTCTGGTGGAGTACCCGTTGGAGGACCTAGTGGTGGTATGATTATATTACGTGGTCTTCTAAAATAACAGAGATTATTTTCCCTTCCAGAACAACTCCAGCCCAAGTATGGAGGACAAATAGTTCGAACAAAATGTGTATAACTAGAAGCAACTCCCACATCGTTATAAATCATCCAAACATAACTACTATCTATATCTTGCTCTGGTTTCATAAAATTTTGATTTTCTGGTTTGATTTTATCACATTCATAAAAGTCCTCTAGAAATTTATCAAATACTGGAACTCCACCTAATTTATTACATATTTTATCTAATTGATTTAAATTATGCGTTAAACTATTATATCTTGGTTCATCTTTATATTTGCGATATTCCTCTAGACCTTCTATACGGTTGTTAATTATAAAATTTGTAAATAGTATCCAATGCCTGTAAGGAATATCAAGGTCTTTTAATAGATTTATAGCATCTCTTTGATTTTTTTCTAATGGTTTTTGTTTAAATGAATGGTCTTCAAATCCAAATAGTATATTAAATACTCGAGCACCTTTTAGTCTTTCTAGATTTTTAAAAGCATTTATATTTACTAGTTTTGGAGTAACAGCATTTTGAAATTCAAAAAGTTCTAGTTTAACTACGTCAGACATATTATAAATAATAGTAAATAGTTGTATTTAATATCATTCAATTTTATATTTCTACTTCATAATACCTACCTACTGCCTTATAAGCTTTTGGTTTTTCAATTGGAACAGAGACTTTTATATTCCGTCCATATCTTTCTTCAATAATTGGCTTATATTTTGCCTTGAGTCTACATATATTACACCCTTTGTTCATAACATATTGATATGAATGCACCGTTCTCCATTTTTTTTTATTACATGTGGGGCAAGTAAATCTACGCGGATTAGGACCGATTTCATTTACACTTTCGTAGCAAGTTTTAAAACAATTTCCCATATATAAATCTAAATATTTTATTCAGTCATATAATTCATATACCAATCAATAGTTGAAGTATTATAACAAGCAGCATAACAACAATTGCATAACTGTCCACATCCTTGGACATATGTTTCGCGATTTTCTACATGAGTATTTTTTCTATGTTCTGTAGTTACACCACAAATTATACATTTTTCTTTAGGATTGGACTCTCTATAATTTATACGAGAACCGTGTATTTCTCTATTTTGTACTTGTTTTGCTAGATTTTCATTAACCATATATATAAACTACTTATAATACATTTAAATGATAAGAAAATTGAATATAAAAAGTAATTAAAAAAGATAACTATATGGAAGACTTTTTAGACCCAATGAGTCCCGAAGAACTTGAAGCAGTGCGTCAAATGAGTGATGCACCCACTCTAATATTTATGTTTATTATGGCTATTATATTTGTAGTATCTATGTTAATAGGTGATAATAGGCGCGGATACTAGGTATTTTTGGATAGGTATCATTATCAAATTCATCAGTATATGGTATATATTCAATGATAAGTTTATAGGTATTCCAGGATGGTATTTTTAAATTGTATAAAAATTTCACATGTCTATAACAGTGTTTGTTTGAACCAAATATTATTCTAGGTCCGTTTTCAGGTATATGTTTTTTAGGTAAATCTTGAACTACTTGATTAAAATTTACAATATTTTTATTATATATTTTTAAATGTTTCCCGTGTTTTGTTATATTATGTATTAAAAATCCACAAATTTCTCTCCAAAGTTCTTCAGGAAACCACATTTATATAAAGTTATGAAAAATTTTTATATAAATTTTATATATATTATGAGTAGTTTTGGAAGTGAAAAAGTTCATTCATCTGAGAAGAAAAAAGTAAAGGCGGCTCCTCGTTCAGAGTTTGTAATATCTATGAGCTTATTTGTAGCAATTACCGGTTTAATTTTAGCATTTGATCCAGAAAAGAAGAAATTATTAAAAAAATTACTAACTAACTATCGTTTTTTAGGTATGTTTTTTACTATTATAGGATTCTGTGCATATACATTATTTTATATGAAGGGAGATGACGAGGAATCAGATCGTGTAAGAGATGCTACAAAATCTGGTTTAATTGCCTTTATTATTGCTTTGCTTGCTTATTTAGATTTAAAAGCAGCACCATTTTTTATAGTTTGGTTAACTTCATATTATTTACAAGTTGCTTAAATTAAAATATTTTTCTCTCCAAAAAGTTTAATGGGAAACTTTTTTAATAAAGAAAAGAAAAAAAGAAATAGTGAAATTCATCCATTAGAGCAAATTATTATAAAAACACGTGGGGACTGTTATATTTGTAACTTGGAAGATGTATATGGATATCATTCTCAAAGTGTATTAGAAGGGTGGGATATATTTGTATGTGAAAATTGTAAAAACTTAAATTAATATTATAGAAATAGGCTTAGAGAAAAAACAATAAAGTAATATGTGTAGTGTAGGGGGTTGTGCTCTTGTAGCTCAGTCGGTAGAGCATCGGTCTTATGAGCCGAAGGTCTTGGGTTCGATCCCCAACAGGAGCATCAATATGGAAGTTTTCAGCAAATAATTAATCACTATTTATGACCGGATGCGGGTTCGATTCCCGTTGCGGCACGCCTAGTGCGTGGGATGGTTCCTATGGAAAACCGCATTGCTTCCAGCATAAAATTTAGGTCCTGTTCTACCGGACATAGCTCAGTTGGTAGAGCGATCGACTGTAGATCGATTGGTCACTTGTTCAAATCAGGTTGTCCGGAGTTTGATCTGTTAAGAGAGCGCAAGTTCTCACAAGTAAAAAATATTATTAATTGAAAATCTGATTAAATATTTCGCGCTAACTTGCCCGAGCTGGTCCAAGGGGAAGCACTTAAGATGCTCTGTGTTCGCACGCGTGGGTTCGAATCCCACAGTTAGCAAGTTGATTTTTTTGTGATTACATTTTTATTTATTTTAAAATTCAAATACTTTTAGAATAAATACTTTTAGAATAAATACTTTTAGAATAAATACCTTTAGAATAAATTGTAACTATATAGTATAATGAGTAATCCAGGTAATATTCGTGGAATTAATTCTAGGAGTGGATATCGTCCTTCTTCTAATGGAAATTTGGTTTTATTACCAAAAAATGGCGACAATACATTAAAAACTACTGAAGGTTCTACAGCTAACTATGGTGGTAACACCAAAATGGGTTTATTTCCAAGTGTAGGAATGAGCTATTTATTTCAAAACAAAATTGGAGTAGGGTCTTTGTATAAAGCACAAGTTAATCCCGAAGTAGGAGCTTCTTCTACTGAAACTGGGACTGGAACCGGAACTGGAACCGGAACTGGAACCGGAACTGGAACCGGAACTGGAACTGGAACTGGAACTGGAACTGGAACTGGAACCGGAACTGGAACTGGAACTGGAACCGGAACCGGAACAGGAACTGGAACCGGAACCGGAACAGGAACTGGAACTGGAACCGGAACTGGAACTGGAAATGCGCCTAATCCAACAGATTACAACAATGACTGGACCGTGGAGGTCTCGCAGTACTATGGTGTAAATAAATTTAATTTAACCGAACCCAATTCTGGCTACGCCTACGAAACACCCCTTCTCATGTTAGTAAGAGGCGCAACTTATACTTTTGACCAATCTGCTCCTAGTAACAGTGGACACCAAATACAAATTAGCACTACATCTACTGGATCTAATGTTGGATATGCTACCACTGTTGGAACACTAGGAACAGATAGTGTAACAACTCTAGTTGTTCCTCTTAATGCTCCAGATACGTTATATTATAACTGCGCCGCGCACGGAGCTGGAATGGGTAGATTAATTAATATTATAGATGCTGGTAATCCAGTAATAATGGACGAGGCTGGCTATAACCCGCTAAACGACGACTCGACGGTAGGACCGAATTATTGGGTGGGCTACTTTCTGCCCTTGAGCGGGGATCCCGTAACTTGGACTATTACTAGCAGTGAGTCAACCATGCCGGTAAAGTTGGACCCCTCCTACCAGCCCGACCAGCCCAATACAGAAATGGCCGTGCTACTAAACATTTCGCCCGACTATCTAACACAACAAAGTCACGTATTTAATATTACAGCGACAGATTCCAATGGAAATAGCTCAACTATGGGACCTATTGATATTGAGATACGCGACGCGACAGGTCCAGTAATCAGTGACCCCAACGCAATCGATAGTTCAATATTTGACGATGGTACAACAACAATAGGACAGGTTACTGCTAATGAACCTGCAACTTGGGCTATTAGTACCATGACAGGCCAATCGGTTTCAATTGACGGAACAGGTAATATTACATTCGATGCTCCAATTGATTATTTCACACACGCATCGCACTCGTTTGCCGTGACGGCCACAGATACTCTGGGCAATGCTTCGACGAGAACGTTTGCGATTTTTGGGAATGATACAACAGATCCAACTATTACTACTACTAGCCTCAACAACACCATAAACGACAATGAAACAGCATTAGGAAGTGTTTCAGCTGATGAAACTGTAACTTGGTCTATTACTGGTTCTGGCGTAACTATTGGCACAAACTCTGGTGTTATTGCATTAAGTTCTCCAGCTGATTATCAAACCGATTCATCTCATACTTTTACTGTGACTGCTACTGATACCACCGGCAATAGCAATACTTCAAGTATAACATGGACTGTTACTGTTATTGATA
>Ga0115013_10000068_pt1 | contig 64199 bp, 56 predicted proteins | sample SouAtlMetagenome_2_FD_88686 | JGI IMG/M metagenome (GOLD analysis project Ga0115013, IMG submission 88686) | Marine eukaryotic phytoplankton communities from Atlantic Ocean - South Atlantic ANT15 Metagenome | ecosystem: Environmental > Aquatic > Marine > Oceanic | place: South Atlantic Ocean...
TAATGTATTACTAAAATTCTGATAAGTAGAAATACTCAAATTATTTCCAATTACTGCAATATTTTGAACAAATACACCAAAATTATCATATAGTGCAATTGTAGCATTATTTACATTAAAATTAATGTTACCCCATCCATGACTATGCCAGTTGATATCATAAAATAACTCATTTATAATACCGCTTTCCGTAATTTCAATTGTAAGGTAGTTGACATTAGTTCCTACATATTGACTAGCTAGTTGTTCTCCTGATTCAGAATCACAGTACACCACTTCACATTCATCAACTGTTAGAGGTGTGTAGAAGCAACTACCATCATCATCATCTGCATCTGGGTCAAAATTACAGGCCACAGGGTCTGTACAGCCCTCAATAGGACAATCTCCAATAGTTTGATCATTAGTTTGATAATTTCCATTAAAGACAGTAACTCCAGAACTATTGACAAGATTGAATGAACATTCGTTTTCCCATGAACCTCCATCAATAAATGATATATCTATACAATCTGTTGGATCTAAACATAAAGTATAAGATATTTCATCTAAACCAACATTATTTATACTATTGTTAGAAAAGTCTTCCCCATATGAAACGCCATTAACTTCAACAGTGTGAGTACCATTACCAAAACCAGCATACCATCCATCACCATAGGAGTCAATTAAATTGAGAGTATATTCTTCTTCAACACCATTACAATCATCGTCACATGTAAAATCTAAAGACCACGAATTTAATGATCCTGAAATAAGCCACGCATCGTCTCTTATTAGTAATGTCCATATTCCATTTGCGGATTCTCCAATTAAATTATCAAAGTTTTCAATCCCATAATTGTTATTATTATTACCTTGTGGTAAATAATCCCCTTCAAAGGGAGGGTTTCCATTAACAATAGAGGTAGTTGCATCCATTGTAAAACATGTATTAGAGTAATCATCTCCAGAACCACCATTATCAGTAGAAATCCGAATTCCATTTGGGTGGTTAATTCCATTGGGAGGAATTAGTCTAAAATCTATATCATCTACCCAGTTGTGTGATATATCGACACATAATCTAAAATTACAATCTATTACGCCAACTCCAGTAACGTTTAGCTGATATTGTGACCAAGCTAATTGGCCATCTGGAATTAAACCTCCTGTCCCATTAAAAACTTGGGCATCAGAAAATAAATGAATAAATAAAAAAAGATTTAAAAAAAGATATCTCAAACTTGTATTAGTGTATTTTTTAACAAACAAATATAACCTAATTTAGGTTATTTATCTTTTTTATTTTTTACTATGATTTTTTCAAAATCATCAAAACGAAAGATATTGAATTTAGTGTTGGACTGAAAAGAAGTATTTGGATAAGTTGTGAAATCGAGAAGTCCTTTAAATTCACTAGATAAAAAGTATAGAGATTGTTGATAAGCTGAATAAGAATACTTATCTGGAAAAGAGGAATACTTTTGGTAATAATTATTAACGAAATCTGAGTAAAACTGACTACTATCGTTCATGAAGATTGACGGCAAATGAACGTTTAGATTCACCAAATCATAATAATCTAAATTATCGAACCTATTCCATGTATTAAGACCATAAATGGTAAAAACGGTATCCTCCATACTTCCTAAAGTAGGTAGCAATCTACTCACAAACGAGCGGTCATTTGAAGGGATGATTATAATATTTTTGTCAGACTTTAATTTACTTTTTAATAAATCTCTATCAGATAATTGGTTTTTGTCAAAAATAAATACTTGACATCTTCTATTCTTTATTTGCAAACTCAATTTCTTTTTAGCGTGTAAAATAAGGTCATCTTCTCTATCCTGCCCTAGTAATATTAATTCATCACTATTATCTTTAAGTAAAAGATAATCAATTAGAGCATCAATTTGAACATAAGACAAAGGAACAGATTGATAAATATTTAAATACTTATTTTTTACACTCATATAAGATAAAGGAGAAATGAGTTTCTTTTTGGTATCATATCCATAAAATTTAGCTAATTCTTCGAACTGCCTAATGTATATTGGTCCAAAAATATATTCCCTATCAAATAATACGTTAGAGGTAAGTATGGATTCAAAAACAGAGTCGTTAGGTACATCTAACACCATCAAGTCAATGTTGTATCCCAATTCAGTTAAACTATCTAAAGCTAGTTGAAAGCCAAAGTAAAAATCTAAGGCTACCTTAGAATTGGGATAAACAAGATTCTTGTTGTTATTATTAACTTTTAGAGAATCGTTAAAATCCAAATAAAACGGCAATAATAAAGCCACTTTAATTTTTGTTGTATCTAGCTCATAAGTTAGGAGATTTGAAATTTGAAAATCCGAATCATTTTTGATTTTTTTGGAAAGAGTATCCGAACTGACAGGCTTTGTTGACTGTGATATTGTGTTATTGTTAATAGGTCTAACTATAGTATGACGTAAAGGAACTAATAATTTAAAACCAACATGCAAACCTTGAATAACTGCCGGGTTAGATATTACTAAATCATTTAACTCAGCATTGTATTGTCTTGAAATGCCATACAGTGTTTCTCTAGGTTGAACAACATGTATAGCAAAAAGTTTATTGTCAATAATTGTATCCTGCTGAGCCTCAGCAAAAAAAGTGGTAAAGACACTGAATAAAACTATACAAATTGCCGACTTAGTCATAATAATTTAACTTTCAAAATCTCTTTTTATTATTCCCATTCTATTGTAGCTGGTGGCTTAGAGCTGATATCGTAAACTACTCTGTTAATACCTTTGACTTTATTGATAATGTCGTTAGATACTTTAGCTAAAAACTCATAAGGCAAATGAACCCAATCGGCAGTCATCCCATCTGTGGATTCTACAGCTCTCAAAGCTACTGCATTTTCATAGGTTCTTTCATCACCCATTACCCCAACCGATTGTACAGGTAAAAAGATAGCACCAGCTTGCCAAACCTTATCGTATAGACCTGCTGAAATTAGTGAGGATATAAAAATATGATCAACTTCTTGTAAAATTCTAACTTTCTCTTTAGATACTTCTCCTAGAATACGAATAGCCAAGCCAGGACCAGGAAAAGGGTGTCTTCCTAAGAGAGATTCATTAATACCCATAGAACGACCTATTCTCCTTACTTCATCCTTAAATAATGTATTTAAGGGCTCAACCACCTTCAACTTCATAAAATCTGGAAGTCCACCTACATTATGATGAGATTTTATAGTAGCTGAAGGCCCTCCAGTAGCAGATACAGATTCTATGACATCAGGATAGATTGTGCCTTGTGCCAACCATTTAACATCTTCAATTAGGTGTGCTTCATCGTCAAAAATATCTATGAATTTATTTCCAATAGCTTTTCGTTTAGCTTCGGGGTCACTTAGGCCATCAAGAACTTCATAAAAGCGTTCTTTAGAATCAACACCTTTGACATTTAGACCCATACCCTTGTATTGTTCCAATACATTTTCGAATTCATTTTTGCGAAGTAAACCATTGTCTACAAATATGCAGTATAAATTAGTTCCAATAGCCTTGTGTAATAGCACGCCAGCAACAGTTGAATCCACTCCACCAGACAACCCTAAAACCACTTTATCGTTACCTAATTTGGCTTTCAAATCTTTAACAGTTCGTTGCACAAATGAGTCTGCAGTCCAGTCTTGAGCACACTCACAAATGTTAACTAAAAAATTTGAAAGCAACTGTTTACCGTCTGTTGAATGATAGACTTCGGGATGAAATTGAATAGCAAATGTATCTTCTTTAGTTATTTGGTAACCAGCTACTTGAACATCTTTAGTTGAAGTTATTATTTCAAATCCTTCAGGCAGGGTTGTTATGGTGTCTCCATGGCTCATCCATACTTGTGAACCTTCAGAAATACCTTCCAAAAGCTGATTAGATGAATTGACAAAAGAAAGATTGGCTCTACCATATTCTCTAATTTTTGAGGGCAATACTTCTCCACCGCTGACCTTAGCTAAATATTGTGCACCATAACAAACTCCAAGTATTGGAAGTACACCTTTTATCCCATCTAAATTAGGGATAGGTGCATTCTCATCACGTACAGAAAAAGGACTTCCTGAAAGAATAACACCTTTAATATTATCAGTCAGTTCAGGTATTTTGTTATAGGGATATATTTCACAATAGATATTTAATTCTCTTACTCTTCTAGCAATGAGCTGAGTATATTGTGAACCAAAATCTAAAATTAGAATTTTTTCTTGAGCCATTTATAAATTATTAAAGCGATAAAACTACAAAATTAGTATCTAGTGGATTAAGCTCTTCTTTCAACTTTTTTATAAAGTTATCACCATACTTTAAGTAATATGGAACAAAGTTATTGTAACGCTCTTGTAAAATACGGTTTGGAAAAAAGCTTGTTTTTATTTTAGAAATCTGAGATAAAGCAACTTGATGCTTTTGCTTTTCTACTCTGTGTAGTTTTTTACTTACTTTTTCTAGAGATTTCTTTTGTCTTTGATATTCGGCATCTATGATAGGCTCATATGCCTTATGGTTAAATTTTTCCTTTATGGAATGAAATATTTCGCCCAAAGACTCCACTTGACTTTCTAGTGATATATTAGCTTGATTTTGAACATATTTCTTTTGTAAATCGGACTCTGAACTAAAGAAATCTTCTATTGAAAAACCTAAATGATTTATTTTATCAATTTGAGATGGTGTAGTTAACATGACTGAATTTCTCAAAACTAAAATAGGGAATGGTATATGCTCAAACTCAAAAGCTGTTTTCAACTGCATCCAATAGGACAATTCGGCACCACCGCCAATATAAGCTAAGTTAGGTAGTGTCATTTCCTGATACAAAGGACGTAATAATACGTTTGGACTAAATTTTTCAGGGTTGGAATCAATTTCTTTAGTATCTAATCTATCTAAGACTCTTTTCCTACTACCCTGCTCTAATTGAAAAAAATTACACTCTCTAACATAAGCCTGTGCTTTGTATGTTTCACTGAGCTTTTCCGATTGTGAAGCAATAAGAGGATAAAATGAATGGTCTTGTATGTCTTTCTTCATAATATCCACAAAGGACTTTTTTAACTGAACATCATCACCATTAATGATAACAAGTCCATCGTCTTTAAATAACTCATTTATCAAAATACGTGTTGCTTGGGCTAGATTAATTGAAGAATAGGCTTTATAAAAAATAGCTTTTAATCGCTCAGCATTTTGACCCTTACCCATAAGTAAGTTTAAATCTTCAAGAACACTTGAGAAGTCAGATAAGTTCATTCTACCTACTGCCCCACCCTGACTACTATACCATTGAATAGTCTGGTCAAATAAATTGATATTATTAATCTCATCAAAATCGTGATCTTCACTAGCTAACCAAAATACAGGCACAAAATGTTTAGAAGGGTATTTTTGCTTTAAAGCAAGACTTAAATTAATAGTAGAAACGATTTTATATATAAAATACAAAGGCCCTGTAAAAATACACAACTGATGGCCTGTAGTTATTGTAAAAGTATCTGTTGATTCTAGTGATGCTATATTAGATTGTGTCAAATCCGATAAATCAATAGCTTGGTTTTGTTTTTTCAAAACATCAACTAAATTCATTCTATCAATAGGGAATTGACTTTTTTCTTCCATCTGATTACGAAAGCTATCAATAGTATTGTAACGACCATAAAAAGAAGATAATTCGGCACTTTCAGACAAATAGTCTTGTACCAAAGGACTTAAAAAGTCAAATTTACGATATGGTATTTTAATAGAACTCACTTAGCGCAAAAATAAGTAAAAAGTAATTTTTATATAGCAAAAATAGCAGTAGATGATATTCGAGTAATTAACGAAACAAGCCCTACACCCAAGTCCAGCATTAAGTTAAAGTAACTATTCAGTAATAACCCCATACAAATCGTAATGGTCAGCGTGGGTGATTTTGACTTGAGTAAAATCACCCATTCTTACGTAAACATCTGAGGCTTTTACCAAAACTTCATTATCTACATCTGGAGAGTCAAATTCTGTTCTACCAATAAAGTACTCCCCTTCTTTTCTATCAAACAGCACATTGAAAGTCTGACCTACTTTTTCTTGATTCAAACGGTATGAGATATCGCTTTGTAATTCCATTATCTCGTCTGCCCTTTGGCGTTTTACTTTTTCTGGAACATCATCTTCTAACAAATGAGCATGTGTGTTTTCTTCGTGTGAGTATGTAAATACACCCAAACGGTCAAAAGCTGTATCGTTAACCCATTGTTTGAGCTCTTGAAAATCTTCTTCAGTTTCACCCGGATAACCTACAATTAAAGATGTGCGTATAGCTATTTCTGGAACTTCTTGTCGAAACTTGCGCAATAAAGCATCGGTTTTTTCATGAGTAGTGCCTCTACGCATAGATTTCAATATAGAGTCACTGATATGTTGCAAAGGAATATCAATATAATTACACACCTTATGGTTGGTTCTAATGACTTCTAAGACATCTTCAGGGAAACCTGTTGGGAAAGCGTAGTGTAAACGTATCCACTCTATTCCTTCCACTTCTGATAATGCCCTCAATAAATCAGCTAAACGTCTTGATTTGTATAAATCCAATCCGTAATAAGTCAAATCTTGAGCAATAAGAATAAGCTCTTTAACGCCGTCCTTAGCTAATATTGCAGCCTCTGTAACTAAATCCTCAATAGACTTAGATTTGTGCTTACCTCTCATCAAAGGAATAGCACAAAAGGAACAAGGACGGTCACAGCCTTCTGCAATCTTTAAAAAAGCATAGTGCTTAGGCGTTGTTGTTAGACGCTCACCTATCAGCTCATGCTTATAATCTGCTCCTAATGCCTGTAATAATTTATGTAAATCAGTCGTCCCAAAATATTCGTCTACATTTTGAATTTCTTTTTCTAAATCTGGCTTATAGCGTTCAGATAAACAACCAGTAACAAATAACTTGTCTATTTTACCATCAGACTTTCGTTCTGCCTGTTCAATGATAGTATTAATAGACTCTTCTTTGGCGTTTTCAATAAAACCACAGGTATTGATAACCACAATATTAGCATCATCTTTGTCCGATTCATGCTCCACATTCATATTATTGGCTTTCAATTGCCCCATCAAAACTTCTGAATCGTAAATGTTTTTGGAACACCCTAGAGTTATAACATTGATTTTATTATTCTTTAACGACTTTGTCCTCATATTAGTTAAATAAAGAATCTACAAACTCTTTCTTATTAAATACTTGTAAATCTTCAATTCCCTCTCCAACACCGATGTAGCGAACAGGAATTTTGAATTGGTCAGATATACCGATTACTACGCCACCTTTGGCTGTACCATCTAATTTACTAAGAGCCAAAGAGTCCACTTTTGTTGCTAGAGTAAATTGCTTGGCTTGTTCTATAGCATTTTGCCCTGTAGAAGCATCTAAAACTAACATAACATCGTGAGGAGCATCAGGAATGACTTTAGACATAACATTTCTTATCTTAGTCAGTTCATTCATAAGATTCACTTTATTGTGTAAACGACCTGCCGTATCAATAATAACCACATCAGATACTTTATTTTTAGCCGACTGAACAGTATCAAAAGCTACTGAGGCAGGGTCAGAGCCCATCTCTTGTTTTACAATATCTACTCCTACTCTTTCAGACCAAATAACCAATTGGTCAACTGCTGCAGCTCTAAAAGTATCTGCCGCTCCAAGTACTACCTTTTTACCAGCTTTTTTGAATTGATGAGCTAATTTTCCAATAGTAGTAGTTTTACCCACTCCATTCACTCCTACCACCATAATGACATAGGGTCCATCAGTTTGAGGAACTGTAAATTCTACCTCATCCGAATTATTACTTTCTTCGAGTAAAAGACTCATTTCCTCTTTAAGAAAGGTGTTCAACTCTTTAGCATCAAGATAATTGTCCTTAGCTACCCTTTCTTCTAGTCTTTCAATAATTTTTAGAGTCGTTTCAACGCCAATATCGGAGGTAATTAAGGCTTCTTCAATGTCATCTAGAGTATCTTCATCAACTTTAGACTTACCCGCAATCGCACGAGAAAGTTTTCCGAAAACATTTTCTTTAGTCTTTTCTAAACCTTTGTCTAGCTTGTCTTTTTTATCTTTTGAAAAAAAACCAAATATTCCCATAGTTAATGATGTGTTTTTAAACAGAAAAAGCTCCTTTTTCAAGAAGCTCAAATCTATTAAATTATAAAGTTAAGGCTTACTTTTTAGCCAAGTATTCGTTCACTTTATCCTTAGGAACGATTTCTGATTTGAAACCATAAGAACCAGTCTTCTCAGACTTGGTCATCTTAATTACTTTTGTAAAATCTTTTGCTCCTCTTTTCTGTAAAGATGCAACTGCCTTCTTTGCCATAATATATCAGCTTTTAATTGCTTACTTAATTTCTTTATGCACCGTCATTTTCTTTAAAATAGGATTGAATTTTTTCAATTCCATTCTATCTGGTGTATTCTTTTTGTTCTTAGTAGTAACGTAACGAGAAGTACCTGGCTGACCAGATGCTTTGTGCTCTGTACATTCTAATATCACTTGAACTCTATTTCCTTTCTTAGCCATTTGCTTAAAAATTATTGGGTTGCAAATTTAATTAAACTATTGTTATCTACAAATACTATTGAAGCTTTTTAACATCTATCATAAATAAATGATTAGCTATCTGAAAATCCTTCTTCCAAATGGATAAATCTAACTCTTTCCAATCATTTTCAGGGTAAATCCAATCAAATACACCGTTTTCTAAAGTCACTTTTAAAGGCATATCAAAGCCATCAATAGCGTTCCACCTGTATTTTAAGGTTTTTCTCTTACCCCAACCACATAATTCATATTCAAATTGAGGTAATTTTGGCGTATATAAATACTGCTCATAAAGCTTATCAAAATTACGACTAATTTTATTATTTATGTAATCTAACACTTCTCTACCATCTACAGTTTGGTGTTTAAAATGATTAGTCATCGATCTAAATAAATCAAACCACACAGTATCGTTATCAACAACACTTCTCAAAGTGTGTATAAAAGCACTACCCTTGGCATACATATCACCACTACCTTTGTGATGTACATTAGGAGTTCCTACTATTGCTCGTCTATTTTGAGCCATATACATCTGATTTTTCACATATTTTATCATAGCATCGTAACCATAGGTACATTCTACAAATAAAACTTCAGAATAAGTACAAAACGTCTCTTGTATCCACATATCAGAAATATCATTTGCCGTAATACTATTGCCCCACCACTCGTGAGCACTTTCATGAATAATTATAAAGTCAAAATCCAAACCAGCCGTAAAACGTGTATTACCCAAATAACCTAGTCTAAACTTATTACCATATGCAATAGCACTCTGGTGTTCCATGCCTAAATATGGTGTTTCTACTAAAGCAAAACCATCATTCCAAAAAGGGTATGGCCCCAAATATTTTTCAAAACAATCAAGCATAGGCTTAACAACCTCAAAATGTTCTTCGGCTTTCTCAAGATTATAAGGAAGTACGTAGTAATCTAAATCTAGTGTGTCATTACCACTTATATATTTATCCCCAAAATGAGCATAATCACCAATATTTAGAGTTACATCATAATTATTGATTGGATAGGAAACAAACCAATGGTATGTGTTGTATAACTTTGTAGACTTACGTAAATCATGAAAACGCATATTGCCGTTTGAAATACATTGCAAACCTGCTGGAACTTGACAGCTAATAAGCATACTATCTGGCTCATCCGATTGATGGTCTTTATTGGGCCACCAAGAACTAGCTCCTAAACCCTGACAAGATACGCCCACCCAATCATTTCCATTAGCGTCTTTTTTCCATGAAAAACCACCCTCCCAAGGTGGATTGATGGCTACTCTAGGATTACCAGCATAATACACCCTTATGAAGGTCTGTTCGCCGCTTTTTACAAGCCTATCAAAATTCACGAAAACAGCGTTAAATTCTCTATTATATTCTTGGGCTCTGCCTTCAAACTGAATTTCAGAAATTTTCATGTTATCAAATAAATCAATTTGAAGAAGTTCAAAATCAGACTGAGCCTGAAAATGTATTTCAGAATAACCTTTAATGAATTTTTCTTTAGTATCAACAGAGATTTTTAGATGATAATAACTAACATCATAACATGCCCTTTCTGGAGATAGATAACCTCTTAGACTATCTTTTCTACCAAATTCTTGTGAATAGGAAAATAAGGATTGAAATAAAATAAATAATAAAATGAGTTTTTTCATAGTCTTTCAATATCAAGTTTATTCGATAAGAGTAAGTGTTAAGGTACAATTTTCTGTTAAAAGAGTAACAGAAGCAGTAATATTAATTATGGCTGTAGTTTCTGATTGCAGAAAACCTATTCCTGATATTTGAGTCAATCCTGTGGGATCTTCACCACTAACAGAAATATTGCCATCATTATCTATAGTACCTTCTAAAGTAAATATACCAAAATCTACTACTAAATCACCTCCATTTTCACCTTCTTCAATAGTAATTTCACTAGCACCAACATCTATAAGTGGAGACATTATAAAACCGTCACAATTAGACTCTACCGACCAATTATTTACCATTAATTGAGATGCATATACACAACTTCCGTCATCAAAAGTTGCCTCAGAGTCAAAGTTGAAAGCTAACTCATCCGTACATCCATAACAAGAGTAGTCGCACGATTCGTTATCGACATTGGCTAAATTGTTATAGTTACAAGCCGTATCTACCATACAGCCAAAAACAGTTTCAACATTATCACCTCCTCCACTTGAATTAATATCATTATTGATGTTATCATCTTCTTTTTTACAAGAGGCAATTACTATAGAAGTTAAAATACAAATTGCTAAAATTCTAAAGCTAAATTTCATAAATGTTGAATATCGGGTTAAAAAAAAAGTTGTTACCAAATGTAACAACTTTATTTTAAATCTAAACGATAGTGTTATTTACAACAATATGTTATCGTTTTCTAATGCTTTTTTCAATACAGAAGTAATACCATTCTTATCGATAGTTCTTAAGGCACTAGCAGAAACCTTTAAAGTGACCCACTCACCAGATTCTGGAATAAAAAACTTTTTTGTCTGTAAGTTTGGATAAAACTTTCTCTTAGTTTTTCTGTTAGAGTGAGAAACATTGTTTCCAACCATTACTTTTTTGCCCGTTATGTCGCAAATTCTTGCCATCTCTATATTGTTTAATTATTTTGGGTTGCAAATATAAACTTATTTATTAAAAAAAACTACCCTTTTATTTTTCTGCTACACTAATCAAAAAATTGAGTGCTGAATTTGACGCTCTAAGGATATTTGTATCTCTATCAGTATTGTATACTACAGTCTGAGAATATACATTTAAAGGTGTGGCAACTGCTATACAAATTGCACCTCCTTTTACACCCTCACTGTCGTTCAATTCTGCTAATCCTGAGGTAGATATCGCAAAATCACTATTGAATAATCTTTGAGAACATTGTGCCATTTCACAAACAACTTCTTCGCTAACAACTCCATATTTAGAAATTGTTTCAGCTTTTACACCAAGAATGTCTTCTTTAATAGCTTTGGAATAAGCTACCACAGAGCCATTGAAATAGGAAGAACTGCCTGAAACAGAAGTTATCATCTTAGCAATATTACCACCAGTACAACTTTCGGCAGCTGAAAGTGTAGATTTGGTATCTTTCATTATTTGCCCTACGACTTCTTCATTCAAACGCATTTGATATTTTGAAAAATAAGGACCTATTAAAGATTTTAGAGTACCAATATTTTTATCTATCAGATTTTCTAAATACTGTCTGTCTGACCCTCTAGCTGTAAATCTTAACATCAAACAACTGGCAGAAGGTAAATAAGCCAATTTTATTTCTTGAGGCAAATCATTCTCCCAGTCAACAATTAGTTCTGCTAAATGAGACTCAATAATTCCTCTAGTATAAACTGTTTTGTGTACAATTTCCAAAAAATTAAATTGTTCCTTGAGTTTAAGAAGGACTAATTTCATCATGGACTTCATCTCATAAGGAACACCGGGCATTGAAACAACTATTTTACCATTATGTTCAAACCACATTCCTGGTGCTGTTCCTTTTCTATTTCTTATGACCATACAATTAGATGGTACAAAAGCTTGTGATTCTGTAAACTTATTTACAGTTCTTTTTCTCAACTCAAAATATTCTTTAATGTCATCTAATACGGTTTGACATAGAATCAATTCATCGTCGAAATATTCACAAAGTGTTTGCTTGGTGATATCGTCTTTAGTAGGACCTAAACCACCGGTAATCAAAACTATGTCTGAACGTTCGAGAGATTGAGAAAGTGAAGAGATAATGTGGTCTTTTTTATCAGAAATGGTACTTATTTCTACAACATGTACTCCATTTCTTTCCAAAAAATCCCCCATCCACGCCGAGTTAGTATCAATGGTTTGACCAATCAATATCTCATCACCAATGGTTATAATATCTGCTTTCATATATAAAGTCTAAGCAGAAACTAATTACTCAATAACGTAAAAAGTGTTTTTCTGAGAAGTTTCCTCACCATCAATATCTTGGACAGTAATTGTAAGCTCATATCTACCAGGTTCTAAATCTGGATATGGTAAAGCTATTTGAAGAGTGTCTATTACAGAGGTTCCGCTTAGGTTATAGTCCTTCTCGTAATTCCAAGGAGCTGATTGTAATCTTGCATCAACAAAATTATCAAGAACAGAAGCTCTAAATTGATTCAAACCATTATCATCAGAAAATTCATAGATAAACTCTAATACAGCACCATCTGCTTTTTGAATGTTGGTGTTTACAATGATTAAAGAGTTAATAGTTGGGGCATCATTTTGAGGCTGACAAGATGACATAAGAATCAACACAATGGATAAAGCGAAAAAATTTTTCATAGTAGTAAGTTTATTTAATTGTTAGTAATAATTGTTCAAAGGTCACATTTTTTTGTGAACCATCAAACATATTTTTGACAGTTATTGTATTGATTCTCATTTCATTTTCACCAACAAGCAACACATACTCAACGTTTTTTCTATCTGCGTATTGCATTTGTTTTTTCATCTTTGTTGCACTTGGATAAATCTCCGATTTTATTCCTTCTGACCTCAACTTCTTTAAAAGATTTAAACAATAATTCGCTTCGTCTTTGCCAAAATTTATGAATAAAACTTGAGTGCCCTTTTCAGTAAACTTAGGGAACAAATCTAATGCCTCAAGAACAATACAGATTCTATCAAAGCCAAAAGAGATGCCAACACCAGACATATTTTCAAAACCAAAAATACCAGTCAAATCATCGTATCTGCCACCACCACCTATACTTCCTATGCTAACATCTTTAGCTTCAACTTCAAAAATTGCTCCTGTATAATAGTTCAATCCTCTGGCTAATGTTACATCTATATCCAAAGTTGCACATTTAAGTTGTATCTCTTCAAGCTGATTTACGACTTGACTTAGTTCATCTATACCTTCTAGCCCAATATCAGAGTCTTTTAGAAAATCTTTAAGACTAATTAATTTAGATGAATTAGTACCGTTAAGATTGAAAAGAATATCCATTTTAGCTATAGTGTCCTTTGAAATCCCTTTTTCATACATTTCCTCTTTAACCTTAACTTCTCCAATTTTATCTAGCTTATCAAGTGCAACCGTTATATCAATAATTTTATCTTCTTCTCCAACAACTTGGGCTATGCCACTAATAATTTTTCTATTGTTAATTTTAATGGATATATTTTTTAGACCTAAGGAGTCAAATACTTCGTCATACAGTTGAACTAACTCTATTTCAGCTATAAGAGAATTAGTGCCTACAATATCTGCATCGCATTGATAAAACTCTCTAAACCTACCCTTTTGAGGGCGATCGGCTCTCCAAACATTTTGCATTTGAAACCTTCTAAAAGGAAAAGTAATATTATTTCTGTTTTGAGCTACGTATCTAGCAAATGGCACAGTTAAATCATACCTGAGTGCTTTGTCTGAAATTTGTAGAGTTAAAGATTTAGAAGTTGTTGACTTATCGAATTGAGCTTTAGATAGGAAATTGCCAGATTTTAATACCTTAAAAATCAACTGATCACCTTCATCTCCATATTTACCAGTTAATGTTTCTAGCTTTTCCATAGAAGGAGTTTCGATTTGTTCAAATCCGAAGACACCAAAAGTTTTTTTCATCTTTTGGAATACATAGTTTCTTTTTCTCATCGTTTGAGGAGAAAAGTCTCTGGTACCCTTAGGAATACTAGCTTTTTTGTTCATTGTTATAATCTTAAAATTAAGCAAATATCTGAAAAATTACTCTTGTAAATTATTATGTCAATAGATATTTAAAATAAATTTTTGCAAAAAAGTATTGTGAGATGATAAGATTTATAAGATATTTGCAAGATATTAATCTATTTAAATTAAATATTATGAGAAAAATGATTTTAACAGCCGCAGTTGTTTTTTCAAGTTTGATAGCTTCTGCTCAATTTATGGTAACAGCTGATTTAGACCTTGAAGATTTTGATGCTGAAAACATTACAGAGACTACTAATTTTGGATTTGGTTACACACTAAATGATACTTGGACTGTTGGTGCAATGATTATGGGCGAGGGTGTTCATGAAGGTGAAACTGAAGCTGAACATGCTGACCATGACGATGAAGATTTTAGATTATTTGTACGTTACAATTGGAATGAATCAATCTATCTAACAGCAAACACTTCAACTGAAGACTTTTCTGACAACCTTCGTTTGGGTGCAGGATATAGCTTTGCAGCGTTTGGCAGCTTTTACTTAGAGCCTAACTATACTATGGATTTGAAATCAGATGATTCTGATGAAAGAAATGGTTCATTTAAATTAGGTTTAGCTTACAGATTCTAAGCAAACAATTAAATCTTAAGAAAAGTGTATCATAATTGATACACTTTTTTTTGCTCTTATTCTGACTTATTCCTTAAATTTGTACTCTTCTTTAAAACAAGATTTATGATTTGGTTAATTATTATATTTTTTATGATTGTTGGCGGCATTGTTAGTAGCCGTCTTAAAAAGAAATTCAAAAAGTACTCATTGGTAACTTTATCCAATGGTATGACAGGTAAAGATATTGCTGAAAAAATGTTAGCAGATCACGGTATTAAAGATGTAAAAGTAGTTTCTGTTCCAGGAAAACTGACAGACCATTACAACCCAGCTGACAAAACTGTCAATTTAAGTCCTGATGTTTACAATAAATGCAGTGTAGCTTCTGCCGCTGTAGCCGCTCACGAATGCGGTCACGCTGTACAACATGCCACAGCATACTCATGGTTACAAATGCGTTCTGCCATGGTGCCTGCAGTAGCATTCAGCAGTAAAATGTTAAATTTTATTTTCATCATGATGTTTTTGGGCGCTGGTTTTTTAGGATGGTTTGGTATGGATACTGCTTTATTAGTAGTCATCATTTTTCAATCTGCAATAACTTTATTTACATTAGTTACTTTGCCAGTAGAATTTGATGCAAGTAACAGGGCATTAGTTTGGCTAAACAGTAAAAATATTACAAATCAACAAAACCACCCTCTTGCCGTTGATGCTCTCAAATGGGCCGCTGGTACATATGTGGTTGCTGCCTTAGCTTCTCTTACACAGTTAGCATATTACATTATGCTATATTTAGGTAGAAAATAAATTAATAGCTAAATTACAACCTTACTCATTAATGAGTAAGGTTTTTTTTTATTTGGTTTTTTAAGACAAATTAATTGCCGAAATTTGTACCTCACTTTATTTAACTTTTTTATATGTCCAAGTCATTTAGTTTTTCATTATTTTTACTATTTACAACAACATACACTTTCGCTCAAAAAAATTGGGCACAAGACATTCATAACGAAGAAAAATCCTTGTATGAAATACAAGAAGCTTTTAAAAATTATTGGGAGAATAAAACCATAGGCAAAGGAAAAGGCTGGAAACCGTTTAAAAGAAGGGAGGCTTTTATGGAACCTAGAGTATATCCTTCAGGTTTTTTTCCATACGAACAATTATATATTGAATATAATAAGTTAATAAATCAGCCTAAAAGTACTTCTCAATCTCCTTTCGAGGCCAATTGGCAGGCTTTTGGACCTACTCAAGTACCATTACAAAATAATGGAAGAAAAAGAGGTGTTGGCAGGATTAATAATGTGACTTTCAATCCTAATAACGATAATATACTCTGGGTGGGCTCCCCTTCTGGTGGTTTATGGAAATCAATAGATGGTGGTCAAAATTGGACATCTAATACTGATTTATTACCTAATTTAGGTGTCTCTGATATTGCTATTGACCCCACAAATACAGACATAATGTATATTATCACTGGCGATAGAGATGCCGATGACACCTATGCTTATGGCCTAATGAAATCAACAGATGGAGGTGAAAGTTGGAATACTACAGGATTATCATTTAATATCAATAGTGCTTACAGAGGCAATCGCATACTTATAAATCCTAACAATACAAATATTTTAATCGTTTCTACAAGAAAGTCTGGATATGGTGAAACTTTTCGCTCCACTGATGGCGGTCAAAATTGGGAACTTGTTCTTCAAGGTCCAAACTTGATTTCTATGGAATTTAACCCAACAAACTCCAATCATATTTATGCTGTTACAACCGGAACAAGTAAATACTACCGTTCCTTTGACAATGGAGTGACATGGACCAATACAACTAATGATTCTGGACTTCCAAATTCAGGAAACACTAGAGCTGTTGTAGCCGTAACACCTGCCAACCCTAATATTGTTTATATACTTTACAGTGCTAGTGGTGGTGGATTTGGTGGGCTTTATAAATCTACAGATGGGGGTTATAATTTTACATTACAGTCCAACAGTCCTAATATTTTGAGTTGGGAAGTTGATGGCTCTGGAGAAGATGGACAGGGCACCTACGATTTAGCTCTTGCAGTATCTCCCACTAATGAAGACATAGTTTTTACTGGCGGTATAAATATCTGGAAATCTTCCAATGGGGGTGTTGATTTCAACATAAGCAGTCATTGGTATGGTGCTAATGGCACTGAATATGTTCACGCTGACCAACATATGCTGAAATATAATCCTTCAAATGGTATACTTTACTCTGGAAATGATGGTGGACTTTATAAAACAGAAGACAATGGAATTTTTTGGACAGATATTAGTGATGACTTACAGATTACTCAATTCTACAAAATAGGAATATCACAATCAAATTACGGCTTATTATTAGGAGGCACGCAAGATAACGGAACCTTAAGATGTAATAGTGAAAATGATTGGGACGCTGTGAGAGGTGGTGACGGAATGGAGTGCGCTATTGACCCCACTGACCCATCAATTATGTACTCTGAGGTTTACTACGGTGCTATTTCAATTTCAACAAACGGAGGTCAAAATTGGGACGATATAGCGCCGGATACAGATGGCGCTTGGATAACACCATATGAAATTGATCAAAATAACCCAAGTCGAATTGTAATTGGTTATGACAACGTTTATGAGAGTCTAGATTATGGCTCTAATTGGGAGATTATTTCTGGCACTTTTAATAATTCAGGAAATATTGACGTCATTGCTCTCTCGACAAATTCTGATGTCACATACATTTCAGAAACAGAAGAAATTTATAAAACTATTGATGGAGGTGAAAATTGGACTAATATAAGTTCAAGTTTGCCTAATAATACTATCACTGATATTGCAATACACCCTTCAGACGAAAATAGAGTGTGGATAACATTCTCAGGTTATTCCAACGGAAACAAAGTGTATTACTCAAATGACGGAGGCTCAAACTGGACTAACATTTCTGAGGACTTACCTAACCTACCAGCTAATTGTATTTTGTTTTACCCCCCTAACGAAACACTATTTGCAGGAACTGATATTGGTGTTTTCTATAAAGACAGCTCAATGACAAATTGGGAGTATTTTAATCAAGGCTTACCCAATGTAATTGTTACCGAATTAGAATATCATATCAATAGCAATAGTTTATTTACTGGAACCTATGGTAGAGGTATATGGACTACTAGTTTACCATCAACTGTTCCCCCTGTAGCATCCTTTAATTATTCTATTCTTGATGAATGCTCTGGCTTGGTATCGTTCAATAATACTTCCTCGAACTCTAGCTCTGTTGAATGGATTTTTGGAGACAACAATACTTCTAACCAAGAAAATAGTACTCATCAATACCAATACGATGGAACATACGAAGTAAAGCTAGTTGCTACAAATAGTTTAGGAACGGACACTATTTATCAAAATATAACTATTGATGTATTGGATATGCCAATCGCTTTAGATAGTGAAAGCTGCACTCCTTCTTCATTGGAACTAACAGCAACATCTAGTAACCCCAATGCAGAAATTAATTGGTACGATAATCCATTAAATGGTAATTTACTGGCTACTGGAGAAAATTACACTACAGATGTTCTTAACTCTACAACAGTATTTTATGTTTCTACTACAGAAGTTCTAAACTCTGGAAATGTAGGACCATCAGAACACGAAGGGAATAATGAATACAGCGGCTCTGCATCTAGTGTAGGCTCTTTAGTATTTAATGCTTATGAAAGTTTTATTCTTGAATCAGTCGATGTTTTCACTAACCAAGCTGGAGAAAGAAAAATAGTACTACTTGATGAAAACGATAATGTACTTTTAGAACATACCGAAAATGTGCCTATTGCTGACAACAATCCTCATACCATTGTTCTCGACTTCATTATCAATCCAGGCTTGAACTATAAATTAGCCACAGATAATGCCGTTAGTATTGCTAATTTTGGAGGAGAAAATCCGCAGTTTAAAAGAACAAGCAACGCTATCACTCTATATTTTCCTTACAATTATGACAATACACTAAGCATCACAAGTTCATATTGGGGTAATGAGACCTTAACAGATTATTATTATTATTTCTATAACTGGACTGTCAAAGAAATTTGCTCTAGTCCTAGTTTAGCTGTTGAAGCAAAAATAGGTAGTGATGAGGTTTTAACAATAAACACAAACGAATGTCCCTATGATAGCATAACACTCAGTGCCTCAGGCAACTTCACCTCTTTCGAGTGGGGCAATCAATCTTCAAATCCGAATTTAACGATTAATGAAAGTGGCGAATACAGTGTAATTGCTTACGATTCTTCAGGCTGTATTGCCACAGAAAGCATAAATATTCCATCAATACAATCTTTCGCAATAAATTCTAATGAAGTCTTATGTGAAGGAGGCTCTATATTTTTACAATGTCTTTCTGGCTTAGACTCATACACTTGGAATACAGGCGAAAGCACCAACGTTATATCTATAAGTGGTAGCGGCATATATTCTGTAATTGCAACGGATGCTTATGGTTGTGAGCTAAACGATGAAATTGAAATTAGCTCCATAGAGCCAATTCAAGCAGTTATTCAAACAGAAATGGACTCTCTTATTGTATGTAAAGATTCTGAATTCTCATTTAATATCGCTTCGACATTCTCAGGTGCGATATGGAATGAAAATTTTTCCGGTTTACTTTACACTGGCACAGCATCAAATTTAGGTGATAATATAATTTCCGTATTAGCTCAAGATGAAAATGGCTGTTACTCAAATGACTCTGTTATCGTAAAAGTTGTTGATTGTGCTTCCTTAGAAGAATATCTAGCAAATACTACACTCTATCCTAACCCCACTACAGGCGAATTTATCATTCAACATCAGTCTTTAAACAATGATATTCAGGGAATAGAAGTAGTTGACTTACAAGGTAGAGTTATTGAACAAAGAAAAGCTGATTACACTAATGGCATTCTGTTTGAAAAGTTTGACTTAAGCGACTTAAGTTCTGGAATTTATCTTGTCGAGTTAATAGGCAACAAAGGTAAGACAGTAAAGAAAGTGATTTTAGACTAATCTAAACAAACACTTTTTTAGGATTAAGAATACCTTTAGGGTCAAATACGGATTTTATACCTTTTTGAATGGCAATATTTTCTTCAGAAAATGCAATATCCATATAGCCTTTTTGAACTAATCCTATGCCGTGTTCACCACTAATCGTGCCACCAAGACTAACTGTTAATTCAAAAATTTCTCTAATGCCTTTTGACAAATCTTCGTTCCAAGCTTTGTCACTCATATCACCTTTAATTATATTAATATGCAAATTGCCATCACCAGCATGTCCATAGCATACAGATTTAAAACCGTGCTTTTCGCCAATAGATTTAACCCCTTTTAATAACTGAGGTAATTCTGCTCTAGGAACAACTGTATCTTCTTCTTTATAAACACTATTACTCTTGACAGCTTCTCCTACTGCTCTTCTCATTTTCCATAATTGTTCCTTTTGTAATGAGGAGTCAGCAAATAATATTTCGTCACAGTCGTATTGCTCCATAACTTCTGTAATTTTTTCGCAATCTTTAAAAAGCATATCCATATCATTGCCATCGACCTCAACCAACAAGTGAGCTTGAATATCTTCGTTGATTGGCACATTCATATCTGTAAATTTCAGAGTCCAATCGATAGCATCTCTTTCCATAAATTCAAGTGCCGATGGTGTAATACCTGCTCTAAAGACAGCAGAAACAGCCTCACATGCCTTTTCTGCAGAGCGAAACGGCACTAAAAGTGTTAGGTCATGTGAAGGGTGAGGAATAAGCTTGAAAACAATTTTTGTAATTACGCCTAAAGTTCCTTCACTACCGACCATTAGTTGAGTTAAATTATATCCTGTGGAATTTTTCAAAACATTAGCTCCTGTCCAAATGATATCTCCTGAAGGCAATACCACTTCTAAATTTAAAATATAATCTTTAGTTACTCCATATTTGAGGGCCTTAGGGCCACCAGAGTTTTCGGCTAAATTACCACCAAGGAAACTACTGCCCTTACTTGCCGGATCTGGAGGATAAAACAATCCTTTGGCTTGTACAGCATCCTTAAAAACTTGATTGATTACTCCGGGTTCAACAGTAGCTTGTAAGTTACGCTCGTCAATTTCTATTATTTTATTAAAACGCTCCATGCTCATAGCTACACCACCACAAACAGGTAGTGAACCCCCACTCAGACCTGTTCTTGCACCACATGGAGTTACTGGTATGTTTTGTTCGTTACAATACTTCATTATCTTAGAAATATCTTCTGTATTGCTTGGTTTCAAAACAATTTCAGGGAAAAACTTTAAATCTTCAGTCTCGTCGTGAGAATAATCACTAATACTTTCATCATCAGAAAAAATTCCTTTTTCATCTAAAAAAGAATTAAAAAAATCCAAATCTTCTGTGCTTAAATTCTTATATCCTGTTTCCATAATTTTAGCAAAATTAAGTAAATTCGCCTTACTAAAAACATAAAAAATACATGAGAAAGATATATCTATTATTAATGTTCCCCATTGTTTTATTGGCCCAGAAAAAAGAGGTGACACTTGAAAACATTTGGAAAACCTACGATTTCTATCCCAAATCAGTGAGTGGTTTCAACTCCATGCAAGATGGAAATTACTACAGTAAATTAGATAAAAAAGGAGATAACTCACAAATCAATAAGTATAGTTTTCGTTCGGGTCAGAAGACTCGCACACTTATAGATTCTAAAAATATTGAAATCGATATCAACAACTATACCTTTTCAAATGATGAAAAGAAAGTTCTTTTCGCCAATGAGACTGAAAAAATTTATCGATACAGTTCAAAATCAATTTACCACATCTACAACTTGAAAGCTAAAAAACTAGAAAAATTAAGTGATGATAAAGTAATGTATGCTGACTTCTCACCCTCTGGCGACAAAGTAGCTTATGTCAATTCAAATAACCTTTTTGTCAAAGATTTATCCAATGGCAGGACCATTCAGATAACTACGGATGGAAAGCTAAATCAAATTATTAATGGAGCCACCGACTGGGTTTATGAAGAAGAGTTTGGTTTAACACAAGCTTTCTTTTGGTCGCCCGACGGAAAAAAAATAGCCTTTTATAAATTTGATGAACGTGAAGTTAAAGAATTTTCTATGGATATGTTCAATACTGAACTTTACCCTAGTCAATACCAATTCAAATATCCTAAAGCTGGAGAAGACAATTCAAAATTAAGCATACATATTTATAATATTGATGATGAAAAAACCACAACGATTTCTTTAAATAAATCTTATGAGTATATACCAAGAATGAATTGGACTAAGTCCAACGACTTGCTTTATATCCTTGCAATGAACAGACATCAAAATGAGTTGGATTTTATTCTTTACAATACCACAAATTCTTCATCTGAAATTCTATTCTCGGAAAAAGACAAATATTATATCGACGTTCACGACAACACTACTTTTACCGATGATGGCCAAAGTCTAATTTGGACTTCAGAAAAAAGTGGCTTCAACCATATATATTTAGTAAATCTAGAAAATGGGCAAAGTCAGCAAGTCACTACTGGCAATTGGGAGGTTACCAAATACCATGGCATGAATCAAGATGATAACAAAGTTTTTTACACCTCAAATGAAGAAGGTACTATCAACAAAAGTCTATATTGCATTAACTTAGACGGAAGTGATAAAACTAAACTGTCAGAAAATTTAGGAACACATTCAAGTACATTCAGTAATGGTATGAAATACTATTCCAACACGTACTCTACTGCTGACACTCCACCTTACATTAGCCTTCATAACCATACTGGAAAAGAAATAAGAGTATTGGAAGATAATGCAGACTTATCTGCTAAAATGGAAGAGTTTGATTTAACAAAAAAGGAGTTCTTTTCATTTACTACATCTGAAGATGTAAATCTTAATGGATGGATGATTAAACCATCAGACTTTGACCCCAATAAACGATATCCCGTTTTTATGTTTTTGTATGGAGGGCCTGGCTCACAACAAGTGGTTAACTCATGGGGTTGGTTTAATTACTTTTGGTATCAACATCTAGCCCAAAAGGGATATATCGTAGCATGTGTAGATAATCGAGGTACTGGAGGTAGAGGTGCTGAATTCAAAAAGATGACCTATCTTCAACTAGGAAAGTACGAAACCATAGACCAAATAGAAGCCAATAGATATTTAGCTAAATTACCCTATGTTGATGAAAATAGAATAGGTATCCAAGGGTGGAGTTATGGAGGCTATATGTCTTCATTAGCCATTACCAAAGGTGCTGATGTGTTCAAAACAGCTATTGCGGTTGCCCCAGTAACAAATTGGAGATATTACGACAATATATATACCGAAAGATATATGCGTACCCCACAAGAAAACGCTTCGGGCTATGATGATAACTCCCCTATCAATCACGTTGATAGTCTCAAAGGAAATTATTTACTTATTCATGGAACTGCTGACGATAATGTACATGTTCAAAACACCTACGAAATGGTTTCTGCACTCGTTAAATCCAATAAGCAATTTGATTTATTCGTTTATCCTGATAAAAATCATGGAATTTATGGGGGCAATACTAGATTACATTTATATAAGTTGATGACAGACTATATTTTAGAGAATTTATAAGTCAATAAATTAGTATATTCGACCAATTAATTTAAAAAATACTAAACTATGCTTCAGATTATTTTATACGTTGTTTTTACAATAGTTATTCTACTAATTGCTAAAACATACTTAGACAAAAAAGGACATCCAAAAGGATTATTTTATTTATTTTTTGCTGAAATGTGGGAAAGATTTTCATTCTACGGAATGCGAGCATTATTAACCCTTTATCTTATAAAAGATTATTACTCTCATCTTGAAAACAATGAAGAAGTAGCTTATGGTATATACGCCGCTTATGGAGCATTAGTTTATTTAACACCATTGATTGGTGGATATCTAGCTGACAAATTTATAGGTTATCGAAAATCCATTCTTTATGGTGGAGTATTGATGGCATTAGGTCATTTCTTTATGGCATTTCCTACCGATTTTTTCTTTTACGGAGCTTTAGGCTTACTTATTATGGGTAATGGTTTTTTTAAGCCTAATATCTCTACTCTAGTAGGCTCTTTGTATGAAGAAGGTGACATCAAAAGAGATGGTGGATTTACAATATTTTATATGGGAATAAATCTAGGTGCAATGATTGCTCCATTATTCTGTGGTTATCTTGGTGAAGTTTACGGTTGGCATTATGGGTTTGGAGCTGCTGGTATTGGAATGTTAGCTGGTTTAGTTGTTTTCTGGAAAGGTATTAGCAGTAATGTTTTAGGCGACAAAGGACTTCAACCCAAAGAATACATCAACAAAAAAATATCTGGAATTTCAGTAGCGAACTTAATTTATATACTTGGTTTTGTGGCTGTTCCTGTTTTTGCATATTTAATCGTTCTAGACACACAATCCTCAGTTTTAGGAGATGTTCTATCAGTAGTAGGTGCTATTGTATTAATATATCTTGCTTATATTATTTACGATTATAAAGTTAAACAAAACGATAAAGTAAGTGGCGACAGACTAATTGCAATAATTATTCTATCTGTATTTTTAACTATTTTTTGGGCTTGTTTCGAACAAGCTGGAAGCTCAGTAACTGTATGGATTGACAAGTGTGTTAACTTGGTAGGTATGACTGCTTCACAAACCAATGCAATTAATCCTTTTTACATTGTACTACTAGCTATACCATTTAGTCTTATATGGACTAAATTAGGAGCTATGAACAAAAATCCAAATACTCCTATTAAATTTGCTTTAGGTATTTTTCAACTTGGACTCGGATTTTTAATTTTTGCAGCTACTGCACATTTTATTGGCGACAATGGAAAAGTGCCATTTTTATTTGTTTTCCTTGGATACTTCCTAATTACAACTGGAGAGTTATTTTTATCTCCTATTGGTTTATCTAAAGTGACTGAATTATCACCTAAAAAAATGGTAGCGTTTATGATGGGTGTGTGGTTCTTGTCTTCTACTTTTGCTCATTATATCTCTGGAATCCTTGCAAAACTTACAACAACTGGAAGTAGTGCCGAAAGTAATTGGCTATCAAATCTAGGAAATTGGTTTATGGGCAATCCTGATATATCATCTGAATCTTTAGCAACACTTATGCAATACAATAGTATTTATGCTCAAATAGGTTTTGTCACAATATTTATCTCTATTTTCGTTATGTTAATATCACCATTTATTAAAAAATTGATGCATGGCGTTCACTAAAAAAATTAATGATATGAAAAACACCCTTTTAATTTGTGCCCTTTTAATTAGCTCTTTAAACCTCTATTCTCAAGAAAATGATGGTTGGCTACTTAACTTTGACAAAGCTGCAGAACTATCTATGAAAACCGGCAAACCTATTCTTGCTAACTTTACGGGTAGTGATTGGTGCGGTTGGTGCATTAGACTAAAAAAGGAAGTCTTTGTAACCCCTGCTTTTAAAAAATGGGCTAAAGAAAATGTTATTCTTCTTGAACTTGACTACCCAAGACGAACACCACAAACTGAAGAAATCAAAAAACAAAATCGAGAGCTTCAGCAATTCTTTAAAGTAAGAGGTTACCCGACACTACATATGTTCAATGTTGGAATAGCAGACGGAAAAACTCAAATTACTGCTTTAGGTAAAATGGGTTATTTAGCTGGTGGACCAACACCTTGGATTGCCAATGCAAATAATTATCTTAAAAATAAATAATGAAACAACTCTTTTTCACTTTAATGGTTTTCATTTTGCCATTTGTAGTAGTTTCTTGCAATGAAAACACTACTAATCAAGTAAAAAAAGAAACCGACCTTAAACAAATCATTCAGTCAAATAATGCCTATTCAGCTATTAAATGGATATCATTAGAAGAATTAGAAATAAAAATGAAAAAATCACCTCGTAAAGTGATTTTATTATTTACCAAAAAAGGTTGCCCCTACTGCAAGGAGATGAAAGAAACTACTCTCAATGACCCTGAAGTAATTAAACTAATTAATGACAATTATTACGCAGTTACTTTAGATGGTAAATCTAAGGAAGCTATTACTTTCAAAGGTGTAACCTATATCAATGATGCTTCAATTGAAGAAGACCCAAAATCGACTTGGAGACATAATTTATTTGCCGAATTAGTAGAACCATATAATGGCGGTTATTATTGGCCTTCAACAGTAATACTCGATACCAATCTTAATTTGATTAAAAGTTTTCCTGGCTCACAAAAACCTCCTCAGTTTAAGCGATTGCTGATGAACTATATGAGATAAAAATCTTGTAAAAATTTTTATAAAAAAAGGTCTTGGAAATGCAAGACCTTTTTTGTTGGGTGGATGATGGGATTCGAACCCACGACCCTCGGTACCACAAACCGATGCTCTAACCAACTGAGCTACAACCACCGTTGGGACGGCAAATATATAAATTTAGAAAAAACATTAGCCTAATTTTATATAAAAAACTACCTTTGAATATAGCATGGACACAACTAAAAAATATCAGAGTCTTAATATTTCTGGAATGACTTGTGCTAATTGTGCAAAAGGTATCGAAAAACACCTCACTAAAAAAGGAATTAAAGAAGTAAAAGTCGATTTTGCTAATGCAGAAGCTCATTTTTTATCTAAAAACATAGAGATAGATGATGTCATTAAAGAAATTGAATCTATTGGTTTTCAAGCCAAAACTGAAGAAATTGAGCAGGATAATAAAGTAGAAAAATTATTTGCGTTTTGTCTCATACTGACTATTCCTTTGTTTAGTCATATGTTTTTAAATGAAAATCATATTCTACATAATCCTATTATTCAGTTTTTTTTGGCTTTACCTGTTTACATTGTTGGTTGCTATTATTTTGGCACAAGTGCTTGGAATTCACTAAAATCGAAAGTACCAAACATGGACGTTTTGATAATGATGGGAACTACGGCTGCATTCTTCTATAGTGTAACAGGAACTTTATTATTTTGGGGCACTCCAGAAGCTCACAATTTTTTGTTTTTTGAAACAACAGCTACTATTATAACTCTAGTACTTTTAGGTAATGTTTTAGAGTATCGTTCGGTAAAACAGACTACCACAGCTATAAAGGAACTAAACTCAATTCAAAACCTAGAGGCGAAAAGAGAGAAAAAAGATGGCTCAATAGAAATTATTTCTTTCAAAAACATCATTAAAGATGATGTCCTACTAGTTAATTCTGGAGATAAAGTACCAACAGATGGTATCATCATATCAGGAGAAGGTTATTTTGATGAATCAATGATGACTGGTGAAAGCCATTCTATTCTTAAAAAAAGTAAGGAAGAAGTAATCGGAGGCACACTATTACTTGATGGTAACATTAAAATGATTGCCCAAAAAGTTGGTGAAGAAACTGTTTTATCTCACATTATTAAATTGGTTAAAAGTGCCCAAAATAATAAGCCTAACATACAACGCCTCGGTGACAAGGTCAGTGCTATTTTTGTGCCTCTTGTTTTATTTATATCTCTAATTACTTTCATACTAAATCATTACGCCTTTGACATCAGCCTTTCAGATTCTATTATGCGAGCAATAGCAGTACTGGTTATTTCATGCCCTTGTGCTATGGGCTTAGCAACACCAACAGCTGTAATGGTAGGCTTAGGACGAGCAGCAAAAAGTGGAATTCTAATTAAAGGCGGTAATACCTTAGAAGAGTTTGCTAAAGTCAAAAATATAGTCTTTGATAAAACAGGGACACTAACAACAGGAGACTTTAAAATAGACAGTCTAGTTTGTAAAGAGAGAGATAACGAAGATGTAATAAACATTATATATTCCTTAGAAATGCATTCTTCCCACCCTATTGCTAAGTCATTTATCAAAGAACTAGAGGAAAAGGCAGAACTATTAGAATTGGAGGAAATCAAAGAAATCAAAGGACAAGGTATTCAAGCAAAGTGGAAAGGAGATTTTTACCAATTTGGATCAGCTAAGTTTGTCAATCATGAAGACGAAACTCATCAAATTTATCTTTATAAAAACAATAGTTTTTTTGCTGGAGTAAATTGCTCTGATGAGATAAAAAACGATTTAAAAGATACTATTTCAAAGCTTAAGCAACAAGGATTAACAACTACAATCTTAAGTGGAGATAAAATTAATAAATGTGAATCTGTGGGTCAAGCTATAGGAATAAATAACATTTATGGTGAGCACTTACCTCATGAAAAATTAGAAAAGATTGATGAGCTCAATAAAAATGGTTTTACAGCTATGGTAGGTGACGGTATAAACGATGCACCCGCTTTAGCAAAAGCACATGTTGGAGTTTCCTTAGGTGGAAGCACCGAAGTAGCCATAGAATCGGCACAAGTTGTACTATTAAATACAAATAATTTAAAGCAAATAGATACAGCCTATAAAATCAGTAAGCATACTCTAAAGACCATCAAACAGAATTTATTTTGGGCATTTTCTTATAATATTGTAGCCATACCAATCGCTGCATTAGGTTTTCTAAACCCTATGTGGGGTGCTTTGTTTATGGCGTTCTCAGATGTTATTGTGATTGGAAATTCTCTAAGGTTGAAAAAGAAGAACATCAATAAATAAAATATGCGACAAATTATCACTTTCATTTTAATATTTCTTAGTATTAACCTAATTGCTCAAGACAAGTTTGTAGCTCATGACTTTATCAATGGTAATATACCTTCATATAAGCCTACATTTCAAGAATCATTTCCAAAATGGGCAAAGTTATTATACGAAAATGAGGCTAATTTTTATGACATACAACAAAGCTATAACCATTGGAAGTTAGATAATTCAAAAAAAGAATTCAAAGCCGTAGAACGGTATTACAAGATATGGTCTAGACATGTAATTCCATATGTTTCTGAAGATGGCAGCATAATTATCCCCAATCATTCAACAGATGTTGAAAGTCAAATTGTGCCAAATATTATTTCTGATAATAACTGGGAATTTTTAGGCCCTAAACAGACTTTTTTTCTAAATGAAACTGGTGGTGAAATAGCAATGGCTAGTTGCCCGTGGCAGGTAAATGTATACTCTTTTGATGTCTCAAAAAGTAATAACAATGTATTGTATTGTGGTACAGAAACCGGATTTATCAATAAATCTATAGATAATGGAGATAGCTGGACAATGTTGGCTAAGGAGTATAGTTTTAACGGAGGAATAACCGCACTTGCCATTGACCCTCAAGATGAACAACTGGTCTATCTTAGTGCCAATTCACAAATCCATAAAACAACTGATGGAGGACAAAATTGGAGTCCTATACTATCAAATGATGGATTATTTAGTTCTGATAAAATCATAATTGACGAAAATAACTCCAATACGATAATTTCTGCAGGTTCTTCAGGAATACACTATTCTATTGATGGTGGGCAAAATTGGTCTAACCCATCACAATTACAAACCTATGATATTCACTTCAAAAGCGATGATGCATCGACCGTTTATGCCATAGCTACATTAAATGGTTATTTTAAATTTCTTATTTCAACAAATGGAGGACAAAGTTTTACAGAATCCAATTCATTCCCTAACGACATAGAAAATGAGTCAGGAGCATTAATAGCAGTAAGTCAAGATGATACAGAACATGTTTTTGCTTTACTTTTAAGTTCTGATGATACTCCCGTTCTCTATAAAGGTAATCCTCAAAGTGGTAATTGGGATATATTAGCAACAGGACAAACAGATGATTTTCCACTTGACAATTGGCAAGGTTTCTATGACCTTGTTTTTGAAGTATCTCCTGATGACGCTAACATAATTTTTGCAGGTACAGCAAGCCTATATAAGTCAAGCGATGGTGGCGAATCCTTCAATATTGTAGGAGGCTATGGAGGAAACTTTTCTATTCATCCAGATGCTCAATGTATGGTACTTCTAGATAACAATAGAGCATGGTTAGCAACAGATGGTGGCTTGACTTATTCTTCAGATAATTTTACGCAAACAAATAATGCTCAATCTAAAAACAACCTATTAGTAGGTTCAGATATGTGGGGCTTTGACCAAGGTTGGAATGAAGACATTGTTGTTGGAGGAAGGTACCATAACGGAAATACAGCGATTGCTGACTTTTATCAGCCAAAAGCCTTGAGAATGGGTGGTGCTGAATCACCAACAGGATGGGTAATGAAAGGAAAAAGTAGGCATGTTGCTTTTAATGATTTAGGACCAGGCTGGATTTTGCCAACTTCAGCAGAAACATCACCAGAAGGAAGATTCCCTTTTTCTAAATATCCAAATATGGACGAATATGGTGGTAGAAGAGGAAATATGGTTTTCCATCCTAATTATTACGAAGTTATTTATTTAGGAGAAGGTGATGGTTTTTGGAAAAGCAATGATATGGGACTTAGTTTTGAATTATTGCATGATTTTGGTCAAAGAGTAAGATACATTCAAATCGCATATAGCGACCCAAATATAATTTATGCTGATGTTGTTAGTTTAGGCTTACATAAATCTGAAGATGGTGGTTTTACTTGGACACCTAAACCGAATTTAACTAATGCACAAAATGGTGGGAGTTATTGGGAGGGAAAACTACATTTCGACATATCGCCAAACAATGCTAATACGATATACGCTTGTCAACAAAATGGAACTTGGTCATCAGATTTAGGAAAGATTTTCAAATCTACTGATGGTGGTGATAGTTGGACAGACTGGACGGCAAACCTAAATCCTTATGCTAAATCAATAGTCGTACAAGCCGATGAATCGGGTAATGATATTGTCTATTTATTTACCTCAAATATCAATAATCAAGATGCTCAATGCTACATTAGAAGAGATGGAGAAAGTGAATGGTCTATTTATGGCATTGGATTTCCTGTAGGCACTGATCCTAATCACGCCCTTGCATTTTTTAGAGATAGTAAGTTAAGGGTTGCTGGGACATCAGGAGTTTGGGAAATCGACTTAGATCAAGTGAATTTTTTACCCATTATTCAGCCTTGGGTAAATAGTCCTATTATCGATTGTGTGAATGACACTATTCAGCTAGAGGACCATTCTATCCTAAATCATGAAAATTGCAGTTGGACATGGAGCATTGACCCTGAACCTTTGTATATTGAAAACACAAACATTAGAAATCCAAAAGTTGTATTAGGTGAAGTGGGTAATTACTCTATTACTTTAACTGTTAACAAAGATGGCACCACATACTCTAAAACTATAGAAAATATGGTTTATGCTAGTGAATGTCCATCGGTAGAAAACTGCAACAATCCAGCCTTAGTTTCAAAGGAGGATTGGAGTTTAAGCTATGTTGATAGTGAAGAAATCAATTACCCAGGTTATGCTACAATGGCTTTTGATGACGATCCAAGTACTATATGGCATACTCAGTGGAGCATAGGTGATATACCCTATCCTCATGAAATGCAAATTGACTTAAATAATGAGTATAAAATTTTTGAGTTTACCTACCAAACAAGGCAAGATGGACAGAATGGACGAATTAAAAATATGGAATTGTATTTCAGTAACGACTCTAATGATTTTGGTACAGCCGATACCGTCATTCAATTTGAAAATACATCAGCACCACAAACTATCATTTTTCAAAATCCTAAAATAGGTAGTCATATGAAAATTGTTGCTCTTTCAGAAGTTAATGGAGGGCCATGGTCGTCTGCTGCTGAATTTGATTTAAAAGCATGTTATAATACGTCAAGAGTTGAAACAAAAGATTTTGAATTTCTTAATGCTTATCCTATTCCAACAACTGGTCCATTAAAAGTGTCTTTACCTTCAATTGGAAGGTGCCAATATGCTATCTATACGATTGATGGAAAATATCTTAAAGGCAGTTCGTCTAATGGTAATACCGATTACATAGAGTTAGATTTATCTAACTATGAAGACGGTGTATATGTCATTGAAGTTATTTCTAACAATAACAGAAAATACCTCATAAAATCTATTAAAAAGTAACCCTTATTTTAAACTAGTTAAGCTTTCAGAAACTAATAATTTCTCAGTTGTAAAGCCTTCTGCAAATTTTACTCTTGATAATCGCCCCAAGTTAGCCGCACGATAATGCACACTATCAAAAAACCCTTGACTAGAGATGATTGTTTCAGGTTCTTTAGAACTTGCGTCAAAAAATTGAGACCTAAATGCCTTCACAGCCTCTATTTTAATGGACATAAAATCGCTAACATCTACAACAAAATTTGGCTCAATTTCTTCAAATTGTATATAGTGATAAACCACATCTGGTCGCCAAGCTTCTTGTCCTGTTTCTATCTTGGGCAGTCCTGCCAAAAAACAAGCCGTAGAAACCAAGTCAGAACCTTTTTTGTGGTCGGGATGTCTATCGCTTACTGCATTGGCTAATACAATACGTGGTCTATATTCTCGTATAATTTTCACAAGCTCCATTTGATGCACCTCATCGTTTTGAAAAAAACCATCTTTAAATCCCATATTGTGACGAAACTCAACACCCAATATTTGAGCCGCTAAAGTAGCTTCTTTATCTCTTATTTCAGCACTACCTCTTGTCCCTAATTCACCTCTTGTAAGGTCAACTATTCCAATCTTACTACCAAAATTAACTTGTTTAGCAATTGTTCCTCCACAACCTAACTCTACATCATCTGGGTGAGCTCCAAAAGCTAATATATCTAGCTGTTTATCCATTTTACTATTTTTTTTGATTTTGGACTTGTTGTCGGTAAAAAATAATCTACCCACTGACCATTTTCATCGATAATGAATTTTTGAAAATTCCACAAAACCGAAACATTCTTTTTACCATTTTTATTTTTCTCCGTCAACCATTGATAAATTGAATGTTTAGAATTTCCTTTGACCGATACTTTTTCAAAAATAGGAAAAGTTACGCCATAATTTTTTTGACAGAAAGATGATATCTTTTGACTATCGCTATATTCTTGATTGGCAAAGTCAGAAGTAGGAAATGCTAAAACTTCAAAGTTTTGATTTTTATACTCTTTATATAATTCTTCTAATAGCTTGTATTGAGGTGTCAACCCACACTTAGATGCTACATTGACAACTAATAACTTCTTACCTTTCAATGTCGACAAATCAAAATCTTCTCCATCAATGGTTTTCACCTTAATGTCGTAAAAAGATAAATTGTCCTCATAATTGTAACTATTCATACAACTCAGTAATAAGGTTATTATAAATACGCTTGAGTATTTCTTTAGTTTCTTAATTGTTTTTGTCTCCATTTAGCTAATACTGCAACAAGAGTGACCATAACGATAGAATAATAAACAAATGAAGGAATAGGCATTGGATCTCCTTTTGCGTAAGAATGTAAACCTGAAAGGTAGAAGTTCACTCCAAAATAAGTCATAATAATTGAACTATAAGCTACTATTGAAGCTAAGTTAAAGGCAAATATTCCTTTGATTTTTGGTATGAAACGCATGTGCAAAACAAAGATATAAATTAGCATACTAGCCAAAGCCCAAGTTTCTTTAGGATCCCAACCCCAATATCTACCCCAAGATTCATTAGCCCATATACCACCTAAAAAAGTACCTACAGACAACATAAACAAACCTGTAGTAATACTCATTTCATTAATAAAGGTCAACTCCTTCAAACTAGCTGCTATTCTACTTTTATTCGTTGAATTTTGAATGACCATTAAGATTAAATTGAGGAATCCTAACAATGCACCAAGTGCCAAAAACCCATAACTAGCAGTTATAATAGCTACGTGAATGATAAGCCAATACGAATCTAAAACAGGCACTAAATTGGTAATTTCGGGATCTAACCAATTCAAAGCCGCAACCATTAGCAATAAGGAAGATAGAATGGCTGTTGCTGCTACAGTCATTAAACTTTTTCTCGAAAAAATGAATCCAGCTAATATGGTTGCCCAAGCTATATAAATAACACTTTCATAAGCATTACTCCATGGTGCATGACCAGAGATAAACCATCTGCCTATAAGACCAACTGTGTGAGCTAAGAAGCCAATCCCTACTAGTACAAAAGCAAATTTTATAATATAATTACGCCATTTTCTTTCCTTTAAAATTTGCTGAATGAGTAGTAAAATCATTATTAAACCTACAATGGCATAGTAGTATGATAAACGATTAAAAACTTTAAACTCATTATAAAATACTTCAGATTCTATTTTCATATCGGAAGGATAAACAGCAGAGCCAAATTTCAATTGATAGTTCTTAATTGCTGTTAAGGTGTTATTTGGCACTTCATAGTCTCCGTCATTTAAGGCTTGTTGTAAACTCTTGTAATAGATTGGTAGAATATTATTCACAAATAAAGAATCATCACCCATCAGTAAACCTTGATTCATAGATGGTGATATCCATTTGTTGTTGCGGTCATCAGGGATTGGAAAAAAGCGCATAAAAGAACCGTTATAGACCATATAACAGATGTTTACCCTTTCATCAACATTCATCACCTCCTTATCATACTTACTTCTTTCGGCTGGTTTTTTAGCGTAAGCTACCTCAACATCATTTGTTAAGACATATTTAGCCTCATCACTAAAGAATGATAAGAAGGAGGTGAATTTATCTTCAAGTCCAAGCTTTTCTTGTAACTCATCATTATTAACTTTAATCATTGGTGCTAACTGCCACAAATAAGGATTCTGTAACATACCCAATACTACTTGATTAGAGTTTAAACCTTTGTACTCACTCTTTCTACTTACTTTTCTAAGAACTTCAGAAGTTGTTGTGCTAAAAGGCTTCAAGCGACCACCATCATCTTGAACAACTAATCTGCCAAATTTGTCAGCGTGATTTTTATCTATAGCATTGGCTTGTATAAGCGAATCTACTGATGATGAATTTTGAGCTAAAATAGAAGATGAAAGGGAAACAAAAAGGATTAGTGAAAGCGCTCTTTTTAACCTTAAATCATCTAGTTTTTTTCTCAATGAAGCAAAACGTGTTTTCTTAGAAAACATAGTCGCTATCATTCCTACAGTCATCATCAAATAACCTAAATAACTAATCCAAGTACCCCAAAAATCGTGATTGACAGAAAGAACTGTCCCCAATTCGTCTTGGTCATAAGAAGATTGGAAAAAACGATAGCCTTGATAATCCAAAACGTTATTCATAAAGATACGATGATTGGTCTTTTCTTCACCATCTATTAGAGTCACCTCACTTGCAAAAGAGGCTGGACTATTTGAACCTGGATAACGTTCAAGCTGAAAATCGTTCAAGCCTATAAAAAAAGGTGTTTGATAATATTTAGAACCATAGGAAAGAGAAAAGTTTAGTCCTCCTAATTGGAACTGATTTCTATTACTAACAAAGCCTTTATCACCAAAAAGTTCAATAAGTTGTTCTTCACCATTACTTCGTACCTTAATCTTTAGTAAATCTTCCATTTCTTGACCTTCAGGATTTACTCCTGCATAATGTGTCAGAGTAGCTTTTTCATTCAAAATAGGAATAACAAAATTTTGACCATCAACCATATATAAGGAACGTAGCATAAGGGGTTGAATACTATCTTTTTTGACACTGCCTTGAAAACGATCTGCCATACGCATAAACTCTCCATCTGAAGGAAGTTGAACCATCAACTCATCGTTTTGATAAAAGAAATTGACGTGTCCAGGTAAGGGTGTTCCAAAAGAAAAGTTTAAACCCAAATAGCGTTTTGCCCTACCCTCTTGCAAGTAATAGGTTTCTCTACCATTAGCACCTGCCAAAACAATAGTCAACGTTGGAATACCTTCACCAACAATTAAAGTATCTACAGCATTAGGAATATAATTGACATAATCTACAGAAATATCGTTATCTAAAAACTTCACATCTTGACTAAAGTTATTGGATTTTAAAAACTCTAATGGGCCCTCATAATTGTGTAATAACAAAGGCTTATCATAACTGTACTGATAAGCGTTATCATGAATATTTATCTGTAAAAAAGTACGGTCAGATACAATTAGGTTAGATTGCTCACCTTCACGAATTGACATCATACCCTCAAAACTTACGTATCGAGTAATACCAGCACCAATAACAATCATAATAAACGAAATGTGGAAAAGTAACACTGGCCATTTTTCTTGGCGCCAAAGTTTGTATCGATTGATATTCGCAATCATATTGATACTAAGTAGCACAATAATGAGCTCAAACCAAGTTGTATTATATATAAGAGCTTTAGCCGTTTGAGTACCAAAATCATTTTCTATAAAAGTGGCATATCCGATAGCAACAAAAAACAAGAGTATCAAAATAGCCATCAGACGCATTGAAAATAAAAAGGCAATGAATTTATCTAACATAAAGGTTTAAATTTGGAAGTACAAAATTACTTAATTTTGTGATGATTTTATCTCAATTATCTATATTTCAGTATGACAAAAATAACAATGATAGGCGCAGGAAATTTAGCTACTCATTTGTGCAGTGCTTTGATAAACTCAGGTAATGAAATTATTCAGATATATAGCAGAACAATAGAATCAGCCTCAACTCTTGCTAAGGAAATAAATGTACCTTACACAACTGACACTAAAGCCATCAAAAGTTCAGATTTAGCTATTATCGCAGTTAATGACGATAGTATTCAAGACATCGAAAAGCACATAGGTTTCCCTAAAGTTCATACTTCAGGAACAAAACCACTATCTACTTTAAACGGAAAAAATATTGGAGTCTTTTATCCTTTGCAAACCTTCAATAAAAATGTAGATGTTAACTTTAAGTCCATTCCAATATGTGTAGAATCATCAAATAGTGATTTATTGCAAACTTTAAAAAATTTAGCTGTATCTATTTCGGATAAAGTTGTAGAATTAAATAGTGAACAAAGAAAAAATTTGCACCTTGCTGCCGTAATCAGTTGTAACTTCAGCAATATGCTTTACCGCCTTTCTGAAGAAGTATGTCAAAAAGAAGGTATCTCTTTTGACATCTTGCAACCGTTAATTTTAGAAACAGCACAAAAGATTAAACATACATCACCCTCTCTGGCTCAAACAGGACCGGCTAAAAGAGGGGATTTTGAAACTATAGAAAAACATTTGATGCTGTTAAAGAATGATGAAGAAAAAAAAGAAATATATCAGTTACTAACAGCAAGTATTAAAAAACGTCGATGAATTATAAAGAAAAACTAAATCATATAAAAACATTCATTTTTGATGTTGATGGTGTTCTAACAGATGGGAAAATATTACTTCACCCCTCTGGAGAGCAAATTAGAAGTATGAGTGTGAAAGATGGAATGGCAATAAGAGAAGCCATTAAAAAAGGATATTTAGTTGCTATAATTTCAGGAGGAAAAAGTCAAGGTCTTATAGAACGTTTTAAATATCTTAAAATTAAAGATGTATACCTTGCTTGTGAGGACAAAAAAGATGCTCTTAGTGATTTAATGCATATTTACGAACTAGATTCACAATCAATTCTCTATATGGGAGATGACATCAATGATTGGGAAGTAATGAAAGAAGTAGGCTTAAGTTCATGCCCTCAAGATGCAGTTCCAGAAATAAAAGCTATTGCAGACTACATTTCACATAAAAATGGTGGTCAAGGATGCGTCAGAGATGTTATAGAACAAACACTTAAAGTACAAGGGAAATGGTCAAACTAATAGATTTTTTCAGACTAATAAGAACAAAGAATCTTTTAATTATTGCTATTAGTCAATACCTAATTCGCTATGCTATAATCATACCGATGACTGATAGTAAAAGTCTTAGTGATTTACAATTTTTCTATCTAGTATTGTCAACGATTTTTATTGCCGCTGCTGGCTATATCATTAATGACTACTTTGACACTAGAGTTGATAGACTTAACAATCGAAAATTAATAATAGACCACACTATTAAAAGACGTGAAGCTATTTTGTTACACTTTATATTCAGCGGAATAGGTGTTTTTCTAGGTTTTTTTCTAGGTTGGAGAGTAGGTATTTTAAATCTTGGCTTTATAAATCTATTTTGCTCTAGTGCATTATGGTTTTACTCTACTCACTTTAAACGTGCTTATCTAAGTGGTAATCTACTTATTAGCCTGTTGGCTGCTTTAGTTATACTGATTGTACCATTGTATGAAATAATACCTAACCCAAATACAAATAGTGAAAATGCTTTTTATATAATCTGTGGTTATGCCATTTTTGCTTTCATTACGACTTTTATCAGAGAAATTATTAAAGATTTCGAAGATGCTAGTGGAGATAAAAAAATGGGCTACACTACCTTTGCAATAGTTTCAGCAAAAACAGCAAAAAAAGTAGTTCAATCTTTAAGTTTAATATTAATAACTATCATTGGAGTTGTTGCTTACCTTCAAATTATATATCCAGCATATTATGCTGCGGCATACGTTATCTTCATAGTTGAAGTACCATTTATTTACTTTTTCATAAAGTTAATGGGCATAAATGATAAAAAAGGATATCACCAACTCAGCCAAACTATAAAATTAATAATGCTAACAGGAACACTATCTATGTTGGTCTTTACACTTTTGTTTTAAAGCTATTTTATGTTAAAAAATCTTAACACCAAGACTATAATATTAGCTTCCCAATCTCCTAGAAGGCAAGACTTACTTTCTGATTTAGGTATTACTTTTGAAGTTATAACAAAACCCATAGAAGAAGATTTTCCGTCAGAGATGAACCCTCATATAATTGCTGAATATCTAGCCAATAAGAAAAGTTCAGCATTCCATCCGAAAGGAAAAGAAATTATAATTACAGCTGATACCGTAGTAATTCATAACAACAAGGTATTGAACAAGCCCAAAGACAAAGAAGAAGCAAAAGAAATGCTCAGCAACTTATCAAGTTCAATACATGAAGTAGTCACCGGAGTTTGTATACATCAAGAAAATAATCAATTCAGTTTTTCTGAATTAACGAAAGTACAGTTCAAAGCACTTTCCGAATGGGAAATTGATTATTATATTTATAATTATAACCCTTGTGATAAGGCAGGTGCATATGGCATACAAGATTGGATTGGTAAAATAGGAATTAAGTCAATTGACGGCTGCTATTACAATGTTATGGGACTTCCTTTACAAACATTATACAGTTATCTGATAAATCTTTAGTACTTTTGTAGTGAGTAAATAACAAGATTTATTATGAAATTTCCTTTATACATATCAATCATTTCGATGTTAATTGTATCGTGTTCGTCAATGAATAAAGTCGTATTACTTGACCAAGACTTGGATAAAGATTCACAAATCACAACTACCAATTATCCAAAACATAAACTTCAAGAAGGAGATATCTTACATGTTAAAATCATAGGAGTTCAAGAAGAATCTTTCAATATTTTCAATATTGAAAATAACGCTAATAATAGCCAAACTACTTCAGCAAACCTTTTTCTAAATGGTTTTACTATGGATAGCCAAGGCAATATTGAAATTCCGATTCTAGGAAAAATATATGTCAAAAACTTAACTGTTGAAGAAGCAAAAGAAAAGATTCAAACAAGAGCTGATGATTTTTTAGTTAATTCAACGGTAATTGTTAAGCACATCAATTTTGAAATTACTATACTAGGAGAAGTCAGTCGTCCTGGAACTTATACGGTTTACAAAGATAACATCACAATACTAGAAGCTTTGGGTCTTTCAGGGGATTTATCTGATTATGCCAATAGAAAAAAAATAAAACTCATAAGAGACAACAATATTATTTATGTAGATTTAACCAAAATAGAGACGCTATATTCACAAAATTTTGTGTTAAAATCTGATGATGTCATCTATGTCGAACCATTGAGAAATGTTCGTATGAGAAGCTCAAATGCTCAAATATATATTTCGGCTATCTCTAGTATTGCTCTTGTTGCAAATATTGTTTTTGGTATTTTAAACTCTAATTAAAGCTGTTCATGAATCATTCGCAAGCAAATAATGAAGAGAAAATAGACCTTAAAATTTTCATAGACAGGTACCTTATTTTCTGGAAACAAATTCTCCTTTCAATTGTAATGTTTCTTCTTATTGGATTTTTATATAATAGGTATTCAACAAAAATCTATAAATCATCAACCACACTACTTATAAAGGAGGAAAGTAACGCCAGTCTAGGCTCAGATGATGTTTTTGAAGGTTTAGATTTATTTGGGGGACAAAAAAACATAAAAAATGAAATAGGTATTTTAGAATCTTTTTCATTGACTAAAAAGACATTAGAAAACCTCAATTTCAGAACTTCATATTATCACTCTGGTAGTTTTAAATCAGATGATATTTATAAGAAAACGCCTTTTACAGTTACCATTGATAAATATCAACCTCAATCAATAAATCAAAAGTTCTTTATTAAGATAGTCTCTGAAGATGAGTTCATCTTAACCGTAAATTTCAATAATGTTAAACTATTTGATGTAAGTACAGAGACGTTTATTTCAAATAAAGAGTATGATTATAATTACGAAGGTTCACACAAGTTTGATGAAAAAATAAATACTGATTTCTTCAGTTTTACTATTTCTAAAAATGACTTATCACTTTTTAAAGAAGAAGGTTGGGTAAATTATTTCTTTGTAATTTCAAGCTACAACGACTTGACGAAAAACTACCTTAAAAGCTTAGAGGTTTTAGAAATAGAAAAAGATGCCTCTATCTTAAAAATCTCTTTAGAAGGATCGAATCCTGTAAAAATAAATGACTTCCTCAATAAATTTACTGAACTATATTTAGCTACAGATTTAGATGAGAAAAATCAAATTACATCTAATACTATACAGTTTATAAATGAACAACTAACTTCTATTTCAGACTCTTTATCCGATGTTGAAAGTACCTTAGAGACTTTTAAAGAAAGAAATCCGAAAATTGAACTGTCGCAAAAAGAATACGGTGCTTTTTATCAAGTAGAAAAGCTAGAACAAGAAAAAGCTATTTTGGAGCTAAATAATAAGTATTATATCTCACTCGAAGAGTACTTGATTGAAAACAACAATGTTGATAATATTGTTGCCCCTTCAACTATGGGAATTGATAATCCGCTACTAAACAACCATATTGTTGAATTAACTAAACTATACACTCAACTTGATGTAGTAGGCGTAAATTCAAAACAAGAGCATCCGCTTATTATATCAATAAAGAAACAAATCAAAAGCACTAAGAAAAAATTAATTGAGAATATTGAAAATATCATCAGTAGTTCAGAACTTACTCTTAAAGATATTGACTCAAGAATTGTTGAAATTGAAAGTTTAATTGGTAATCTTCCTCAAAATGAAAGAATACTTTTAAATATTCAAAGAAAATTTAACCTCAACGAAAATATATACAACTACCTTCTAGAGAAAAGAGCCGAGGCATCTATAACAAAAGCAAGTAATATATCTGACCATAAAGTCATTGATATGCCACGATTAGAATCTAACTTGCCAATTAAACCTAACACAAGATTCATCTATATTTTTTCTGTTTTACTTGGTGTTTTTCTACCAACTATATGCATTAGTTTATACTTTTTATTTAACAACAAAATCATAGATAAAAAAGATATAGACCAAATAACTTCTATTCCACTAATCGGTAAAATTATGCATAACGATAGTGGTTATAACTTAGTTAATATCAATAGTCCAAAATCAAGTATCGCAGAATCATTTAGATCTATAAGAACCAATATACAGTATTTAGCGTCTGACAAAAAAGAGAAGGTCATATGTATTACTTCAAGTGTTGGTGGTGAAGGAAAAACTTTTGTTGCTATGAATTTGGCTTCAATTTTTAGTATAACTCGTGGAAAAACGATTCTAATAGGTGCTGATATGCGAAAGCCTAAGATTTTTAATGACTTTAACCTTTCCAATGACAAAGGGTTAAGCTCTTATCTAAGTAATCAAAATACCAAAGATGAAGTTATTCAAAAAACAGAATTTGAAAACTTAGACATCATTCTATCTGGACCAATACCCCCTAATCCATCTGAATTATTAAGTTTAGATAAAATGAAAGACTTTATTGAAGAGCTAAAGAAAACATACCAACATATTATCATTGACACCCCTCCTATTGGATTAGTAACTGATGGACTTATTTTAATGAAGCATTCTGATGTAAACATTTATGTAGTAAGACAAAATTTTACAACAAAAGATATGCTTCATAACTTTAACGAAACAGTTATTAAGAATAAAGTGGTCAATATGAACCTCATAATTAATGATATTTCCAACGACAAATCATCTTATGGGTACGGGTATGGATATGGAAATACCTATGGTTATGGTTATTATACTGAGGATCAAAGCCGAGAGAACAAACCATGGTGGAAAAAAAGTAACTAACACAACACACATCACATGAAAAAGCACAAACCAGCAGACAGTATTCAAGACATTCAATACTTTGGTGAATATGGAGGAGTTAATCCTTCTATTGCCGACTCTTCTACTTTTACATATTTGGCAGGAAAAACTATGGAAATGGTTTTCGGAGGAGAACGTGAAGGCTGTTATTTGTATTCAAGACACATGAACCCTAGCACAGGATATCTTGCTGAAGCCATTGCTAATATGGAAAATACAGATGCAGCACATGTATCAGCATCAGGAATGGGTTCAATTAGCAGTACCATTATGCAACTGTGTAAAAGTGGTGATCATATTGTAAGTAGTCGAACCATATATGGTGGAACTTATGCTTTTATGAAGAACTTTTTGCCAAGACTAAATATTAGTACATCTTTTGTCGATACCACTAATCTAGACGCTGTTAAATCTACTATTTGTGACGATACCAAAATTTTATATTGCGAAACAATGAGCAACCCTTTGTTAGAAATTTCTGACATAAAAAAATTAGCTGAAATAGCTCATGAAAACAATTTAAAGCTAGTAGTAGATAATACCTTTACTCCCCTCATTTTTTCTCCTGCTGAGCTAGGAGCTGATATTGTGATTCACTCACTAACAAAATTCATTAATGGAGCTAGTGATACTGTTGGAGGGGTTATTTGTTCTACCAAAGAGTTTGTAGGAGACCTAATAGACGTCAATGAAGGCGCAGCAATGCTTTTTGGTCCTACTATGGATGCTATACGAGCTAATGGTATCCTCAAAAACTTGCGAACACTACCAATAAGGATAAAACAACACAGTAGCAACGCTCTATTTCTTGCTAACAAATTTCAAGAGCTAGGTTTAAAAGTTCACTATCCCGGTCTTGAAAGTCATCCTCAACATGAGTTAATGAAGAAATGTATGAATGCCGAATTTGGTTTTGGTGGTATGCTAGTATTAGACGTTGGTAGTATGAAAAATGCTTATCAAGTTATGGAGAAAATGCAAAATAATAACATAGGTTATTTGGCAGTAAGTTTAGGCTTCTACAAAACCCTATTCTCTGCACCTGGCGCTAGCACATCTTCAGAAATACCACAAGAAGAACAAGACGAAATGGGTATATCAGAAGGAATGATTCGTATGTCTATTGGCTTAGATAATGATATTGAGCGCACCTTCCAAAAGATGAAAAAGTGTTTAATTAAGACCAATATTCTAAAATAAGACTAGAGACAATAGTTGTTTCATAAAATAGGATTATTATATTTACAGAAATAATTTCCCCTTATGAATCAATCTTTTTTTGGTGCACTGCTTCCTATTATTTTTTTAATAACCTTACTTTCTTTTAATGTCTTTCTATATGGCGATGACAGTTTAGGTGGTGCAAATCAATTAGCACTTTTGCTATCTGCCGCTTTTGCTGCCATAATGGGTTTAAAAAGTGGCACCTCTTGGAAAAGCATTCTAAAAGGGGTTAGTAACAGTATAGCTTCAACCACACCAGCAATCATCATACTTTTACTCATAGGTTCACTAGCAGGAACTTGGTTAATTAGCGGTATTGTTCCAACAATGATTTATTATGGATTACAAATACTAAATCCCAAAATTTTTCTCCTAGCTGCAGCCATCATATGTGCTATAGTTTCATTAGCCTCAGGTAGTTCTTGGTCAACTATCGCTACTGTAGGAATTGCTCTATTGGGAATAGGTAATGCTTTGGATATTTCAAACGGTCTTACAGCAGGAGCTTTAATATCAGGAGCATATTTTGGTGATAAAATGTCACCCTTATCTGATACAACAAATCTCGCTCCTGCAATGGCAGGAACAGACTTATTTACCCATATCAGATACATGATGTACACGACTATACCTAGTTTTGTCATATCACTTATCATTTTTTTATTCATAGGACTTTCAATGGATAACACACAAAATTCTGATGATATTACAAACTTGTTAATGGCTATAGAAAGTAGTTTCAACATAAGTCCATGGTTGTTTTTAGTTCCTGTAATCGTACTGTTACTCATTATTAAAAAAGTACCCGCACTACCAGCATTATTCGCAGGTACTTTATTAGGCGGGATTTTTGCTGTTTTTTTTCAACCTCATCTTATTATAGAACTTTCAGGCATAGATTCTAATTTCTTTCAAGCCAGTTATGTGTCCATTATCAATGCTATGGGCTCTGAAACAAGCATTAACACCTCCAACAAGATGATAAACGATTTACTTTCTTCAGGTGGCATGTACGGAATGTTGAATACAATATGGCTAATAATTTGTGCTATGTGCTTTGGTGGTATAATGGAAGCAAGTGGTGCTCTTAAAAAGATTAGCCAATCCATCATACAATATGCTGAAAGTACGGGCTCAGTCATTGCAACTACTGCTTGTACTTGTCTATTTTTTAATGTCACAGCAAGCGATCAATATTTAAGTATTGTAGTACCCGGTAGAATGTATGCCGATACATTCAAAGATAAAGGTCTAGCACCTGAAAACTTAAGTCGTACTTTAGAAGACAGTGGAACTGTAACTTCTGTGCTAGTCCCTTGGAACACCTGTGGAGCAACACAATCTGCAGTTTTAGGAGTAGCTACAATGACCTATTTACCATTCTGTTTTTTTAATATAATTAGTCCATTGATGACAATATTATATGGATATTTAGGTTTTAAAATAAAAAAAATAAAAAGCTAATATGAAGATTGCAATCCTTGGCACAGCATACCCTTATAGAGGCGGAATTGCAGCTTTCAATGAACGCTTAGCCAAAGAGCTTATTACTGAAGGACATGAACTAAGCATACATACTTTCAAACTACAATACCCTAATTTTCTTTTCCCTGGCAAAACACAGTTTTCATCCGATAATAAATCTCAAAACATTAACATAGAAAGGCGAATAAACTCTGTAAATCCTATCAATTGGATTATAACAGGACTATCCCTTAGGAAAGAAAATTACGATGTAGTAATTATCCCCTTTTGGTTACCGTTTATGGGGGCATCATTGGGCACAATATCAAGAATACTAAAATTAGAAAAAACACAATTATTATGTATTGCTCATAACATAATTCCTCATGAATTACGCTTAGGAGATAAAATGCTTACTCGTTATTTTATAAAAAGAATAGATGGTTTTTTAGCCATGACCCAAAAAGTTTTGGATGACCTAAACGTATTTGACAAAAGCAGTCCTAAAGTCCTTACGCCCCACCCAATTTACGATAACTTTGGCGAAATAGAGCCTAGAGAAAAAGCGATTGAATCTTTAAAATTAAATCAAGATTATAGATACATATTATTCTTTGGATTAATACGTGACTACAAAGGCTTAGACCTACTATTGGAAGCTTTTTCTACTAATGAGATTAGAGAAAAAAACATCAAACTTATAATTGCTGGCGAATACTATTCAAACCAAGCCCACTACAAAAAACTCATAGAAAAATATAACTTAGAACAGGATATCATTCAAGTCGAACAGTATATTCCTGACTCTGAAGTTCATTTGTATTTTAATGCTTGTGATTTGGTTGTCCAACCCTACAAATCAGCTACCCAAAGTGGCGTGACTCAAATAGCCTATCACTTTAACAAGCCTATGATAGTCACAAATGTTGGCGGACTTAAAGAAATGTGTCCTGACGGTAAAGTAGGCTATGTTGTTTCACCACATGCTGTTGAAATAAAAAAAGCTATTTTGAAATTCTTTAATGAGACCAACATTAATGAAATGATAGAAAATATTAACCAAATAAAGGAACTATATTCTTGGTCTATCTTTACAAAAAAATTACTTGCTTTAACAAACTCTAAAAAGAACAACATACCATCATGAAACAAGACCTTATTAGAAGAAATATTAGTGACTCCATTACGGTTAAGCAAGAACTGTTACAAGATGATGACATAATGATCGATATCATCAAAGTGGCAGATTTGATTGTAGAAGCTTTCAACAATGGAAACAAGTTATTGTTCTGTGGCAACGGAGGTAGTGCCGCAGATGCTCAACATTTAGCAGCAGAATTTTCAGGCAGATATTACTTAAACAGACCTCCGCTACACGCTGAAGCATTACATACTGACACTTCTTTTATGACTGCAGTTTCTAATGATTTCTCATTTGATGAAGTATACGCTAGACTTATACAAGGAATTGGAAAACAAGGAGATATTTTAATTGGTATGTCAACTTCTGGTAATTCTAAAAATATCATTAAAGCTTTAGAAGAAGCTAAAAAGAAAAACATAATTACAATAGGGTTCACAGGAAAAGCAAACGGAAATATGAAGCCTTGCTGTGATTATTTAATCAATATTCCCTCCGATGACACGCCAAGAATACAAGAATGTCACCTTATGCTAGGACATGCAATATGTGAAATGGTAGAAAAGGAATTATTTTCATAAAAAATGAATCTAGCAATTCCCAAAATTGATACAAGCTGGACACTATTTTTAGATAGAGATGGTGTAATAAACAAAAAGTTAGACGGTGATTACGTCAAAACTATTGATGAGTTTGAATTTCTGCCATATGCTCTTGAGGCTATTAAACTATTTTCAAGCCATTTTCATAGAGTAGTTATAGTCACTAACCAACAAGCAATAAGTAAACGTTTAATGACAGAAGACGACTTACATACAGTACATCAACATTTACTTCAAGAAGTTCAAAATTTCGGCGGTAAGATTGATGCTATATATCATGCACCACAATTAGCAGAAGAAAATTCCATTATGAGAAAACCGAATATTGGCATGGCTCTACAAGCCAAAGAAGAATTTAAATCTATAGACTTCAAAAAAAGCATAATGGTAGGTGATTCTATTAGTGATATGGAATTTGCTAAAAAGGCCAATATGTTTGCCGTATTGATTGGTCAATCAGAAAGGTATTTTTGTACAGATTCGCTGTTCAGCTTAAGCAAGCTACTTTAGAGCTAAATTTCTTCTTCTACATGATATTGATTTCTATCATGCGCATTTCTAGAAATCATCTCTCCAATAAAACCCGCTAAGAATAATTGTAAACCCATGATCATAGAGGTCAATGCAATATAAAAACCACTCATATCTGCAATATTGGTAGCTTTAACGTCAGAATACATATAGTATAGTTTCTGTCCCCCAAGAAATGAAAAAAGGACAAAACCTAGCACAAACATTAATGTACCCAAAACACCAAAAAAATGCATAGGTTTTTTACCAAATCGAGAAACAAAAGTTACGGTCATTAAATCTAGGAATCCGTTAATAAAACGCTCAATACCGAATTTTGTAACTCCATATTTTCTAGCTTGATGCAGTACTACTTTTTCTGTAATTTTTGGAAAACCTGCTCGCTTTGCTAACATCGGAATATAACGATGCATTTCACCATATAATTCAATGTTCTTTATAACATCTTTTTTGTATGACTTAAGGCCGCAATTGAAATCATGCAGATATATGCCAGAAGTCTTACGAGCTGCCCAATTATATAACTTAGTAGGAATCGTCTTTGTTATTGGATCATATCGTTTCTTTTTCCAACCAGAGACCATATCCCAACCCTCTTCATTTATTAGACGGTATAATTCAGGAATTTCTTCTGGACTATCTTGTAAATCAGCATCCATTGTAATAATGACATTTCCTTCAGCCTTTGCAAATGCAATATTTAAGCCCGCTGACTTACCATAATTTCTTCGAAATTTAATGCCTTTAATGTTTGAGTTGGATTTGGATAAATTTTGAATGACTTCCCAAGAATCATCGGTACTACCATCATCAGCAATGATGATTTCATATGTAAATGAATTAGAAGTCATAACTTTATCTATCCAAGTGCATAACTCAGGTAAAGATTCAGACTCATTATACGAAGGAACTACAACTGAAATATTCATATTATTCGGACATTTCTACAGGTTTGTTTTTCTTGATAAATGCAGCAATTATAGCAGAAAATATAATATGGAAAAATAAACTATAAAACAAAGCACTTGCCTGATTAGAAATAGAATATATATCCTCTTCCTGTGTTTGTTCAATTAAAGTTTCCATCACGCTATACATAGCATTACTTTCTGGAAATTGATCAAGCTGAATAGCTAATTTTTCAACGGTAAAATCTTTTAATTGTACTGCAAAGTCAGGATCTATAAAGTTGAATAATAGAATAGAAAAAAAAGTGGATAAAAATGCTCCTGCCACAGTAATACCCAGTGTAACTGTGAAGGTTTCTTTAAAAGAAATGTAACCTCCAACTAATTTTTTGTAATCAATAACTAAAAATATTAAGACAACATAAGGTAAGATACCTTTTATAAAAGACCAAGTGTCGTTCAAGAAAAAATCTACTCCTATTGCATAAGACGCCACTAGTAAAGTTATGCTTATTGAACCAAGTATCAGACCATTTTTAAGGATATAATCTTTCATTATTTTGTTTTAAGGATTCTTGACAAATATAATTATTTTTTTGTGCTATTTTTTTTAGAATAAAGTATTCGTAATAGAGGGCAATTAGTATATATTTGCAACGGGCAAGTCTTACGCAACCAGCTCCTGCTGAACTCCCCCAGGACCGGAAGGTAGCAAGGGTAAGTGGTTGAGCGGTGTGACGTAAGTAGCTTGCCCTTTTTTTATTATCTTTATTGAATATATACATTATCAATATGAGATTTTTCATCGATACAGCGAATTTAGACAATATCAAAGAGGCGCAAGCCCTAGGTATTCTCAATGGTGTAACAACCAATCCTAGCCTGATGGCTAAAGAGGGAATAAAAGGAAAAGATAATATCCTTGAACATTATAAAACCATTTGTGAAATTGTTGATGGCGATGTTAGTGCTGAAGTGATATCCACTGATTTCGAAGGTATGATTCGAGAAGGTCAAGAGTTAGCCATATTGAATCCTCAAATAGTAGTTAAAATACCCATGATTAAGGAAGGAATAAAAGCCATTCGATATTTTAGTGACAAGGGTGTTAAAACTAATTGTACGCTAGTGTTTTCGTTAGGACAAGCGCTTATTGCAGCACAAGCTGGTGCAACATACGTTTCACCTTTTATTGGTAGACTAGACGATAACGGACAAGATGGTATTCAAATTGTTAAAAGTATCGTTGATATGTTTGAGAAACAAAATTATCAAACAAAAGTTCTAGCTGCATCTATCAGAAATAAAAACCACATTGAAGAATGTGCTAAAATCGGCGCTCATGTTGTTACGGCTCCCCTATCGGCTATTAAAGAATTAATACCACACACGCTTACAGATATTGGATTAAAGAAGTTTTTAGACGATTACGCTAAGAATCAATAACTACATGCTCGTTAAAATACACCCTGACAACCCCAACCCTAGAGGTATCGCTCAAATCGTAGAATGTTTGAAAGATGGTGGTATAATAATCTACCCAACAGATACTATTTATGGAATAGGTTGTGATATTTTTCAACAAAAAGCCGTAGAACGTATAGCGAAAATCAAAAATGTAGACCTTAAAAAGCAAAATTTTTCATTTATATGCTCAGATTTGAGCCAACTATCTGACTACACCTTACCCATTAGCAGAAACACTTATAAAAGTATGAAGAGGGTGCTACCAGGACCATACACTTTTATACTAAAAGCAAATGGAAGTATTCCAAAACTGTTTAAAACCAAAAAGAAAACTATAGGGATTAGAATACCAAACCACAACATACCCCAAGTTTTAGTAAACGAAATAGGTAACCCTATTTTATCCACTTCAGTTCATGATGAAGACACAATTATGGAGTATAGTACAGACCCCGAATTGATATTTAAAAGGTATTCTAATAAAGTCGATATCGTAATAGATGCAGGAATAGGCTCTTTAACACCATCAACTGTAGTAGACTATTCATCTGGCAAACTAGAAATTATTCGAGAAGCATTAGGAAAAACCGATAAGCTATTTTAACGCATTATGAACATGTAATATTTGTGGTATAACCAAACAAGAATTGTCGTTTGTGATTGTATAATCTGAAAGAGATGTTTTCTTCTCTTCGGCCCATTGATTACTCATTCTTTGTCTTGCTTCCTTTTCTGATAAATCATCTCTTTTTAAAATACGATTGAGTCTTATTTTTTCAGGGCAAGAAATACAAATAATTGCATCTAAAGACTGATAAGTATTACTTTCAAACAAAATAGCAGCTTCCTTAATGACATATGCCCCACTCTGCTGAACAGACCATTTTTCAAAAGCGTCTTGAACAACTGGATGCACCAAAGCATTAAGCCTTTTTAAAACTAAGTCATCCTTAAAAGCTAAGTTGGACAAATATTTACGATTTAACTCATTCTCAAGATATACATCTTTTCCGAACTCAGCAATTAAGCTTTGCTTTAAATAAACATCCTCATTCATTAGTAACTTTGCCTCTTTATCGGCGTTAAAAATAGCTACTCCAAGAATCTCAAAACAAGAAGCTACAGTAGTCTTGCCACTTCCTATATTTCCTGTTAAGCCGATTCTTTTCATTTTATTTCTTAATTAAAAAATATTCAACTTTGTTAGGCTTAACTCTTACATTTTCTACAAAATCGGCTTGTCTGACTAATTCAATTGGCAAACGTTTTTTAGTGTTATCAAAATTAACACTAGTTGCAAACATATCTTTTTTAACCAAATCAAATTTATCTAAAGAAACTAAATAATTTACAGTAACTTCATCCGGAAATAGCTTAATTTCATATCCCTCAGGAATATTTTTTATACTTAAAGGTAATGTCATTTTACCCTCAGTAAATTGCTCTACTTTCAGTTCCCAATTTACCTTATTTAAAGAATAATTTATTTCAGAATGATTGAGTGGTTCTATGTTTATAGTTCCAGAAGAATTGGCATTAATATCATCAATTTTTAAGGTTTCTGTATTAATAGAACTAAAAACTTCAACAACAGCTTTAGGTCCTGATATTACTATTGTGGAAGGCTCTAATATGATAGGTTTTTTTTGTCGAAATAAATCTTTAAAAGATAAATCTGTTTTAATCTGTATAGGAAGAACTCTTTCGGCTTTTTCATCTAATAATACATCAATTCTGTTAGGCTGAACATTTAGTAATTGCATATTGGTAGGAAGAACTTCTTGAAGTTGTGAAATGGATTGTTTGCCTAGCCAATAATAGTTCCACTTATTGCCTTTCTTTTTAGGAATAAAAGTAGAAACCGAAAGTGGTAGATGTTTTCTGAAACTTAAACGATGAGCAAGTATGGTAAAACCTGGTGCTATTACTTGAAGATGTAAATCAACATTTTTATCCTCAATAAGCAATTTATCATCAGGTAAATCTACAAAAGCAGCATCATAATGTACTGTTGTAGTATAATCTTTTGACAAGACAGTAAGAATCCAAAATAAAGTAGAAAGAGCTAAAAGAAATAAGAAAATAGGGAGTTGCTTTCTCTCAATTCTTAAAACAACAATTAATCTATTGAATAGAAATGTAAGTTTGCTCAACATAAAAAAAGGGCCGAAGCCCTGTTAAAGATTATTCTTTGGCACTAGATAATTCAGCAGAGATTCCTGATTTATCAAATTTTAAAACTATGCTGCTTCCAACATCTAATTTTACTGTTTTTTCAGAAACCTCTACTATTTTACCGTGTAAGCCTCCTGAAGTAATGACCTTGTCTCCTTTCTTAAGTTCTTCTCTGAATTTACGTTCTTGTTTTTGTTTCTTTACTTGGGGTCTTATCATAAAAAACCAAAAAACACCAAAAACTAGAACAAAGAAAATAAGTGGATTGCCTCCACCTTCTGCATTTAATAATACCGTTATTATGTTCATTTTAATTTGTTATTACTTCAGAGGTGATGTTTATCACTTTTCTGCTTGGGTTAGTATTTGCTGTTAAAGTTATGGCTTTATTTTGTTTTCCGCTTCTTCCTGAACTATTGAAAGATACGTCTATAGATCCAGATTCACCAGGTGCAATCGGATCTCTTGACCAATTTGGCACTGTACAGCCACAAGAACCTTTAGCATTTGAAATAATTAACGGTGAATCACCTGAATTGGTGAATTTGAAAGAGTATGACACTTTCTCACCATCAACTAGTTCTCCGAAATCGTGTAATTCTTTTTCAAAATTAAACTCTGGCATTCCTGATTTTTCACTTGAAGACTGTGCAGTATTATCATTCATAACTAGATTAGATGAAAGCGATGGTTTTGCTTCTTCTTTCTTGGTAGGAGTTTTTGTGTTATCTCCCACTTCTTTGGCTATATCGCTACAAGAGAATAATAAAACCGATAGTGATATTAAAAAAACTTTGTACATGTTAAAATTATAATTAGTTAATAGCAAAAATAGTAATTATTCGATTAAGCCTCTACCCATTTTTTTAATAGCCCCTTCTTTCTTAAGTTGAATTAATAAACTGTCCAAAATGCCATTAACAAAATTCTTACTATTTGGTGTGCTGTAGTATTTGGCAAGTTCAATATATTCGTTGATAGTAACTTTTACGGGCACACTCGGCATTTTCAATAGTTCAGAAAGTGCCATTTGCATTAAGATTAAATCCATTTGCGCAACCCTTTCTAAATCCCAGTTTTTGGTTTTTGAAGAAATTAATTCTGAAAATTCATTGGAATGAACTATGGAATGACGTAACAAATTAACCGCAAAATCTTTTTCATCAGTATCCTTAAAAATCTCAAACAATTCTATTGTATCTTTATCAGAGTCCTTAATCGTTTTAATAACCATACTACAAATAAAAGGGAAGTCATCTTCCCAAAAGATATCTTGCTCACTTAAAAAGTCTTGAAAGACTTCCATCTCTATTAATTCTTTGCTAAAAAGCTTGGTGATAAACTTTTTGTCCGATTCAAAGTCAACAGACTCCTCACTCATGTATGAAGTGTACGATTCGGACTCTACCATTTTAAAATAAACGGCTTTTATCATATTTTGCTCATCCGTAAAAGATAATTTAGCGTTTCCTGCTTTATTTATTAAATCAGAATCATCTCTAAGTTTTTGTAAAAATAAATTGTTGATGAACTTCTTATTTGGATTTAAATCGTTATCAGAGGGTAATTGTTTTTTCTTGGAGTCTTCTGAATAATTTTCAGCATAGTCTCTTACTTCTAAAATATACATTAGTAAAAGAAGATATAACTCCTCTACTTTAGTTAAAGATTTCAAAAATTGCTTTTCAAGAGCTGCAATTTGTGACTCATTCGATTTATTCCAAGAATAAACAAATTGTAAAACACGTATTCTTAAGTGACGTCTATTAAGCATAAATATCTGTTAATTCTCTAGTTTTTAGCTTGTGCTATACGTTCCATAGCTAATTTTAGAGCTGCTTGATGTGTTGTAATATTTTCTTCTTTAGATTTAGAAAAAATTTCTAAAGTAGTATCATAAATTTTACGTGTCTGAGCAATAGCTTTTTCTCTATCATATCCATTAATCTCAGAATAAACATTAATCAATCCACCAGCGTTTATTAAAAAATCTGGAGCATATAAAATTCCCTTTTCTTGAAGCATATTAGCGTGTTTATCTTCATCTTGAAGCTGGTTGTTAGCAGCTCCTGCTATAATTTCAAATTTAAATTGCTCTATAGTAGTATCATTAATTGTGGCACCTAAAGCACAAGGAGAATAAATATCCACATCTAAATCATAAATCAAATTACCTTCAATAGTTTGACAATTATAAAGCTCCGAAACTCGTTTTAAATTTGCTTTATTAATATCATTAATAAGGACATCAGCACCTTCTTCCGTAAGATGTTTCACGAGATTCTCACCTACATGACCTACGCCTTGTACTAGAATTTTTTTTGTGTTTAAATCATCTGAACCCCATTTGTGTTTGGCAGAAGCTTTCATTCCCATATAAACGCCAAAGGCTGTTACTGGCGACGGATCTCCTCCTCCTCCCATCTCAATTGGTATGCCCGTAACAAAATCTGTTTCTTTTTTAACATGAACCATATCTGGAGCACTCATTCCCACATCTTCAGCAGTGATATACTTACCACCTAAGCTATTTACATATTCACCAAATTTACGCATCAAAGCTTCTGTTTTTTGCCTAGAAGAATCGCCAATTATAACGGCTTTTCCCCCACCTAAAGATAGACCTGTGATAGCAGCTTTAAATGTCATGCCTCTAGAAAGTCTTAGTACATCAATAATGGCATCATTATCACAATCATAATTCCACATTCTAGTTCCGCCCAAAGCTGGGCCAAGTGTAGTATCGTGAATTGCAATAATTGCTTTTAGCCCTGTTTTTTTGTCATTACAAAACACCAATTGCTCATGATTCATTTGAGTCATCATCTCAATTACTTGAAAATCTTTAATAGAATCGTTGACATTCTTTACTTGCAACATAGAGTTATATTTTGATTAAATTAAACAGAAAGTTAATTAACTTTGTCACACTTTAATTACTATTCAAAAAGGTAAATTTTGCGCTCTCAAAACTACAATTTTATTTGTGTATTTGGATTAACAAGTTCAATTTTATGAAAGAGCTTAAATATCTATTCAAATTTTATAAAAAATACCGATGGCGTTTTGCTCTTGGCACATTTTTCGTAGTGACATCTAATATTTTTGCTTTGTATCCAGCAATATATACTAGAAAAGCATTTGACGCTGCCAAAGAAGCCATTGAATTATCACAAAGTAGCAGTTACGATTTTACAGATTTAACGTCAACCTTATTGTATTTTGGAATGATGCTAATTCTATTTGCGTTATTTAAAGGGGTTTTTATGTTTTTTATGAGGCAAACTATCATTGTTATGTCTCGATTAATTGAATTCGATTTAAAAAATGAAATATTCAAACATTATCAAAAATTAGATAGAGCTTTTTACAAAAGAAACAACACAGGTGACATGATGGCACGAATAAGTGAAGATGTTACTAAAGTAAGAATGTTTTTAGGTCCAGCAACAATGTATCCTATCAACATGATATCGCTTTTCATTTTTGTAATGTATAATATGTTTAGCATCAATGTTAAATTGAGTTTATTTGTTCTTGCGCCACTTCCTATAATGTCAATTACTATCTTTTTTATTAGTAAAGTAATTCATGCCAAGAGTGAAAAAGTACAAATCCAACTATCAACCCTTTCGACACTCACTCAAGAGTCTTTTTCTGGAATCAGGATTTTGAAATCCTTCGTTAGCGAAAGAACTAACTTTAGTATTTTCAAATCTGAAACTAACGAATACCTCAAACGCAATATATCCTTAGCTAAAACTAATGCCGCTTTCTTCCCCTTTATGCTATTACTAATAGGTTTAAGCACCTTACTTACCATATATGTTGGAGGAAAAGAATCTATAGCAGGTAATATTACTACAGGAAACATCGCCGAATTCATTATATATGTCAATATGTTAACATGGCCTATGGCGTCTATCGGATGGGTTACCTCCATTATACAAAGAGCAGCGGCTTCCCAAAAAAGAATTAATGAATTTCTTAATACAGAGGCAGAAATTAATTCAGAAGACGGAAATTTTTATAATTTTAATGGTAAGATATCCTTTAAAGATATATGCTTTCAATATCCAGACAGTGGAGTAAAAGCATTAGATAATGTATCGTTTAACATCGATCAGGGGCAATCTGTTGCAATAGTCGGAAGGACAGGTTCAGGAAAGTCAACAATTGTCAATCTCATTTGCCGAATGTATAAACCAACTTCTGGAAAAATTGAGATAGATGACCTTCCAATTGAAGAAATCAACATAGCTAGTCTTCGCTCAAGAATAAGCCTAGTGCCGCAAGAATCCTTATTATTTTCAGACACCATATCCAATAACATTGCCTTTGGCTCAAAAGAAGAGCTTACACTAGAGAATATAGAACTAGTAGCGCAAAAAGCAGCTATACACGAAAACATCAAAAGCTTCACAAAAGGTTATCAAACTATGGTTGGAGAAAGAGGCGTTACACTTTCTGGTGGGCAAAAACAACGTATCTCAATTGCTAGAGCATTAGTTAGATCTTCAAGCATACTTATATTCGACGATTGCTTGTCAGCAGTAGATAATGAAACTGAAGAAAAAATACTCTCTTCTCTAAAAAAAGAAGGTACAGAAAAAACAACTATCACTATTAGCCACAGAATGTCATCAATACAACATGTCGACAAAATAATTGTTCTTGATAACGGCAATATTGCTGAAATGGGAACACATTCTGAGCTATTCAAAAAATGTGGTATATATCACGAAATGTATCAGCAACAACTTTCAAAGTAGAATTACATTTGTCTTTTGCATTAAATTTCTTAGATTTGAGAGATAAATCATGGAAAATTATGGAAGACTACAAAGACCAAGAAGAAATTTTTTCAAATAAAGTAAGAGCAGGGAAAAGAACTTACTTTTTTGATGTAAGAGCTACTAGAGCAAACGATTACTATCTGACTATTACTGAAAGTAAAAAAATATTTAATGAAGATGGTAGTCACTACTTCAAAAAGCATAAAATATTTCTTTACAAAGAAGATTTTGAGAAATTCAAAGACGCTCTCGCTGAAAGTGTAGACTACATCTTCAAAAACAAAGGACAAGAAATTATTTCAGCTTCAAAAAACGAATTCAAAGATAGTGATTCGAGTTTTAACGATGTTAGTTTTGAAGATATTTAAATCCTACATTGTATATCCAAATATAAGTAACGTCAAGATTGTGAGAATAAAATAACTAACTAAAGATTGTGCTCCGACATAATCTTTAGCTATTCTTTGTCCCAAGAACAACATTATCAATGCCACTGAAGCCAAGATAGTACCATAAAGTGCTAGAACTAAACTGCCTTCAAATAGTAAAAAAACAACTCCGAAAAGATTTAATATACCTGATAGCAACTCAACAGCAGTTATCGTAAAAAATAAAACTGGCACAAAGCTTTTAAATGGTGAATTAGCAAAATGAGAGCTCAACCACTCTAAATTTCCTCTTTTATCCACCACCTTATCTAAACCAGACTGTAAAAACAAAATAGCTAAAAAGGACACCGCTAATACCTGAGCAATAAAAAACACTGTTTCTGAAGAATTTATGAATAATGACATAATTAAAATGATTTAAATTATAGCTATTAACATTTTGCGCTAAATGTTAAAAAAAACACCTTTTTTTCTTCTTAGGCACTCAATTAATTAGATTATTTTTGAATCGTAAATATAGTCAAATATGCTATTTTGAACGAGTTTATCTGAATAACCCTTAAAATCAAATTAATTTACACTACAAATAAAACTAACAAAATGAATAAAATAATTGTAATCGCTAATCAAAAAGGTGGAGTTGGCAAAACAACGACTGCAATCAATCTAGCAGCATGCCTTGGCGTACTTGAAAAAAAAGTCCTACTTGTAGATGCAGACCCTCAAGCAAACTCAACATCAGGTGTTGGCTATGACCCAAGAGAAATTAAATCAGGACTATACGAATGCTTAATTGATAATCTTAGTCCAAGAGATGCAATCGTAAAAACTGAAAGCCCAAATTTAGATTTACTACCTGCCCACATTGATTTAGTTGGCGCTGAACTTGAACTCGTCAATCAACAAAATAGAGAATTTATTCTTAAAGGCATCTTAGAACAAGTTAAATCTAGTTATGACTACATTATTATTGACTGCGCACCTTCTTTAGGTATAGTAACTACAAATGCCTTAACTGCAGCAAACTCCATTATAATTCCTATTCAATGCGAATATTTTGCTCTTGAAGGACTTGGCAAGTTGCTCAATACAATTAAAATTGTTCAAAATCGTTTGAACAAAGAGCTCGATATAGAGGGTCTTTTACTAACTATGTATGATACTAGATTAAGACTTTCAAACCAGGTGGTTGAAGAAGTAAAGACACATTTTCAAGAAATGGTCTTCAACACTATCATACAGCGAAATGTAAGACTAAGTGAAGCTCCTAGCTTTGGACATACTATAATTATGCATGATGCTAATAGTAAAGGCGCTATCAATTACTTAAATCTAGCAAAAGAACTCTTAGAAAAGAATAAAACAGCACTTCAAAATCAATAAAATGGCAGAAAAAAAACGTGTACTAGGAAAAGGTCTATCCGCATTACTTAAGAAACCAGACACAGACATCACAACCAATGAAAGTATTGCTGATACAAATCAAGATGTTGGTTCGGTTTCTGAAATTAAAATAGAGCAAATCGAAGTCAATCCTTTACAACCCAGAACAGATTTTGACCAAGATGCTTTACAAGAATTAGCAATTTCCATCAAAGAATTAGGTATAATTCAGCCCTTAACCGTTAGAAAATTAGGCTACGATAAATTCCAATTAATTTCTGGCGAAAGAAGGTTTAGGGCTTCACAGTTAGCGGGATTGAAGACGGTTCCTGTATATGTCAGGATTGCCAACGACCAATCCATGTTAGAAATGGCATTGGTAGAGAATATCCAAAGAGAACAACTTAACCCCGTTGAAATTGCTCTAAGCTATCAAAGGCTAATAGACGAATGCAAACTAACTCAAAAAAAAATGAGCGAAAGAGTAGGTAAAAAGCGCTCTACCATTACAAATTACCTCAGACTATTAAAGTTGCCTGCTGAAATCTTGGCTGCTTTGAGAGATGAAAGTATCAGCATGGGACATGCAAGAGCATTGGTAAACGTCAAAAATCAAGATACTCAAATCAATATTTTTAGAGATGCCCTAAATAACGGTTTCAATGTTAGAGAAATAGAACAAATTGTTAAAGACTTTGGAGATAGCTCATACACTAAAACATCTAGAAACAGAATCAAAACATTACCCAGCTTTGAGCATCAAAAATTGGCTAATGACTTCAGTAATAAAATAGGAAAAGATGTCAAATTAAAAGTATCCAAAAGCGGAAAAGGAAAAATAGAAATACCTTTCAATTCAAATGACGATTTATACCAAATCATATCTCAACTAGGTTTATAATTGAAAAACATAACAATATACATACTTCTATTTTTTTCATTTGCTGGTTTTGGACAATCAACAGATGGTATGAATGTGAAATCAGCTCATAAAGCTTCTATCCTTTCTGCTGTTATTCCTGGTGCAGGGCAAGTTTATAATAAAAAATATTGGAAAGTTCCCATTATTTACGCTTCATTAACAACAAGTATATATTTCATTTATGACAATCAGAATAAACTAAATACCTATCAAGATGCATACATCAGTCGTTCAAATGGTGGTACTGACGAATACATTGACGTATATAATGATAGCCAACTCTTGACTATTGTTGACTATTATGAAAGAAATAGAGATGTATCCTATATTATTACTGCTGCTATTTATTTGCTTAATATAGTGGACGCTAGCGTAGATGCTCATATGTTCGATTTCGATATTAGCGAAAATTTAAGCCTAGAAACTAGTCCTAAGATTATTAACACACCCAATGGTAAGACTCCCATTTTATCATTAAAAATGAATTTTTAACTTTGACCGTATGAATATTGCACTTATTGGTTATGGCAAAATGGGACAATTAATAGAGCAAGTTGCTCTAGAAAAGGGGCACCACATCTCTGTAATTGTTAATAGTAGTAATCCAATAGAAAATCAGGATTTTTCAAGCACCGATGTAGCTATAGATTTTAGCACTCCTAATAGTGCATACCATAATATCAAATGTGTATTAACTCAAGGAATTCCTGTGGTTTCAGGAACAACAGCTTGGTTAGAAAATCTTGACAATGTAAAGCAACTAGCAAAAGAAAAAGCAACAGGATTTTTATATGCCTCAAACTTTAGTATTGGTGTAAATCTTTTTTTTGAATTGAATAAAACGCTATCTCTACTGATGCAAAATCAGTCTGAATACAAAGCATCAATCAAAGAAATTCACCATACTGAAAAATTGGATATGCCTAGTGGCACAGCCCTAAGTTTGCATTCACAAATATCCTCCACCACAGACATAGAAAGCGAAAGAACTAAAAATGTTCCTGGCACTCACATTGTCAACTATGATTCAGAAATAGATAGTATATCCATCAAACACCAAGCTCATAATAGAATGGGATTTGCTCAGGGAGCACTCATTGCAGCAGAATGGATAATCAATAAAAAAGGTGGCTTTTCAATGAGTGACATTCTTAAAATAAAATAAAAATGAAAAAATTAAAACAACTCTTAGGTAAATCTTTCAAAGTAGTAATGTTCATTGCATTTACCATTATTTGGTCCCTTTTCGTATTTCTTATTGATGGTGAATGGCTTTACTTTTTCCCCTTAATAGTTGGTGATGTGTTGTTTTGGGAAACTATAAGTTGGCAATTTTGGAAGAAAAAAGAAAAGAAAAAGAAGAGGCCTAAAAGTGAACTTAAAAGTTGGTTTAATGCTATTCTTTTTGCCGTAATAGCAGCCACAATTCTTAGAACATTTTTAATTGAAGCCTACACAATTCCTACATCATCAATGGAAAAATCACTTTTGATAGGAGACTTTCTATTTGTTAGTAAAGTAAGTTATGGACCAAGAGTGCCTAACACACCAATATCGTTTCCACTCGTTCATCATACCCTACCACTTACAAAAAGCACCCCTGCCTATTTAAAATGGATACAACTGGACTACCACCGAATGAAAGGATTTGGTCAAATAGAAAGGAACGACTGTGTAGTATTTAATTATCCTACCGATGATTTACTATATCCTGAAAGACCTGTTGATAAAAAAGAGAACTACATCAAAAGATGTGTTGGCTTACCTGGAGATGTTATTGAAATAAAAAACAGTGATTTGTATGTCAATGGTGAACCACAAACACAAACTGAAAAAATGAAAAATCAGTTTAGATACTTTGTCAAAACTGACGGCACACTATTTAGTCAAAAGACACTCAACAAGTACAATATTTATGAAGGGCAAATACTTTCTAGAAAGGGTGATTATGAACTCATACTGAACAATAATAGCTTGGAAGCTATTAAACGCTTTACATACGTCAAAAAAGTAGAAAAAATAGTTGCTGAAAAAGGAGTTAAATTAAATTCATCAGAGTTGATTTTTCCAGAAGATAAATTCAATTGGAATCTAGATAATTTTGGACCTCTTACTATTCCTGCCAAAGGCGTAACCGTAGCTATTGACACTCAAAATATTGAAACCTACAGGAGGGTTATAGAAATCTATGAAAAGAACACTCTTGAAATAATTGAAAATAATATTTACATAAATGGCAACTTAAGTAATAGCTATACTTTCCTGATGGACTATTATTGGATGATGGGTGACAATAGACATAATTCCTTAGACTCTAGATACTGGGGATTTGTTCCAGAAGATCACGTCGTAGGAAAAGCACTTTTCATTTGGATGAGTTGGGATAAGAATAAAAAAGGAATTAATAAAATCCGATGGAATAGGTTATTCAATGCAGTCCATTAAACCAACACTTCTACCCTGTCCTTATTTTGGATCTATTGAGTATTTCTCTAATCTAATTTCAAATGAATACTTAATAGAAGTAAATGATTATTTCGTAAAACAGAGTCTAAGAACACGATGCAAAATTTATGGTGCTAATGGACCATTAACACTAACGGTTCCTAAGGTTAGAAAAAACAGTTCGAAAACACTATTCAAAGACATTAAAATAAATTACGACTACCACTGGCAAAAAGAACATTGGGAAAGTTTAACAAGTGCCTATCGTTCTTCTCCATTTTTTGAATACTTCGAAGATGAACTTCAAGCCTTATTTCAAAAAAAACATACTTTTTTAAAAGACCTTAATTTAGAAATGATGACCTTCGTTTGCTCTAAAATTAGAATTTCAACAAAATTCAATTTAAGTGAATCTTACATCGATAGTACAGAATACGTAGACAAAAGAATGCATAACTTTGACCACATTGAACCTCCGAGATACATGCAAGTTTTTGAAAATAAATTCGGCTTTATTTCTAATCTCAGTATATTAGACCTACTTTTTAACGAGGGGAATAACAGTAAGGCTTATCTAGATACTATTAACCGCTGAAAAATTATTAATGTCTTATGGATTTAGAATTTAATAAAAACGAAGATAAAATGAGGCTTTTGATTTCAGAAATGACTCAAAAGTTCGATAAGGTTTCTCTGGGTGGTGGTAAGTCCAAAATAAAAAAACAGCACGAACAAGGAAAACTAACTGCTAGAGAAAGGATAAATTTCCTTCTTGATGACGATAGTGAATCCATAGAGATTGGAGCCTTTGTTGGTGACGGCATGTATGAAGACTATGGGGGATGTCCCTCAGGAGGAGTTGTAATTGTTATCGGCTATGTCAGTAAAAAACAATGTATTGTAGTTGCCAATGATGCCACTGTAAAAGCAGGTGCATGGTTTCCAATCACAGCTAAGAAAAATTTACGTGCTCAAGAGATTGCTATGGAAAATAAATTACCCATTATTTACTTGGTAGATAGTGCAGGAGTCTTTTTACCATTGCAAGATGAAATATTTCCTGACAAAGAACACTTTGGTAGAATATTTAGAAATAATGCTAAGATGTCATCTATGGGTATCACACAAATATCTGCTGTAATGGGCTCTTGCGTAGCAGGTGGAGCTTATCTACCTATTATGAGTGATGAAGCATTGATAGTCAATAAAACAGGAACTATTTTTCTGGCTGGAAGCTATCTTGTAAAAGCTGCCATTGGAGAAAATATTGACAATGAAACACTAGGTGGTGCACAAACACATTGTGAAATTTCTGGTGTTACGGATTATAAATCAGAAAGTGATGAAGATTGTCTTAAAACTATACAAAACATCTTCAGTAAAATTGGAGACTTTGAAAAAGCTGGTTTTAACAGAATTGAAACTAAAGAGCCTAAAAAAGATAAAAATGAAATCATTGGCATCTTACCTGCTAACAGAGATAAGCCCTACAACACTATAGAGGTCATTAAACGTCTAGTTGATCATTCTGATTTTGAAGAATACAAAAAAGGATATGGGGAAACTATAGTTTGTGGATATGCTAGAGTTGATGGCTGGGCAGTAGGCATCATTGCCAATCAAAGAAAACTCGTTAAAAGTAAAAAAGGTGAAATGCAATTTGGTGGTGTCATTTACTCCGATTCTGCAGATAAAGCAACAAGATTCATTGCCAATTGCAATCAAAAGAAAATACCACTAGTCTTTTTACAAGATGTAACTGGCTTTATGGTTGGCTCACGTTCAGAACACTCTGGTATTATAAAAGATGGTGCTAAAATGGTCAATGCCATGAGTAATTCTGTAGTTCCAAAATTCACCATTATAATGGGTAATTCTTACGGAGCAGGAAATTACGCTATGTGTGGCAAGGCCTTTGACCCTAGATTAATCGTAGCATGGCCCAGCGCAAAAATGGCAGTAATGGGAGGCGAACAAGCTGCAAAAGTATTGCTGCAAATAGAAAAATCATCGCTCAAAAAACAAGGACAAAAAATCGACAAGAAAAAAGAAGAAGAATTACTTAAGACAATTACTAATCGATACGACCGACAGACTTCACCCTACTATGCAGCGTCAAGACTTTGGGTTGATGCTATCATAGACCCAAGAGATACAAGAAAAGTTATATCAATGGGAATTGAAGCTGCAAATAACTCGCCAATTTCCGAAACTTACAACCCAGGAGTTATTCAAGTTTAAAAAATACCAATCACTCAGAAAATATTTTCATTTGATTATATTTGCAGATTCTAGATTAGAATATAGATTATTTTTATGATACAAATTACACTTCCAGACGGAGCGACAAGACAGGTTGAAAAAGGTACTACAGGCATAAATATTGCTAAAAGTATCAGTGAAGGACTA